>Ga0068856_100003585_pt1 | contig 15622 bp, 20 predicted proteins | sample KBSCornC62_FD_66595 | JGI IMG/M metagenome (GOLD analysis project Ga0068856, IMG submission 66595) | Corn rhizosphere microbial communities from Kellogg Biological Station, Michigan, USA - KBS Corn C6-2 | ecosystem: Host-associated > Plants > Roots > Rhizosphere > Soil ...
GAAAGCGAAGGTGCTTCCGATCCCATCCTGATCTTGTTTCAGCCGGGCAGTTACGTGCCTGCGTTTCGACGCCGCAGTCGTTTTAAGGCCGCAGAGAAGAGTAGCGGCCTCAAACCTGTTTCGATGGGTACCCGCCGTCACGCGATCGCTGTTCTGCCATTCTTGAACCTTAGTGCCGATGCGGATCAGGAGTATTTCTGTCGTGGAATTGCTGAGAGTATTCAGGAACGGCTGGCGAGCTCGCCGAACCTGAAAGTAATCTCAACATTTTCCGCCTTCCGCTTTGGATCGGTAGAGAACGATTTGGCATGCATCGGTCGCGATCTCGGCGTAGACACGATTGTGCAGGGCAGTGTTCAACAAGCCGACACGATCATACGCATTCATGCGAGAGCGGTTGACGCACAGTCAGGAAGCTACCTTTGGGCTCGGGCTTTTGACCGCGAAATGCAGGACGTTTTCGCGGTGCAGGACGAGATTGCCCACGCCATTGCTGAACAATTAACCGTGGAACTCGGGATCGAGGTCTGCACCGCAAGTACCGCTCGTCCGACTCCAGATGCATACAAGCTTTACTTGCGAGGACGTCATCTCTGGAACCAACTTCGCGTCGAAGATCTGGAGCAAGCTGCAGAATGTTTCCTGCGCGCCATTTCACTCGCTCCCGAATACGCGCAAGCTTATGCTGCCTTGGCTGACACCTATCATTGGTTAATTTTTTTCCGGGTTCGCCGACCTGCTGGATTGACTGATGTGACTCGAGACTTGGCTCTGCGGGCGCTGCGTTTGGACCGGCACTGTGCCGAAGCACATGTGGCATTCGGAACGGTAACGGCTGCCTTTGAGTGGCGATGGGATGAAGGAGAAGATTTCTTCGGGCGAGGACTGGAACTCCTCCCTAACTATCTTCCGGGTTATCTGCAGCGCAGCCTCTGCCGGTTGCAGAAGGGGGACTTGGAAGGAAGCCGAGCGGATGTCGAAAAGGCATTAGATCTCGACCCGCTATCCCCCCGCTCTCATCGCGCAGCAGGAGTGCATCTGTACCTGTCACGGGACTACCGGGGTGCTATTGCCGCCTTTGATCGAGCTTTGGAGCTAGGCCCGGAAATCAAGCATTCACAGTATCTTTTGGGACTGGCCCTCCTTCAGGCCGGACGGTCTGGGGAAGCTATCGCAGCGATTCGTAAGTCCTCTGAACGCTTTGCACACGGAACGTATCTAGGTGCCCTTGTAGCTGCGTTTGTGGCTGCTGGCCGCAAGCAGGAAGCGGACGAAGCCTTACGGCAGCTTCATGACCTGTCGGCCCATTCTTTTGTTTCGGCTCTCGCTTTCGTCCATGCCTACGCGGGCATTGGCGGCAAATCGGAAGCGCTGGATTGGCTGGAGAAAGCTGCCGATGAACGAGAAACGGGTCTAATGAACCTGAGCTTGGACCCACTGCTCAGTGATCTCCGGGATGAGCCACGATTTCGCTTAGTGCTGCACAAAATGAATTTAGCGCTGATAACAAAAGCTCTCGGCGCACGGGTGTAATCGCACTATTCAGGCAACGGACGAAAAGCACCAAGCTCCGGTTCAGATACCGGCGGGGAGCGTGCCGCTGCGAATTGCACTCGGTCCAAAATGGACACTATACTTTTGGCCGATGGGAGCTTCACTTCATGGGTAAGAAATTGCCGGCCAACCAGCATCGCGGACATGGCGCGCTAGTTTGGAGCACGGGACCTGAATCTATTCCCCGCTGAATACAAGGCTTTGTTTGGAGAGTCTCCGTCGCAGACATTGCGGTCGAGCCCGAGGACCTAGAAAATTTCGATTCGCACCACCGTCGTCGAGTCTTAGTGCTGTTCGATTTCTCGAGGTGCGACATTCGCAGGAAGTTCTTGTACTTTCACAGCCCCTCTGAAATTACTCCGCCCTGATCGCCAAGGGTAGAGTTATCCGTTCGCGTGGTCCGGTCCACTTACGGTGATCAACTGTCGGTAGCGCAAGAGGTAGCGCTGAGGCTCGGAAAGGAGGGGAAATCTGGGGAGCGGACCGTCATCTGATAACCAACAAGTCATGGAATGAGAGACACAGGCAATTTCTGGGAAAGCATTTTGCTCAATTCACGTTCTAGTTCTCGCAAGGGAGTGGAGGTTCAAGTCCTCTCATCCGCACCAAAACCAAGCCTCCTTATGCCTGAGGTTAGAGCAGCTGAGTGACTCTATCGCCGCATGGGCCGCCGGCGATTCACTACACACAGCCGAATACTCGTTTCATTCAGCCGACATGACTTCAAGCCTCCGGCGGCAATCAATCGAACTAATGTCTGTGCTGCTTTGATGCTCCGCATCCTGAGATGCAGTGCCCTGAGCCATCAAATTGCATTACCTGTCCGCTCAATGGCGCAACGACATCGGCTCTGTCAACAAGCTGCAGGAAGCGCGCCGTTTTCGTTCCGGGAATGACAATGCCTGAGCTGGTGGCGACTTCGTTCGCGTGAGACGGTATGACGGTTGTGGGTTGGATGAGTTCATTGATGGCGAAAGCTGCCTCTTCAGGGCCGGTGGTGAAAATGTCGCCGATATTGAAGACCACCAGATCGGGATGATAGAACCGCCGGATTACTAGCAACATGTCGCCGGAGAGGCCGGTATCGCCCGAGAGATAAACGCTGAGGCCGTTCGTAAATTCTATCGTGTAGCCACTCGCCGTACCTGGGGCGAGAGAAAGACCGTTGGTTTGAAGTTGCGACGCTAAGGGGTCACTAAGGAAAGTATTGGACAAAGCGTTACCGTGCACCGCGGGTACCAAAGCAATCCGAACACCAACGGCAGCAGATGTCCTGCGAATTGTGCGTTTTGCGCCATAACCAAGGCTAGCCACGCATGGCAGCAAATTCGGAACGACTGTTTCATTTGTGGGGCCGGTAGTGGGACAGCCAGAGACCGTAACACCAAATGTTTGCTGAATTCTACTGGAGATGAAAGTTGCTAATTCACCCGAACCAATGAAGGCAGCTTTCTGAGTGACCATGATTTCTGCCGCGTTGGTGCTGGGAGCGGGCATGGTTACAGCCTGGGCGCAATTGGCGGTCGGTGCGTCGGGATCCTGATTGAGTTTCGCATTTCCAAGATGATCGCTGTGGGCGTGGCTAACCAGAACAACGTCTACTCCGCCCGCTTCGGTTTGTAGTCGTCTATCTGTCCCTCCTGCGACCGTCGTTGCGGGATCATACAGAATTTTCACGCCGGTTGGATCTTCAAAAAGCAATGCTCGATCCGGCGAGCAGAATTCTCCAGTCCGGGCCCCCAGAGCAGTGACCTTGACTGGATCAGCGTGAAGGGGATCCACCATCAGCAGACACCTCAACGCAAACAGAACAGTGATTGTAGTTCGCATACAACTCCCCCACAAACATTCTTGTGGCGCCGACGGCGGTCTTCAATGGGCCCGTTGCGAATTTACAAACTTTTCACAGTTGGCTGGTGCTTTTACCGGCTCGTGATCGTTTCCGGCATCTCACGTGTGGTCCAGTCATCAGTCGCGCATGCAGCGCACTGATTGACTAGAGGTGCCATGTTGGCCGCTGCTTTTCACATTTCGGATTTGCGGCGCCGGCAGGATTGACGCTTCTCCGACTTGGCCCGCAACGCTGGTCTTGATCCGTTCGAGACAATCGGCATGTAGGTGTGTGCTCCTGACGAGAAGGCCTCCAATAATTTTCAGGTCCTTGGAGTCGTAAGCCGGGCTGCGGTTTCCTCAATCGAGACAGCTTTTTCAAATGCAAGCGCCTTGGTGATGAAATGGAGCGCGGACAAAATGCACATTGCCGTGTGGCTGCCGAGCCCCCATCAAAGCCCAGAATCGGAGAGCTGTGTTATTCCAGGCACCAATGAGAGAGACAAACAATGTGAGTTCAAAGAGGGTGTGGCCGAATCCAGAATTGTTTGCGCGACCACTACAGCGTCTGAGCCGTCAAGGGTCTCGATGCGCCAGAGGAGGCCCGGCATTTACTACCAATACTTCTCGGCCGGTCGTATCTCCACCGCGCCGCCCAGTCGCGCCGCTGGGATTCGCGCAGCCAGCGTGATCGCCGCCTCCATGCTCTCGGCTTCGTAGACGGAGAACCCACCTGCGCCTTCAGCTTGGTAGGTACCGTTCTTGACTTGGGTCTTGCCGTCTCGTACCTGCACCGTCCTTGCCGCGTCCGGTAACCCAGTGGAAGTCCGGGAGTCATGCCCTCGGCCTTATTGAGCTCCGCGTAATCTGCTTAGATTGCCTTCTGTTCCGCCTCAGCCAGCGCCTTCCAGCGATCGGACCCGGGCAGCGGTGTGGATCCTTGATAGACCAGTAAAACGAATTTCATGTCATTCTCTTCTCTACCCACATGACGGATTGCAGAGTCTGAATGTGACCGTTGGGCGACCTCAATCGATATCGGTGAACTGTCGCGATTCATGATCGGCCCGCTCTGCCCAGTGACGAATTGGCCCGCATGCTCGGCTCGCTGAGTGAGGCGGATGATGCCGTGCAGGAGGCTTGGCTGAAGGTCAGCCGCTCAGAGATTGACGCTATTGAGAGCCTCGATGGCTGGCTGACAACGGTGATTGGCCGCGTGTGCCTTGATATTGCGCTCACGCAAATCCCAGCGAGAGGAGTCCCTAGACACGCATGCTCCGGACTTGATTGTCAGCCGTGAAGATGGGATGGACCCTGAGCAGGAAGCGCTTATAGCCGATTCGATCGGCATCGCGCTCTTCCTTGTACTCGAAACATTAGCTGCCGCTGAACGGCTGGCGTTTGTCTTACATGATATGTTCGCGGTTCCCTTCGACGAGATTGCCTCTATCGTTGGGTGCTCTTCCAGCGCGGCAAGGCAACTCGCCAGCCTGGCGCGTCGCAGAGTGCGTGGGCCAGCCGCGATTCCCGACGTTGATCTTAAACAGCAGAGAAGAGTTATGGACGCCTTTTTCGCTGCTGTTCGAGACGGCGATTTTGACGCGCTGATTACGGTGCTCGACCCCAATGTCGTGGTGCGGAGCGATCAGGGTGCAGTGCGTGAGATTCGGGGAGCGCGAGTTGCGGCGGAAGGCGCGCTCATGTTCTCGCATCTTGCCCAGTGGGTTCAACCAGTGCTCGTCAACGGCGCCGCCGGGATTGTGTCGCGGCTTTCTACTGGCAAAATATTTGCGGTCATGTGCTTTACGGTAAAAGCAACACCATCGCCGAAATCGATGTAATCGTAAATCGGAGCGTTTGCGTCAGCTCGACGTCACGAACCTGAATTGACCTGCGAGTAGAATTTTGAACCGGTATTTTCACTGAAAGCTAGCGTGTGCTTAGCGAATGCCCCCTATTTTGATTCCTTCTTGATGATGCTGATAGACCCGATCCGCTCCAGGATCGCGTATTTAACTTCCTGTACAGTTCTAACGCCCTTCGCGCGCCCTGCAGCGATTACATCTGTATTCTGCACTCGCATCTTCCTCATCACTTCGGTCTGCTACTCGCCTTTTTTCAAGAGCACCAGAGGCGTGCCGTCTACCAGAATTCCAAAAAGCGGAAACCGCTGTTTCAGAGATGACACAAGCCGGTGCATCAATCCCACCGTGATCACAGCACACACCGTATTAATGTCTGAATGATCGTCTCCTATGGTGGTGAGAATGATCACACCGCCGATCAGGGGGATCAACACGAACTCAAAGGGCGTCATCTGCGCTCCCGGGCGACGGCTCAGAACGCGGACCGTAAGCAGCAGAAACCAATAACCCACAATGCATGGATGATCGTGTACATGACAGCCTTCCTAAATCTCTAAGGCATGACGATGATTTTCATCGTTAGTTCCTCCCCCCGGTATGCGTAGTGATAACGGGTAAACGCCGACTGAGGACGGTTCCATCGCGAATTCGACGGATGCAGGATTGGTAGTCGCCGGAAACGTATACAGAATTCCTGCCTGTCCAATCACCGAACTGGCCGGCTGCGGCACAATACGTTGATTGCTAAGTGGCGTCACCAGAGTCTCGCTAACCCAAAGCCGTACTTTCCCATCATGGATCGCATTCGGTCCGAACTCCACCGTCAAAACAGATGGCCTACGGTAGCGCTCAATCCGTTCATATTTCACCCTCATAGTTCCATCGCGGCTCCATCGATGAGCTTTCGCAGGCCATCCCCGCCCAAAGAAGCCAAGCGCATCCAGAACGACCATGATCAGAAAAAGAATCCATACGCGTTCGAAACGCCACCACCGGCGCTGAAAATCGAGATCGGATCCGACTTCGACTTCATCACTGACCTTATGGACGCTATTCGGCACCGGCTGAGCGTGCTCTGTGGACATGCGGTTACGACTTTCCTTGCACGGAAATAATGCTAATATCGCCGTTCCTCTCGAGAACCGCGTATTCGATCTCCTCGAATGTCTTTAGTCCCTGATCGCGCGCCAAGGCCATAACGTCTTCCTCCTGTATTTGCATGTCGGCCATCGTTTCCGTCTGCCAGTGCCCTTTTTCAAGAAGCACCAGCGGAGTTCCATCGACAATGCGGCCGAAAGTGGGTGAAAACTGCTTGAGCCATGCAAAAACGAAATGCGTCAGTGCGATCGCTACGATCGTGCATAGCGCATTCGTGATCGAGTGATCGTTTCCAACCATGGGTGTGAGCGTGACTCCACCCATAAAGAAGATGAGCACGAACTCGAATGGCGTCAGTTGCTTTCCAGGGCGCCTTCCGACGATTCGCACCATTAGTACCAGAAAACAGTAGCCAAAGACCCCTCTTAAAAACTGCGCCCATCTCGAATCTCTGTAGGTAAGAGGTATAGAACGCGCTGCGAATTACTCTAGAGGAAGCCAGCATTATTTCTGGACACTCGAGACTGAATGCGCCGATATGCCGCCCGAGTCGGGCAGATCGAAACCGAGGGAGTACACAGCCCTTCCGCGTGCAGGCAAACACCGCATGGCTACAGCGCAGCAGGTCGAACGAACATTCCTCAGCGCCGGGATCGTCTTCCCTGGAGCCGCTGGCATTCCAAGATGGTCATTGCTCTGGGAATCAAATGGCTTCTCGACGGGTTGGAAGTCACGCTTGCCGGTTCGCTGGCGAGCATGCTAAAGACAAACACGCGTTCGGCCTGACGGATATACAGGTTGGCGCAAGCGCCACTGGCTATTTGGCCGGTGCCGTTGTCGGCGCACTCTTTTTTGGCTGGCTCACGGACCGCCGCGGCCGCAAGAAGCTGTTTTTGATAACTCTTGCACTCTAGCTGTCGGCCACGGCCGCTACCGCCATTTCCTGGAGCTTTTTGAATCTTCTACTTTTCGCGTGCTAACCGGGGCGGGAATCGGTGGCGAGTACGCTGCGATCAACTCAGCCATTGACGAGCTTGTTCCTGCCCACGTGCGCGGGAATGTCGACCTGGTAATCAATGCAAGCTTCTGAATTGGTGCGGCGCTTGGCGTGGCCGGTACGCTCCTTCTCTTGAATTCCCACCTGCTGTAAGCCAACACTGGCTGGCGGTTCGCGTTCGGTATCGGCGCGCTACTCGGTTTGATTATTTTGCTGCTGCGTAAATCCGTGCCAGAGAGCCCGCGCTGGCTGATGGTTCGAGGTTGCGAAAACGAAGCTGGAAGGATCGTGGGTGACATCGAGCAAAACGTGAGCCGGGAGAAGGGCGATCTGAAAGCTCCGGCGGGAAACCAAAGATCGCCGTGCGCGATCACACGCCGCTGCGGGATGTATGGAACGCAATGATTCACGACCAACCTAAGCGCTCACTGCGGGGGCTCGCCCTCATGGTCGGTCAATCCTTCTTCTACAATGCGGCCTTCTTCACGTATGGATTGGTTCTGGCACAGTTCTTTCAGGTAAAAAGCGAACGCGTATCGCTCTACATACTTCCTCTTGCACTGAGCAATTTCGTAGGACCGCTTCTGCAGGGCCGTTTCTTCGATTCAATCGGCAGGAAAAGAATAATTACTGCTACTTACGGCGCCTCAGGAGTACTGCTAATTGGTTCTGCGCTGATGTTCGCCGGAAGCCGCGTAGGACCGATCGGACAGGACCTCTGGTTTGCGGCGATATTCTTCATCGCCTCATCGGCCGTGAGTTCTGCGTATCTCACCGTTAGCGAGGTGTTTCCGCTGGAATTCGCGCCTTTGCTATCTCCATCTTCTACGCAATCGGAACGTTGGTCGGTGGCATAGGAGCCCGCTTTTTATTCGCGGAGCTGATCTCATCCGGCAGCGGCAAGAGAACTAAAATTTGGCGTCGACGCCGAGCGGCAATCGCTTGAATCCATCTCAACGCCGCTACAGGCCAGCCAAGGGCAATGACATTCGTCGTGCAACGGCAAAATCCAGGTTTTATAGCGCATTTAGTGCTTCGGCTTCGCCCGCAGTTCATCGCGAACACATTCATCACGGCCGGTACGAAATATCTACAATCTGGCGGATGAAGCATCGATTGACGTCGTGCCGGAAAGTAGCGTCGGAGCCGTCCAGCGCCGAGCGAACTAATGAGCCAAGCTCCTCAGGTTCATAAGATCGCCGGATGGAGCTTGCGCCATCGGCCGCGTTCACCGGATGAAGAAGCGGCGCTACAAATAATCGGAATAGGACCAACGGCAGTAAATGCCGCACCAGGTCAAGAATGATGAATCGATCGCAAGAGCGGCCGACGTTTCGGATGAGCGCGACGAGTTCGTGATCCAACAGATGATGTGCCACGCAAACGGCAATTGCGGTATCACAGCGTGGTAACGGATCGCGCGCTGCATCGGCCTGGATGATAGGAATGCCGGAAACGGAGATGGCGGGCTTGCGCAGATCAATTCCCACCACCTCCACACCCAGCTTTTGGCGGAGTTCGGCCAGGATCTGGCCGTGGCCGCAGCCGATGTCGAGTATCCGCCGGGTGGGTAGACGTCCGTTCCGGAGCGTCGACATCAGCGCCCGAGTATTACCCAGTGACCGATGTATCCAAGCCAGATCCGCATACACTAAGCCCATCAAGTCGTCCGGCACCGCGGGATTGTCAATGTTCTCGGGAGTAAATGATCGCTTCATGTAGCACGTGGCCGCGGTAGAACTGAGGTAAGTGCCCACTTAACCTGGCACATACGCAGGCCGGCGGCTCGGCTCCTGTAGGGCCGTTGAACGCCTGCTGCTTACAGTAAGAGGAAGAAAACACACTTGCTGGTGCTCTCGCAGCTTTGCTAGGACTTGCTTAATCCAAGCTAGTGGAAGCCTGTTGTTCACTTCTCTCCGGGTGTTTACGTCCGCATCGGAGGGCCGCAGTTCGTTCGCGAGCCGAGCATTCGACAACTTACTTCCACAGTGCGCGAACGCCTCGTGTTGCGAAAACTCAGCCGAATCGTCTACAAACCGGATATGCAAGTTCGGCGTCTAGTACTTTCCTCGGTCCTTCGGTCCGCTGTCCTGCTTTTCACCCCTGTGGCATTTGCCTGCCCTTTTTGCCACACGAGCACTGGCCGCCAGGTACAAGCAGGCATATTCAACGCCAGCTTCGGGATTAAATTGCTAGTGACCGCGGCGCCGTTTCCTATCTTTGCCGGTTTGATCGCCTTCCTCTATTTCCAAGTGCCACGAACACGGAATTTCGATAAAGAGCCCGAGAATAAAGATGGAGATCACAGTTGAATAACCGTCCTTTGATCGCCGCGGGAACAACGTTGGGTGTAGGCCTCGGCGGATTTCTTGATGGAATCTTATTCCATCAAATCCTGCAAATCCACAACATGTTGTCCAATTGGATTCCACGGACTACGCTGGTGAACGAAGAGATCAATATGTTCTGGGACGGCCTGTTTCATGCTTTCTGCCTTATCACAACCGCGATCGGACTACTTATGCTGTGGAGAATTGTGAAGCGGCCAGACGTCCCGCTTCCTGATCGCGTCTTCGCTGGTTCATTGTTGTTGGGCTGGGGAGTATTCAACCTCGTGGAAGGATTGATCGATCACGAGTTACTCCAAGTCCACCACGTTTATCAGAACGACCCCCGGCTATTTGTTCTCTGGGATTTAATCTTTTTGGGTTCAGCTTTGGGCTTCATTCTATTCGGCGCTTGGATCATTCGAACACCGGCCTCATCGGCCCACGAGATCCTCGCCCGCAGATAAGGCGCTAATGGGAGCGTGTGAATGGCCTTCGCCTTCGATTTTCGTTTTATTTACTTGCGCCTAACGATCCGGCACCCGCTAGATCAAATTCTTTGCGCGAAAGTATTGCTCCAAGCAGATTTACGGAAAGCATAATTTGCAAGCGAAGACATCGGTTCGCCGTCGAGCAGCTAACGGCTATAAATTGGGCTCACGATCGCCACCTACAGGATCAGAGCCTCTTCGCGGCAGATCTGTCCTGAGACTTTCGGCAGCCGAGCCGTATTCAGCTTTTCACGCAAATCCGGAAAAATGAGTTGTTCTTCTTCATCCACATGACGCCGGATCAGATCCCGAAGAGAACGAGCCGCGTGGCTCCAGTCCTTACCAGATTTTAGTTTTTCCTCGAGTTCGAACAGCAGGATCTTCATATCCGCGTGCTCATCGTAGAGACGTTTACTGTTGTCGCCCTCTGTAGACTCGTTGTGGACGATGGGGTAGATTACGTCCTCTTCCGCAAGGGCGTGCTTACCCAGCTTTCGTTTCAGCATTAGGAATAAGCGCGATCGCTGTAGCGTAGAACTCGCCGGTGCTTTCACCATCTGATCCACCACCGAGAGGATGTGGCGGTGATCCTCGATCAAACGAGCGAAAGGATCACCGCCCGCGCGAACGCGGCCCGAGCCGGTTGCCATTGCAAACAGAGGCGGTATTAGCCTGCTTCCAAGAATGCCACCGGCAACTCCCGCCAACAATATGGCAACGCTGCGACCGGCGCCATTATGTTCTCTCATAAATTTTCTCCTGTAACTTGACTTTGGGTAAAGTACCAGCAGCTTCGGATCGAAACTAAAGCGTTAGACCTGCCATACGCGCGTGTGTTTCAGCAGATTACGGCATTGTCGAGTGATCGCCAAGTTCAAATCTGCGAAGCCATGGCGCTGCCGTTCCGACACGATGGGCTGGAAAAATTGCGAGAGCCCTGCATCGCACTTGAGATCTTTAAGTGTGCAATTCGAAACGGGCGTACGCATAGAGTCTCTAGACGAGTGTCAAGGTTGCGTGATTCTTTCCGATATCTCACCGCGCGAATTCCAGCACGGCCAGCCGCAAGGTGGATGACATACAAAGAGGGATATGCCCGCTGAATCCCTACCTGTGTCCGCCAGTACAATTGCCGTACGACTCGACCGCCTCCCCATTACTCCCACCATCTGGAAGTTCATTATCCTGCTCAGCCTCGGTTTTTTCTTCGAGCTCTACGACCTGCTGTATTCCGGCTACATTGCGCCAGGACTCGTCAAGAGCGGCATTCTGACGACCACCACCGCTAGCGTTTTCGGCATGACTGGTGTGGCTGGCTTTATCGCATCTTTGTTCGCGGGGCTATTCGTCGGAACGATGGGCTGCGGGTTTCTCGCCGACCGTTTCGGCCGCCGCGCCATCTTTACCTATTCGCTGCTTTTCTACACATTCGCCAACCTGATCATGGCGTTTCAGAGCACGGCCGCCGGTCTGAACCTCTGGCGCTTCGTGGCGGGTGTGGGTATCGGTGTGGAATTGGTGACGATCGGAACCTATATCTCCGAACTGGTGCCGAAGCAAATTCGCGGACGCGCCTTCGCCTGCGAGCAGGCAGTCGGTTTTATGTCCGTGCCTATCGTGGCGTTCCTCTCTTATTTACTTGTGCCTCACAAACCATTCGGCCTGGATGGCTGGCGATGGGTCGTCCTCATCGGTGCACACGGAGCTGTTTTTGTCTGGTTCATTCGCCGCGCATTGCCGGAGAGCCCGCGTTGGCTGGCCCAGAACAGGCGCCTGGCTGAAGCCGACGCGCTGCTATCGAAATTGGAATCGGTTATCGAAAAAGAATTTGGGGGGCCGCTTCCCGCCCCCAACGTACACGACGGGGTAACCACGCGCCGCACATTTCGCGACATGTGGGCCCCACCGTACGGCAGGCGCACCGCCATGATGAGCATCTTTCATATTTTTCAGACTGTCGGTTTCTACGGCTTCGCGAACTGGGTGCCGACACTGCTCGTCAAGAAAGGTATCACGGTCACAAACAGCCTGCTCTATTCCTCGATCATCGCGATTTCGGCGCCGATCGGACCGATCATAGGCCTATTCATCGGCGACAAGTTTGAACGCAAGACTGTGATCGTCGCGACCGCCTCCGCCATCATGGTGTGCGGGCTGTTATTCGGCGAAATGCTGGCCGCGGCGCCGCTCATTATTACAGGAGTAGTTCTAACATTGGCGAGCAACATCATGTCGTATAGCTTTCATGCCTATCAGACCGAACTTTTCCCCACCAGTATCCGGGCGCGCGCTGTAGGTTTCGTTTACTCGTGGAGCCGTCTTTCCGCCATTTTCACTTCATTTCTCACCGCGGCCGTCCTGCAAAAATTTGGCACGATCGGCGTGTTCCTATTTATTGCGGCCGCAATGCTGATCGTGATGGCGGTGATCGGGTTCCTGGGGCCTCGCACCCGCGATCTCGCCCTCGAAAAGATCTCGCGTTGAGCCGCATCAGCCAGGCCGTGGAATGGGAAGCGCCGGCATCGATTACTGCATACTGTTTTTCCGCATGCGGAGCGCTGTCGCTACACCTGCCATGCTCAGCGCCGCCAAGGTGAAGGATCCAGGCTCAGGAACTGCCGGAGTCCCCGGATCCGCCAGCACGCGAAACTGCATGGGCTCAATGTCAGACGTAATCCAGCTCCCGCCCGCGTCGTCGGTTGCTGCCCATTGCGAAAGGAAGCCGGCACCCGCGCCCGCGTTGTCCGATGTCCACGACCAATCGAACGATCCGGTCGGTGCGCTCAACACAAGCCAATACGTTGAGTTCGGCGAAAGGATGTAACTCGATCCCGTAAAGGTCACCGGCGACGCAACGCTCGGAAAGGAACCGAGCGAGGTCAGCGTGCTAAGCAACAGGCCCGGCTGGCCGCTGCTCTCGGAATATAAATCCAGGTTTGCCGTGCTGGGTTCGGGAGTGGAAAGCAGCAGCGACGCCGAGGAGATCTGGTAATTCGCGTTGTCTGTCGAAAAAGCGACGGCAATCCAGGTATCGCCTCCCACAAACTCGGTGTCTGTGGAGGTCTTCGAAAGATTGTCAGTCAAGGTGACGGCAGAACTAAGAGCGGCGCACGCCGTGAAGGTCAGTAAAAGTCGAGTACCAATGAATTGCATCATGAAAAGTCCTCCAATGTATTCAAGTGAATTTCGAACTCTACTGCCGTAGTACGGTAATCGTTCTCAATTGTACGGTGTGCCGAAAGTTCGTCCCTTCGCCTAGCTGACGAAGAGCTCATAGCACCAATGTCTTGGCCATAATTCACTCCTACCTTGTAGGTTTCGCCGGCACGCAGATAGAGAGGCGCCACTCGCGTTCGGTGGATGCGGCCGCCCCCTCTCGGTAGCGAGCCGATCAAAGCGGCTTCAAAGGCGGGTGTGCCTGGACGCCCGGATCTTTTCGGCGCAGCCAGGTCACAGCGCCGAACGCTCCCAACCAGGAACCGAGCGCGGCGAACACGACGTATATCGAGTTGCCTGTATAACTGATTACTGCGAACGCCGAGAGAACGTACCAAAGGCTACTCCAGTTCGCGGCCGAAATTCGCCGCCGGGCGGAAACCGCGGAGGTAAATAGGACATAAACTGCGTCCGTCATAGCCGTAGAGCATGTTACGCCCAAAGCGATTAGTGGATTTAGATCATGCATCGACATTCCTCCATAGCATGATCCTGCACATTCCGTATTCACACTTTAAAAATTGGCAAGAATGTATTGCTTTTGATGATCCCGGCGGCAATCTGTCTGCGCCTTAGCAATTGAATGGAGGCGTTTTAGGAGAACCACGATGGCAGCGTGCAGTTGCTCAACCTCACGGTCGCAGCGGCGGGCTCCGTCGATATCCGCAGCTACGGTTACGCCGGCGGAACGGCGTCTACCGGAACCGTTGTGCCAAGCGGCGGGTTCGATACGATTCTGACGCTGTTCGATTGAGCGGGAACGTTCCTGGCGGATAACGACGATGGAGCGGCCGCCACCGCCAGCAACATGTTTCGAGATATTTCCGGCACCGCCGGGAGATGCCGGAACGGCAACTGGGCGGTGGATTTCGTAAACGTTGCAAACGTCACTCCTGTTGCGGCGGTTCCTGAACCTGGAACCATCTCGTTACGGGGCGCCGGTTTGCTTGCACTTGCCGTACTGCGGAGGACGCCGGATGGGTACGGGCTCGTAGTGCTGGCGGCCCTGTACATTGTCGGCGCGAACGCGCATGACGAACCCGACTATACCAATGTCAACGACATTCTGAACGGAAACCGAACATTGCTGGCTGTCGATGACCTGGTGATCAGCGGATATGTGAACAATGACTATCCGCCTTTGCCGGATTTTTATGAATTCAGTATGACGAGCGCCAATTCCCAGCTAAGCCCCGGAAAAGCGATCGATATAGGAAGCCTTCGGGATTCCTCCGAGTGGTCCTCCTACAGTGACAGGGCACCTTTTCAATTCTTCGGCTGCACCACGGTTGTATTGCGTCGGATGGTCAATGTCCGATTTACCTGCCTTTGGAGCTCAATCCTCCAGACCAGGTCGCTTTTATGTTTGCCTGGACCGGTAATCCGCGCGAGCAGGGTAGTCATACAAAATACATTAACGTCTTCAGGATAGATCCAGGGACACTTGGCACGGCGAGCGAAGTGATGCGGCGAGCGAATCCCATCCACATCTCCAGCGCCTCGCATGTGAAATAGTTCGACTCGACAACGATCCCAGCGACCATAGTGATATCCTCGCTCCCGAAAGGGTGCGAATGGAAAAAGCAGATCTGTCCCGGCGGCGGTTTACACTGCTAGCCGGGACGGTGACAGTCGAGCTGCAGGCAGCCGGTGCGCCTACCGCCCAAGAGGTTGTGCGCCGCATACAAACGAGCCTTGGCGGGGAGTGGCCGCCGGAAGGTCCAGACGGCTTCAAGGCGGGCGATCCCAATACACGGATAACCGGAATCGCTACCACCGCGATGGCTACGTTGGACGTGTTGAAGCGTGCTTCAAAAGCCGGCGCGAACCTCGTCATTACGTATGAGCCGACATTCTTTAGCCGACAGGATGCCCCTGTGCCCGGCGATCCGGTGTATCAGTCCAAGAAAGAATTCATCGACAAAAACAGACTGGTTGTTTTTCGGCTCCGCGATCATTGGCAGGCGCGCAAGGAGAACGGTATGTTGGCCGGTTTGGCGGAAGCGCTGGGCTGGACGAAATACCGCGTCAAGCCGGACGACGTGCTCTACAAAATTCCGGCCATCAGCGCCGAAGACGCCGTCGCGCTGGTCCGCGAGCGCCTCAACCTGCGCGGCGGTCTTCGCGCTGTAGGCAACCGCAAGGCGCAGGTGCGGCGTGTTCTGTTGTATCCCGGTGTCATGACCACAGCTACTATGTGGCAGCGCTACGGCGAAACGGATCTGATGGTCGCAGGCGAAGTAC
>Ga0068856_100003586_pt1 | contig 15613 bp, 11 predicted proteins | sample KBSCornC62_FD_66595 | JGI IMG/M metagenome (GOLD analysis project Ga0068856, IMG submission 66595) | Corn rhizosphere microbial communities from Kellogg Biological Station, Michigan, USA - KBS Corn C6-2 | ecosystem: Host-associated > Plants > Roots > Rhizosphere > Soil ...
GAGGCGGTGTCGGCTGGGATCAAGCGGTCGATCTCGGCGAGCAGATCGTCGTGCTCGAGCGGGCCGCCGAGCTCCCTGTCGAGCGAGGGCTGGAAGTCGGCGACGACGGCAAACGGCGTCTTCGCCTCAGCTGCGATCTCGGTGACGTTTCCATCCACGTCAGCGCGGTAGAAGCGACCGTCGAGGGCGATCATCTCGCCGTCGAGGCCGTTCAGCGTTCCCAGGCCCAGGTCGCCGTGCTCGGCCAGCTCGGCGAAGGAGAGGTCGCCCTCGTAGGCGCCCTCGAGCAGGGCCGCGATGGTCGAGGCCTGGAAGAGCACATGCGGTTCTCGCCCAGCGTGCAGTTCCTCCTCGCGCAGCGTCTCCACGTGGAGCGATTGGATCCAGCGCTCGTCCAGCACAGTCGTCAGTCTTCCAGCATGCTGAGACGAGCCACCGCGACGACGCCGCGGCGCGTCACTCTCCTGGTCTCGGCAGTGGTGCTGGTGCTTCTCGGCAGCGCCGCGATCGCCCACTACGCGCTCGGCCAGTTCGACGATTTCGGCGACGCGCTGTGGTCGGCGGTCCTGCACGTGCTCGATCCCTCCAGCCTGCATGAGGACAGCGACGCTGCCGAAAGGACGATCGGGATCTTCCAGGCGGTGACCGGCCTGGTCCTGCTCGTCGGCCTGCTCTTCACCTTCGTCGCCGAGGTCGTTGCCAACTCCCTGGAACGGCTCGGGCAGACGGACAAGCCGGTGCGTTGCCGCGACCACCTGCTCGTCATCGGCGGCGTCGACTTCGCCTCACTGGCCGCTTCGGCGGCCTCGGAGTCCCAGCTCGAGACCGAGCTGAGCCGGCTCGTCGTGCTGGCGCCCGAGTCCGCCCGCGACTCGCGGGCCCAGATCCTCGACGACCTCGAAGAGGCCGGCGGGCAGGAGCTCAAGATCGACCTGCTCTTCGGCGACACCGCCGGCGACTCGGGCTTCGAGCTGGCCGGCGCCGAGCGGGCGCGGGCGATCCTGCTGATGCCCTCGACTAGCGGACCGATCGCCGCCGAGGCGGCTGACGTCGAGGTGACCCAGGCGGGCCTCGCCCTGCTCGACTACCTCAAAGAGCAGGAAGCGAGCCCGCTGGTGCGCCTGCTCTTCCGCCGCGGCCGCAACGTCGACGCCAGCTGGGAGCTCTTTCCGCCCGAGTGGGACGCGGTGGTCGGCGACCGCACCGTCTCCGCCCTGCTGCGGCTGGCGATCACGCGGCCGCCGGCGCTCGAGAAGCTGCCCGGCTGGGTCGCCGAGCATGGCTCCGTCGAGCCGTTCACCCGTCTGGTCGACGCGTCCTGGAAGGCCTCGGTCAGGGCAGAAGGGCCGCTGCGGCTGACGATCGTCGGCTGCGGGATCAACGCCCCGGCACTGATGGAGGACCTGGCCGAGGTCGGCACCGAGACCTTCGCGGTGACGATGATCGCGCCGCGCGAGGCCTTCGAGCGCTACCTCGGCAGCGCCGAACCCTCAGGGGTGAAGGTCCACTTCATCGAGGCGCGGCCGACCGAACCCGATCACCTGCCGCGCAACCTGATCGAGTCGCGGCCGCACATGGTGATCGTCACGCCGAGCCCGTCGAGCTGGGACCAGCGCGCCTCCGACGCCAGCGCCACCCTCTCGGTCCTCCACGTCCTGCGCACCGCGGGCGGGCGCGACCTGCCGGTGCTGGCCGAGCTCTTCCTCTCCGAGTCGGCCAAGCGGCTGCCCAACGACCCCCGCCTGCTCGCCGTCTCGACGCTGCGCTCGACCGCGATCGCGGTCGCGCTCAGCCTTTTCGATCCCGAGCGCGCGGCCGAGCTGGAGCGCCAGCTCGCTGCCGGCGCGGCCGATCATTGAGAATCGACGCATGGCGGCGATAGAGCTCCGTGGCGTGGTCAAGCGCTTCGGTCCGATCACGGCGGTGGACGGACTGGACCTCGAGGTGCCGAAGGGCATCTGCCTTGGCCTGCTGGGGCCCAACGGCGCCGGCAAGTCGACGACGATGCGGCTGCTCACCGGGCAGGCGATCGCCGACGAGGGCGAGCTGCGCGTGCTCGACTACGAGCTGCCCGCCGACGCCAAGGCGGCGCGGGCCGAGATGGGCGTCGTGCCGCAGCTCGACAACCTCGACGTCGACGTCACGGTCGAGGACAACCTCGCCGTCTTCGCCCGCCTCTATCGCGTGCCCGACGTCGGCGCCGCGGTCGACAAAGCGCTCGACCTGGCCCGCCTGCGCGCGCGCCGTGGCGACGCCGTCGACGAGCTCTCCGGCGGCATGCGCCGGCGCCTGCTGCTCGCCCGCGGCCTCATCCACGAGCCGAAGCTGATCCTGCTCGACGAGCCCACCGTCGGACTCGACCCGCAGATCCGTACCGAGCTCTGGACACTGATCGACAACCTGCGCTCGCGCGGCACGACGATCCTGATGTCGACCCACTACATCGAGGAGGCCGAGCGGCTCGCCGACGAGGTCGCCGTGGTCAACAAGGGCAAGGTCATCGCCCGCGCCACCCCCGCCGAGCTGATCGCCGCCCACGCCGGCACCCATACGGCCGAGGTCTATGGGCCCCCGGAACGGCTGACCGAAGTGCGGGCGATAGCCGAGCAGCAGGGCCTGCCGGTGCGACCCGCGGGCCCCGCGATCGCGATCGTCGGCTCCGAGCGGGCCGGCAACGGCAGCGTGCCCGAGGACGCCGTCGTCCGCGCCGCCTCGCTCGAGGACGTCTTCGTGCTGCTGACGGGAGCGGAGGCGGAATGAGGCGGCTGGAACCGGCGGCGATCGCCGGGATCATGAGCCGCGAGGTCGCCAACTTCCGCACCTACTGGAAGGGGACGACCTTCTCCAGCGTCCTCGAACCGATCGTCTACCTGCTCGCCTTCGGCCTGGGACTGAGCGCGACGCTGGTCGACGAAGTCAACGGCGTCCCCTACATCCAGTTCGTCGGCACCGGCATGGTCGCCACCGCGGTGATCTTCTCCAGCGCCCTGCCGGCGATGTTCGGCACTTTCGTCAAGCACCGCTTCCAGAACACCTACGACGCGATCCTCGCCGCGCCCGTCGACGTCGAGGAGCTGGTCACCGCCGAGATGCTCTGGATCGCGCTGCGCTCCGGCACCTACGGCTGCGTGCCGCTGCTAGTCACGATCGGCTTCGGCCTCGACCCGGCCTGGGGCATGTTGCTGGTGCCGTTCTTCTGCTTCACCACCGCACTCGGCTTCGCCGGCTTCGGCATCGCGATGGCGGCGACCGTGGCCAAGATCGACCAGTTCAACTACGTCACCGCGCTCTTCGTCACGCCCCTCTTCCTCGTCGCCGGCACCTTCTTCCCGATCGAAGGCCTGCCCGAGGGCTTCCAGGTCGTCGCTCAGGTCAACCCCCTGCACCAGCTGGTCGAACTGGTCCGCGGCGGCGCCTTCGGCTTCGAGGCGGTCGACGTCGCCCGCTTCGCCTTCCTGATCGCCTTCGCCCTGCTGACCTGGCGCATAGCGATCAACCGCATGCAAGCCCGGCTGATCGACTGAGCGCTGAAATGGACCGTGCGCCCCGTCCTCCGAGACAAAGCCACCGGGCGTGTCCGTCGCGGTTGGCTCGAGCCGGGCTCTCCTGCGGCACCCGCGGCTTCCGCTTAAGGCTGCTTCCTTCCGGACCTGACCTGGTTCGCGTGCCTACGTCGCGCAGGACCCGGCCGTCAACACCTTCCGCGGCGCACTGACCCCGACGGTCAGCCCCTCGGAACGGGATTCGGCCCCGCTAAGCGGATTTCGGGTGACAGGGCACCGCTGATTCCCCACCTAGCACGGTCCACGACCATCGTATCCGCTCAGCGGCGGATCAGCTTGCGGCTCTTGAGGATCGTGGCCGTCGCCTTGCCGGCGCGGACTTTCTGGCGAACCAGCAGGCGCTTGCGCTTTGCGATCCGCTTGCGCGCCTTCGGCTTCACCCGCAGGACGAGCAGCTTCGACTTGCCGCTGCGCAGGTGCACGGTGCGCTTCAGTGTCGCCGGCCGGTGCTTGCGCAGCAGGCCCTGGGCCGTGGTCCGGCAGGCGTGGCCGACCTTGCGCGGGCACCTGACCCGCACGAAGAGCTTCTTGCCGTTGCCGCCGAGCACCGCCGTTGCCGGCGTCGTCTGCCGCAAGAGCCCTTCGAGGCGCCCCGAGTTGGACGCACTGCCGCCGTTGCCATTTCCGCTGCCGTTGCCTTTCTTGCCGCCGCGCCCCACGCCGTCCGAGGCGCTGAGCACGACATTGTCGTAGTCGGCGTTGCCGCTGACGAGAACGCTGGTGCCGGTGGTGTAGCTGCTGGTGATCTGGATCCGGTATCGATCGCCCGGCTCGAGGCTTTCCGGGTCGATCGATCGGCGCGATACGCCGGTCCACGAATTGGCGCCGGCGAGGGTCGTGGGCGCGATCAGGGTTACCGCTTGACCCCCATCGCTGAGGTCGATCAATCGCACCGTGTATTCGGCCGAGTTGCCGGCGACGGCGAGCAATCTGTCGACGCTGGCCCGGCGGTCGAGGCTGAAGTCGATCGCCTTGGCTTCCCGCCCGGCAGCGCCGGAGTAGGTGAAGCTTGGGCTTTCCCACACCCCCCTGGTCGTACCGCCAACCGCGGTTGCGCCGGTGACACCGGTGTAGGCGCTGCGGATGAAGCCGCCACCGTCGGCGCCCCCGGTGTCCTGGTAGCTGTTGGCGACACTGGCGCAGAGGAGCGGTGGCAGGCAGAGGCCGTCGTTGCCCGAGGAGGAGGTCCAGCCTGCAGCGCTGTCGCTGAAGCCGCGCGATGCGGGCGCGGGCGGGTACTTGCTCACCGCCGCACCGGCAGCCGTCGCAGATACCAGGGCCAAGGCAAAGGTTGCCGCGACCGCAAGTGCGACGCGGCGTGGCGGTGAAGAAAGCATCGGGTCTCCTCTTCGCTAGTTGCGCCCAGGAGGGCATTACCGAATTCTGGGTACCCGACGCAACCCGACGCCCCTCCGCTCGTGGACAAACGTAGGATCGGGCGGTCTTGGTCCTCCCGCCGACAGCCGCGGTCAACGTCGATACCGAGTCCTTCTCCGTCATCGTCGTCGTCGCTGCCGTCGCGGCGATCGTCGCGGCCGTGGTTCCCCGGCGCTTCGCGCCCCCGGTGGTGGTGCTCGAGCTCTTCCTCGGCATCCTCGTCGGCCCGCACGTCTTCGACATCGCCCGGATCGACGACTTCACCGAATTCTTCTCCAACCTGGGGCTGGGAATGCTCTTTTACTTCGCCGGCTACGAGATCGACTTCGAGCGGATTCGGGGCCGGCCGCTCCGGCTCGGCGCCTGGGGCTGGATCTTCTCGATCGTGCTCGCCCACGCGATCGGAGCCGGCCTGGAAGCGACCGGCATCGTGCTCTCCGCCCTCTACGTCGGCTCGGCGCTGGCGACCACGGCGATCGGCACGCTGATCCCTATCCTGCGCGACAACGACGAGCTGCAGACCAGATTCGGCACCTACCTGCTGGCGGCCGGCGGCGCCGGCGAGTTCGGCCCGATCCTGCTGGTGACGCTCTTCCTCTCGACCGATCACCCGCTGCACGAGGCGGCGATCCTGATCGCCTTCGTGCTGATGGCGATCGGCGTCGCGATGGTCTCCACCCGGCTAGCCTGGCGCGGCTGGCCCGCGCTCGAGCGGACCTTCGAGTCGAGCAGTCAGCTGGCGGTGCGGGTAACCGTCGTCCTCGTCTTCGGCCTCGTCCTCCTTGCCGGCAAGCTCGGCCTCGACATCCTGCTCGGCGGCTTCGTCGCCGGCCTGATCACCCGCCTGGCGCTCAAGGGGCACGAGCTGCACGTCTTCGAGTCGAAGCTGACCGCGGTCGGCTTCGGCTTCTTCGTTCCCTTCTTCTTCGTCACCAGCGGCATCTCCTTCGACCTGGCGGCGCTCGGCTCAGCGACCGCGATCCTCAAGCTGCTGATGTTCTTCGCCCTCTTCCTGATCGTCCGCGGCCTGCCCGCGATGCTCCTCTACCGTCGGGTCTTCGGCCTCCGCGACCGCGCCGCTCTCGCCTTCTACTCGGGCACCGAGCTCCCCCTCGTGGTCGCGATCACCACGATCGCCACCGAGACCGGCCACATGAAGACCTCGACCGCCGCCGGCCTGGTCGGCGCCGCAATGCTCTCCACCCTGGTCTTCCCCTTCGTCGGCCTCGCCCTGCGCAAGGAGGCCGAGGTCGAGCACGGCCCTGGCCCCTCGCAGCCACCTATGATTGAGCCACTCCCGGGCGCGTAGCTCAGTGGGAGAGCGCTCGCCTCACACGCGAGAGGTCGCTGGTTCGAACCCAGCCGCGCCCATAGGTTTCCTTTCTGGAGTCAAATGGTGTGTCAGCCGATGGGTTGTCTGTTAGCGTGGGGCCTCCGCTTTGCAGACGCTCGTTTCGTGGAGGGGTCCATATATGGAGTTGCCAGTGAGGGAAGGTCGACACCGTCGGTGTCGCATGTCCGCCGCAGCCGTCGCTCTTGCCATCGTCGCTCTTGGCCTACTCACCGCCGGTAGCGCTATGGCATCCGAACTCTCCTGGTCGGCGCCGCAGAAGATCGACGCGACGGAATCGCCGTATCAATATCCGTCGCTTCGCGTCTCGTGCGCGACCGCTTCGTTCTGCGTCGCCGTCGATTTGAACACCAACGCGATGATCTACGACGGCAGCTCGTGGACGGCTCCCACCAGCGTCAAGGGCAGCTTCCTATTTCCGCTGTATGCCGTTTCCTGCCCGAGCACCTCGTTTTGCGTGGCGGGCGGATCCGGGAACGCCCTGACTTACAGTGCGGGCACGTGGTCGGCACCCGCGCATGTGGAAGGTGCGTTCGCCTCGGTGTCATGCCCCTCGGCGTCGTTCTGCGTGGGGGTGGAAGGGGGTGATGCGATCACCTACAAAGGCAGCTCGTGGTCGGCGCCCGCCGACATCGACGGCTCTGCGGAACTTGGCTCGGTGTCCTGTTCGTCCGCCTCGTTCTGCGTTGCCGCTGACTACGAAGGCAATGTGGTCACTTATAACGGCAGCTCGTGGTCGGTGTCCGCCGACATCGACGGCACCGAAGGGATCGGCGGAGTTTCTTGCCCGGCGTCCTCGTTCTGCGTGGCTGTCGACTGGAGCGGAAACGTGCTCACGTACAACGGCAGTGTGTGGAGCGGGGCTTCGAACATCGACGGCAACGTACTGACCTCGGTGTCATGTCCGTCCGCCTCGTTCTGCGCGGCCGTTGGGGATAGCGGCGACGCGCTCACGTACAACGGCAGTTCGTGGACCAACTCGACAGGTGTGTACGGCTTGAGCGAGGGCGCTTCGGTGTCGTGCCCGTCGTCGTCCTTTTGTGTGGCCACCGAAGCACATGGCAACGTCGTCACCTATGCCGAGCACGAAGCCAGCGGCGGGAAAGGTGGAGGAACCACGACACTTTCCGTGAGTGCGCCCAGCAACACGACGCCGCCGCCTACCGGAGTTGTGGCGCTCGCCACGACGACCATCGCGGTAAAGGCGAACGGGACCGCATCGGTTTCGCTCCACTGCACAGGCACGGCGACATGCAAGGGTGCGTTGGAACTGGCGGTCAAAGGTGACGCCGCCAAAAAACAAGCAAGGGCAGCCGCGAAAGCCAAGCCAACGGTGATCGGGAAGACCAAGTTCTCAATCTCGGCCGGCAAGACGGCAGCCGTCCCGGTCAAGCTCAACGCGGCCGGACGCGCCTCGCTAAAAGCACATCACGGCAAGCTCGCGGCAACCCTGACCATCAAAAAGTCCTCGCCGAGCCCAACAGCTACGAGTCGCAAGATGGTGCACCTCGTTCAAAAGGGCGCCAAATAGGCGAAGCCCGCCGATCGGTTCGGCGCGCGTGCGCAGGCCGAGGGAATGCCAACCGGTGTCACGGCCGGCGCGCTTTTCGCGAGCTCGGGCCAAGCCTGAGGTTGACCTTGGCCCCCAGCTCTACGGTCCTCCCGGCGGGAGGATTCGAGGACTTGACCACGGGCAGGCCCCGCTTCTTGCCTTTCCCAACCTTCGGCCTCGTCACCCTGCCGACCTCGCAACCGGCCGCGCGGATCTGCCTCCTTGCCGCTTTCAGCTTCTTGCCGACGACGTTCGGAACGATGCAGTGGCCCTGCGGTTTCGGGTGCGTGTAGGAGATCGGCGCCGAGCAGGCCGAGGTGTTGCCTGCCGCATCGGTTGCGGTTGCCGAGAAGACCGCGGTAATCCCCTCCCCAACGTGGACCGCGATGCCGGGCGAGCTGAGCTCGGCTGCGTTTGCGGTGGCGATGGGGGCGCCAACGCAGACCGCGCCTGCATATAGGCGTACGGTGGATCCCGCCTCGGCGGTGCCGCGAATCCACGGAGTGCCGCTCGAACCCGGTGATGGGGGGTCGGTGCTCGTTAGCTGTGGTGCCGAAGGAGGCACCACGTCACCTTCCTGCGCGAGCCAGATGCCCCCCGATCCCCCGATGCGATTTTCGACGTTTTCGCAAAATGTGGTGTCGCCGCCGAGGGGCGCTGCGTGCATATCGCTCCATTGCCCGGCGATCGCCCCCGTCCCGGTCAGTCCCGCGGTGAAGGGTGCTCCTGAGCGCGCGTTCGCGACTCCGTCCTTGCCTGCGGTCGTAAGGGTCAGAACCGCAGGATCAGTTGTGACTATGCATTCTTTCCCGTTGGATGCCAACGTTCCGCCCGCTTCCCCTTCCAGGCTCAACGCCCCGGTCGCCTGGTTGAAGCTGCCCTCGATGACACCGATTTTGAAATCGACGCTGACATCTCCTTCATAGAGGCCGGTGACATGCGTGAAAAACTCCGGCACCTGCAGTTCCCCCGCCGTGATCGAGCCTGTCCCGGGGTCGATCTGGCCCGTGAACGGCGCAACGTCGGGTGCCGTAAACATCGCCGCGTCAGAAAGCTGGACACCGACGTTGGCGCGGTCTTCGGTGAAGGTCATCGAGAGCGGTTGGGCGCCGATCGCGGGTGTAGTGAATCTCTTGCTGGCGCCAACGACCGCGGGGGGTTCCCATTCGGCGACGTCTTCGCTGAACTTGCGATCGGCGGCGAGCACACGGAAGTAGTAGGTCCTGCCGGGTTCCAAGGACGCCCCGGCGCTGGCGAGATCGAGGCTGACCGACACGCTGCTGGGCTCGATTTCGCATTCGCCGCAGATCCAGCCGAGCGGTAGGGCGCTCGGGTCACTGGTGCCGGCGCAAGTCGAATAGCCGGACAAGGAAGAGGGGCACTCCAATTCGGTCGGCGCTTCGCCTGGGTCGAGTAGCAGCTGGAACTGGTAGAAGACGCCGGCTTCGGCCCCCTGGGGGTCGATTTCGGCTTCGAGGGTTGCGTCAGTGGAGGTGATTTTCGAGACCGCCTCAGACTGGACGATCGGAGAGGCGCTCGCGTAAGCGGCTGACGCGCTCAGCGCCAGGAGCACCGCAAGAACGATCACTCCCCCTGCTCGCCTCGCGGCGGACCCCCAATCCGTGCGACCGGCTCCTCTTGTCATCCCGTCCTCCTTCCGGATCACTCAATGAGCGTCGCTTTTAGACCCGGAGAACCCTCATGCTTACTGAGGCTTTCAGTATAGGCACGCCCTCAGGCCCTCGGAACGTTTTCGCTGCTCTAGGAGAGAACCCGGAAGCCAAACGTCGCCGGCGAGCGGTCGGGGTTGCCGGCGGCGTCGATCGCATAGACGTGGAAGACGTGGCGGCCGGCGCGGACGAGGTAGGAGCGCGGCGAGCGGCAGGAACGCCAGGGCTGCCGATCGAGTTTGCAGCGGAAGCGGACACCCGGCTCGGAGTCGAAGCTGAAGGAGACCCGGCGCCTCTTGCCTGAGGCATGCAGCAGCACGGCGGGATGGCGGCGCAGCCGTGTCGCGGGCGGCGTGCGGTCCGCGTGCGGGGGTCTCAGTGCCACCTGGGGCGGCTGAGGCGCCGGCGGAGGTTGCGTTTCCGGTTCAGGGTTCAGTTCGAGCGGGGTGTCAGGCGGGCGGAAGCTGTTCGAGGCGCGTTCTTCGATCGACTCACAATCGACGGGCGGGCCGTCGACGATCGGGGCGAAGTCGATCAGCGCGGTGTCGAAGCCTTCGCCGCACTGGACGGTCGGATCGGAGTCGCCGGAGTTGACGAGCAGAAGGTCGTTCCCGGCGCCAGCGAAGAAGTTGTCCGGGCCGGCCCTGCCCAGCAGCTGATTGGGTCCGTCGTCGCCAATCAGGTTGTCGCCCCCGTTGGTGGCCTCGATGTCCTCGATCGCCACCAGGCTCGTCAGTTCGCTGGCGCTGTTGCAGTGCGCTTCGCCCTGTGGGCCGATCAGGCCGGCGACGTGCTGCGCCATGTCGATCGTCACGCCGGAGCCGAAGTTGGCCCAGTTGGCGTTGTCGCGATCGGCGCCGCCATTGAGGGAGTCGCCGTCGCAAGCGGCGTTGGATATGAAGAGATCCTCGCCCGGGCCGGCGTCGAGCTGGTCGCCGCCGCCGTTGTTGGGCAGCGCGTCGTCGCGGCCGGCCGCGCTGACCACGTCGTTTCCGGCGCCGTCGACGAGCGCGTCTTCGGTTTCACCGCCGGTCAGGTTGTCGTCACCTTCGTTTCCCAGCACCACCACCGAGACCGTGTCCGGCAGACCCGGGGCGGAGAGGACGTCGTTACCGGCCAGGCCGGCAAGCAGGATCGCGTCGGGAGCTTCCGCGACCGGGCAGGAGACCGAGCTTCCACTTGGGGCCGCGCAGCCGCCCGCCACCGCGGCGGCAGAATCGAACTGCCCCACGCTCCCGGCCGCGAGCGTGAAGGTGACCGCTCCAGGCGCGTAGCTCGCCGTCACCCGATCGCTCTTGTCGCTGCCGGTCAGATAAACGGATGGCCCGCCGGGAGCACCCGCGGACACCACGCCGACGGCAATCGCGCCGGGGTTGCGAAGTTCGATTTCTTCGCCGGAGAGCTCGCAGTCCTCGGTCGCGACGTTGACGCAGCCGTCCCGGCCTTCGCCGCCGTGAGCGACGTCGCCGCCCCCGCCGCCATCGATTAGATCGGCGCCACCGCCGCCGTAGAAGGTCTCGGCGCCGGAGGTACCGACGATGTAGTCGGGGAAGGGGGTGCCGATCACCGTCTCGAAGGCGCTGAAGTCGCTCGCCGGTTCAAGCGGCTGGTCGACGCCGCCGCCGGAGGGGGCGAGGCCGTCGTTGGCGAAGCCTCCGCCGAGGTCGATGTAGACGCCGCGCCCCTCGGCGCCCGCCGGGAAGCCGGCGCCGGTGAAGAACGAGCCCGTGTTGGCGAAGCCCGGGGTCACCCCCGTCGCGAAGCTGAGCGTGTCGCTGCCGCCGCCCGAATCGCCGATCGAGTCGATCGTCGCGTCGCCGCGGGCGAGGTCGTTGCCGCCTTCGCCGTCGAGGGAGTCGGCGCCGAAGCCGCCGAACAGCCGGTCGTCTCCCGGGCCACCGCGCAGCCGATCGTCGCCGACGCCGCCATAGAGCCGGTCGGCGCCTTCGCCGCCAAAGAGGCTGTCGTTGCCGCGCTGACCGTAGAGAACATCATCTCCGCCTTCGCCGAAGGCCGCGGTGATGTTGCGCGGCAGGCGGATCACGTCGGGGCAGGGCGTGCCGACGATCGTGCTGCCCACGACCTGCGGGCCTTCAGCGCAGCTCGGTGCCGCAACCGAGTGGGAGGGCAGCGCCAAGAAAGCGCAAGCCAGCGCAGCAAGGATCAGGAGTCGATGTTGCATCCTCAGTGTCACTACCCCTTCAAACACCAATGAGCCGCGCCCGGAGTGCCCCGGGCATAGACTCGGTTCGTGCCAGCCAACCGTCGATTTGCACTCCGCCAGCGCCCTGAGGGACGGATCGACGAGGAGACCTTCGAGCTCGTCGAGGAGGAGCTGCCCGCGATCGGCGACGGCGAGGCGCTGGTCCGCACCGAGTGGATCTCGCTCGACCCCACCAACCGGACCTGGATCGACGACACACCGGGCTACCTGCCGCCGGTGGCGATCGGAGAGACGATGCGCGGCCTCGGCCTCGGCCGGGTGGTCGAGTCCAAGCACCGCGACTACGAGGAGGGGCAGCTGGTCCAGGGGCTGACCGGCTGGACCGAGCACTTCGTCGCCTCCGATGCGGCGCCGCTGCAGCGGGTGCCCCCGATCGAGGGCGTCTCGCCCAGCTTCTACCTCGGGGTGCTCGGTATGACCGGGCTCACGGCCTGGGTCGGGATGCGGGAAATCGGCAAGCCGCAGGAGGGCGAGACGGTCGTCGTCTCTGCCGCCGCCGGCGCGGTCGGCTCGGTCGCCGGCCAGCTCGCGAAGCGTGAGGGGGCCCGCGTCGTCGGCATCGCCGGAGGCCCCGAGAAGTGCTCGATGCTCACCGAGAGGCTCGGCTTCGACGCGACCGTCGACCACCGCGCCGAGAACTGGCGCGAGCAGCTCAAGGCCACCACCCCGGAGGGCATCGACGTCGACTTCGAGAACGTCGGCGGCGAGATCATGGACGCGATCTTCAACCGCCTAAACCTCCACGCCCGGATCGCCCTCTGCGGGCTGATCTCCGGCTACAACGAGAGCGCCCCCGCGCCGGGCTCGCGCGAGACCTTCGGCACCCTGCTGGTCAAGCGCGCCACCCTGCAGGGCTTCATCGTCCTCGACCATTTCGGCAAGCTGGCGGATGTCTCAACGCAGCTGGCGGAGTGGATCGCCGACGGCAGCCTCGAGCCGCTGGAGACCGTCGTCGAGGGCTTCGAGGAGCTGCCCAGCGCGATTAACATGCTCTTCGACGGCGCCAACGTCGGCAAGCTCGTCGTGCGGGTCGGCGCCTAGTCAGAGCTCGGCAAGCCGCGCGAGCAAACGGACCGCTTCGTCCAGCACCTCGCGCTCCTCGTCGCTGAAGCTCTCCTCGATGGCCCCGGCGAGCCAGCCCTCACGGCGAGCGCGGTCCTCATGGAGCTCCGTCCGCCCCGCCTCGGTCAACTCGAGCAGGGCGCTGCGGCGGTCGGCGGGGTCGGGGCGGCGGGCGATCAGCTCCTGCGACTCGAGCTCGGAGACGGTTTGACCCATCGACTGCGGACGCACGCGCTCGGCGCTCGCCAGCTTGCTCGTGCTCTGCGGGCCCTCACGGTCGAGGCGGCCGAGAACCGATCCCTGGGAGAGCGAGAAGCGGTGCTCGCTGCGCAGGCGACGGATCAGGTGGCCCAGCACCACGCGCAGCTCACTGGCGAGCGGGCCGCTGTCGACGCGGGTCGGCATGGGCGAATCATAGCCGAGGATACACAGGTAAACTGCACAGTTTACCTGTGTATATTGGAGGCGTGTCGGCGACGAGCGCAGCGCAGACCAACGGCGGGCCGACCCACGACCGCTACAAGTGGATCGCCCTCTCCAACACCACCCTGGCAATCCTGCTGGCGACGTTGGACGCCTCGATAACGCTGATCGCGATGCCCGACATCTTCCGCGGCATCCACCTCGATCCCCTGGTCCCAGGCAACAGCTTCTACCTGCTCTGGATGATCCTCGGCTACCTGGTCGTCTCCAGCGTGCTGATCGTCAGCCTCGGCCGGCTCGGCGACATCTACGGCAGGGTGAAGATCTACAACCTCGGCTTCGTCATCTACACGGCCGCTTCGCTGCTGCTGGCGATCGATTGGATGACGGGACAGGCCGGCGCCATGTACCTGGTCGTATTTCGCATCGTCCAGGGAATCGGCGGCGCCTGCCTGCTGGCCAACGCGGCCGCGATCATCACCGACGCCTTCCCCGTCAACCAGCGCGGCATGGCGCTCGGAATCAACAACATCGTCGGCGTCAGCGGCATGTTCGTCGGCCTCATCCTCGGCGGACTGCTGGCGCCGATCGACTGGCGGCTGGTCTTCCTGATCTCGGTCCCGGTCGGCCTCTTCGGCACGGTCTGGGCCTACCTCAAGCTCGAGGAGCGCAGCAAACCCCGTCCCGCCTCGATCGACTGGGGCGGCAACATCACCTTCGCCCTCGGCCTGGTCCTGGTGATGGTCGCCGTCACCTACGGCATCCGCCCCTATGGCGGCTACCCGACCGGCTGGAGCAGTCCGCGTGTGATCGCCCTGCTCGCCGGCTCGATCACCTCGCTCGTCGCCTTCGCCGTGATCGAGCGCCGCGTCGCCGAGCCGATGTTCCGCCTCCCCCTCTTCCGCATCCGGGCCTTCACCTTCGGCACCCTCTCGACCTTCCTCGCGGCGGTCTCGCGCGGCGGCCTGATGTTCATGCTGATCATCTGGCTGCAGGGAATCTGGCTGCCGCTGCACGGCTACGGCTTCACCGAAACGCCGCTCTGGGCCGGCATCTACATGCTGCCGCTGACGATCGGCCTGCTGTTCGCCGGGCCGACCTCCGGCTACCTCTCCGACCGCTTCGGCGCCCGCCCCTTCGCCACCGGCGGCATGGTCGCAGCCGCGATCAGCTTCGCCCTTCTGATGGCGCTGCCGATCGACTTCGCCTATCCGGTCTTCGCCGCGATCCTGCTGCTGCAGGGCATCTCGATGGGAATGTTCGCCTCGCCCAACCGGGCCGCGGTGATGAACAGCCTGCCCGCCGCCGACCGCGGCGCCGGCGGCGGCATGAACCAGACCTTCCAGAACTCGGCCCAGGTGCTCTCGGTCGGGATCTTCTTCACGCTGCTGATCGTCGGCCTCTCCTCGAGCCTGCCAAGCGCGCTGAGCAGCGGCCTGGAAGCGCACGGCGTCTCCCACGGGGTCGCCCATCACGCCGGCCAGACGCCGCCGATCTCGGTCCTCTTCGCCGCCTTCCTCGGCTACAACCCGATCCAGCACCTGGTCGGCGCGCACGTTCTGGCGACGTTGCCGGCCCACGCCCACGCGGCCCTGACCGGACAGGCCTTCTTCCCGCACCTGATCTCGGGGCCCTTCAGCGACGGCCTCGACACCGCCTTCACCTTCGCGATCGTCGCCTGCCTCGTCGCCGCCGCCGCCTCGCTGCTGCGCGGCGGCCAGTACCACCATGCCGAGGAGCCGGCACAGGCTCCGATCGGCCCAGCCCAAGTCCCGCAACTGGAGGAGCAGCATGCGCGTTGAGTGGCACGGACAGTCCGCCTTCACCCTGACCGGCCCCGAGGCAAAGGTCTTCATCGATCCATTCGGCGACATGGGCCCGCTGCTGGCCGACCGTGGCCTCAGGTTCGACTACCCGCCGATCGAGGCCGACGGCGTCGACCTGCTGCTGGTCACCCACGAGCACCGCGACCACAATGCGGTCGAGGCGATCACGGGCGAGCCGCAGACACTGCGCGCGACCGCCGGCAAGCACGACACCGAGGCGGTGGGCGAGGTGCTCGGGGTCGCCTCCGAGCACGACGAGGTGGCCGGCACCGAGCGCGGGCCGAACACGATTTTCGTCTTCGAGCTCGACGGCCTGCGCGTCGCCCACTTCGGCGATTTCGGCCAGCGCACGCTGCGCGAGGAGCAGGCCGCGGCGATCGGCGCGGTCGATTTGCTCCTCCTGCCGGTCGGCGGCGGTCCCACGATCGGCGCCGCCCAAGCTGGCGCGATCGTCTCCCGCCTCGGCGCCCGCTGGGTGGTGCCGATGCACTACCGCACCGTCCGCGCCGACTTCCTCCCCGAGACCGAGGAGGAGTTCGTCGCTCAGATGCCGCAGACCGCCCGC
>Ga0068856_100003589_pt1 | contig 15608 bp, 9 predicted proteins | sample KBSCornC62_FD_66595 | JGI IMG/M metagenome (GOLD analysis project Ga0068856, IMG submission 66595) | Corn rhizosphere microbial communities from Kellogg Biological Station, Michigan, USA - KBS Corn C6-2 | ecosystem: Host-associated > Plants > Roots > Rhizosphere > Soil ...
GTCACGCCGGTCAATAACGTCAAAGGAAGGAAAACGACAACAGGCGTAATCGTTGAACCGATGATTGGGACAGTGATCTCGGAGACAGCACTTTGAACTGCCTCGCGCCTTGTCTGTCCGCGAGACATGTGTGTGTAGATATTCTCAACAACGACTATCGCATCGTCAATGACCAAACCTATTGCTGCAGCTACACCACCAAGTGTCATCAGATCGAAGCTGAGCCGCGCCAACCCCATCGCCACAAACGTCACGAGGACTGTGACTGGAATGACGAGAATCGCGACGAACGTCGTTCCCCAGTTTCGCAGGAAGGCGTAGAGAATAACGACAGAGAGTATTAAGCCGATAATGATCGAATCACGAACAGACTTGATTGATTCACGAACCAAAAGAGATTGATCGTAGTACGGAGCTACTCGCACATCCTTTGGAATCTGCCCGCGCATTGCTGTCAGGGCTGCTTTCACGGCATCAACCACGGCCACTGTGTTTGCGTCAGGCTGTCGATTGATGTTGACCAAAGCCGCAGGATGTCCATCGGCGGTAACGATTGTGTACTCCGGTTCAACACCACCTGCTACCGTAGCGACATCTGACACGCGAACCGGTGCATTGTTTACAGTTGCCACGACAATGCGGTTAAGTTCATCGGGCCGTTTCGCCTGACCGCTTATCAGAGCCAACTCGAGTTGATGGTTCTCTTCGATCAAACCCGGACTTTCAATGATGTTTGAGTTGCGAACCGCGTCGACAACTTGTTGGGCGGAAACATTGTGAGCTGTTAGTTTCTCCGGATCGATCGTGACGTGAAATTCTCTGGTCTTTCCACCCGCAACACCCACAACCGCGACACCAGGCAATCGCGCTAGTTGTGGTCTAACTATGTAATTCGCGAGATCCTTCAGTGATGCCGCGTCGCGCTTGTCTGAGGTTAAGCTGTATCCGGTAACGGGGAAGACCGCAAAAGTGAGTCGCTCTACATTTCGAATTTCCGCCGTCGGTGGAAGACTTGAAACGAGCTGTGACAAGCGAGCCTGAACGAGTTGCAACTCCTGAATGATATTGCCGCCCCAATTGAAGTAGAGATTTATTTCGGAAGAACCTCGCGCTGTCTTTGACTTGATTCGCGCAATGCCGGGAACGCCATTCATTGCCTCTTCGATCGGGCGGGTTACAGAAGCCAATGTTTGGGAAGCAGGCGCCTCACCGTTATCGACAATAATTACAATTCTCGGGAAGTCAGTTTGGGGGAAAACTGCAATGGGAAGTTGCCATGCAGCGTAAACACCAGCTGCACAGAGCAGCGCTACGATCACGATGACCGCGCGTGCCTGTTTCGAAACTACTTCAGCCAGTGTCATAGTCAAATGTCCGACGAACTTTAGTTTGTCGTGGGTTGGATTGAAGCCGGCTAGTTTCTTCGATCGGGCCAGAGCGGCACGCACGACAAACTAAAGTTCGTCGGACAATTGTTACTTCTCATCACCTTTGTCCTCGCCTTCTTTCTTCTCTTCCTCAGTAGCTATTTCCACTTTCGTCCCATCTGGCAGCGCATAGTTGCCCTCAACAACCACGGTTTCACCGCCCTTGAGCCCTTCGACGATCTCAATCTTGTCGGTCGTGCGAATACCTGTCGTCACTTTGGTTTCGTGAGCAATGTTCTGCGCGTCAACAACGATTACAGTGCCCTCATCGGCATTGCTGGACTCCAGAGTGACTGCTGATGCTGGAACAACGATGGCGTCGGTTTTTGAATTGGCAAAGACCGTCACTTGCGCTGCTCCATTAGCGCGCAGAGTTCCAGCGCTATTACCAAGAGTTACCCAAACTTCAACAGATCGGTTCGTAGGATCACTTGAGCGACTCAGCAAAGTAATTTGCCCATGCATCTCTCCAGATGAACTGTCGGTTGCCACAACGGTTGCCGCATCTCCGGTTTTGAGTTGGGCTACGGCAGTATCCGGGAAAGGCGCCTTTACGATCACACTACTGGTATCAGCGATTGTTACGAGCTTTCCACCTTCCGAGGCGAACTCGCCCTGATACTGATATTGGTCTGTAACGATGCCGCTGATCGGTGCTCGAATGGTCGCGTAACTCAGCTGTGCATCGAGTGTCGCGACATGTTGCTGGGCCTGAGCCGTACGCGCCGCCGCAAGCGCACGATCATTCGGATTGAGTGAGCGCGTTCGCAACGCGACTGTCTGTTCTTGAAGTTTGAGCTCATCTTCCGCGGTTGTCAGGTCGAGTTGTGATTGCTCAAGATCCTTTTTCGAGATGCCGCCATTTTCAAACAGCATTCGCCGGCGTTCGTACAGGGCGCGGGCATTATTGACTTTCGCACGCGCGTCCATCAGTGCCTTTTGATCTTCGGCATTTGTCTTCGGGATTGTTCCGCTGAGAACACTTCGTTCGTTGGCCCGTGCTTCGTTTAAGGCGCCTACAGCCTCAGCGCGTTGTGCCTGAAGGTCACGCGACTCAAGCACTGCGATAACCTCTCCTGCCTTGACCAGCTTATTTTTCAAAAGAGCCATTTGCCGTATCGGCGCACTGACCTTTGCCGCTACATCAGCTTTCTCGCGAGGCCAAATCGTCCCCACGGCAGATATGGGTGCGGCAATACTGCCACGTTCGGCCTTTACTACTTTCACACTGACAACTGGAGTTACTTCGGACTCAGCTTCAGAGGCAGACCGCCTGGAACGCCAGATAGTCAGAATGAGAACTGCGGCCGCGACTAAACCGACGCCGGCCACCGCGAGCACGATATTTCTTTGGCGAATGATCCGCGCGCGACGACGCTCGTGCTGAATCGATTCAAGATCGATGTCGGAATTGTTTTCAGTGTGCTGTGGATCGTGATTCATCTTAAGCATTCACTTACCAGTCGCCTGTTTCAACCGGGCCAAGGCAACCTGGTAGTCGAAGCTTGCCTGGTAAAGTGCGGTTCGCTGCTCAACCAAAGTTGTTTGAGCGTCAGTGACCTCGACGATTGGTGCTTCACCTGCACGGTAGCGAGCAATCGATGCCGCTAAGTTGTCTTGAGCTTTGGTGACTCCGGCAGTTGCATTGCTCATTCGAGCTAATGCACTCGCAGCCTGTGCACGCGCCGCATAAAACTGTTGGGTGAACTGACGCTGGGCGAGTGTTCTCTCATTCTCGGCAAGGTCGGCGCGTAAACGAGCCTGTTGCTCGCGGCTCTTACTCGCTCCCCAGTCAAAGATTGGAATGTTCAGACTAATTTGTGCGGATGCACCAGTGTGTTCTTTGAGACGTGGTGCCTTTAGTGAATCGCTGTCAAAGCCACCATTGATGGAATATGAAAGCGAAGGCAGGCGATCAGCGCGCGCAATCCTTACTTCCTCGCGTGCCGCTCGAAATTGTTGTTCGAATTGGATGAACTCCGGTCGTCTAAAAACATCTTCTGCTTTGAATTGTTGATACTCGGCATTCTGAGGAGCAATGGTGATGAGCTCAGACGCGCTGAAGGGCGAGTTGAATTGATAGCCGATTAGGATCCGCAGTCCTCCATCTGCGACCTCTTCGTTTACGCGCGCTCTTTCGAGTTCATCGCGTCGCGCAATCGTTTGCAACTGGGCACGTGTTAAGTCAACGGCTGCTACTTCACCGCCGCTAAGCAGAAGCGATGTGATGTGTTCAAATTCGTCGGCCGCTTTGAGATTGGTTTCTGCTCCTCGCCGCTGTGCTGTTGCCAGTGCAAGCCCGTAATAAGCCTCAATGACGGCCTGTGCCAACGCGCGCTTGGCAACTTCGGTCCCTGCGCGTGCGGCGGCGAGTAGTGCTCGATTTTTTGCGAGGGTGGCGCGCAATCGACCTGCGACATCCAGATCTCCCGACACGTTGACGAGCGCTTCATACGCACCTATTGCGTCGTTAGCGATGAAGCTTTGAATTCGTGGTTCTCCGGGTGGCAATCCGAGGGCGGGAGAAGTGTAGATGTAACTCAATGGCGCGCTAATCTTGGGAAGAAATGCGGCCCGTGCTTGTCTAAGATCTTCTGCGGCTATTCGTTCGTTGATAAGTGCAGCTTGAACTGTCGAGACCTGTGCATTGGCCAGACGCAAAGCCTCATCGATGGTTAACACATTGTCTTGGGTTGATTGAGTCGTCGGGGGAATCGGTGGTGAAACCTGGGCGTGGGTTGCAGTGGGTAAACACACGAGCGGAATGAGTACCAAAAGGGGGATCGCCTTCGATCTCACTCGTAGAGACATATTAGAAACGGTTGAATCCGAGTATACCGATCAGAACCTTAATGGAAGATTAATGACAGGTGCTTCGACAGTGATTGCTGAGGTTAGATCAGTTTGTGTCTTGTGTGTTTTTTGTGTTTTGGTCCTAATGTTGTACGACAGGCTGTTAGCCTTCGTGGTCGGTTTGCGGTGCCTTTAATGATGTCGTGGCCCAGCGCAACGACAGGCTAACAGCCTGTCGTACCGTCTCGTGGCTCAAGGATATAACCCTCGCCGCGACGTGTATGAAGTAACTTCGTTGCGTGTTGCTCGTCGATCTTTTTTCTGAGTCGATTGATATAGACCTCAATGGCATTTGAAAAAGGATCGAACGAATCATCCCAAACATGTGCTGCGATTTCACCGCGCGACACGAGTTGCCCCACGCGACGAGCTAGATATTCCAGGAGCGCATATTCCTTTGCAGTTAATTGAATCTCCTGGTCGGCTCTCGACACTTTATGGCCTGCTGAGTCAACGACCAGATCTGCAATCTCAAGAATGTCCGGGCGGAGTTGTGAATCTCTTCGCAGGAGCGCATGCAGGCGCGCCAGCAATTCGCGAAACGAGAATGGCTTGGTCAAATAGTCGTCAGCGCCCGCTTCAAACCCGGTAAGACGATCCTCGATCGTTGCGCGCGCGGTGAGCATCAGGATTGGAGTTGGGTTTCGACGCGTGCGAAGTTCACGACACACTTCATATCCATCACGATCGGGAAGGAGAACGTCGAGCACAATTACGTCGTAGTCATTGACTGATGCGAGGTACAGAGCAGTTTGAGCGTCGTTAGCTGCGTCGACAGCATAACTTTGCTCACGCAGCCCTTTCGTGATTACCTGCGCCATTCGAGGGTCATCTTCTACAAGCAACACACGCATAAGTGAAATGTCCGACGAACTTTAGTTTGTCGATGCTAACCGATCATTCCCGTAAAGAAATAGAGGGCCTGCCGAACAATGCACGACAAACTAAAGTTCGTCGGACATCTTTTCACCTCGGCGGTTCGATCTCCTTCAGGCCCGGTGGTGGCGATAACAACTTCTGCGATTTCTCCACCACAACGTCTTTCGCCAACTCGACATTTCTAGACGCCTTGATATTTGCCGACGAAGATGCGATGTTCAGAGAGTAGGTACCCGCTTCAGCTACCCAGGAAGAACTCGCTGGATCAAAAGACGCCAGGTCCTTTGAGGTGAGTTCGAAGCTAATCGTTTGTGATTCACCCGGCTTAAGGAGTCTCGTTTTCGCAAATGCTTTCAATTCGTTCTTTGGTTTTTTCAATTTCTGGTCTGGGGCGCTGATGTAAAGCTGCGCCACTTCCTTGCCAGGTACCTTGCCCGTGTTTTTGACTGTGACAGTGACAGTTACCGGACCGTCAAAGTTGCCTTTGTTCAACTTCAAATCACCAAATGTGAACGTCGTATACGAGAGGCCGTAGCCAAATTCATAAGCTGGCTTAACTCCAAACGTGTCGTAGTAACGATAACCAACGTAGATCCCTTCGTCGTAAACAGCTTCAGCCGGTTTACCTGCAAACGGATTGTCAATGTACGGCTTCACACCAACCAGTTCTTTCCCTGGAAATGTCTTTGCGGATGGTACGTCGTCGTACGACACAGGAAATGTAGTGGCGAGTTTCCCGGAAGGGTTTACCTTGCCGCTCAAAACATCGGTGATGGAATAGCCTCCCTCCTGTCCTGGTTGCCATGCCAATAGAATTGCATCAACTTTGGTTCGCCAGCTCGCAATCTCGATTGGTCCGGCCACATTTAACACAACGACTATCTTCTTTCCTTTTGCATGAAAGGCGTTGGAGATGTTGTCGATCAGATCGCGCTCAATTGTTGTCAGCGTGAAATCGTTCTCGACTTGCCGATCTTCAAATTCGCCCGAGCTTCGTCCGAGTGTAAGCACTGCAATATTAGAATCAGTCGCGAGTTGTTCGAGCCGATCACCCGCGATCGACATTTCTGAAATAGGGGGTAGTGGCATGAAAGGGCGTCCCTTCGGACGCCTGGCCTTTTGGTCGGCAATGAATTCTTTGTAGGTTTGTCGTAAAGACTCGTCGATAGTGAATCCTGCTGCCAACAGTCCTTGATCCAACGACACAACATACTTCTTATTTACATCACCGCTTCCTGTACCACCCGCGATTAATTCGTAGGAAGTGTTCCCAAACAGCGAAACCTTTGTCGGCGCAATTGGTAAAGCGTTGCCATCGTTCTTTAGCAACACCATGCCCTCAGCCGCTGTCTCGCGAACGACCCGCGCATTCGACGTTAAGTCCGGTGCGTTTGAATAGTTGAAATGCTTGAACGTGGGCGATTGGAGGACGATGTTCAAAACTCGCTCGACGCTTGTGTCCAGCTGTTTTGTACTCAGCGTGCCGTCTGATATCGCTTTGATTATCGCCTGACTCTGTGCGACAAAACCTGGCATCAACATGTCGTTACCAGCACGAATTTGGGCGACTGCATCGTTGCCTCCAAACCAATCACTCATCACAAAACCTTTAAAGCCCCATTCGCTACGCAACAACGTAGTGAGGAGTTCTCCAGCCTGAGATGCATATGTTCCATTGATCAGATTGTAAGAAGACATGACCGTCCAGGGTTGCGACTCTTTCACTGCGATCTCAAAACCCTTCAGGTAAATCTCTCGAAGCGCACGTTCGCCGATCACAGAGTTCGATTGCATGCGATTGAACTCCTGGTTATTCACGGCAAAGTGTTTGATGGACGTACCGACGCCGTTTGATTGAATACCTCTTACAAAGGCTGCGGTCATCTTGCCGGCGACGAGAGGGTCTTCAGAATAGTATTCGAAGTTACGACCCCCAAGCGGATTCCGGTGAATGTTGAGTGCGGGTGCTAATAAGATATCAATGCCGTAATCGCGTACTTCACTTCCCATTGCTGCCCCAACGCGCTGCGCTGTTTCCGTGTCCCACGAAGAAGCGAGTAAGGTGGCGATCGGGAAGCCAGTTGCATAGTAAGTCTTGGAGTTATCTCCATTTCTCGTTGGATCTATTCGAACACCCGCCGGGCCATCTGACAGGGTTAGGGAAGGAATATTTAATCGCGGAATAGCATGGGTACGTCCCGCTGCTCCCACCACCCGTTCCGGAGTTCTTCTGTCTTCTTCTTCAATTGGTGGCAGGCCGGGAATGTCGAGATTGAATCCCATCCCAACGAGAAGCTTTACCTTCTCTTCGAGTGTCATCGCTGCAACGACTTCTTTAACACTGTTCTTGCCGAGTTGCGGAGCAGGGTTTTGGCCGCATGTCACATTGGTTGTAGTGAGAGTGAGCAACACGATAATGATCGGTGCCACGCGCGAAGTGTTCCTTAACATTGGCAGATTCCTGTTCGCAGTTGTTCGAGCGCTCGTCTGGTTTGCGTCTTCAGACTGCGGAGATGTTTATCAGTTATGTCTCATCCCCAGCAAGGGGATCGAGCGCGAAATGGCAATCATCGATCAGAGGCACCTCGACCGGAGCCACGCAAGCTCTTCTGTCGGAGCGCGTCCGTCCTCGGCCGCCCCCCTCGAACAGAACCAACTGGATTAATGATGCAACCTCATTTACCGGAGGCGCGCTGCGACAAATGAGCGTGCCTGTATACGGTCGGCGTGGTTCTGTTCGACGGGGGCGGCCGAGGACGGCCGCGCTCCGACAGAAGAACTTGCGTGTCTCCGGTCGAGGTTCTTCTGATCGAGGGGGCGGTTGAGGACGGCCGCGCTTGCTCCTAACTTCTTCTGGGCTTTCAACACGAAAACTCAACAAATACACAGAAGATGTGAGTTCTAACTCTTCGCATCTGCGAATAAACTACTTCCATCCCCGCAGAGTAAATCCTGACCGTCCCTAAAGGGTTTGATTTCCTAAACCCCCACTGGAACAGAGACTTGATTGCGTCCCTGGCAGGCGGCATTGTCTGTTGTAATCGCATCAGTCTTTCCAACTCATCCCGTCTGGTAGTGTAGGGAAAGAACATGTCGACAAATAGCGATATAACCAAAGGACTGGCTGCGGGTGTTGCCGGTGGCCTTGTTGCGTCTCTGGTGATGAACCAATTCCAGGCGCTTTTGCACAAGTTGATGGAGGGCGAGTCGCGATCGCATGGCGCGCAATCAATGCAACAGGGTCTGCCGGATCATGGCATCAGCCGTGAGTTGCAGAAGCGAGGCAGCGACGATCCGAAAGATAACGCGGCGGTTAGAACTGGCAATGCCGTTGCGGAATTTGGTTTCAATCAGAAACTGACGAAGCCTGAAAAAGAAGTGGCCGGGGCGATTGCTCATTACGCTATGGGCGTAACATCCGGAGCTATCTATGGCGCGGTTGCCGAACTTGTTCCACTGACGACAGCCGTCGAGGGTTTGCCCTTTGGCGCCGCCGTGTGGGTAATTGCTGATGAAGCTGTTGTGCCGGCGTTGGGTTTGTCTAAAGGTGCTGATGAGTATCCGCTCTCGACTCACGTTTATTCGTTTGCTTCTCACCTGGTCTTTGGACTGACGACAGAGATTGTCAGGCGCAAAGTGCGTCGAGCTTTATCGTCGTCCTCAGAAAGAGCGCCAGCGTCACATTAGGCTTCGAATAGACATGACTGCTGAAGCGGCACCCGAACTTGAGCACTATCGCCTCGATCCAGCTGCGAGCACGTTGACTGTTCAGGCATTTGCGGAAGGTTTGCTTTCGGCGTTCGGACACGATCCCGTGTTTCGGGTAAACGATTTCTCGGGCGAAGCTGAGTTTGTTCCGGGAACATTTGAGAATGCTGCTCTGAAGGTGGTCATAAACGCGAATTCGCTCTTAGTCACAAACGTGAAGGAAAAAGATCGACAAGACATCGAAGGCACGATGCGCAATGAAGTTCTTGAAACGAGGAAGTATCCGGAAATCGTGTTCGAGAGTCACAACATTTCGTTGAGTCGAATCGGAGCAGGTCGTTATCGCGCGCGGGTTGTTGGTGACCTGACGTTGCATGGCGTCACGCAAAGGAACGTTTGGGTTGACGGCGAAGTGACAGCTTCGCATCCAGGAGAATTGGGGGTGAAAGGTCAGTGTCAGATCAAACAGACGGACTACAGGATCAAGCTGGTTTCCGTTGCTGGGGGGACACTGAAGGTCAAGAACGAAGTGAGGTGCTCGTTCGATGTCCGATATGCTTTAGCAATGTCCGATATGCTTTAGCTTGTCGTGACGCAACCAACCGAGCCCGAACATTCAGAGCCTCTTCGAAACTCCGGCCATGGTTGGTTGAGTCACGAACTTTCAATTGCGTTGAGCATGATTGAGATAGCGAGTGAAGAAGCAATTCGCCACGGCGCATCGCGAGTCAGCGCTTTTTATCTCAACTCGGTCCATTGTCCGAAGTTGTAAAGGAGGCGCTGACGTCCTCCTTCGAAATCGCGTGTGCGTCGCAAACGAGGGAAAACTCATCGCGATCGTCTCGGCGGATTTGGCCCACGCGCTCGTTGCCCGAATGAAACAAAACAAGTATGGTGCTGGTGCGAGTATTATCGGAGAGGTTAAAGCGGAGCCAGCCGGAACAGTTTCGATGCGCACTGCTTTTGGTGGGACGAGAATTGTTAACATGCTCGTCGGAGAACAATTACCACGCATATGTTAGAGAATATAGGTTCACTGAGCGCGGTAACCGTTTTGATCATTGGGTTCACGCTCGGTCTGAAACATGCGACCGAAGTCGATCACGTGGTCGCCATTTCGACGATCGTTAGTCAGCACAAGAACGTGTTTCGTTCCGCGATTGTTGGAGCGCTTTGGGGCGCAGGTCACACCGCTTCGTTGTTGGTCGTTGGAGCGATCGCGTTGTTGTTACGAGTGGCAATTCCAGAGAGAGTGAGTGGCTTGTTCGAGTTCGGTGTTGCGTTGATGATCATCGGTCTCGGCATAAGCGCCCTTTGGCGCGCGTTGAGGAAGGGAATTCAAATCCACGTTCACGAACACAGTCATGATGGCTTGCAGCATAAGCACATTCACTTTCACGACCACGAAAAGAAACACGAGCCGTCTTCAACTTCTCGCCACTCGCATACGGTCTCACGAGTTGGCATAAAGCCTCTACTTATTGGCACGATGCACGGACTCGCTGGGTCTGGAGCGTTGACGCTGTTGGTGTTGACGCAGATTAGTTCGTCCTTGATTGGCTTCTTGTACCTGGCAATCTTCGGAATTGGATCGATCGCCGGGATGGTTTTGATGTCCGGGTTGCTGGGATTGCCTTTCGCACTCACCTCACGAAACCTCGATCACATACATCGGCAATTGCAAACAGTTGCCGCCGCACTCAGCATTTGTTTTGGCATCTGGTACGCATATCACACCGGGACCAGCCGGCTGTTCTAATCAAAAGAATTCAGTACCAACCGTGAAAGTAATCAGAGATCTCGGTGCTGGGAGCGCAGGCGTCCCCGCCTGCCCGCGTCGCGCGCTACCCTGATCGGGGCGCAACTGTTCGCTAGGCAAGGTCGTGGAGTTAACTTACTTGGTTACGTTTGACGCGGGCAGGCGGGGACGCCTGCGCTCCCAGGACCGAGGTCTCTGATTATTTTTCAGCCGCGAGGAGGCGCTGACTTCAATCCTTTTACGACTTCTTTTTTGTGTTATTGCGACCGCTGGTTTTGGTCCCATCTGTCATGGCTCGGCTTCGTCTCACCGGTTCCTGATACCAACGTGTTCCGGTTCTATACTCCTGTTCGGTACGGCCCAACATCGCCAGCGCTCGTTTAGGTCTCAAGTGCGCACAAGCCACGATGATCGTATTTATCAACGCCATTGGAGCTACATAAGAACCGGTGAACGATGGGCTGCTGGTTGGCGCTACGAGATAGTCCTCACAATGCAGTGCAAGCGGTGATGTGTCGCTATCAGTGATACCGAAGGTGGGAATTTCACGCGCGTGTGCGCGATCAACAGCTTCAACGGTTTCCCGGAGACATCGTCCAAAGCTAATCGCAACCAACAGATCATTTTTTGTTAGCAGATCGATTTTGTGTTGCAGATTTCCCGTGCTGCCAACCGGAGCATGAGCGTCAAAGCCTAACGGTGTTAGACCGTACGCAAGAAACCAGGCCAACGATGCTGCAAGATCCACACCCACGACAAGAAGACGCCGCGCGCCATGAATCCTCTTTGCCAGATCGACGACGCGACTCGCCTCCAGGCTCGACCGCAGAACACTCAAACTTTCACTGTCTCGATCCAGACAATGCTCAACTTGATCGACGACACTCCGTTTTTGTTGGGTCGCAGCCTTCAGAACTGTGTAAGGCGTGATGTGATTGACGAAGTGTTGGCGAAGGTCGGCAGCAAAATCCGCGAAGCGCTCATAGCCCAGGGCCTGCACACTGCGAACGATCGTTGCAGCGTCAACGTTGTAGCGTTTCGCCATCTCTCGCGACGAGAGAAAAAAAGTCTCTTCGTGTTTGTCCAGAATCTCCCTGATTAGACGACGGCGACTGCCACTCAAAGATGATGTTGCAAAGCGTACTTCGAGCGAGGTGAGAGAAGACTTGGAGCTATTCAGGTCGCGATTATTCACTACCCTACCTGCTGTCATGATTCGCTCCTTGTTACGCGCGCGGCGAAGTCACGCGCCTTGTCGCGAGATGTACTCGTGAGTTTCCGTTAGTTGCTCAATGAAGTCGATATCAACTTCAAAGCCGAGGCCGACTCCTTTAGGGACCTTCACCGTGCCATCTGACAACGTAACCTCAGGACAGATGATGTCTCGTGCAAAATAGCGTGAGCTGGCGGAAATGTCACCGGGCAACGTAAACCCGTGCAAGCTTGCGAGAGCGATGTTGTGCGCCCGTCCTATACCTGATTCGAGCATGCCTCCGCACCATACGGGGATTCCTTTTGAAGCACACAAGTCATGAATGGGGAGCGCTTCTGAATAACCGCCGACGCGTCCGATCTTGATGTTGATTATCCGGCAGCTTTCCAGCTCCAGGGCTGCGGTTGCTTGTCGCTGACCAACTATGCTCTCGTCGAGGCATATGTCCGTGCGAATCAACTTCTGTAGTTTTGCATGATCCACAAGATCATCATTTGGGAGAGGCTGCTCAACCATCAGCAGGTCGTATTGATCGAGCCCTTTGAGATGATCGCTATCGTTCAACGTGTATGCCGAGTTTGCATCAACAGAAAGCAATATGTTTGGGTTGCGCCGGCGAACCTCATCAACAACATCCAGATCCCACCCGGGTTTGATTTTAAGTTTGATTCGCTGATAGCCAAGGCTGAGGAACCGTTCAACTCGATCAAGGAGTTGAGAAACCGTTGGTTGGATACCGAGACTGACACCCACCGCTACTTGCTTTTGAGTGCCGCCAATCAAAGCAGACAATGACTGTTGCGTCGACTGAGCCAGCAAATCCATGTAGGCGAGTTCGAGGCCTGCCTTCGCCATGTTGTGACCACGAAACGGGGCCAGGCGTTTTGCGAGATCGGCAAGTCCTTCGATCGGTTCGGTCAGCAGTGCTGGACCAAGGAAGTCTCGGATTACATGAAAGGCTGTGCCAACAGTCTCATAGCTGTAAAGAGGGCGTTCGGCTGCAACCACTTCACCCCAGCCTCTCAATCCCTCTGAGTGGAGACACACCAAAAAGATCAATCGAGAATCTATTTTTCCAAAACTAGTTTCAAATGGTTCTAGCAGCGGCAGACGAATCAATCTCAGCTCGACCGCTTCAATCTGAATGCTGTGTGGAGTGTGATGTTGCTGATGATCCGGGGCAAGCTGCATGGCCGCGAGAAAATAGCACACCAGCTTTCCCGGTGCAACAACTGTTGTAAGAGAATTGACATGATGCAACGGACGATGTTATATACCGCTACGCTGATTGTCAGGTATCTGATTTTCATTCGCTGAACAGCGCGTTGCTTCCAAGTTCCGGCACGTTCCAATCGCAGTAAATCTGGCGTTTACAAAAACAGGGATGGGGTTCCAACAACTCTCGTTCGCAGGAGGCGGAATCATGAAGGAGTCAAGTGTTACTTGTGCGCAGCGGTATAAGCAGGACCAGCGGCATCTGAGGTCGCTTGCGCTATTATCGTTCGCAATCTTGTTTTCTCTCGGTGTCGCTCCCCGCGCATTCACTCAAACAACAATCTCCACAATTGAAGGCACCATAAAAGACGCGCGCGGCAGCGTGGTAAGTGGCGCTCAGGTTGTGGTGAAGTCTGCCGCTTTGGGTATCGAACGTACCTCGACGAGCGATGAGAACGGTTTCTACAGGGTCACCGCTTTGCCCGCCGGAGTCTATTCCATGTCGATCACCCACACCGGGTTCGCGACTCGAAACTTCGACAATATCGAGCTCACGCTTAACAGAACGTTGACGCTGGATATTCCACTTGAAGTCGAAGCCGTTCAGGGTCAGGTCCAGGTGATCGAGTCAGCCGAACTGCTGAACCCTACGGGATCCTCGACTGGTTCAACTGTTACGCCGAAACAGATTCGCGAAATGCCGACTAACGGTCGTAACTATTTGGACTTAATGCAGCTAGTGCCCGGCGTTGTCGTTAACCGGCAAGCGGACGTTGGCAGCGATAACGCAACGCCAGTTTTGGGGGAACGCGCAGGAAACAACAACTTTCTTATCGATGGTCATCCAAATAAGGATACTGTGACTGGAGGAGCAGCTTCACAATTCAATCAGGAGACCATCGCAGAGTTTCAGGTATTGACTGCGGGATTCCGAGCAGAGTTTGGACAAGCTTCTGGTGCCGTCGTCAACGTGATTACTAAGAGCGGAACCAATGACTATCACGGACTAGCTTCAATCTTCTTTCGCAATAACGCGTTCGATTCTTCGAATTCATTAAACTCAGGTGCGGACGTTCCGTTTCTCCAACGTTGGGATGGCAGCGTTGCTCTTGGTGGACCAATCGTCAAAGACAAAGTGTTTTTCTTTGGCTCTGGCGAGAGGATCAGAGAAAATCGAGAGCTAAACTTTGTGTTCCAACCAAATACGCCGCAGGTCATAAAGGACTTTGAGGCGGGGTTTAACAATCCTTCTCGTACCTTTGATACACGTGGCTTTCTCAAGTTTGATGAGCTGCTTGGCCGGCATAGTCTCAGCCAGTCAGTTAGTTATACCAATGGTAACGTCAGCGAGTTTCTGCCTCTTTCAAATTCCCTTGCCTTGCCGTCCAGAAGAAATGATACCGGTGCTCGCCATTTATTGCTGGCGTTTAGTGACACGATTCTGGCGGGCGACAAAGGTAACCCCTGGGTGTTAACACTCCGTGGAGGTTATCGGGGCGACACGTCTGAAACGCGCCCGGCTCACCCTGACGCTGGTGTAGGCACTACATTCAATATGTTTACCTCGAATTCGGGACTCCCTCTTTTCGGAGATCTGGGTTCACCCTCCTTTGGCAACAATACATCGCGAACAGCATTGGATCAGAAATACACTTCGCTTTCTGTTAATGCCAACAAGCTCTTTGGTGATCACAATGTAAAGTTTGGTTGGAATTTCCTGCGGACCCAGGTCGACGGCCTCGAATCGTCCATTCTGAACCTTCAGCTCTTTGCTACGGTTCCTGACTTCATTGCTCTTGGGCCTATAAATTCGGGGTTCTTTACGCAGACGACTGTCGGTGGCCTGACGCCAGCCGCTAATCAAATTCGTTTGCGCAACAATTACAACGCATTGTTTGTTCAGGATGATTGGAAATTTCATCCGCGACTCACCTTGAATCTGGGCATGCGTTGGGACTATGACTCGGAGTTCAAAACGAAGACCAACATCTCGCCTCGAGTCGGCTTCGCGTGGGCGGCAACCCCGAAGACCATCATCCGTGGCCATTGGGGACACTTCTATGATCAGTTTCGGCTTGGTCTGGTTCGAGACGTACCAGCCTTCGGCGGCGCTGACAGGCGCGTGATACAACCGTTTTCGTATCCGCGGTTATTTGAGGCAGTTCCATCGTTCATTGTTGCGGCGGTTAATGCGCAACTCTTCCCGCCTAGCGGACTATGCATCTCACCAAACCTGACTGACGCTCAGATCACCGCGGGGAACGTGGCTTGTCCGTTCTCACCTGGGTTATTTATCGGAATTGACAGGTTGAATAAAGTTGTCGCTCCAGGTCACGCTCTGATTCCCGCAGGTGCCGTGGTCAATGTGAGCAATATTCAGTCGCTGTCCGGGCTTTCTCCGGATCAGTATTTAACGCAGGCTGCAGCAGCCGTCGGAAAACCAAATGGTTTCTTTTTCTGGGGTCCTTTTGGTGCATTGACTCATCCCGCAATACCTGCTCAGCTCTTTCCCACCGACGTCGATCGAACATTCAAAACACCTTATACGAGTAGT
>Ga0068856_100003590_pt1 | contig 15606 bp, 15 predicted proteins | sample KBSCornC62_FD_66595 | JGI IMG/M metagenome (GOLD analysis project Ga0068856, IMG submission 66595) | Corn rhizosphere microbial communities from Kellogg Biological Station, Michigan, USA - KBS Corn C6-2 | ecosystem: Host-associated > Plants > Roots > Rhizosphere > Soil ...
TGATGGAGAAGCCCGACGTCGACTCGATCGACGGGCTCTCGCCGGCGATCTCGATCGACCAGAAGACGACCTCGCGGAACCCGCGCTCGACGGTCGGCACGGTCACGGAGATCTACGACTACCTGCGTCTCCTGTACGCGCGCGTCGGCCGGCCGCACTGCCCGGTCTGCGGCCGTCCGATCGCAGGTCAGTCGATCGAGGCGATCGTCGACCAGGTGCTGCGCCTGCCGGAAGGCACGAGGTTCACGGTGAACGCGCCGGTCGTCCGCGACCGCAAGGGGGAGTACAAGGACGTCTTCGAGCATTTGCGCGCCGAGGGCTTCACCCGGGTGAAGGTCGACGGCGAGCAGCGGCTGCTCGACGAGGAGATCGAGCTGGACAAGAAGTTCAAGCACACGATCGAGGTGGTCGTCGACCGGCTGGTGATGAAGGAGGACCTGCGCACGCGGCTCGCTCAGTCGATCGAGACCGCAGTCGCGCTCGCCGAGGGGCTGGTCGTGATCGACGTCGTCGACGGCGACGCCATGACGTTCTCCGAGCGGTTCGCGTGCCCCGAGCACGGGGTGTCGCTTCCCGAGCTGCAGCCGCGGATCTTCTCCTTCAACTCTCCGCACGGCGCGTGCCCGCGCTGCACCGGCCTCGGCGCCCAGCAGGAGATCGATCCCGACCTGCTCGTCCCCGACCCGTCGCTCTCGATTGCCGAGGGGGCGCTGGTGCCGTGGTCGGTCGGCAACTCGAGCTACTACGAGTCGGTGATCCAGGCGATCGCCGAGCGCTGGGAGATCGACCTGGACAGGCCCTGGCAGGACCTGACCACTGCCCAGCAGGACCTGTTCCTGTACGGCACCAAGGGCGAGCGGATCTACGTCCAGTACCGCAACCGCATGGGCAGGAAGCGCTCGTACATGCTCAACTTCGAGGGGATCGTCCCGAGCCTCGAGCGGCGCTATCGCGAGACCGATTCGTCGCAGCAGCGCGAGCGGATCGAGGAGTACATGTCGTTCCGGCCGTGTCCGGCGTGCGGCGGCGCCCGGCTCAAGCCCGAGGTGCTGGCGGTCACCGTCGGCGGCCTCAATATCCACCAGTTCACGAAGATGTCGGTCACCCGGTCGCTCGCCTTCCTCGGCGAGCTGGAGCTGACCGAGGTCGAGCAGCTGATCGGCGCGCGGATCGTCAAGGAGATCCGTGAGCGGCTGACCTTCCTCGACGACGTCGGCGTCGGTTACCTCAACCTCGACCGCGCTTCGGCGACGCTCTCGGGCGGCGAGGCCCAGCGGTTGCGCCTGGCGACCCAGATCGGCTCACAGCTGGTCGGCGTCCTCTACATCCTCGACGAGCCCTCGATCGGGCTGCACCAGCGCGACAACGGCAAGCTGATCGGGACCCTCGAGCGGCTCCGCGACCTCGGCAACACGGTCGTCGTCGTCGAGCACGACGAGCAGATGATGCGCTCGGCCGACTGGCTGGTCGACATGGGGCCGGGAGCGGGCGAGCACGGCGGTCACGTCGTCGCCGAGGGGACGGCCGCGAAGGTGCAACGGTCGCGGACGTCGACCACCGGGCAGTTTCTTTCCGGTGCCCGCGCGATCGCTGTGCCCGAGCGGCGTGCCGAGGATCTCGGCTCGTTCGCGATTCGTGGCGCGTCCCAGCACAATCTGAAGGGCATCGACGTCGAGTTCCCGGTCGGGAAGCTCGTCTGCGTCACGGGCGTGTCCGGCTCGGGCAAGTCGACGCTGGTCAACGAGATCGTCTACAAGGCGTGCGCGAACCGGCTGCACAAGATGCGCACGAAGCCAGGCGAACACGAGTCGGTCGAGGGGATCGACGCCTTCGACAAGGTGATCGACATCGACCAGTCGCCGATCGGGCGGACGCCGCGCTCGAACCCGGCGACGTACACAGACCTGTTCACGCCGATCCGCGAGCTGTACTCGCTCACGCCGGAGGCGAAGGTGCGCGGGTACAAGCCGGGACGGTTCTCGTTCAACGTGCGCGGCGGGCGCTGCGAGACCTGCAAGGGCGACGGGCAGATCAAGATCGAGATGCACTTCCTGCCCGACGTCTATGTCCCTTGTGAGACGTGCAAGGGAGCGCGGTACAACCGCGAGACGCTCGAGGTGCGCTTCAAGGGCAAGAACATCTCCGAGGTGCTGGACATGTCGGTCGAGGAGGCGTTGTCCTTCTTCGCCAAGATCCCGAAGATCCGGCGGAAGCTGCAGACGCTCCACGACGTCGGGCTCGACTACATCAAGCTCGGCCAGCCGGCGACGACCCTGTCAGGCGGGGAGGCGCAGCGTGTCAAGCTCTCGAAGGAGCTGTCGAAGGTCGCGACCGGGAAGACGCTGTACATCCTCGACGAGCCGACCACCGGCCTCCACTTCGCCGACATCGAGAAGCTGCTCGAGGTCCTCCAGCGGCTCGTCGACGCCGGGAACACCGTGCTCGTGATCGAGCACAATCTGGACGTGATCAAGCAGGCAGACTGGATCGTCGACCTCGGCCCGGAGGGCGGGGAGGCCGGGGGTGAGGTGATCGCGACCGGCACGCCCGAGCAGGTGGCCGAGGCCGAGGGCTCGTACACCGGGCAGTTCCTGCGCGAGCTGCTGCCCGCCGCCGCAGCAGCAGCCGCCTAGCTTTCGCCGTCGACAGGGCTCGGTCGGGCGGGGTGTGCGAACGGCCGCGGGATCCTGTGGACGAATCGGCACACAAACGTTTCAGCCCCAGTCTCAGAGACTGGGTGCGGAACGCCACGAAGAGCGACATGGCTCGAACGGCCGCGGGTGCGCGCGAGCTGCCGCGCGGGTTCGCTTGGAGTGAACCTCGCGCGGATGGTTGACAGAACGCCGCCGCCCTGAATACTTCGTGCCGTGTTGCACGTGAGGACGACGCGCGATGGCTGCTGAGTTCCAGGTCGCCGGCGCGAACACGAAGGCGCTCTTCACGCTGAAGGTCCACCGCGCGGACGGGATGGCGCTCCTGGCGATGAACTGGAAGCAGAACGCGCCGCCGGACGACTTCGTCGGCTTCGCGGTCGAGTACCGCGAGCCGAACGGCGACCGCTTCTACCCGTTGAAGAACCGGCTCGCCTTTCCGACCGCGGGCGGTGCGTTGAACCCGAGCCAGCTGTCGACCCTGCAATCCCCGATCCAGAAGTTCCGCTGGGTGCACTTCCCCCGCAACGCCGACCTCCTCGGCGACTTCACGTACCGGGTGACGCCGGTGTTCATGGGCCCAGACGACGCGCTCAGCTACGGCGAGGCCCAGACGGTTGCGATCGAGCTCCGCCGCGAGACCTATCCCGGCGTGCTGAACGTCGCGTTCACGCGCGGCTTTGTCGCGTCGCAGGCATTCGTGGACTTCTACGAGTCGGCGGGGCCGATCTCGACCCTGCTGCCATCGAACGCAGACGCGGGCCTGGACTTCGTGCCGACACATCCGAAGGCGGCGAAGGCGCTCGCCTGGATGGGCTTCGAGGCGCGGCAGGCGATCCTCGACGTCCTCGACGGGGCGATCGCGGATCACGAGGCGAAGGTCTGCGTGATCGCGTACGACCTGAACGACCCGGAGATCGTGTCGCGGCTGAAGAAGCTCGGCGCACGGCTCAGGCTGATCGTCGACGACAGCGACGCCCACGGCGAGCCGGGCTCGGCCGAGACGAAGGCGGCGGGCGAGCTCACCGCCAGCGCCGGCGAAGAGAACGTCAAGCGCCAGCACGTGCTCAACCTGCAGCACAACAAGGTGATCGTCGTCGACGGCCCGCAGAGCAGGACCGTCGCCTGCGGCTCGACCAACTTCAGCTGGCGCGGCCTCTACGTCCAGAACAACAACGCGCTCGTGCTCCAGGGCGCGACCGCGGTGGCGGCGTACCAGGCGGCGTTCGAGGCGTACTGGCAGGGGCCGCCTCACGACTTCGGCGACACGGACTCGGCGAAGTGGACGGACCTCGGCCTCCAGGGGATCGATGCCCGGGTCGCGTTCTCTCCGCACTCCGCCTCGAACGCGCAGCTCGCGGCCATCGCCGAGGACATCGGCAAGCACACGACGTCGTCACTGCTCTTCTCGCTGGCGTTCCTCTACCAGACCCCCGGCCCGGTTCTGGACGCGATCAAGGAGACAACCGCGCGCGACGACGTCTTCGTCTACGGGATCTCAGACCGCAGGGTGGGCGGCTTCGACTTCGTCAAGCCGGACGGGAACGTCGCCCCCGTGTACCCGTCCCAGCTGCGAAAGGGCATCCCGCCGCCGTTCTCGGCGGAGCCCACCGGGGGCGGCGGCATTCGCATGCACCACAAGTTCGTCGTGATCGACTTCGACAAGCCGACCGCCCGCCTCTACCTCGGCTCGTACAACTTCTCCTCGCCGGCCGACAGAAAGAACGGCGAGAACCTGCTCCGGATTCGCGACCGGCGCATCGCAGTGTCGTTCATGGTCGAGGCCCTGCGCATCTGCGACCACTACCAGTTCCGGGTCAGCCAGAGCGAGTACAAGAAGGCCGGCGAGCCGTTCGTGCTCCGCAAGCCGCCCCGCGCTGCCGGCGAGGTCCCGTGGTGGAAGAAGGACTACACGGACGTCCGCCGGATCCGCGATCGCGAGCTGTTCGCCTGACCGAGCCGTACGCGTACGCTGGAGCGATGGACGCAGCCGGCGCTTGCGTCCCGCCCAGGCGGACGCCTGGACCGCCGGCTCGCCGCTCGTGGAAGTCGACCTGCTCGTCTGAGATGCTCGCACCGTGTCGTTCGACGAGAGCCCGCGGCGCCGGTCGCTGACGCCGATCGGCGACGAGCTCCGCCATCGTGAGCTCGAGGTCGGCAAGCCGTCCCTGCGCGACCGCTGGCGGCGGCGCCGGCGGCTGCTGCCGAGGCCGACCACCTGGTACGGGATCCTCCTCGTCGGGGTAGTTCGGTTCGCGGTCGCCCTGGCGGTCGCAATCGGAGTGGTCCTGCTGATCGCAGAGCTGGGCGGCTGGACCGATCGCCACGACCTCGTCAAGATCTTCCTGATCGTCGGCGGCGGGATGGTCGCCACGCTGTCGACGGCCGCGTTCGGAGGCGGGTGGGGCCGCTGGGAAAGCTCTACGAGCGCTCGCTCTCGTCAAGGGACCGGAGCCAGCAGCTGGTTCTGGCGCTCGTCGGCCTCTGCCTGATCGCGATCGGGCTCTTCCTCGACGCAACGAAATAAGCTGAGCGCATGAGCGCGAAGGTGGAGGCTCCGGCCGGACAGGCCGAGCGGGAGTGGTGGCTGCGGCTCGTCCGCGTGCTGGGCGCGCCCGCGTCCGTGTTCGTCTGGGTTCGCGACGACTCGGAGGAGGCGGCGGCCGCGCGGCAGGAGCCGATCACCGCGCTCGTGTTCCTCTCGGGCATCTCGATCTTTCTCTCCACCCGGACCGCCGGGCGCCTGTTCGACGACATCGAGTTCGACTGGCTGCTCGTCGTCGTCGAGGCGGTGGTCGCCGGCCTGCTCGTCGCGGTCCAGAACTTCTGGATCATGGGCGGTGCCGTGTACCTCGGTGGCAGAGCCGCCGACAGCGCCGCCTCGTACCGGCAGGCACGCCACGTCACAGGCCTGGCGACGGCGCCTTTCGTACTGGCGCTCCTCTTCGTGTGGCCCGTCCGGTTGGCGATGTTCGGAGCCGACGCGTTCCGGAGCGGCGGTTCCGACCATGGGGCCGCCGAGGTCGTCTTCCGGACGATCGACGTCGGCCTGCTCGCCTGGTCTGCGATGCTCGTCTACCTCGGCGTGCGCGCGCTGAACGGCTGGTCGTGGCTCCGCGCTCTCGCCGGTTGCGCCGTCGCCGGGGTCTTCTTCGCGTTGCTCGTGCTGCTCTTCGTCGCCTTCTGAGCATTGGCGGTCGAGCTCGTCTACGAGACGCACTCGACGAGCGTCGACAACGAGCGCGGCACAGCGACGGGATGGCTCGACGGCGAGCTGTCTGCGCGCGGACGCGAGCAGGCGGCCGAGCTCGGCCGGCGCCGTCGCGACGACCGGGTCTCCATGGTCTACGTCTCGGATCTCGGCCGCGCGGTCGAGACGGCCGAGATTGCGTTCGCCGGTACGGACATTCCGGTGCGGCAGGACCCGCGGCTGCGCGAGTGCGACTACGGCGAGCTGAACGGCGCCCCCGTCGGCGAGGTCGCGGCGGTCCGGCGCCTGCACGTCGAGGAGCCGTTCCCGGGTGGCGAGAGCTACCGCCAGGTGGTCGAGCGGACGGGTGCGTTTCTCGACGATATCGCCGCCGGCCACGACGGCGAGCGCATCGTCGTGATCGCGCACTCGGCCAACCGGTGGGCGCTCGACCACCTCCTGAACGGTGCGCCGATCGAGGAGCTGGTCGACGCGCCGTTCGACTGGCAGCCGGGCTGGCTCTACGTGGTAAACGCCTCCAGCTCGGCCTCCGACATCGAGTAGGTGTGCTCCTCGCCCGGGAATGCCCCCGAGCGGACGTCGGCGGCGTAGGCCTCGAGCGCGTCACGGATCTCCCGCGAGAGGTTCGCGTACCGCTTGACGAAGCGGGGGAGGTGTCCCTCGGTCAGCCCGAGCAGGTCGTGGTAGACGAGCACCTGGCCGTCGCAGTCCGGCCCGGCGCCGATCCCGATCGTCGGGATCGACAGCTCCCGCGTGATCCGCCCCGCGACCGGCGCGGGGATCGCCTCCAGCACGATCGAGCAGCACCCCGCGGCCTCGAGCTCGCGCGCGTCGACGAGCAATTGCCGCGCCGCTTCCGCCGTCTTGCCCTGCGTCTTGAAGCCGCCGAGCATCGTCGCCGACTGCGGCGTCAAGCCGATGTGCCCCATGACGGGGATACCGGACTCGACGATCCGGCGGACGCGCGAGACCATCGGTCCGGCGCCCTCGAGCTTGACGATGTCGGCGCCGCCCTCCTTGACGAAGCGGATCGCCGTGCGCACGGCGTCGTCGTCCGAGACCTCGTACGAGCCGAACGGGAGGTCGCCGACGACCAGCGGCCGGTTCGAGTGCCGCGCGACCGTCCGCGTCAGGAAGAGCATCTCGTCGACGGTCACCGGCACGGTCGTGCCCTCGTGGCCGAGCACGACCATCGCCGCCGTGTCGCCGACGAGGACGACGTCGATGCCGGCGTCCTCGGCGAACCGCGCGCCGGGCGCGTCGTAGGCGGTGACCATCACGATCCTGTCGCCGCGCGCCTTCATCGCCGCGAGCTCGGGCAGGGGCAGCTTGCCTGCGGGAACGTTCATTCGGGGCCTCCTCCTTCGAGAGGGACGTTGTCGATCAGGCGGACGGAGCCGACGCGGATCGCGCCGGCGAGCGTGGGCGGGTCGAACGGAGCAACCTCGACGTAGTCGACGTGGATCCCCTCGAGCAGCTCGCGTGCCAGCGCGAGGTCGCGGGTGGCAAGAGCTCGCGGAAGGGCGAGCGCGGCTGAGCGCTCGCTATCGGACAGCAGCGCGTTCCGCGAGGAGAGGGCAAGTCCGTCGGCGTCGCGCACCGTCGGCAGCACACGCAGCTCGACATCGAGATTCAAATCGCGGACCATCCGTCGCACGACCTCGATCTGCTGCGCGTCCTTCTGGCCGAAGTACGCGCGCCGCGGACGGACGATGTTGAAGAGCTTGAGGCAGATCGTCGCCACGCCCCGGAAGTGGCCGGGCCGGTGGTCGCCCTCGAGGTGCTGCGACGCCTCGGTCACGTCGACCCATGTCTCGAAGCCGGGCGGGTAGAGCTCCGCGAGCGGAGGAGCGAAGAGCACGTCGACGCCCGCCTCCTCGGCGATCGCGGCGTCCGCGGCCTCGTCGCGGGGATACCGGTCGAGGTCGCGCGCGTTGCCGAACTGGGCGGGGTTGACGAACAGGCTCGCGGCCACCAGGTCGTTCTCCTCCCGGGCGGCGGTGAACAGCGAGACGTGACCGGCGTGGTAGGCGCCCATGGTCGGCACGAGCCCGACGTCGTCGCTCCCCCCAAGGGCTGCGCGGACGTCCGCGATCGAGCGAACGATCCTCATGCCACGCCCTCTAGCCGTTCTGACGACGTCAGAACGGCAAGCGCGCGGTACATCGGCTCGAGCTCGGGCCGGGCATCGCGCAGCGCGCCGATGTGCGCGTCGACCACCGACCAGTCGCCGCGGGCGATCGGCCCGGTCAGCTGGAAGCCGTTCTCGATCGTCCGGGTCATCAGCGGGACGAGCGCCTCCGGCGGTGCGCCGGCGTCCTCGAACAGGCGCGAGGCCGAGCGGTACAGCGCGACGAGGTAGTTCGAGGCGATCGACGCGCCCGCGTGGTAGAGCACTCGCCCGTCGTCGGCCAGGTCGAACGGGCGTAACCCGAGGGTCGTCGCCAACTTGCGGCCGAGCGCGCGCGCTTCGCCGGTCTCGGCCGTGACCGCCGCCCAGGCGCCGTCGAGCTGCTCCGGACCGCGGTCGAGCGTGAAGGTCTGCAGCGGATGGACCGAGAATCGACGTGAGTGCGGGTCGAGCGCCGCGAGCGGTGTCGCCCCGCTGACATGCGCGACCCACGGCCCCGGCTCGATCCCCGCGGCGACCTCGGCGATCGCCCGGTCGGGGACGCAGAGCAGGACCAGCTCGGCGCCCCCATCGCGCAGCTCGACGCCGCGCTCGCCTAGGCGGGCGCGCAGGGCCGAGCCCACGCGGCCGCGACCGATCACGTTGACGCTGTCGACCATCTCGAACGCTCCAGTTCCGCAGGGGATACCGGGCCGACGAGAAGTCTAACCGGCGGCCGAGATCCGCCGCTCGAGCGCCGAGCGCACCTCTGGCCAGTCGTCGTCGATCACGGCGTACCAGGCCGAGTCGCGCCGCTCGCCGCCGCGGACGACCATGTGCTTGCGGTGGATCCCCTCGAACTCGGCGGGAATCGCTGCCAGTGCAGCCCGCGCGCGCTCGTTCTTCGCGTCCGTCTTGAACTCGACGCGGCGCGCGCCGAGCGTCTCGAAGGCATGCCGGAGCAGCAGGTACTTCGCGTCGGTGTTTGCCCCGGTCCCCCAGGCGGAAGGGGTGTTCCACGTGTGGCCGATCTCGAGCCGCCGGTGCTCCGGGAAGACGCTGAGGTAGCTGGTCGAGCCGACGATCTCGCCGTCCATGACGACGACGAAGTGGTGGCGGTCGGTCACCGCCAGCGCCTCGGCGATCCAGGCTTCCGTGTCGCGCGTGGTCATCCACGTCCAGGCGCGCTCGTCGGCCGCGGCCGCGCGCAGGCCTTCGACGTGCCGCGGCTCGATCGGCTCGAGCGTCACGATCCGGCCTTCCAGGCGCGGCCTCAAGTGCTCGTCGCTCCACACCCCCATATGTCTACAAGAATCGGAGTCGGTGCCAGGCTGAAGCCTGGCACCGACGCTAGACTTGGCCCATGCCGATCTATGAATATGTCTGCATGAAGTGCGAGTCGCACTTCGAGGAGCTCGTCCGGAACAGCGACACGCCGAAGTGCCCCGACTGCTCGAGCGCCAAGGTGCAGAAGCAGTTCTCGGTCTTCGCCACCCACGGGGCGGAGTCCGCGCCGAGCTTCGGCCAGACCGCGGCCGGCGGCGGCTGCTGCGGCGGCTCCTGCGGCTGCGGCCACTAGCCGTCTGTCTGCGGCAGCCGGCTGGAAGAACCGTCCGTCTCGTCGCGTAGACTGCCGCGTCGAAATGCTGGACGCGCTCGGGATCGAAGCCTCGACCTGCACGCGGTGCGCACTGAGTCAGAGCCGTACGCAGGTCGTGTTCGGCAACGGCCACCCGAACGCCGACCTGATGTTCGTCGGCGAGGCGCCGGGCTTCCACGAGGACCAGCAGGGAATCCCCTTCGTCGGCCAGGCCGGGAAGCTGCTCGACAAGCTGCTCGCCGGCATCGGGCTCACCCGCGCGGACGTATACGTCGTCAACACCCTCAAGTGCCGGCCGCCCGGCAACCGCGACCCGCTGCCCGAGGAGAAGCATGCCTGCGAGCCGTGGCTGTTCAAGCAGATCGAGCTGATCCGCCCGAAGGTGATCGCCACGCTCGGGAACCACGCGACCAAGCAGCTGACCGGCAAGGAGACCGGAATCACGCGCGTCCACGGTCAGCCGCAGCAGGTCAGCTACGGCTCGATGTCGGTGGCGATCTTCCCGATCTTCCACCCGGCTGCTGCGCTCTATACACCGGCGATGCTGAAGGTGCTCGAGGAGGACTTCGCCCGGATCCCCGCGCTGCTGGACCGCGAGGTAGAGCCGCTCGAGCCGCTGGCCGAGCTGCTCGCAGAGCCGGAGCCCGAGCCGGTCGCCGTCCAGCTCGGTTTGTTCTGACCGAGATCGAGACAGGCTCACCCGAGGAGACCGAAGCGGTGGCCGCGCGGCTTGCCGCCCACCTCCGGCCGGGCGACGTCGTCGCCGTCTCCGGCGAGCTCGGCTCGGGAAAGACGACGTTCGTTCGCGGGGCGTGTCGCGCGCTCGGCGTGACGCAGCCGGTGACGAGCCCCACCTATACGATCGGCCACCGCTACCAGGGACGGGTGCCAGTCGCCCATGTCGACCTCTATCGGCTCGAGGGCGTTTGCGAGGCCGACTGGGGCGCGCTGGAGCCGTACTTCGACGACGCCGTCGTGTTCGTCGAATGGCCCGAGGCGGCCGGCGGCTCGCTGCCCGGGCCACGTGTCCGGGTACGGTTACGGCACGTGGACGAGAGGCGGCGGCTGATCGTGCTCGAGGAGATGTCTTCTTAGACCCGGTGCTGACCTTGGCGTTCGACACGGCGACCGGTACGGCGACGACCGCGCTCGTCCGGGACGGCGACGTGCTGGGCGAGCGGATCGGGCGCGCGTCCGAGGTGCTCGCAGAAGCCGACGAGCTGCTCCGCGCTGCCGGCCTGGCCTCCGGCGATCTCGGCCTGCTCGCCGTCGGGGTGGGCCCCGGAAGCTTCACCGGCGTGCGGATCGGGCTCGCAACCGCCCGAGGGCTTGCGCTCGCCCTCGACCTGCCTGTCGCGGGGGTATCGACGCTCGACGCGCTCGCCGCGGGGTCGCCCGGTGCGACACCCGTCGTCGATGCGAAGCGAGGCGAGATCTTCACCGTCGTTTCGGGCCACGTCCGGTGCCTGGCACCGGACGTGTTCGAAGTGGACAGGGGCGGGACGTACGTGGGCGACGGGGCCGTGCGCTACCGGGCCACGATCGAGGCGGCTGGGGGCGTCGTCCCACCCGACGACAGCGATCTCCACGTTCCCCGCGCGCGGTTCCACGCGGTCCTGGCGGGGGAGGGCGGACCGGCAGAGCTCGTCGAGCCGGTCTACGTGCGAGCTCCGGACGCCGAGAAGGCCCTGGCGTGATCGAGATCCGCCCGCTGCAGCTGCGCGACCTGACCGCGATCGAGGAGATCGAGCGCAGCGCCTACCCGACGCCGTGGTCGCGTTCGATGTTCGCCGGCGAGCTCTCGAAGCCGTCCTCGATCTGCCTCGGCGCGTTCGAGGAGCCGAGCCTGCTCGGCTACCTGATCACCTCCCGATACGTTGATGCCTGGCACGTGATGAACGTCGCGGTCGCACCGGACCGCCACCGGATGGGCATCGCCTCGGCCCTGCTCGGCCGCCTGTTCGAGCTGACCGCGTCCGACGACCGCCGCGGCTACACGCTGGAGGTCAGGGTGTCGAACACGGCGGCGATCGCGCTCTACGAGCGCCTGGGGTTCGAGCCTCGCGGCGTCCGCCGCGGCTACTACACGGACAACCGCGAGGACGCGCTGATCATGTGGAAGGACCCTGCGGTCCGCGACTCCGTCGCCGGGTGATTCTCGGAATCGAGACGTCGTGCGACGAGACCGCCGCCGCGGTCGTCACCGGCGACGGCGAGATCAGGTCCAACGTGGTCGCCTCGCAGTCCGAGCTGCACGCGCGCTTCGGCGGGGTCGTGCCCGAGGTCGCCTCGCGGCGGCACCTCGAGCTCGTCTCGCCCGTGGTGCGGGAGGCCCTCGACCGGGCCGGCGTCACGCTCGAGCAGGTCGACCGGATCGGCGTCACCCGGGGGCCGGGGCTGATCGGCGCGCTGCTCGTCGGGCTCGCCGCTGCCAAGGGTCTCGCCTGGGGCAGCGGCATTCCGCTCGTCCCGGTCGACCACCTGCACGGGCACGTGGCCTCGCTGTACCTCCGGCCCGCCCCAGTCGATCCTCCGTTCCTCTGCCTGCTCGCGAGCGGAGGGCACACGTTGTTGCTGGACGTCGAGGATCACGCGGGTTTTCGCGTGCTCGGGACGACGCTCGACGACGCCGCCGGTGAGGCCTTCGACAAGGGGGCCCGCCTGCTCGGTCTCGGCTACCCGGGCGGCGCGGAGATCGACCGGCTCGCCCGCACCGGCGACCCCGCGGCCTACGATTTCCCGGTCGCGCGCGTTCCGAACTTCGACTTCTCGTTCTCGGGGCTGAAGACCGCGCTGCTCTACGCCGTTCGGGAGCTGGCTCCGGAGGAGCTCGAGGCGCGCCGTGCCGATCTTGCCGCCTCGTACCAGCACGCGATCGTGCGGGCGCTCGCCGGCCGGACGCTCGAGGCCGCGGAACGGCTGGGCGCCGACCGGGTTGCGATCGTCGGGGGCGTGGCAGCGAACTCCGAGCTCAGGGCCGCCCTGCCAGACGCTGCCGCCGCGCCCCTGGAGCTCTGCACCGACAATGGCGCGATGATCGCCTCCGCAGCCCGGTACACGGAGCCGTCGGCCGAGCCGCTGCGCCTGGACGCCTATGCGGTGGCGTAGCTCCCTCGGCCTCGTCGTGCTCGCCGCGATCGTCGCGGCGGCGGTGCTGGTCGTCCCCGAGGGAGGCGGCGGAGCACCGCCTGTCACGCCCACCCGACTCGCGTCGGCCGCCGCCTGGAACGGTCTCGTCGGCGGGGCGAGAGCCGAGGTCGGGACCGGCCAGCGCGTCCTCGTCGTGCTGACCGCCTTCTCGCTCGCGGATCGTGTGCAGCGCGCGGGTGGCCTCGCCACCGACGGCGAGGAGCGGCGCTGGACGGCGAGCGCCGCGGCGGCGCAGCAGCAGTTCATCTCCGACCTGGGGCGCGCCGGTGTCTCGATCAGGCCCGAGTTCCGCTTCACCCGCACCCTGAACGGCTTCTCGGCCGTCCTCGATCCCCGCGCGATCGCCCTGATCGAGCGCACCCCGGGCGTCAAGGGCGTCTATCCGGTGCGAGTGGCGTTTCCCGCCACGCTCTCGCCCCGGGCGCTCCGGCAGGCTGCGGCCTCCGCCGCGCGGCCCGGCGTCCGCCTTGCCGGCATCGCCGGACGCGGCGTGCTGATCGCGCTGCTCGACACCGGCGTCGACGCCGCGACCCCGTATCTCCACGGGCACGTGCTTCCGGGGCTCGACATCGTCGGCACCGAGCCGAGCGCGCAGGCACAGGCGAAGCCGACCGACCCGTCCACGCTCGAGGCCCACGGAACCGAGATGGCCGGCCTGCTCGTCGGGGCGGGCGGGCCGGCCGGCGTGACCGGCGTCGCGCCCGCCGCCACGGTCCTGCCGCTCCGGGTGGCGGGGTGGCAGGCCGACGCACGCGGCGGCTACACGGTTTACGCGCGCACCGACCAGTTGCTCGCCGGGCTCGAGCGGGCGGTCGACCCCGACGGCAACGGCGACGCGCACGACGCCGCCCGGGTCGCGCTCGTCCCACTCGTGGAGCCCTTCGCCGCGTTCACGGACGGCCCGCTCGCGCGCGCGGTCGACGGCGCGCTGCGCCTGGACACCCTCGTCGTCGCCGCGGCCGGGAACGACGGCCCGGCCGGCCCTGCCTTCGGGAGCGTGGGCGGCCCCGCCGGAGCCCCGGACGCCCTCGCCGTCGGGGCGGCGGACGCCGGCCGCAGCCTCACCGAGGTGAGGGTGGTCGTGCGGGCGGGGTTGCGCGTCCTGTTCGACCGTCTCGTTCCGCTCGTCGGCGGCGCACCACCTGCGCAGACACTCGTCCTGGCGCCGTCCGCCCCGGCGAAGGCAGCCTTCTTCCGGCGCGGGCTCTCGCAGGTGGCCGACCGCGCCGCGGTCGCGGCCGCCGGCGTCGACCCGGCCGTCACCGCGCGTGCGGCCGCCGACGCCGGCGCGGACGCCGTCATCCTCCACGGCCGTCCCGTCGCGCCCGGTGCAATCGCGCTCGACCGGAGGATCGCCGTCCCCGTGGTCGTGCTTCCGGACGAGGTCACGACTGCGTTGCGCACCGAGCCGGGAGCGATGGTCGTGATCGCAACGCCGCGGGCGAGCGACGACGCGCGGACGGCCCCGGCGCCGTTCTCGTCGTGGGGGCTCGCGTTCGACGGCGGGATCAAGCCGGACCTGCTCGCCCCGGGCGTCGGTCTGGCGACCGCCGACCCGGGGGCCGCTCCCGACGGCGGTTCGGTCTTCGCCACGGTCAGCGGGTCGAGCGCGGCGGCGGCGGTGGTCGCCGGCGCGGCGGCGCTGCTGGCAGAAGCGAGGCCCGATGCGAGCGCCGCGAGGCTGCGGGCGCTGCTCGTCGGCGGTGCAAGACCGCTCGACGGGGCACCGCCGGCCGCCCAGGGCGCCGGGATGCTCGACGTCGGCCGCTCGGCTGCAGCGGAGCTCGTCGCCGATCCGCCGCTCCTCACGTTCGGCCGCGGGACGGTCGAGGGCTGGCGGGGGAACGAGGTGCTGCGGCTCCGCAACGTCTCCGGCCGGCGGCTCACCGTCTACATCGCCGCCGGTCGGCAGACGGATCCGGCCGTCCGTCTCGGGATCACGCCGCGCCGGACGGAGATCGAGCCGGGCGCCGTCGCCAGGATCGCCCTCCACATCCCGCCGATCACGATCGCCCAGGGCGAAGCCGCGCTCGGGTCGCTTACGGTCACGCCGGTGACGGGAGCGGCGATCCAGGTTCCGTGGGCCGTCGTCCTCCGGCCCGCCCGTGCCCTCCTCGGCCCGCTGACCCTCTCGCGCGCGTCGTTCAAGCCGTCCGAGCTGCGGCCGTCCGTCGTCGTCATGCGCGTCGGCCGCGTGCTGCGCACGGTCGACGGCAACACGGTCGTCCCGGTGCTCAGGCTCGACGTCGAACTCTGGACCGACAAGGGCAAGCGCCTCGGCCTACTCACCCGCCTGCGCGACCTGCTGCCCGGCCGGTACGCGATCGGCCTCACCGGCCATGCCCCCGGCGGGAAGGTGCTCGCGCCGGGCGCCTACCGGCTGCGCGTCTTCGCGTGGCCGACCGCGGGCGGACGCCCGACGGTGCGATCCGTTCCGTTCCGGATACGGAAGTAACGGTCGTACACTCCCGCCTGATGGTTGATCGATAAAGAAGGAGCGTGTGAACGTGACATCGGTCCAGGAATCCGTCTCGCATCTGCGCGAGAACCCCTTCGAGATCGCACAGGACCAGCTTCGCAAGGTCGCGAGAGCCTTCAGCATCGACGACAACCTCGTCAACGTCCTCTCGAAGTGCAAGAAGGCCGTCGTCGTCTCCATCCCCGTGACGATGGACGACGGTCGGGTCGAGGTCTTCGAGGGGTATCGCGTCACCCACAACGTCGCCCGCGGCCCATCGAAGGGCGGCATCCGTTACCACCCCGACGTCACCCTCGACGAGGTGCGCGCGCTGTCGATCTGGATGACCTGGAAGTGCGCGCTGATGGGCATCCCCTTCGGCGGCGCGAAGGGCGGCGTGATCTGCGACCCGAAGAAGCTCTCCGT
>Ga0068856_100003593_pt1 | contig 15605 bp, 13 predicted proteins | sample KBSCornC62_FD_66595 | JGI IMG/M metagenome (GOLD analysis project Ga0068856, IMG submission 66595) | Corn rhizosphere microbial communities from Kellogg Biological Station, Michigan, USA - KBS Corn C6-2 | ecosystem: Host-associated > Plants > Roots > Rhizosphere > Soil ...
AGAGTAAAGAGAACGCGTTTGTTCTGCCAGATCAGCGGCACCAATGCATGCGGAACGCTGAAAACAAGGTGATAGTAACCGACGGGAAGGAGTTCGCGTTCACGGGCGCGGAGCCACTTCTCGCGGGCATTGGTCTGGCATTTTGGACAGTGGCGGTTGCGGCAGGAGCAGTATGAGATGGCTTCATAACCGCAGCGAGCGCATTGATCGCGATGCCCGCCGAGTGCTGCGCTTCGGCACCGTGCGATCGCCGTGAGTACTTTGAGCTGAGCCCAGCTTAAGGACTCACGATAGCGTTCGATGAATCGGGTTCCTGCTTGGCGTATGATGTCGGCCACCTCGAAGGGTGGCCGCGTCACGCCTTGTCGTTCTCGGTCGCGGGACGAGCTTCACCGTAGCTGCGGATCGTGACCTGATCGAGCGGATTGATCGCTGTGTGAAGTTGTTGCTGCGATAGATGGAGATAAATCGTGGTGTCTTCCAGGTGCGTATGACCCAGCAGAAGCTGAATGGTAAGCAGATCCGTGCCGGCTTCCAGCAGGTGCGTGGCATACGTATGACGCAAAGTGTGCGGGCCAATCCGCTTGCGCAAGCCGGCTCGCTTAGCAGCCGCCTGGCAGGCATGCCAGACGGTTTTGTCGGAGGTCGGTTGCTCCAGGCCGCGATGGCCAGGCGAACTCGGGAATAGATAGTCCTTGGGCTTATTCCAGCGCCAGTAATCGCGCAAGGCTTCGAGCAGTTTGGGACTCATCGGCACATCCCGATCGCGCGCCCCTTTGCCCTGGTGTACACGAATCACCATGCGTTGACTGTCGATATCACTGACCTTCAGACGAACGACCTCGGCCCGGCGCAAGCCGGTGCCGTAAAGAATCATCAGAATCGTTCGATACAGCAGGTTCGGTGCTGCCTCGATCAGTTGAGTAACTTCCTCATGACTCAGCACCACGGGCAGTTTTTTCGGAGTCTTTGGAAACGCCAGATCGTCGAACGTGAGATCGCGCCGCTTCAACACCTTCCTGTACAGAAAGCGCAAAGCAGAAATCCGGCCCTCCACCGTGCCGGGCGCCAGCTTCCTCTTTTGCAGAAGATGGACTTGATAATGACGCAGCTCTTCGGCACCCAGGCCCTCGGGTGACTTACTATAATGTTCGGCGAACTCGCGTACAGCAAAGATGTAGCCGCGAATCGTCTCGGAAGAATAGTTTCGCCGCTGGAGTTCTTCCAGCATGCGTTGACGTAGTGGGTCACAGAAATCTCCTTTCCTGTGACCCCGACGTTATCGCTTCTTCACGCTGCTCCTGGCACCACGCATCTGCGTCCGCCGCGCCAGCGGCTTACTTGAAACGCGCATATCGCTGATTGGGCATGCGGTTGCAAGAACCACGAAGATTGGGAACGATGAACGCCGTTCAGTCCGCCTAATTTCTGTTTGCCGGCAATCCTCTCGGGGATTGCAAGGTTCCAAATGCCCGGACTGGTCGGCATTTGTTTGGGATCTGCCAACCTGGCGTAAGAGACTCTTTCCAATCACACCGCCATCAGGGCAAATTGGAACCCAGTGCGTAGGATGAGTCTTGTATTTATATTCGCTTCGATTTCCCGAATATCGCTCTCCGCCTTGCTCCGTCTGTAGCTCGCCACTGACTTCAGCCACGCGTAGAAAAGCAGCGCCGGGAAAGTTCGGCGGACAAGAATCTGGGCGTTAAAGTTCGAAAACACCGCCAACCGTGCCAAGTAACGGCGCCAATAGCGTCACGATATCGAAACGTGCTCGCCGGTACGATAAAGTGCGACCGAATTGTTGTGTAGCACCGCGCAAGCGGCCTGGCGCAACGATTTCTCGTTATTGCCCATGTTCAGTCTCCTCTCGCCCAGCGACTCAGCAAGAATTTCGCGCGTGAACAATGCCGATCCACAGGCCATCTCAACCGTTGTCGAATCGTGCCCGCAGGTGATTTTGTGGAGCGGTACGTAATTCCACCACGTCGCAAGCGCCTCGCGGAAGAAAGCGGGATTAAGTACCGGCTGCCAGCACGTATCGATGTACATATTTGGATGAAATTTGGCGAGCCATCCCGCCTCGCGCAAGTAGGGCCAGCAGTGAATCATCACTATCTTCATGTTCCGATAGCGCTGCGCTAACGGCCCGAGTGGCAGAGGCGTCGACTGTGGCAAATTATTTGTGCCCACGTGAATTTGATGCGGCCAGCCGCGCTCATCGGCCAGGCGGCAGCACTCATGCATTACCCAATCCTGAAAGACAGTCGTCTCGGCCGGCGTTAGCTGACCGGACCAACGCACGTCGCCGTCCGCACGCGGCTGGTAGTCGAGATTGCGCCGATAGGCTTGTAGCTGTTTGATCCCAAGAGCGCCTTGCGCCGCCGCACGATCGAAAATATTGTCTAAGAAGACGCGCCAACTGGCGGCATCCGCGGGCTCGATTTGCGCTATAGCCGACAGCGCTTTGTAGCGCGGCGCCGATGAATCCGTTAAGTCCAGAAATGGATCGATGCGCATTAGCGTGTGCGTAAATGCCTTTTCCTCGGCTGCAGTTTCCGGATTTGCGTCCGACACATAAAACTCCGGATGCACGATGCGAATCAGCTCACTGAAATGGGCGCGCCGCATTGCGGTTTTGTACCAGCGAAACGGATCTCGGTAGCGTTCGGCGATCATCGAATCCAACTGCCCGGCAGTTTGCCAGTTCAGCGTGTCGAGATCGATCCCGTATAGCTGCAAGATACCGCGCCGTATGCACTGATAAGCCCCGCTGAATCGTTGATCTCCAATCGCCTGGCGGAGCAGTTTAAAGGCTTCCCACCCCGGCTTAGCCGAAGGTGAGATCTTCGTTAAGTCGGTTCCGCCGCTTCGCAGCCAGCCTCGAAAGTAGGGATCGAGCAGCAGATCCATAAATCCGGTTCGCCTCCTAGGCGCCGCGCCCGGCTCGATATCGGCGCGATAGCCGCCCGGAAATGTGCCGATGGAATCGATGCTACCCCAATGTTCATGCGAACAGAAGTTCGGCAGTTGAGAGAAATCTAGGGATTTCCGCGGCGTAGCCACAACGGCCGCGGCCAAAAGAAAATCGCGTCTCTTCATGGCGTTAGCAGTTTATACTTTGCTACATGGCAAACGAAGCGATTTTCGAAGCGCCGTCGCATATCTTGTTGAAGCCGGCATGTGGACGTGAGGGAGCGGCTTTTGGCGGTTCCTGAACCGCCTCATCAACCCAACCACCGCCACAAATTCTCTGCCACAAACGCATCATCCCGCAACCCCGGATACGCCGCAAAAACCCGATTGATCTCCTCCATCTGCCCGTCGGATAACTCTTCCTCCGGATCCAAACACCACCGCCCCGCCAGCAATCCCTGCCGCCGCAGAATCTCGTGAATCCCCGGAATACATCCGCGAAAACCATTCCGGGCATCGAAAATCGCAGCGTTCGCATCCGTGATTTCCATTCCACGTCCCAGCAAAGCCGCAATCCTCTCGCCTTGCTTCTTCGCACACTGGACCTCTTCGAGCAATTCCACCGCGCGCTTGGTCCACACCGCCCACTGCCCTAGCAACCCGCCCGCAAAACGAAGCGTCTCACTCCCGGCGTGAAACGACATCAACAAGTCGCCCACAATGTTGTCGTCGTTTCCCGTGTATAGAGCGATTTCCTTCGCGCGTCCGCCCGCCGCCACGCCGCGCAGCACATCGATCGTCTGATACCGATTGAAAGGTGCAACCTTGATTGCAACCACACTCTCGATTTCCGAAAAGCGCCGCCAAAAATCGTAGCCGAGCGCGCGTCCTCCTACCGCGGGCTGCAGATAAAACCCCATGAGCGGAACAATCTCGCCCACTGCGCGGCAATGCGCCAGCAGCTGCGCATCGGAAGCGCCCGGCAGCGCCCCCAGGCTCAATAAACCGGCATCGTAGCGTAGATCCCGCAGAATCCCAGCTTCCGCACAAGCTTGCGCCGTCGCGCCGCAAATGCCGCCCACCTTCACCAGCGCCTTGCCCGAACGTTGTTCGAACGCGCGCATCTCTTCCATCGCCAGCGCCAGTATCGGCTCATACAACCCGATACTCTTCTTCCTGATAGAAAACTGCGTTGTGTGGACGCCCACCGCCACGCCGCCCGCACCCGCATCGCAGTAGTAACGCGTGAGGGCGCGCTGCCGCCGCTCGTCCAGTTTCCGGTTTGCGTCAAGCGCAAGCGGATGCGCCGGAATAACCAGCCCGCTCTGCAAAAGCCTCCGAAGATCGCTCATCAAAATTTTCCGTCCGTCACTTGGAACTTCGTGGCTTTGTGCAAGCTCTCACCTCCCACTTCGATCCAGCGCGCCACCCACTCCGTCAATTGCGCCGCCGGAACTTGCGGATACCCCAGCGCCGCATGGCACGCGCCCGCATTGCTCAGCAGCGCCAACCCGCTCGGCTCTCCCGTCCACCGAAGCGGCCGGCCAAAGCGCCTGGCGAAATACTCCGCCGCCCTTCGCACGGAAATTGTCTCCGGTCCTGTCGCATTCAAATAACGCGGCGGCGATTCGCACAGCTCGAGCGAGCGCATCGCATAGGAATTCGCGTCGCCTTGCCAGATCGCATTCACCGCAGGAACCGAAACATCCACCGCCGAGCCGTCATAAACCTGCCGCGCAATGTCGGCCAGCACTCCATACCGCAAATCCACTGCGTAGTTGAGCCGGAAAATCAGGCACGCCGTGCCGAACTGCTTCGAGTAATATTCGAAAACCCGCTCCCGCCCCAGGCACGATTGCGCGTATTCTCCGCGCGGCGCAGGTTCGTCGGTTTCCACGCAGCCGCCGCGTTCCACCTGCACAAATGGATAGATATTTCCGGTTGAGAAAGCCACAATACGCGCATCGCGAAAGCGCCGCGCCACTTGCGCCGGCACGAGCATATTCATTGCCCAGGTCACCTCCGGATCGCCCGCGGATCCGAACTTTCTGCCCGCCAGGAATAGCACGTTTTCCACCTGCGGCAGAGCGTCCACCTCGCTGCAATTGAGAAGATCGCAGCTCACCGTCTCGACTCCAACCCGCGCGAGTTCCTGGCTTGCTCCTCCTGAATGAAATCGGGACACCGCCAGCACGCGCTTCCTGTTGCCAGCCGTGTCCAAAGCGCGCCGCAACCGCTTCGCCAGAGTGGGCCCCATCTTCCCGCCGGCGCCCAGGATCATAACGTCGCCCGTAAGCCGTCCGGCGAAAGCAATATCCGCCGCGTTCGGAAGCGTCAAAAGTTCGTCCAGTTGTTCTGCCGTCTCGATGGCGGCTGTGTCGGATGCGGTCACAGATTTCTGAAGAGAAATATATCCTATACCTTTCAACATCTTCGCCCGCCCCAAGCCGCTCGCGCCGCACACCCTCCGCGAAACTTTGGGCATGTCTACTTCTGCGCAGATCGCCGCAAATCAGGCGAATGCACAACTGTCAACCGGTCCGAAATCGGAGTCTGGAAAAGCCGCCGCCGCGCGCAATAATTTTCGTCACGGCCTCACCCCCTTCAGCGAATTCTGGGTGCTGCTGTCCGAATCCCAAACCCAATTCGACCAACTCCTCGCTCAGTTCCAGCAGGAGCACCAGCCTGAGACTCCGACCGAAGAAGCGCTCGTCCAAGCCATGGCCGAGCACCACTCGCTTCGCCAGCGCGCCATGCGGCTCGAAGAATCCTGCTTCGACTACATCACTGGCCAAATCATCGACGAGCGCAAACTCGCTCTCTACCTCGCTACCGACCACACACGAGCGCGCCTTCCACAAAGCCCTGAACGATGTGCTAAAAGCTAAGAGCCGAAAAGCGAAAGACGAATTGGATGAGGCCGCGCTTTCTCAGCGAGCCGAAGACTCAAGCAAGGCGTTCGAACGGCAACAGCATGCTCAAGCCGACCAAATCCGCAAACAGGAGTGCCACGAAATGGAAAAGGAGCGCCAAAAATGGACCACTCTACTTGCCGAAGCCAAGCTTTACAGTCAGCAACCCGTCACAACTCGCCGGGAGATAATGACGGAAGCTTTGACTTCTAAACTCCCGACTCCTAACTCCTAGCTCCTACCGAATGAACGTCTATCTAATTGACGGAACCTACGAACTCTTCCGCCACTTTTTCGCCTTGCCAGCTACTTCCGACGGCAATGGCCAGGAAATCGGCGCAGTACGTGGTGTGTTGCAGTCCGTCTTTTCTATGATCGAGCGCGGCGCGACCCATATCGGCGTGGCCACCGATCACGTAATTGAATCGTTTCGCAACGAGTTATACCCGCATTACAAGACCAGTGAAGGCGTGCCTCCGCAATTGCTTTCCCAATTCCCCCTTCTCGAAGAAGCGCTCGAATCGATGGGAGTCCTGGTGTGGCCCATGGTGTACTTCGAAGCCGACGACGCCCTTGCGTCCGCCGCCGCTAAGGCCGCGTTGGATGATCGCGTCGAAAAAGTATTCATCTGTACGCCGGATAAGGACCTGAATCAGTGCGTAGTGGGTACGCGGGTGATTCAGTTGGATCGCCGCCACAATGCCGAGCGCGATGAAGCGGGCGTAATCGCTAAATTCGGCATCGCCCCGCCATACATTCCGGATTACTTGGCGGTTGTTGGCGACAGCGCAGACGGATATCCCGGCCTCGCCGGTTGGGGTCCCAAAGCTGCCGCGCTCGCATTATCGCAATACGGCCATCTCGAAAATATTCCCAAGGATTTCCGCGAATGGAGCCCGTCCATCCGCCGAGCCGGCGCGCTTTCAGAATCGCTCTTCCGCTCTTGGAACGACGCCCTTCTGTTCCGCACTCTCGCCACGCTTCGCTTGGATGTGCCAGTCTTCGACACCATTGAAGATCTGCGCTGGAAAGGATCACGCCCGGAATTCGAAGAACTATGCCGTCGCTTGAGATTGCCGGATCTGTTCCAGCGTGCATCCGCTTCACGGAGCGGCAACGCATGAAAAATTAGCTGCTTCGTTTGTGCTTCCCGCGCCCTTGTAATGGCTGATTTCGGGATAAGGACAGAGCGGACGTGTCCGGTCAACCTTTCCATCCGTGGAATGAGAAGCAAGTATCGCGTCAGGCGCCTTCCCGTGTTCTCTCCACTGCTCGAGTGCGCTCAACATGTCGAACGTGTTGGGGCCGTCTCCGCCTCGGCAGTGGTTCATACCAGGCGCCATATAAAGCCGATAGGATTTGCTCGTCGCCGTGCCGCTCGCGGCCGCCACGCTTTTGTAGTAGTGAATGCTATTGCGCGGCATCACTTGCTGGTCCGTCCATCCGTGATATTGAATCAGCTTTCCGCCATGTGCGAAGAATGGCCGCAAATCCGGATTGACGGCACTGAGCACGCCACCGTCGCGCTGGAGCGCTTTCGTCACATCGCCTGCGAAATTCAGTGTTTTGAAATCCCATTTGGGATCTTCGAAGACCACATATCGGAAGTAATCGTCGGCCAGCAGAATCGGTCGCGGGCCGCCGGCCAGCGTCCGCCAGACCAATTCGCTCCCGCGCTCCATGCCCGGAAAGATCTCCTCTTTCGTGGCGGGGTTCGTTGCCGGTGTATAGATTCGTCTCGCAGCTTCCACTTGTTTTGGCGTGAGGCAAGACGCGCTCGCCGGTCCTTTGCAGGTCAGCGCGGTGGGGTCGAAGTGGCATCGCGTGGGCTCCTCCAGCACTCCATCCTTTACTCCGTCGAGCGCGTCGCAAGCAGCCAGCACGGCTTCATGCATCTTTGGATATTGCGCAGGATCTATGTAACTGGCGGGATCGGACAAAGTTGCCTGCGCTACCCAGATCCGCCCGAACATCAGTCGTGTCCAACTGTTTGTAGGCGCGCCCGCGATGATGCCGTCGTAGTCCGTCGGAAATCTCTGCGCTTCCATCAGCCCCTGTCGTCCGCCCGACGAGCAGCCCGCAAAGTAAGACAGCTTCGGGCCGCTTCCATAGAATGCTGCGATCACTTGCTTGGCAGCAAGCGTCATCTCGTGAATCGAACGGTAGCCGAAGTCGATCAATTTTTCCGGATGGCCCATCGCGAAGCTGGCCCGTCCACCGCTGTGTCCGGTGTCTGTCGAGCTCGTCGCATACCCGCGTGTGAGCGCCGCCGCCATGTCGCGGTAATTCAGCGATCCGGCCCAGCCGCCGTTTCCGGCCGCTTCGTATTTTCCGTTCCAGCGGCCCGGCTCCGGCAGCCATACTTCTAGCTTGATTTCGGAATCGCTTGTGGGCCACAGCGTCGCCGCCACCCGGCAAAACGAAGGCAGGTCGGAAAACGACTGAAATTGGCCGGGTCCAATATTCTGCGCCAGGCTCACCGCCATCCCGGATATCTGCAAAGACGCGAGGCTCTCGCAAGTTCGAGCGAGCATCGGCGCCGCCAGGGCAACTGCGCATATGGCGAGCTGCGTTCCCCTATATCCGAACATCAATCCTTTGAAATACGCCTTCCACGACTCGATCGCAGCGGGACAGATGGAATGGAAAGATCTCCGGGACAACAATACCCGCGCGCCTTTCCAGTTCTTTTCGCAGCATCGCTCGCCCGCGGTGCAGCCGTGATTTCACCGCCTCCAGGCCGATTCCGAGAGCTTCGGCCGTATCGTGCACATCGAGGCCTTCCAGCACTCGCAGCACGAAGACCGAACGATACACGTCAGGCAGCGCATCGATCGCGCGCTCAAGAACCAGCTTGAGCTCACGATCGTACGTCTGCGCCTCCGGATCTCTCTCGCCCGATCTCTCGGTGTTCATGATTTCTCCATGCCTTCCCTGCCTACGCGCACGAGCCAATGCTTCATGGATAGCGATTTTAGTAAGCCATGTGGAGAACTTTGCCTGCGCTCGAAACTCGTTGAGATGCTGATACGCCCGGAAGTAGGCTTCCTGCATTACGTCCTCGGCCTCGGCATCGTTTCGAAGAATTGCCAATACGATCCGGTAGATCCGCTGATTGTACCGGCGCATCAAGATTTCATACAGCGCCACTTCTCCCCGCAGAATCAGCCGCACCAGTTCTTCATCGGCGAAATGATTCCATTTCGCAATGTCCAAACGCGTTATTTCGGCGTTTTCTGGCAACGGACGCGTCCCTCTCTGACTACGTTCTTTTAGTTTAATGGACCAACAGATTCCACGCTCGCGCCTCAGTAACATAGTTATGTTGCTATGGCTGAGAACTCTGAAAACGCCCCCGACTTTCCTCTTCCGCCGGCAAGCTTTGTGTTTCTGGTGGAATCCATTCTGATGCAAACCCAAATGCATCTGGGATTGATGCACTTTGGGGAGAAGGACGAGCAATCCGAACCGAATCTCCCTCTGGCGCGCCATTCGATCGACCTCCTCGGCGTCCTCCAGGAAAAGACGAAAGGTAATCTCACCGCTGAAGAGCAGCGCCTTATAGAGAACGGCTTGACCGAGCTGCGCTTTCGCTACGTCCAGGTTTCCCAAGAGGTCCAAAAGCGCACAGCGCCGGCTGCGTCCACCGAGAAAAAAGACGATCGGCCCCTGATCATCACCGCCGACGGCGGCAAGGGAACCAAAACGGAATAAATGGACGAAGGGTTCGAGCAAGGGTCGATCCTCGTGCTCGGCTCGGGAACGAGCGTGGGCGTCCCCATGGTGGGCTGCCGCTGCAAGGTTTGTACTTCGGCCGATTCCCGCGACCGCCGCTTGCGGCCGTCCGTGATATTGCGGTTTGGCGGTAAACGGATTTTGATCGATACCTCGCCGGATTTCCGTTATCAGGCGCTGCACTTCGGCATTGAGCGGCTGGACGCGATCCTCTACACCCATTCTCACGCCGACCATATTCTTGGCTTGGATGACGTGCGGCCATTCAACTTTCTGCAACGAGAAGAAATTCCGATCTATTGTTCGGCCGAAACGCTCGACACCATCCAGCGGACCTTTCAGTATGTCTTCGACGGCAAGCCGTCGGAATCGAGCCGTCCCCGGCTGCGCACGCATATTTTTGAAGACGAGCCTATCTGCGCCGCCGGAACTACGTTTCATCCCATTCGCGTGGCCCACGGCCAGGGCACCGCGCACGGCTTTCGATTCGGTGACTGCGCATATTTGACCGACCACAGCGCCATTCCTCCGGAGAGCCTGGAAAAACTAACGGACTTGGATGTCTTATTTCTGGACGCCTTGCGGAATAATCCGCATCCGACGCATTCGACAGTTGAAGAGTCTTTGCGAACTGTCGAAAAGCTTAAGCCGAGGCGGGCCTTTTTTACCCATATTTCTCACGATCTGCTGCATGCCGCAGTAGAAGCTCGTCTGCCGACGAACGTGCATATGGCGTACGACGGCCTCGAAATACCGATCGGGAAGGCGAACGCGTGAGCCAAAAAGTGTTCTTTTCCCTCGAAGCCGCGCGCGGGCAGTTCGGGCCATGCGCTCTTTCGATCGGAAACTTTGACGGCGTGCACATTGGCCACCAAGCGCTGCTCGCATTTGCGCAGCGTTACGCCTCGAATTTGCGTGTGAGCCCGGCGGTGCTGACGTTCCATCCGCATCCCGCGGTATTTGTGGCGCCGAATCGGGTTCCGGAAATGATCTGTGGTTTGGAAGAGCGTTTGCGCCGGCTCACCGCCGCCGGAGCCGAGCGCATTCTGGTTTTGCCATTCAATGGTGATGTGGCGCGGCTCACGGCCGCGCAATTCGTGTCGCAAATAATATCCGAAGGGCTGCGGGCGAAAGCGGTTTTTGTGGGCGAGAATTTCCGTTTTGGCTACAAGCGTTCCGGCGACCCCCAGGTACTGGAGCGCCTGGGCGAACAGCACGGTTTTACGGCCCACTTCATAAAGCCCGTGAAGTTTCGCGGCCGCATCGTCTCGAGTTCTCTGATACGGCAGGATTTGACGGCCGGCAAAGTTTCTTCAGCAGGTCGCATGCTTGGCCGCTGTTTCTCTCTCGAAGGCCCGGTAGTCTCCGGCCATGGCGTGGGGTCGAAAGAAACCGTGCCAACCGTGAATTTGCGCGCAGTTTCGGGGCAATTGACCCCTCGCGGAGTCTACGTAACGGAAACGTTCGAGACTTCGAGCGGGCGGCATTGGGCGTCTATTACAAATGTGGGCTGCCGCCCGACTTTCGGTGGGGATGAACTGACGATTGAGACGTTTTTTCTCACGCCCTTCGACGGCCGCACCCCCGAACACATCCAGATCCATTTCCGCTTTTATCTACGCGGCGAGCGGAAATTCCCGAGCCCCGCCGATCTCAAGGCCCAAATTATGAAGGATGTGGCGCGGGCCAAAAGCTATTGGCGGCGGGTTCCTTCGTTATACTGAGAGGTTCCAGGCGCGAGTAAACGAATGCAGCTTTCCGACGGCAAGATCAAGCATCTGAATGCACTATCCAACGACAAAGGCGTAATTGCGGCGGCCGCCATGGACCAGCGTGGCAGCCTGCGCAAGGCGATCGCCGCCGCAAAGGGCGTCCCGCAAGACCAGGTCACCGATGACATGATGATCGAGTTCAAGGTCGCCGTGTCGAAGGTGTTGACACAGCACGCGAGCGCCATCCTGCTTGATCCGGAATTCGGCATCCCTGCCGCGAAAGCGCGAGCCCGTAATGCCGGGCTGCTGCTTGCCTACGAGGAAAGCGGTTATGACAACACGCAGCCGGGCCGTTTGCCGGATTTATTGCCGCATCTTTCGGTCAAGCGCATCAAAGATCTCGGCGCCGACGCGGTAAAGATTCTGATTTACTACACTCCGTTCGAGAAACCGGAAGTGAACGATATCAAGCACGCTTTTGTCGAGCGCATCGGCGCCGAGTGCGAGTTCCATCAAATGCCGTTCTTTCTCGAGTTTGTCGGATACGATCCGGCGGGCGGTGACGAAAAGGGACTCGAGTACGCAAAGAAGAAGCCGGAAGTGGTCATTCGATCGATGGAAGAATTCGGCAAGCCGCAATACAACGTCGACGTTCTGAAAGTGGAAGTTCCGGTCAACGCGGAGTTCGTGGAAGGCACGAGCGTGTACAAAGGACAAGCCGCGCAGTCCCGAAAGGAAGCTCTCGACCTGTACCGCAAGGCGGCGAGTGTCGCACAGAAGCCTTTTATCTATCTCAGCGCGGGCGTCGGGAATGCGCAGTTCGTCGAATCGCTCCAATTGGCCGCCGAAGCCGGCACCGATTACTCGGGTGTGTTGTGCGGCCGCGCGACCTGGAAAGAGGGCATTCCGGTGTATGCCAAGCAAGGTGTAAAGACGCTCGAAGACTGGCTCAACGATAAAGGTTTGAAGAATATCAACGCCGTAAACGAGGCTATTCGATCTGCCAAGCCGTGGCACGCAAAGGCAGGCCTGGCGGCCGCCGCGCCGACCCGCTAAACAACCCCGCTCGAGCGGGACTGTTCGAATGACGTTTGCTTCCATTCCTGAGGCCATTGACGATTTCCGGCAAGGCAAAATTCTGGTTGTAGTCGACGACGAGGATCGGGAGAACGAGGGCGATCTCACTATCGCCGCCGACAAAATCACGCCGGAAGCCATCAATTTCATGGCTACGCATGGGCGCGGTCTGATATGCCTGGCGCTCGATGCGGAGATCTGTAGCCGGCTCGATTTGCAGCCAATGTCGGCGGTGAATACCGCTCGCTTCGGAACTGCATTTTGCGAAGCCATCGATGCGGCGGAAGGAATTACGACCGGAATTTCGGCATACGACCGTGCGCAGACGATTCGTGTGGCAATGGATCCGGCGGCCCGGCCGCAGGACTTAGCCCGGCCCGGCCATGTATTTCCGCTGCGCGCGCGGTCCGGTGGCGTGCTTGTACGGTCCGGCCAAACGGAAGCGGCCGTAGATCTGGCACGGTTGGCGGGACTATCGGCCGGCGGCGTGATCTGCGAAGTCATGAACGAAGACGGCACGATGGCACGGGTGCCGCAGCTTACGGAGTTTTGCCGGCGCTATGGGATCAGGATGATTTCGGTCGCCGATCTCATCCGGTACCGCCTGCAAAACGAAACGCTCGTCCAGCAGGAAGCGGCGGGCCGCATTCGCACTGCGTACGGCGAATTCGACATGATCCGTTACGTGAGCCGGCTCGACGGGGAAGCGCACCTGGCGTTGGTGCACGGCGACGTGAAACGGAAAAGCACTATTTTGGTACGTGTGCATTCCCGTTGCGTCTACGGCGATGTGTTCGGCTCGCTCGACTGCGAGTGCCGGCGTTCGATCGGCGCCGCACTCCAACAGATTGCCCAAGCCGGATCGGGCGTTTTCATTTATCTGCATCAAACAGGTCCGGGCGTGCGTGTGGCGTGGCGCGACGGGCATCGCGAATTATTGGCGCACGGCGGCAATCAGCCCACTCCTGGCACTTCCGAGCATCACCAGCCCTTACAGCATGAAATCGGCCTGGGGGCGCAGATACTGGCCGATCTAGGCTTGACCACAATTCGCTTGTTGACGAATCATCCGCGCAAGATTGTCGGCGTGGAAGCATTCGGTATTCAAATTGTGGAGCAGGTGCCGCTTACTGTGGAAGCCGCCGAAGACGTCAGCGTAGTCTGATGCTGCGACTGATTACTGCATTTTTAGCCGCTGCTGCGATTCTTTGCGCGCAAGATTGGACACTGGATCGGCTTTTTTTGCGGCCCTACATTTGGGGAACGTGGCCCTCGCAGCTTGCTTGGGCGAAGCGCGCACACATACTTGGATTCTTGTGGAATGCAGAAGGCAACGCGTTTCGAGATCTTTACGTCTACGACGCCAATCGGAAGAAGTTGGCGCGTCTTACGGACCTAGAGCGGATGAGAGATCCAAGTAATGAAACCGAAGCCGAGCGCGACAATCATCGCAAGAACTATGTTCCGCCGCGCGGCGGGATCGCTTCTTTCGATCTCGCGCAGGACGGCAGCAAAGCCGTTTTTTCCTATCGGGGCGATTTGTATATCGTGTCCACGAGTGATGGCGGGCTGGCGCGGCTGACCAAAACCAGAGCGCCCGAACTGCATCCGCAGTTCTCGCCGGACGCGGCCAAGATTGCTTTTGACCAGGGCGGCCAAATCTATTTACTCGGGCTCCATGGAGGAACGCTCGACCAGCGCACGGATATAAAGACTCCGGCGAAATTGATCGGCTTCCGCTGGTCGCCGGATGGCAACTATTTCTCTTATTCGGTACAGCCGGAGCCCGGACGTACTCTCCCGCTGCCGATCTATTCCGGGCGGTTTGTAGCGGCGCCATCGTTTCCGCGAAGTGTCGCCGGAGATGTTTCCGTGGCGGAGCAGTGGTTTGTCGTAGGCGCGAGCCGAGACGACCCGCCTCGGCAGATGGACCTCGGCCGCGGCTACGATTCACGCCCGGCGCAATGGTCGGATGATTCTAAATACCTTGCTCTGGCCAGCCAGTCGGCCGATTTTAAAAGCCAGGAGATTCGTGTCGCCGACTTAAGCACCGGCAAGGCGAAAACCATATTCCATCAAGTGGACAATCGCTGGGCCGAAGTCTCGGATATCGGCTGGGATCAGGCTTCGAAAAGAATTTGGTTTACGAGCGACCAATCGGGATACAAGCATCTGTATACCGCGGCAATCGATGGCAGCGGCCTAAAGCAGATTACACACGGGAATTGGGAGATTCATCATGACAGCTTCTCCCACGATCCGCAATGGATCGGAAACTGGATTTACTATTCGTCGACGGAAGCCGGGACCGCGGAACGCCAGCTTTACCGCGTGCGAGCCGATGGCCCGTTCCCTCCGGAGCGCCTGTCGAAAGAAGAAGGCTTGCACATCGGATGGATTTCCGAGGACAGTGTTTCGCGCGCCGAATTGCGGGCCGATATGAAAAATCCCTTCGATCTTTATGTCGATGATGCGCCAATTACTAAGTCGCCGCGCGCGGAGTTCTATCGAGCGCCGTGGGCCAGGACGCGTTTCGTAACGTATCCGTCTCTGAAGGACAGAAAAACAGTGGCAGCGCGGCTTCTTCTGCCATCCGGTTACGATCCGGATCGAATTGGAACGAAGCGATGGCCGGCCATTGTCTATATCCACGGGGCAGGCTATGCGACCAGTGTGCTCAAGCAGTGGGGAAGCTATCAAGAGCTGCGTTTTGTCTTTAATAACTTCCTGGCCGCGCATGGATACGTAGTGCTTGAAATGGATTACCGCGGGAGTACGAACTACGGGCGTGATTGGCGCAGCGGAGTGTATCTGCATATGGGAGGTCCGGATCTGGAAGACGTGCTGGGCGGAGTCGAATATCTTCGGGGGCTGAAGAACATTGACATGGAACGCGTCGGGATCTGGGGATGGAGCTATGGAGGATTCATGACAGCCATGGCGATGTTCCGTGCTCCCGCCACTTTCAAGGCCGGCGCCGCATTTTCTGGTGTCTATGACTGGGCCAACTACAACGCCGATTACACGGGTGAGCGGCTGACCACGCCGGCGGAAAATCCGGAGGCTTACCGGCGCAGTTCGCCGATCGATTTTTCAGGCCAACTGCGGAATCACCTTTTGCTGGTGCACGGTATCGTCGACGATAACGTCTTGTTTCAGGATACGGTTCAGCTTACTGAGAAGTTGATTCATGAGGGTAAATCATTCGAAGAGGTATTTTATCCGGAGGAGAACCATGCGTACGTGCGTGACG
>Ga0068856_100003603_pt1 | contig 15588 bp, 16 predicted proteins | sample KBSCornC62_FD_66595 | JGI IMG/M metagenome (GOLD analysis project Ga0068856, IMG submission 66595) | Corn rhizosphere microbial communities from Kellogg Biological Station, Michigan, USA - KBS Corn C6-2 | ecosystem: Host-associated > Plants > Roots > Rhizosphere > Soil ...
GCGAAGTGGCCGTGGGCGGTGGCAGCGGTCGCTGTACTCGGGTTGGCCGCACTCGGAGCGATTCACTTTCGTGAGGCTCCGCCGCCGGCGCAGGCGGTTCAGTTCTCGCTCGAGGCGCCAGGGGATGCGCAGTTCGCGAACCGGTATGGTGGCTACGCGCCATCGCCCGACGGCCGGTACGTGATCGTGACCGCGCGCCCGATGCAGGGGAGCACGAACATGCTGTGGCTCCGGCCTCTGGATTCCCTGACGGCGCGGGCCTTGCCCGGAACCGAGGGAGGCAATATGCCCACTTGGTCGCCGGACAGCAAGTCCATTGCTTTTGAGGCTAACGGCGAGCTGAAGCGTATCGAGATCACGGGAGGCGCCGCGCTCACCTTGTGCGACGCGACGGCTTCTCCGGTTACACAGACCGGAACCTGGAATCGCGAGGGGGTTATTCTTTTTGGCGGCAACGATGGTTTGCATCGAGTCTCCGCGTCCGGTGGCGGGGCCGCACTGCTTACAAAAGTCGATCCCGCGAAGAAGGAAACCGGGCACGGGTATCCGCAGTTTCTGCCCGATGGCGATCGCTTCCTCTACTACGTCGAGAGCGCTGATCTGAACGTTCGCGGCGTGTACGCAAGTTCCTTGAAGAACCCGTCACAGCGGCAGTTAATTGTGCGGACCTCGGCTAAGGGCGTGTATGTTCCGCCGCGCGGAGCGTTTCCGGGTTACCTGCTGTGGCTTCAGGATCAAACGCTGGTAGCGCAGCACTTCGACGCGAGTTCGTTGAAGGTGGAAGGCGATCCCGTTTCCGTGGCCGAGGAAATCGGGCTCAATCCAGGTAATCCCATGCGCGGGGCCTTCTGGGCCTCCGACGCAGGACTGCTGATCTTCTTCTCCAGCCCACAGACCGCCAGGCGTCCCACCGTTTGGGTCTCACGAGATGGAAAGCAAGCGGAGGCCGCTCCGGATGACACGGTGTTTGCCGTGTCCATTGCACCGGGTGCCGAACGTATTGCTTTCGAGCGCGTCGAAACGACAGCGGCCGGAGGGCGCGCCAACCGGGACATCTGGATCCGGGAGCTTACCCGCGGCATCATGACGCGACTCACCTTCGATCCCGCGCGTGACGTGAAACCCCGTTGGTCACCGGATGGCAAGCAGGTGGCGTTCAGCTCGGATCGCGAGGGCGGCGTGTATCAACTTTACGTGAAGGACGCTTCCGGTTCAGGCCAGGAGCAGCGCATGACCGAGGGTCCGAACTCCAAGATTCTCATCGACTGGACCAAAGACGGAAAGTATCTTTTGTTTCGTGAGCAGAATCCCGTGACGGACCGGGATCTTATGGCTGTTCCGCTCGATGGCGACAGGAAGGCGTTTCCCGTGGTCGTTACCCCGTTCTTGGAAAGCACGGGCGCGATTTCGCCGGACGGACGCTGGGTGGCATATGCATCCAATGATTCGGGTCGCAATGAGATTTACATTCAAGCCTTCCCGGCGCCGGGAGTGAATGGACCCAAGGGGCGCTGGCAGGTCTCTTCCGGCGGCGGCTACGACGTCAAGTGGAAGGGCGATGGGAAAGAGCTTTACTTCGAGTCGCTGGACGGAAAAATGATGGCGGCGGGGATTCAAGCCGGGCCGCAGGGCATCCACGCGGATACGCCGCGGGCTCTGTTCTCCGCGGACTTTACCACCGGTTCCTTGCATGAATTCGACGTCACGCCGGACGGCCAGCGCTTCCTTTTGATGCTGCAACCGAAGACCCAGGGTTCCGGGGAAAAGCTGACGGTGGTGTCGAACTGGCAGGCGGCTCTCCGGAAGTAACACGCTCTGCGGCACCAATTCAAAAGGTTCCGATATTGACGCTTATTGGGGCTTTCTCAGCAACGTCTGGCTCGGGGTGATCAAACTTTCTGTCCGGTTCTGCGCGCCAGAGTGCCGGATTACCGGACACTGGCCGACTTCCCGGTACCTATCCGGCTGCCACCGCCCTTTGTCCGAATCGTCGGCGATTCGTACATTGGCCGGAAACCGTTTCTCGGAAGCCTCCCCGATTCCTTCGATCAATGCCGCCTGGGAACAGTTTCCGTTTCAATTTCACGCTGACATTCATTTCTTGAGAATGTGGGCCAAGATGTGACCCGAGTGGCGCTTAGAACCATGCGCGGTTCCATAACAAATGGAGTTCGCAGTTTGGCAGTCAAGCCATGAATCGTGAAGGATTTACAAGCGGCCGCTTTCTTACTGGAGATCAAATGGAGATCACAGGCTAAGCGTCCTTGTAAGAAATTGAAAAGATGGAGCGGGAGACCGGGGTCGAACCGGCGACGTCCAGCTTGGGAACTTACTCAGCGATTGGAAGCAGACAACATATGCGTCCAAGGCGTTGGATCTCGACCATCAAAAACCAAGGAGATCCGGGCTTCTGCGATCTGCGGACATCTTAACGCAGTAATCGCAGTAAGGAAATGAGGCCCCGTGGAAGTTCAGAACGACGTCCAGCAACCCAGATTGGACGTCACTAAAGACGTCACTCTCTTTTGGGATACCAAAACACCGGGATACGGGATACGCGAAATCGAAATCGCTTTCCGCCTAGCATTACCTAGTGTTTTGAAAAAGCTGTGGAGTGTGTATCTCCATGCCTAAAGATTCAATACATTTGCGATGTCCGCTAAGTTGGCGGGGACGGGTGAGATCCCGCCAAGTGCGGAAATGGTTTAGAAAGCTGGAAGAAGGGCAGGGGCTGCTCAGTTCCTCCGATCCGGGGCCCGGCCCGCTGGAACTGTCCATACGCCTTCCTCGGGGGGCCCTGAAACGGATCGCCGTCCTCAGAAGGACCTCGGGGACGGCGCTCTTACGCCGCCTAATCGCCGCTCACGTTCAACCCTCTTCCTGGAGAGCCTGGAAATCCGGTAGTAAGAATTCTGAACCGCATGCGCGTTTGAGTCGCATTCCGAGGCGGGTGACTCTGTCAGCTTCATCACGACCAGAATGCGGCGGGATGAATGCTTAAATACGCCAACTGGTTTCGCAATCTAATGGATGTTCGGGCGAAGATCATCGTCTGGGCGGCTAGCGTCGGTCGTGCCGATTCGAGTGACCGAGGCGGAAAAAGGCTTTCTCGACGATTAGTAGCTGCTCCGCGCAGAAGATCGCCACGGAAATGCGACGATATTTCTTCGCACCCATTGCAGAGCCGCAGCCTGATCAAGGAGATCGCGGCGCCCCGAGTTGATATGCGCGGGTGCTCTGGCCTGCATTCCCGTAAAATTTGCAACGGCGGGACGGTCGCGTCGGACATTCGGTATAATTTATCCGAAATCTTATGGCATTTCAGCGTGCGTTCTCTCTGCTCGGTGCCTTTCTCCTGATCTCCACCGTTCTCCAATCGGAAACGATCTACTCAAACTTTGGCACCCCAGGCCCGGATGGGAGTGGTGGCGGCTTCTTACTGGGCCCGGTGGGGCATCCTCCTCCTTTCAGCGGTTTTTTCTGCGTCGCGGTGCCATTCGTGCCTACTGCGGACTACAACCTCGACTCGATCGACGTTCCCATTACGATGTTCACCAGTACCCCGCTGAACCAATTCACCGTAGAAGTTCGCGATAGCCAGCTGTTTCCCGCGGGCCTGTTCCCTGGGGCCGTTCTGGAGCGCTTTAGCGTAACCCTCGCTGGTTTCGCTGTCGTGGACTTAAAGTCGAGCAAGCATCCGCTTCTCACCGCTGGCAAGCGGTACTGGGTTACGGTTCTAACGGATGGTGGCGGGTGGTGGGGATGGGGAGGCCTGGTGCACCCGACTGGGAGCGTGTACACATTGAACACGCAATCTAGTTCCTGGCAGGTGTCTCCGCCAACCTCCTTTATCCCAGGTCTGCAAATATCCGGAACCCGCGCTGCCATTTCTCTCTCCTCCAGCAAACCGGTAAACGTCGGCTCGATTCCCCATATCGTGTCGGGCGGCGGCTGGCAGACAACCTTTGTCCTTGTGAATACCGCGATGACGCCATCGCCGGCGCAGCTCAGTTTTTGGGATGACAGGGGATCCCCGCTATTGATTCCTCTCGCCTTACCGGGCTCGAATCAATCGACGACCGATTCATCGATTCAAGAGACCATCCCTGGAGGCGCATCCATAACGGTTACAGCCACGGACACGGATTCCGTTAAGCAGGGCTGGGCATCCGTCACCGCCTCCGAAGATGTCGGAGTGCAAGCTATCATACGTTCCAATTCTTCCGGCCAGGAGGCTGGATTATCGATTGAGAATCGCAACGCCAATTCATACCTGTTGACCTTCGATCACATCGGCGGCGTCAGAACCGGCATAGCGATTGCGAATCTGTCGGCTATACCTGTCGATGTCCAAGTACTTATGCGGGATGAGACCGGAGCACTACTGCAGCGTGCAACGGTCAGTCTGCAAGCGCGCGGACACACCTCCTTCGACTTGGCCGACAAGCTGACGAATGAGATACGAGGAACCATAGAGTTCGTCACGCCTGAATTCGGGAGAATCAGCGTTGTTGGCCTGCGATTCGCTCCCGTCGATTCCGGTGGTCTCTCGTTGACAGCCATGCCCGTGCTGGCAAAATGAGTAGTTACACTCGGCCTCGAATGCGGAGCGTCCGGATATTCGGTGTGAACGCGAAAAGGCTATCCCCCCGCTAACCACCCGACGGACTAATACCGCGTGTTTGGTAATGCGCTAAGAGTGTGTTGCTAGGCCGATGTCCATTCGCACATACTCTAGGGTTTAATGATCTCCAAGAAGCCTGCTCCACCGGATATGAGTTCGGATTGTGAATTGGAAATCTGTGTTTGGTCAGGAAGACCTTGAACAACCAGACTGCCCGAAAAGTTCAGTTTCTCCCCTATCCGGACTTGAAAGTTTCCATTTGAAGTTAATTTGTTGATGACCCCCTGCCGCGTAGCCACGATTGCTATCAGTTCGGTTGACGCGAGCGTTCGGCCTTTTACCCGCTTCACGTAGCTCAGGAATGAGGCAATTTCGTCAACCGTTGGTGGATCGTGGGGGCACTAGAAATCCCACCCTAGGTTTGTCGGTACCGAAATTCGCTGCCGAGCCCCGAGAAAAGCGGGTGCTGTCGTTTGAAGATGTCCGCCGGGCTATGAAGGCGCTTCCACTTCGGGAGCGACTAATATTCCGGCTCGCCACCATAGAGGGCATGCGGCCTGGCGAAATCCTGGGGCTGCAGCTTGGCGATTTGCTCGACCAATCGGTGCGGGTTCGCCGACGGGTGTATCGCGGAGATGTGGACTCGCCCAAGACGGGGCGTGTTCGAGAGGTGGCGCTCAGTCCGGTAACCGGTTCCATGTTGTCCGAATGGATCATGCTCTTGGCCGATCAGCGGCCTGAGGCGTGGCTGTTCCAGTCGGAGAATGTTCGTAGTCCGCTGATGAGGGACAACGTTCAACGAAGATTCATCCAACCAAAGCTCGCTACCATCGGGCTCGGGTGGGTTACGTTCCAGGTGATGCGTCGTACCAACGCGAGCCTGGGGCACAAGCAAGGTGTCGATCCCAAGATGGCTGCCGACCAGCGAGGCCACGGGTTGGGAGTGTCGTTGGGAGTCTATGCTCAGGCCGATCTGGAACAGAAACTGGATGCGGTCCTGGCGCTGGATTCAGCAGTGCTTCAGTAGGGAAGTTGGCTTAACGCAGTAATCGCAGTAAGCTCGGATTTTTTGGTGCTTGTAAGTTCCTGAAAATGGAGCGGGAGACCGGGGTCGAACCGGCGACGTCCAGCTTGGGAAGCTGGCATTCTACCACTGAATTACTCCCGCTTTCTGGTTATCCTGCTACTTAACTCAATCGAATTACTTACCGACAATATAGCAACTTGAGAACGTGCTCCTGGAGCACGACCGGAGTATATCACACTGTTAAAAAATGACATCGCGCAACGGCCATCTCCATCCGAGGCTTCGTTTATCCACGAGCCGTTCAGTGCAGAATCGCTACTGCAAAAGAGAGTCACCGCAAGGCCGGCGAAGCTCGCAAGCTCAACCCCTAACGTTCACCTAGCGGTATAGTAGGGAGGCGATCACGTCTGAATTTCATTATGGATAATAAGCTCCAGTGACCAATCGATGCCCGTTCTGTAGTAACTACGCTTACGCTTTGAGCGTTGGCGACGCCTACCAGATGGATTGCCGCTACTGTGACATTCAGGTCGAAATCACCAAACGTGCGTATGCTGCGCGATGCCCCGATCCAGTGGGGGTGCTGGATTACATTCGGGAAAAACTCAAAGTAAGCACTAGACCGCGGGTGGATCTCGCGGACATGAAACGCCTGAGGCAGCCCCTCGCGCCCACACGACCCATCCGAGAGGAAGAGATGAAGATCAGTGACTCGAAGCAGGCCAAAACATCCGAGCCCGAGAGTGACGTGTTCACGATAGCCGCCAAGGCGATTGGAACCACACTTGGAAAGATTGCAGTAAAGACTGGTATCGCCACGCCTCCTGCGCCTGCTGCCCCGGCCCGGAAGAAAGCCGCCGCAATCAAGAAGCCGGTGAAAAAGACGGCAACCCAGGCCAGCGCGAAACGTACTACAGCAAAAAAGTCATCGCCCAAGAAGTCGACGCCGAAGAGCAAACAGGGACGATAACCAAAGTACAGCCGTCGCGCTCAAGAGAGGCTGGCAATGATGGCCCGGGTCACGAGTTTGGTATCACTGGGCCCCCCCACTCGGATCGAAACGACGCCCGCCTCTTTGGCCGGGTAGTCATTCCCGCCGGGGAACAAAGCGTCGCCAACGAAGATCATCTCATTCAAGGAAATCCCCAGTAGATCGCGCAGCTTGCGGATTCCGTAAGCTTTGTCGACACCTGGCCGCGTCACATCGACGGAGGTGGTTCCTCCCAGCCGCACGGAAAACTCGGGAAGAACAGTTTCCAGGATCGCTTTTATTTTTTGCCGTTTGGCGAAATCCGGATCCCATTTTTCCTTTTCCGCCAAGGGCGCCTGCTGGCCCAAGGCCGAGAAGGTTATTTGGCTGCCCCGGTCCTCGATGACTTCCCCCCAGACCTGCTTGGCAGTAAAACCCGCTGTCTCAACGGCTTTCTTCAGGGCACTCACGATTTTCGTTTTCTCTTCCGTCGCCAAATCTTCGGAATATACCTTTATCCAATCTCCGTCGTAGCGGAAGAACTTCGTTCCGCAAGTAGGGAGGATGGATAGGTTCGCCAGGATTTTATCGTGAGGAAGGTTGGGAAGCAGTTGTTTTTGAAACTGTGGCCAATCGCCCCCGGAAATCACAGCGACCTTGGCGACGGCCAGGAGGTCATGCAGCAACCCTCCCATCTCGGTGTCCAGCGCGGATTTGCTTTCGGCCAGAGTTCCGTCCAGGTCATAACAGATTAGCCTCTTCACTGTGTTAGCCGTTTTCATCATAACCTCTTCATGGCCAGCGAATTGCTACAACCCTGCTGAAAACCGTTATTATGCCTGTGCCGACGCCCCAGTCAACACCACCGCGAAAACGATCCCGAATGGCAAAGAGTCCTGTCAACAAACCGAAATCAGATGTCGTGCCTCGCAGTTCGCGTGGGTTTTTCAGCGGACTTGGGCCCGGTCTGATTACCGGCGCCGCGGACGACGACCCTTCAGGAATCTCCACCTATTCGGTCACCGGCGCAGCGTTCGGCTACGCTCCGCTCTGGACGGCTCTGTTCTCTTTCCCGCTGATGACCGCAGTGCAGATAATGTGCGCGCGGCTGGGAATGGTGACCGGCCAGGGATTAGCCGGGGTGATTCGCTCCCAGTATTCGAAGTGGATCCTGTGGGGCGCGTGCTTTCTATTGGTCGTCGCCAATACCGTCAATATAGGCGCGGATCTCGGTGGCATGGGTAAGGTGACAGAAATGGTGACCGGCATCAAAGCCATGTACTGGACCTCCTTGTATGGCGTCCTCATCGGGTCGCTGCTGATCTGGTCCACGTATGACACGATTGCCCGAACCTTCAAATGGCTCACGTTGGTCCTGTTTGCCTATGTTGCCGCTGCCATACTCGCCAAGCCCGATTGGGGCGCCGTGGTGCGGGCGACGCTCATTCCGCATGTCGAAATGTCTAGTGAGTATTGGGCCACGCTGGTTGGAATCTTCGGAACCACCATCTCGCCTTATTTGTTCTTCTGGCAGGCGTCGGAAGAAGTGGAAGAGGAGCGCAAAGAGGGGATGGTGACTCTCAAGCAACGTCAGGGAACGACGCAGGCAGCGTTGAAACAATCCCGCAACGACGTAATGACGGGAATGTTCTTCTCGAACCTGATCATGTACTTCATCATCCTGACGACAGCCGCCACGCTGCATGCTCATGGCAAGACCAGTATCACAACGGCTCAGGATGCGGCGGAAGCTCTACGCCCTTTGGCGGGCAAGGGAGCCTACTGGCTCTTCAGCCTGGGCTTGATCGGAGCGGGAATGCTGGGCGTGCCGGTTCTGGCGGGATCCAGCGCCTACGCTGTCGCCGAGGCCGCCAGATGGCGCGGGTCGCTTTCCGATCGTCCCAAACGGGCTCGCAATTTTTATGTGGTCATCGCGGCCGGATTGGCTCTCGGCCTGGCACTCGATTTCGCCGGTTTTAACGCTGTCTCGATGCTGTTCTGGTCGGCAGTTCTGAACGGTGTGCTGGCGCCGCCCCTCATTGTGATTGTGCTGCTGTTAACCAACGACAAAAAGGTTACGGGCGCCCGAAAAAACCCCCGGCTGCTGTCGGTTCTCGGGTGGATCACCGTGGTGGTGATGACGTCCGCCACGGTTGCCATGTTCGCTACCTGGAAATAATATAATCGGTAGTACAGATACAGTTTTTCGCGGCTAGAGAAAGGCGCCGATGAGTTACTTTGCCCAAATTCTGACCGGAGCACAGATCCATAGTGTACTTGTCGATTCCGAGGTGACCTACATCATGTTAAGCAACGGGACGCAGGTCACCATTCGAGGATCGATCGTCGTACAGCCCAGACCTGCAAACGCATCCGCGGCAAGCGCTTCGGCTTAATTTGGAATCCCGCTACTTCTGGTGATAGCGAGGCATGGGCTTATCCGCGTTCGCGTAATCGCCCTTAGACTCGGACGTCGATGAGATATCTTCCGCGCCGGTATCCTTCAGGATGCGTTCCGCCTTGTCGGTCCACTTGGAGTCGTCTGCATGGACTGAAAGCAGGATGTTACCGCTTTTGATCCGGCCTTCGTAGCGTTTCGCCTCGTACTCAGGGATTCCCAATCCGACCAGTCCGCCGGTGATACCGCCGACAGCGCCGCCGACGCCTACGCCAGTTAGCGCCGCAATGATGGGCCCAGCCGCGATGAGCGGCCCCACGCCGGGAATTGCCAACGCCCCGATTCCCGCGAGCCAGCCCAGCGCTCCACCTACCACGGCTCCCGATGTCGCGCCGGTCGCCATTCCCTCAGGTGCCTTCGTGCCTTTCTCATGAGCGAAATCTTTGGTGCCGACGTTTTCTGGCAGTAATACCGAGATGTCGGTGTTCCGGAACCCTTGCGCCTTCAGTTCATCGACTGCGTTCTCAACCTGCCGCCGGGTCGTGTAGAGTCCGAAAACTGCTTTGTTTGCCATCGCGTTAAATCCCTTTCTTTGGGCCGATGAGAAGCCAGCCCCTTGCATGGAGATCCAAGCGGGAAGCGTTGCGTTACGTCAGTATCGGTATTCAGCCCTGCTTCCTTTGGAAAACAAAGAAAAACACGGTCAGGCTCAAAGCCGCCAGCGCATAAATGAACGATGGGAACAGCTTCACCAGAGGTATCAGACCCTGCGATAGGCTGATGATGTCGAATACGAAGTTGTAAATCAGCAACGCTGCCGCCAGCAGCGTGCCAATGAAGGCGAACATCGCCGCGCCCTTGAGTGTCATTTGTAGTTGCCCCATGAAGGGATACACGAAGAAACCCTTATGTTTCATTCGTGTCGCAGAGCGACCCTGGGATCGATCTTGGAAGCGCGCCGCGCCGGGGCGTAGCCGGCGATAACGGCTGCGGCTACCAGAACCGCGACCGCTACCGAGATCGCCCAGGGATCATCCGGTTTCATCCCGAATAGAAACGATTCCACGAATTTCGATGTAGCGAGCGCAATGGGCAGGCCGATCGCTAGCCCGACCATCGCCAGCACGAATACCTGCCGCAGGACCATCCAGATCACGCCGACGCGTTGCGCTCCGAGCGCCATGCGGATGCCGATTTCATTCGTGCGCTTGGCGACGTTATAACTCATGGTGCCGTAAAGTCCGACACAGGCGATCAGTAGTCCCAGGATCGCGAAGGTGGTACAGAGCCTGGCAAAGATGATCTCCTGGTTGATGGCTTGATCTACTTGCGCCGCTTGGGTCTTCACGTTAGAGAGAGGTACGCGCGCGTCCGCCTGATGTACGATCTCGCGCACGCTGTTGACGTAGTTCAGAGGATTTCCGGCCGTGCGCAGCTCGTAAGCTACTTGGCTCACCGGACCGAAAGCGCCTTGATTGTATGCAATGTAGACCACCGGCTGGTTATCGCTCTTCAGCTCAGCGTATCTGGCAGTCTTAGATACCCCAACGATTTCTATATCGCGCTTCGGCCCCACCAAGTTGATGTGTCGACCTATGGGGTTGTCATCGCCGAAGGCGGCCTTGGCAAATAATTCGTTCACCACGGCAACGACCGGGGAGCCTGGCTGGTCCCGTTCCTCGATTTCCCGCCCGAGCAGCATGGGAATCTGCATGGTCGTGAAAAAGCTCGGCCCGACCGGCAGGACGAGGTTACCGACTTGCTGCTCTCCCCCAGCGGTGATGATCGTACCCATGGAGGCGCCTCCCACCAGTGGAACCCTCGAAAGCGTCGCGGAGCGTACCCCGGGGATCCCGCTGAATCGCTTCTGCAGGTCCGAATAAAACGTGGCGATGTCCGCATCCTGGTGGCCGGCTTGCCTCGCGTTCAACTGGAACAGCAAGAGATTCTCTCGATTGAATCCGAGATCGACCTTTTGCAGGTTCGAAAGCGTCCGCACGAAGAGTCCGGCCGCGACCAGCATCAGCAGCGAGATGGCGATCTGCGACACCACCAGAACCTGGCTAAGGCTGACGTGTAAGAACGAACGCCGGACTTGTTCGCCTGCCCGCGCCTCCTTGAGAGCCGGAATTACGTCGACACGCGTGGATTGGATCGCGGGCGCTAATCCGAAAAGCACGCCCGTAAGAACAGAGAGTGCGATCGTAACGCCCAAAACGTGCCAGTTCAATTCCGCGTGCAGAGTGAAGTTCTCACGTCCGTTCGCGAGCAGAACCGTCAGGACACGAATGCCCCAGGCGGCGAACAGAATACCGAGTGCGCCTCCCAGCGACGCCAGCAGCACGCTTTCCGTCAGAAGCTGCCGTATCACGCGCCACCGTCCCGCGCCCATGCTGAGCCGCACCGCCATTTCCCGCTGCCGGGCGGTCGCGCGGGCCAGCAGCAGATTCGCGATGTTGGCGCAGGCGATCGCCAGAATCAGTCCGACCAACGTCAGCAACACGTACAATGGCTTAGAATACTGCCGCCGCAGGGCGTCTAATCCTCCCGCGCCTTCCTTGATCACGAGCTTGGGGAGATCCGCCCGCTCGCCGTCATTGCGGGCCGTGCTTAAGACCCATTGGTGGAATTGCGGCGCCAGGGTTGCTTGCGCATGCTCCATGCTGACTCCGGGGCGTAAGCGAGCCATGATCTCGATCCAATAGAAATTCTGATCGAGGTATGAGTTGGCCGAAAGAATCGGGCCAAGCTGCAGCAGTAGGTTCGCATGCATGGGAAGGTAGTAATCCGGGAGTGCCGCAGGATCGATTCCGAAGAACTCAGGCGGAGCCACTCCAATCACCGTGAACGGAACGTTGTTGATGAGAATGGATTGTCCCTCGGCATTCGCCGCGCCTCCGAAGCGCCTTTGGCTGAAGCTGTAGCTGACGACGGCCACGGCAGGCGCTCCTGCTTTGTCATCGTCCCCCGCTATCAGGCGTCCTGCCGCAGGAGGAACGCCGAGGCCCCGGAAGAAGTCTCCGGATACATATTCCCCGTTGGCCACGTCTGCTTGACCTTTGATACTTAGGTTCAACGGACCTGTCCCATAGTAGGCGAAGACAATAGAAAAGATCGAATCGGACTTCTGGAAAAGCTCGAAGGCGGGATAAGGAAAGACGCCCGCATTGAATCCGGTCTTGGGATCGTTAAAAGAGCTACCGCTGGTGGTCATGCTGCTGTGCATGACGGATTCGCGTTTCGCCTGTTTGCCTTTGGCTTGACTAGGCGAAGCGTTGCGTGGCTGAGAGCGCGTGTTCAGCATCACCAACGACTCGGGATTCTGCACCGGCAGCGACCGCAGCAGGATGGAGTCCATGAAGCTGTAAATCGCCGTGTTTGCTCCGATTCCCAACGCGAGAGACAATGCTGCAAGCGCTGTGAACGTCTTGTTGTTGGCCATCGTGCGCAGGGCATATCGAAGATCCTGCCCGAGTTGTTCCCAGAAGGGCCAGGTCCACATGGCGCGGCTATCCTCCTTCAGCAAAGTGACGTTTCCAAATTTGGGCTGGCCGGAAAGCGCGGCGTGATGCTCCATTTCCTCGGCCAGTTCCGCCTCAAACTGGCGCCTGCGGAAGTAATAGAGCAGTCTTCTGAAGAAGGCGTCCATATCAAGCCGTTTGGATCACCCGCGTGATGGCAGCCATAACCTTCTCGAATTCGGCGATTTCAGCCGCCAGTTGTTTCCGGCCTTTGGGCGTCAGCGAATAGAATCGCGCACGGCGGTTGTTTTCCGATTGCCGCCACTCCCCGACCACCCAGCCCTTGATCAACATTCGCTGCAGCGCCGGATATAGCGAGCCCTCTTCTATTTGCAGGACTTCCTTCGAGATTTGCTGGATGTGTTGTGCGATGCCGTACCCGTGCATCGGTCCGACACGCAACAAGGTCTTAAGAATCAGCATGTACAACGTACCGGGGGGGATCTCGGTTCTCTCTTCCATAGGTAAACTATACAACAGTTATACTAGGGAAGCACCAAAAAGTTACCTCCAGAACTCGAAAAATGATCCCAATGGCCTTCCTCGTGCATCATCAATGGGGGAAGGCGCTACCTATGCGATCGCAAATTCGATTGGGCAAATTTTTCGGCATCCGGGTCGGCCTGCACTATAGCTGGTTCCTGATCGCCCTGCTGATTGTGTTCTCTTTAAATGCCCAGTTTCGCGTGGCCAATCCCGCGTGGACCCCGGGGATGGTCCTGGGGCTGGCCCTCGCTACGGCGGTTTTGTTCTTTGTATCCCTGCTGTTGCATGAGCTGGCGCATTCGCTGGTGGCCCAAGCGCACGGGATTCCGGTGCGTGAAATCACCCTGTTCGCGTTGGGCGGGGTATCGCAGATCGAAGGGGAATCTCCCGACGCCAAGACCGAATTCCAGATCGCCATCGTAGGACCATTGACCAGTGCTGTCATCGGGTTGCTATGCGTTGGAGCCGTGTTCATCCTGCCGCACGTGGTGACTCCGATAACCGCAATGCTGACTTGGTTGGGATACATCAACTTCGCCTTGGCAGCATTCAATCTGGTACCGGGATATCCCCTCGACGGCGGACGAGTTTTGCGATCGCTTCTCTGGTGGAAATCCGGAAACGCTGAGCGGGCGACTCGAACTTCTGCTATCACCGGTCAGGTGGTTGGAGGTTTGTTTGTCACCCTGGGAATCGTGCAATTCTTCTTCGGCGCGAATTTTGGCGGCCTGTGGATCGCATTCATCGGATGGTTTCTGATCCAGGCGGCTGGGGAAACGCGCCGCCTGGCCGGCTTCAAACGAGCGTTTCAGAATGTACGCGTTTCCGATATCATGTCGCACGATTGCTCTACGGTGGACGGCAGGCAAAGCGTCCAGGATCTGGTGGACCGCCTGGTCAAATCCGGACGGCGCTGCTTTGTGGTGATGGATGATGGGCACGTGGCGGGTCTGGTGACTGCAAATGAGATCCGCCAAGTCAGCCGCAGCCAATGGCCGGTGACATTGGTCGATTCAGTGATGCGGCCTTTGGAGCGCCTCCACGCCGTGCCTCCCGATACCCCCTTGGGAAATGCTCTGGAGGTTATGGCGCGGGAGAACGTCAATCAGCTTCCAGTGATGTCCAACAGCCACCTCGACGGCGTGCTTTCGCGGGCCGAAGTTGTAAATTATTTGCAAACGCGCGCCGAACTGGAGCAATGACAACAAGTTGCGAGCTTGAAACCTACGGAGCTTCCGGCTCATCTAACTGATTAGAAGTGAGTTAGAATAAGAGTTTCCAGCCATGCAGTGGCACATCATTAACCACCACGACTACATTGACGGGCCTTTCGATAGTTACGAGGCGGCCTTGCGGGAAGCTTGCGCCCTTGGCAAGGAGACCCGTACCGAGCCGCGGGTACGCCGGCGGGCAGAAGACTTCTTTGTTTACAAGGCTCCTTATGATCGCAAGGAGCACTGGCAGCCCGAATATTGGATCTGCACCAAAGAAGCTGCGGTAGCCGAAGGCGTTGCCGAGGATATCTTCTCTCAGCCATTATTGGAGACGTGGCGATAACCTCGGCGCTATTGATCGATCCGATTTTCAAGCAGCACGATACTGGCCCCGGCCATCCCGAGCGTCCCGAACGCTATGACGCACTAACCCGCGCTTTCGAGCGGGCCGGGCTCACAAAATCCCTATTGCATGTAGCGACTCGTCCAGCCACCGAAGATGAAATCGCTCTATGCCACACGCGTCCCTATATTCAAACCGTCAAGCGTGATATTGCTGCCGGGGCGACTGAGCTGAGCACGGGCGACACCACCATCAGCCCGAAGTCATTCGAAGTCGCCTTGGACGCCGCCGGCGGCGTGATGAACGCAATCGACCAAGTTTTTAAGAAGACAGCCGCAAACGCTTTTTGTGCGGTGCGCCCTCCGGGACATCACGCCCGGCCCAACCAGGGCATGGGCTTCTGCATCTTCAACAATGTAGCCATCGCCGCGCGCTATGCTCAGCGCAAACACAGAGTTGACCGCGTGCTGATTGCCGATTGGGATGTCCATCACGGTAATGGAACCCAGGATACTTTCTACAACGATGGCTCCGTGTTCTTCTTCAGCACACACCAATCGCCCTGGTATCCCGGCACCGGCGACGCGCAGGAGACCGGCGAAGGCAAGGGCGAAGGCTGCATCATGAATTGCCCTTTCCCCGCAGGCGCAGGACACAGCGAAATCCTGGGCGTTTTCCAGGATCGCCTGCAGCGGGCTGCCGACCAGTTCAAGCCGGATCTGGTGCTGGTTTCCGCGGGCTTCGACTCACGTCTCGGCGATCCTCTGGGGCGGTTCACGCTTTCCGATCAGGACTTCGCCGATCTGACGCGTGTGATGCTCGAAATCGCCGATAAGCATGCGGGCGGGCGGTTGGTTTCGGTGCTCGAAGGCGGCTACGATCTCGCGGGATTGGCCTCGGCCGCCACCGCGCACGTTCAGGCACTGGTTCAAGTACGCGCTGGCTGAAAACCACCATTTGGCCGGAAGCGGCCAAGACGTTCCGCAGCGATCCTCTGTCATTTCC
>Ga0068856_100003604_pt1 | contig 15588 bp, 18 predicted proteins | sample KBSCornC62_FD_66595 | JGI IMG/M metagenome (GOLD analysis project Ga0068856, IMG submission 66595) | Corn rhizosphere microbial communities from Kellogg Biological Station, Michigan, USA - KBS Corn C6-2 | ecosystem: Host-associated > Plants > Roots > Rhizosphere > Soil ...
CAGGCCGCTCCGCAACGCAGTCACTTGCCGAAGTGGCGGAATTGGCAGACGCGCATGGTTCAGGTCCATGTACCCGCAAGGGTGTGGGGGTTCGAGTCCCTTCTTCGGCACCATTCCTTTTGGAATCTTGCACTTAGAAGCTGGTGATACCTACAGTGATACCACTTTCATTGGAGGATCGCCGCCCGTGCCCAACCGCGAATGCAATCTCACCAAATGGGTTCGCACTGCTCAGGGCCTGCGCTTTTGTCCTGTCGTGCTCTCAGTCAACGCACGAGTAAAACCCGATTGGGTTCTCGTAAATGGGAAGGAAGAGCGTCATCCCGAGGGCTCGTACTACATCGAATGGCGTGAGGGTGCAAAGCGCATCCGCGTATCGGTAGGCAAGAACGCGGCTGACTCGAACGCACGACGGCTTCGAAAGGAAGCGGAACTGAATGCGGTTAACAACGGCGTGACGGTCAGTGCGGAAGGTTCCCCGGCAACGCACCGGTTGATTGCGAGTGCGGTTCAGGAGTACCTGGAGGAGATCAAAATTTCCCGAAGTACCGCGACCCATTCCGCCTACGAGCTTGCGTTGCGGAACTTCGCTGAGTCCTGCCCTAAGAGTTATCTGGAAGACGCGAGAAACTCTATGTCTTGTCGTCCGCCGGTCCAGCCGCTCCTGCGAAATCTGGTGCACGGATCTTTTCAACATTGACGATAACAGACGTACCAGAGGCAGGAACCTTAGAACCGGCCACCCACGCAGCTTCCGCAGCATCTCAGTTCCCCGAGGTTGCACCTGCTTGCCCGCCCACAGTCCCCGGAGGCCCCAATGTCACGCTACGTTCTCTCCTTTATCTCCGCTTGCCTGCTGCTCACAGCTTTTGCCGCCGCAACCAATCATTCCGCGCCGGCGAAGTACCCGAACCTCCCGCTCTCGTTCGAGGCGAACGTCGGACAGACGGATGCTCGCGTGTCGTATCTAGGCAGAAGCGTGTTCTTCACCGACCAAGGCGCAACGTTGAAACTGCCTGTGCCGGGCGGCGGGTATCTCGCGGTCGCGGTGAAGTTCGAAGGCGGGCGCCGGGCTGCAAAAATAACCGGCGAATCTCCGCTGCCCGGCCGCAGCAATTATCTGATCGGCAAGCCTACCAACTGGCATACCGGGATCCCGCAGTTCGCGCGCGTGCGCTACGCGCAAGTTTATCCCGGGGTGGACCTCGTCTTCTACGGCACTGGCAGAGATCTCGAATACGACATCGCACTCGCGCCGGGTACCGACGTGAACCAGGTGCGTCTCACCTTCGAGGGAGTGGACTCTCTCGGCGTTGACGCAGACGGGGACCTGACTCTCCACACGAAAGCTGGGAACCTTCGACAACTTGTACCTGCCGTACACCAGAGGGTTAACGGACGACTCCGCCGCGTCCGCTGCCACTACATACTGCTGGCAAAGAACCAAGTCGGGTTCACCCTCGGCGCCCACGACCCGGGACAGCCGGTGGTCATCGACCCCGTGCTGCGCTGGTCCACCTACCTAGGCGGCAGTGGCGGGGGTGGCGACGCGGGCTTGAGCATCGCGGTAGACTCCGGTGGGCACGCGTATGTAACTGGCGTAACGAACTCGCTCGACTTCCCCACAACGCCCGGCGTCATCGAGCCAACAGACCCAGCGCCAGGACAACGTTCCGCCTTCGTCACGAAGTTTGCCTGGAACGGCCAAAGCGTCATCTACTCGACGTACCTCGGAGGAACAAGTTGCCGCGAAACTTTCCCCACTGGGATCCGTATCGACGGCTCCGGAAATGCCTACATCACAGGCTCCACGGACTGCACCGACCTTCCTGTGACGGCGGGTGCCTATCAAATGGCCGCAAAGGGGAACGGCGAAGATTTTGTCGCGAAGTTGAATGCCACCGGCACAACCCTGGTTTACTGTACCTACCTCGGCGGGAGCGACCTCGAAAGAGCGGGTGGTATCGCCATTGATTCAGCGGGAAACGCTTACATCACGGGTGAAACCGCATCACTCGATTTTCCTACCACTCCGGGTGCATTCCAGACCGTCAAGCCGGCTTCGGGCAGCGCCCCTGCTGCGTTCGTTACCAAACTCAGTGCCGATGGCGGCTCCCTCGTGTACTCGACCTATCTCGGAGGTCCGGAGCAGCCCTCGTATCCGTACATCACAGCCAGAGGCCATAGGATCGCAGTGGATGTTTCCGGCAACGCCTACGTCATGGGCACAACCAACTCAACCGCATTCCCTGTCACTGCCGGTGCCTTCCAGACGAGCTTCGGTGGAACTGGAAGCGGCTACCCCTCCGGCGACATCTTCGTTACCAAACTCAACGCGACTGGGACTGGGCTCGTTTACTCAACGTATCTGGGTGGCAGCGATAGCGAAAACGTTTTCACCGACGGCGGCCTAGCGATCGATAGCGCCGGCAACGCTTACATCACCGGGGACTCGTTCTCGAGCGACTTTCCAACGACTCCCGGCGCCTTTCGCAGTCCTGCATCCTGTGGCCCGGTTCTGACTAAGCTGAACCCGACCGGAACCGGCCTTGTGTACTCCGGGCATTGGGCGATTGGACCGTGCCCGAATGGCGAGTCTTTTGCTACTGGTGTCGCAATTGACAAAGGAGGACACGCGTACGTCGTCGGTCAGACGATCGCCCATTGGCCGAATTTCCCCTTTGTGCGTGCATTCCAGGAATCGATTGTGGACCAGGCATTCACCTTCAACACCTTCGTAATAAAAATGAATCCCACCGGGACGGTGCCCGACTACTCCAGCCTGCTGGGCGGCAACGGATATTTTGACTTAGGTACCGCAATCGCGCTCGATTCCTCAGGTAATGCTTACGTGACCGGAGAAACCAACTCCACCGATTTCCCGATCACGCAAGGCGCTTTTCAGCGACACAAAGCGGGAAGGTCAAGCGTCGAAAATGCTTTCGTCGCCAAGATCATCCCGGTCTGCGATGACGCCGGCCTGACCGATCCCTCAGTGACGATCTGTTCGCCAGGCGACGGGGCGACGCTGCGCTCGCCGGCGGTCGTCAGGACAGTAACACGCGACTCGAGTTCCCCGGTGGTACGCACCGAAGTATGGGTGGACTTTGTGAAGGTGTACGAGATTAAGCTGTCAGCCATTTATGCCAAGATCCCGATGACAGTCGGTACTCACCGGCTCACAGTCCAGTCAATGGATCACAGCGGGGTGTTCTTCAAGAAAACAATTTACGTTAGCGTTGCGCCTTAACCAAATAGCAACACGGGGGGCCACACTGCCGCTTGCCGCGCGATTGTGTTCGCAACCTCGGCTGCAGCACCTGAAAGCTCGGTTAATTCACATTCTGCAGGAGCCAATCCCTTCGTGCCGGGCTTTGCCTTTCGTGGTCGCCTCTTCGGCTGCGCGCTTCACCATTGTGGGATTCTCATTGTAGTCCGCGCTCTGCGACTGTGCCGACCGAGGTGTGACTTGGATACTGCCGCACCCCTCAGCGTTTAGCTGGGGGGGGAGGTTCATGCACTTGTGCGTCAGCTCAATGGAAATGTTCGGGTGCGAGGTTGGGGAAACGAAATCGTTGTCAGAGGTTTCGGATGACCCCGTACGCGTGAGACCCGCAACTTCCGTATTGCCGACCACTCGACCAATGACTTCCGCCATGCAAGTTGGACACCGCAAAGATGCGGTAAACGCACTTTGGAAAAAAGGTTCTACACACCGAATTGGCGGAGATGATGATCCAGATGTTTGTACATTAGGACGGCCCATTCCACTGGTGTTAGGAGGCCAAAAAACGGATGTGGGTGGGTAGTGCAGACCGATGGCCCGCCCGAAACGAATTTGTCGATCAGCGAACAAAGACGCACGCGCTCGGCATCCAGATTGCGTTCCCCGCGAATGACCAGTTCACGCACCGTAGGCGAGTTGCGACGAAGCGGGTCATCGTTTCCGACAACCTTCGGCTTAATTGCTGAACCTATCAGTCGCCCCATCAGTGCGCGAGGAGGCCTTATGTCACCCAGAGCCATCTGCAATCCGGACGCACAATGGGCAATCGTCTGAGCTACGCTCATCTTGCCCCACTGCTGCTCGCTGTCGATTCGAAGGCTATCAATGCGCTGCTTCACTTGATCTGCGAGCGCGACATCGAACAGGTTTTTCATTGAATTGTCTCTCTTCACGCGGATCACGGCCGCGGCGGCGTAGGACGCTCGTGGAGAATCATCCAGTTGATGCCGAATCGATCACGGACCTGGCCAAAGCGGGAGGCAAAGAACTCCTCTCGCATCGGCATCAAGACCTCACCGCCGTTGGAAAGGGCGGAGAAAGCTCGTTCCGCCTCACTGTCAGTATCCATTCTCAGCGTCAGGTAAGCGCTGCGCATAGGCGCGGCGTTTGGGATGTCCGCCGCCCATAGCTCAATGTCGCCAATGGAAATCCGAGCGTGCAGCACGGCGTCCTTCCATTCCGGTTTGACGCGGCTTTGGTCAGGCGACTGCCCGTGGGTCATAATCATTCCGACTTTTGCTACGAGATGTTTCTCGTAGTAACGGAAGGCTTCCGCGCACGTGCCAGAGAAATTTACATAAGTATTCATTTTCATAACTATTTCCTCCAATAGATAATCGACATAGCAGCCTTTGGCGCGGTCTTGGTCAAAGACGGGCAATTCTGCGAATTGCTCAAACGTTCTGGCTCTTGTTAAACTAGACTAGACCGTCCAGTATGATATTGTCAAGAGGGCAATCAGCGCACGTGACTTTACGAGGCAAGATGAAAACAGAAAAACCGGCCGACTTCCTCGAGGCCGGGCCGCGCGATCGGAGCGCCGACAAGCGTTCCTCAATCCTCAACGCTGCAGCTGAGATATTCCTCAACGGGGGATTTCTCGGTACCAGCATGGATGAGATAGCGGCCAAAGCGCGAGTCGCCAAGCAGACTGTCTATGCGCATTTTTCGAACAAACGCGATCTGTTCGTGGCGATGGTCTCGGCCCTCACGAACCAGGCAAGTGACCGCGTGCATGTTGGTGTACCAGAGTTCCACGAGGGCGACGATCTGAAACGTTATTTGACGGATTATGCCGTTCGTCAGCTCCAAGTCGTGCTCACGCCACGAATCATACGCCTGCGTCGTCTGGTAATCAGTGAGGTCTTACGCTTCCCGGAACTGGGTGAGGCGCTCTATTCCGGCGGGCCGGGCCGATCGATTATGTCGCTCGCCGCCATATTCGAGCGGCTTGCGGAGCGCGGTGTCCTTGCTATCCGAAATCCTTCGCTCGCCGCCTCTCAATTCAATTGGCTGGTCATGTCAGCACCCTTGAACCGGGCAATGCTTTTGGGCGACGATGCGATTCCAAGTGCATCAGAACTACAGAAACATGCGGCCGAAAGCGTCCAACTGTTTCTCGCCGCGTATCGTCAGTGACTATGGCAGGATAGTGTGGTGAGATGCTTACTTTCCGCTGGGGTATACCCAACATCTTCCCTTTGTCACCAAAGGGCGAGCAATTCGTCAATTGGATTTCTCACTGAGACCTCAACTTCAGAGTAGCCGACAAACCACTATGCATTCCTCTACTGTGTCGCGTGAAAAGACAGTTCGTCTGTTGTCGCCGAGTGCTTTCAAACCAATTTGACGGGGGTCCTTATCAGTGGAATCGAGGGATTTTCATAATCGAGCGTTACCAGGCTAAAAACTAGTCGCCAGCATGAAGTCGCCTTTCCGAGTGCCTGGGACGATCTTCCATCCGGGCTTCAGTTCGAGCGTCCATCCATCACCCACGAGACTGCCTTTACTTGCAGATGGTGCAGCAACGACCACGGCGCTCCAATCGGGCTTCATGAGCGCTCCGCTTTTTGCGTCCAGGATGCCCCAATCGTCACTGATTCGCAGATTCGGATAGACCGTTCCGGCATCTCCCAGGGGCTGTAAGTTTCGTGGGTCAAACTGTAGGTGCATATTCCTAAAGCTGAGCGTGAGCACCGGGCCGTCAATGAATTTTGCACGGTAGCCGTCAACAATCTGCTGCCGTCTGGTCTCTCTTTGCGTCTCGGCAGCAAACAGCGTCGCGCCATCATATTGCGTGGCTCGGCTTTTCGCAGCAACCTGCAGATTTGTGGGAAGCGTTATGTGGAGAGCGTTTCGGAGTAGAGCATCGAAACGCTGGCCTGCTCTGATCTGATCGTGCCATCCCGGAGAGTACTGGTCGAGTAGCAAGCCATAGGCGGGCCCGGTAGCATAGGCGAACGACCGGACAAACGTGCTGTCGTCTCCACGGATCGAAAGATCGTGCAGGGCTTCCTTGGTTTGTTCTTCGGGGATGGGATTTCCCAAGCGAACGCCAGTGTATTCAGCCAGGCCCTCGTTCAACTCAAGGGCTTGCTCCTGTACGTCGGCGCCCGGGAATAACCGGTAACGTTCCGCGCGAAAAAGAATTGCGTCTGCTGCAGCCTCTCTCCGCTCCTCGTCGGTGCTCGCCCGAAGAGCACGTGACAGCGCTCGCCACTCCAACTGCAAGTCGTATCGCCCCTCAACCGTATCCAGTTGTGCATTCTCCCCGCCTTTGACCTTTGGAAGGTTGAGTTGGTTCTGAATGCGGTGGAAGAGTTCGTGCGCTATCAGGGTTTCTCGCAGTTGCAGTTCCTCAGGGAGAGGCCATGTCATCTGCGTCCAGTGGACACCCGACCATTCGACCGCCGTATTCGCGAAGTTCTGGTCCGTAGACAAGGTGCCAACAAAGACGCCGCCCTCGGCTTTCAGCAGCCCTTTCGCATCCGCCTGGCTGGCGACAATGCTTCGGCTTTGGGGGTCCACAAACATGATCGGCCCACACAGCGAGACTCCCCACAGTTGCCCATGATCGGTCTGGCAAAGTGATTGAGCTTCCGAGAAATATGTTTGCGCGGTTTCGATTGGGATCGGTCGAGGAGCTTGCGCCGAAGCAGCTAGGGGAATTGTTGACAACAACAACGCGGTAACAACGCGAAGGCGTTCCATTCGATTTAGGTCCTCCGTTGGAGGCACGTATCTGAACTCCTTCCCCTTGCGGGGGGAACCTTCAGTTTGAGACGAGCCAGCCCTGCAAACGTAAGCGAGGATTCCGCCGCTTCCATGTGGTTTCGGTTGTGTATCGGTATTCTGCCGGATGACGGGCAACTCTGACTGCGACCTGAAAGCTGTTGGAATGATTGTCTGACGAGGAGGAAACTGATCAGACCGTGCGCAGAGGTGAGAAGCCTTGTGTCAATCTCGTCCGTTACGCGGATGACTTCGTCATCACCAGTAAATCGAAAGAATTACTGGCAGGAGAAATCAAGCCCCTCGTCGAGCATTTTCTGCAAGAACGAGGTCTCGAACTCTCTCCGAAGAAGACCGTCATTACGCATGTGGAGCACGGCTTTGATTTCCTCGGACAAAACGTGCGCAGATATCCCAACGGGAAACTGCTCATCAAGCCTTCCAAGAAGAATGTCAAAACCTTCTTGGAGGACATCCGACGAACCGTCAAGGCTGCGCATGGCATGTCTGCCGCCGATTTGATCGATCAACTCAACCCAAAGATTCGTGGTTGGGCCAACTATCATCGGCACGTGGTGAGCAAACGCACATTCAGACGCGTTGATCTCATGATCTTCTCTAGTCTGTGGCGATGGGCACGACGAAGGCACCCGAATAAAAGCACGCGCTGGATCAAACCGAAATACTTTGACCGGCGTGGGAATCGGGATTGGTCTTTCTTCGGCGAAACCTGCGATGACAAAGGACGGCCAAATAAAGTCTGGCTGTACCACGCCATGAGCACTCCCATCAAACGACACGTCAAGGTAAAAGGCGAAGCTAACCCGTACGATCCAACGTATGAAACCTACTTCGAAGAACGCGAAGGGGCTCACATGCTGGAAACGTTTCGGGGTACTCGTACTCTTCGCTACCTCGGGTATGAACAACGTGGTCTCTGCACGCTGTGCAATACAAAAATCACCCGGATCACAGGCTGGCGCCTTCATTACTGCGTCCCACGTGTGATGGGTGGTTCGACAGCTGCTAGCAACCGCGTTTTACTTCATCCCGAGTGCCATGACCGGGTTCATCGTCAGCGTCTTCCCGTTTCGAAACCGCGTCTCCTCTAAAGAGGCGTTCGAAGGGCTTGAGCTGGGTGAAAGGAAACTTTCACGCCCAGTTCTGAGAGGGCCGGCGGCCGCAAGGTCGCCTGGCTACTCGGTAATTGGAGGTGAGATGCCGGTCTGAAGATTGATCGGTGGCAAGGAGGCCATCGATCATGAAACCGAAGTCGCACCCGCGAACAAGACGCACCACGAGCAAATCTGTCCTGCGCCTGCCTGATTTGGAGCATGCAAAAGCCGCGGTCTTGAACAGTCTGACCAGCCAAGATGCACAGAGAGGCTATCGACACGCCATCGACGAGTTCGTTGACTGGTATTGTTCGGAGCCTCGGCTCGCGTTCAATCGGATTGTGGTGCTTCGTTATCGTTCACACCTTGAATCCCGCCAGCTAGCGCCGGGTACGATTAACCTACGCCTGGGTGCGGTGCGGCGTCTTGCCTACGAGGCTGCCGACTGTGGTCTGCTCAGCGCCGATCTGGCAACAGGTATCCGTCGCGTGAAAGGCGTGAAGAAACTGGGCGTGCGCCTTGGGAATTGGTTAACTGCAGAACAGGGCCACAGGCTCTGGCAAGCACCCGATACGCAGAGGTTAAAAGGCAAGCGGGACCGCGCGCTATTGGCTCTCCTCCTCGCCTGCGGCTTGAGAAGGCATGAAGCCGTGACTTTGACATTGGATCATCTTCAGCAGCGAGAAGATCATTGGGCAATAGTCGATTTAGTGGGCAAGGCTGGACATTTGCGCACAGTTCCTGTCCCTGGTTGGGTGAAATGCGAGTTGCAGGATTGGCTAAATGCAGCCGGTATTGATCGAGGGAAATTGTTCCGCCGCGTCAACAAGGTGGGGAAGACATGGGGAGACGGCATGACGGAAAAATCGGTGTGGCACATCGTGAAGGAGTCTTCCAAGGCCATCGGCCTCGACAAACTGGCCCCTCATGATCTCCGCCGCACATGCGCTCGGCTCTGCCACGCTTCCGGAGGAGAACTAGAGCAGATCCAGTTTCTTCTTGGCCACATGTCAGTGCAAACCACGGAACGCTATCTTGGCTGCAAGCAGCGAATTCAATCCGCGGTTAATGACCGGATCGGCATCGAGCCCCAGCTTTGAGCTGGGCTTCGAATGATGGAAGGATTGCCGACTAACCGCGAATTGATTCGACCGTGGTGCAGACTCTGCAATTGAGTTGGGCCGTTCTACTTGCCTGAAGTAAGCAACTGTTTTGCCGCGTCGTTGGTGCCACTGATTCCTTTAATCACCGGCACGTGAGAATAGAGTGGCTGCGGTGGCGCCTGGTCCCACAATTTCCCTGGTCGATAGACAGCAACATAATCCCAGACAACGGACGACGGATCGCGCTGTCCTAGTAGGCGCGACACCATGTGTTCTTTGTCCCAATATTGCGACGCTCTTCTGTCGGAAACGCGTCTCAGCGTGAATGTCGAGGGAGCGCCCAAGTCCATCGGCAAGACCGGTTCCCACACCACGAACACCCGAATCTTGGAATCGCCCTGTTTCTTCAGCAGTTTTTCCAGTGCAGAGGCCCCCTGCAAGCAAACTGGTCAAGTTGGCGAAACCAGCAGCAGCACTCGCACAGAACTTGCCGATCCGTTTGTCGTAGTGCAGGATATGTTCCTGACAGAAAGTTGAACGCATCTTTGAGAACAGCCAGATTGGAGTCGTTCAACCGAAGCAGCGGCGGCTGGCCAGCGGGTGTCGTGCTGCCTCCGTAGAGGTAGTAGAGGAGAAACAAAGCCACTACCGCAAGGCCCAGCAATGAAAGCTTCCTTCTGTTCATATCAATGCCACCGCCCCACTAGGTCGGCGACAAGGTTCGCCAGTTCTTGTGGAAAGAACGTAAAAGCCACCACAACGACGGCAGAAAACCATAGCAGGACCGTGCTCCACCGGCTTGGCTTCCTTCCGCATTGTTTCTCGCGCCAGCCTTGAAAAAACCCCAGAGCCACAAATCCCAAAGACGCAGCCACAAGAAATGGCCGCAGCTCGACGAAGAAGGCCGAGCTTCCTGCCGCGCCAGCAGCAGCCAAGAAGGGCAGCAAAGGCAAGCAGCAACTGGATGCCAGCACAGCAGATCCAAGAGCAGCCAGACTGGCCAACGCTTTGCCCTTCGAGCGGGTTTCAGTTGGCTGCTGATTCTTCATCGCTGGTCCCTCGCAGCAGAAATGGCGCAGCACAACGCCTGCTCCGGCGGCAGTCCAGTGCCGTCGGCGTACAATCGGCACGCAAGTCCGAAAGCTGTTTGCCCGCTCGGTTCCACATCGACACCGTTGACTCGCACCGTGGGCGAGCCAGGGAAATGCAGCGAGCGTGCAACCGCCTCCTCCGCTACGAGGACTTCCTCGACAGGCGCGTCAACGCACTCCGAGCGCAGCACCTGCCTCACTCGATCGACTGCCGGCTGACAATTTCGGCATTCAGGAACACAAAGGATCTGTATCAACACGAGTGCTCCTTTGCCCCAGCGCGCGTGAGCTCCAAAACGGGGCAACTTCTGTTCTTGCTGTTGTGCCTGCGCTCCGCGTTGCACTTCCGCAGGCCGCCAGCCAGTTCCGCTTCTAGCTTTTGCAGCTCTCGTATCTTGGAGCGCACTTCGGCTAACTTCGTCTTCACCAGTTCGCTGACTTCCTTGCACGCGTCGAGCCGGTTCTCGCGCAGATCGAGAATCTGTCTAACCTCTCGCAAAGAGAAACCCAGCCTTTGCATCCTTCGGATGAAGCTCAACCGCTCGACTTCTGCGCGCGTGTGTACAACCGAAACCGGCCGGGCGTCCGCGGGACTTCCTGCAACAACGAACTGCGCTCGTAAAAACGGATCGCATCTACGCTGAGCGCGGTTAACTTGGCTACTTCACCGATCTGCAGCGCCGTACGTCCTGGATTTGGGTGCATGCTGGAAGCATACACTCTGGACACTACTCCAGAGTCAAGTGCCGATTGCGAAATTTAACTCACAGTTTCTGGGTTGCCGACTATTCGGGTGCAGCCAAACTTCAACTGAATTTGCAGTCACCGGCGACGCTCGTCAAACTTCAAGACATGTTCACAAATGCCGAACTAGCGGTGCTAGGATCAACGGATGAATGCGAACCAGAAACGCGGCGGTCTCGCAGTCTTTCTCGTTCTCACTTTCTCTCTCAGCTCAATTTTCTACGTTCTGATTGCGAAGTCCGGTCAAGTTGGTGGTGGATGGGGCGCATACATCGGTTGTCTAATGTGGTGTCCTGGGTTGGCGGCCGTGCTTACTTGCAAGTATTTGAGGCGCGACTTGTCGAGCCTGGGGTGGAACTGGGGAAAATCTCGTTATCAAATCGCTTGCTACTTCATTCCGCTCGCTTACGGGGCTGCGATATATGGGTTCGTCTGGCTAACTGGGATTGGCGGGTTCTACGACTCGAAGTTTGTTGAACGTTTTTCCGACGCTTTTGGGCTTGGCCCGATACGTCCATGGATCAGCATTGTCCTCTACTTCCTTTTTACCGCCACTATAACTGTAATCAGGGACTGTGCCACGGTCCTTGGAGAGGAGATCGGCTGGCGAGGATTTCTCGTGCCTGAGCTTGCCAAACGGAACAGCTTTTCGGCGACTGCCATCATTTCTGGTTTCATTTGGGCCCTGTGGCACTATCCCATTTTTCTGCTTGCTAACGGCTACAACGGCGGCACACCGGTCTGGTACTACCTTCCATTGTTCACGGTGTTGCTCCCGGTCATCAGTTTCGTGTGGACGTGGATGAGGCTTAAATCCGGCAGCTTGTGGCCAGGGGTGGTGTTGCATGCAGCGCACAATACATTCATTCAAGAATTCTTCGATCCGCTTACGGTCGACAAACCCAGAACCAAGTACGTAGCGGGCGAATTTGGCGTCGCGCTGCTCGTAATTTCCATCTTAATGGCGATATATTTTTGGAGACGACGCAAGGAACTGATACTTATTGCGCAGCCGATTTGAGAAAAATGGGATGCCGTTGACCTTCCTGACGGCTCCGCTTGCAAACCACCTAGCACTCCCTTCATCTTTCAATCCATGACCTCGAACCCTCTAATCCCTCCCTGGTCTTCCTAACTCCCCTTTGACGAGCAATACAGAATCCAGCGGCCATTCTCAGTTTCTTGTTGGCCGACGATACAAAAAGTAATTGGGTTTTGGATTGTCAGGCGCTCTGGACGCTAAGAAACGCGGCCTCCGTGAGCTCAGTAAGACAGTAAGCAACACGGGATGGTTCTGATCCATTCGTGTCACTATCCAGGCGTATCGAGTGATCGGTACAGGCAGACACGTTTGTGTTAGAGAGGCGAACTGTTCAAGTTCGTCGCTCAAAGTGGGACCAGATTTGATGGTCCCACTTACGTCCTGCTTCCGCTTTTGACCCGAGCGGGACGACGCAGCATCTGCACGCAACATGGCAGAAGAGGGAAGTTTTTGACGCACGGTTTCGGATCGTGAGTTCGCTGAAGCTCCGATTACTCAGGCCGTGCGTCGATTGCTAGCAGACGGTGTGCGGCCGAAAGCTCGATATTGACGAGAAGTTTTCGGCCATTCGCAAACGACGCTCGATAGCTTCTTTGGGTGTTCTTGCCCCCGGGAGCGTCTAGCACAATTAGCGCTTGCAATGGACCGTTGGGAGCCAAAAAGCGCGGCCCATTGTTGCGGAGAAAGGCGACGAGCCGTTCTCGTGATTCAGGAGCGAATCGGTCCGGGTCAGCCTGCCCTCGCGCCGCATCCGTGAGGATGTCGCGAACCATTTGTGTCGTCTTAGGATCGGTATCTGCCACCTCAAGTGGGCCTTCGGGATGCTGACAGTATTCTTTGAGCATCTGCATTGGCGTTACAGCCGCATGTGGTGGCGGTGGGATCAGAGCGAGGCGCCCGAGGCGCATGTCGAGATAAGCATGGTCATCGCAGAGGGCGCGAGACGGCTTGGACACGGTCATCTCGGCAGGAGGTCCCAAGTACAACACCGCATCGAATTGGTCGGCTATACGCCTCGGATCTTTAGAGTCGGTCATCGCTGCGCCCAATGTGGTATCACGTAGGATCGCAAGGCTTGGCTTTGGCCACGATTCCACGTCAGGCTGCAAGGCCGAGAGGTCGTGCCGCGTCTCCGTGTGGATGGTAAAGACCCTGGTTCCCGATCTTTCCAGTTGCGCTACGATCCCACCCACCATGCTGCGAGGAGCCGATGTTGCCGAGCGGACGAGATGTTGGTCGCCGTATATGATCAGTGCGCGCCGACCCTTTGCAATCACCTCGCGGCGGACAACTTCCACGGCGAAGCTATCGCGATTAAGCCAGGGTTTCAAATCGTCTAGGGAATGGATCTTCTCCCATTCAATGGGCGGATCGCCGAGGAGCACCCGAAGTTTCCGTGGCTCTGGCAGCGAGGAGTTAACATCCCGAACGGCGTGGAAAAACTGCTCGTAAATGGGCAGATCCCAGGTGTATTCGACCTGAGTCGTATCCTGCCACACATGCCGCAGCGATTCTGGTAGGACTTCCTCGCCACGAGTAAATCGATCTACCAAGTCCTGATACCGAGAGTTGCCGAATTCAACGACGATGTCGTTTACGACAGCGGCAAAGCGTGGATCGCGGACAAGCTTTATACGGAAGTCGCTCCCTTGCACGCCCGCCTCGTTGTCGCCTAATGCCACGAGGGTATGTGATTTGAACTGTTCGACGATCGCGCTGACTGGTTCAAGCGGCATTGCAGATCGTGACGATTGTGGTTGTGCTGCCGCGAACGATCCGATTGCAACAATCACGGCGAGAGCTCTCAGACACACTGATCCTGTCATCGTTCCTCCTAATGAACAACGTCGGCTAGATTTCTTTATTTCTGTTCGCGAAGTGGACGATCAAGTGCGAGACGCCTATGAGTACAGGGGCGACACCGCTCCATTGGATACCCTGAGGGATCGGATCCTGTTGAGGATGCGCGAGTACGGCAGTAAAGAAGACGAATATGCCGAAGCCAACGGAAATCCAAATAAGGCCGGCTAATAGAAGAAAGCGTTGGACCCGCGCGTTGTTGCGACGTAGGTCCTGGTCGAGCTGCGGCAGGTCGACGCCTTTTTCAATCGCAGTTAGCCGCTCCCGATGAATCAGCAACCGTCGCCGGTGTTGTAACCAAAGCTTGAAGCCGATCAGGGCGACCACAGCGACGACGATGATTACGAATTCCATACAGTCAACCCTTCCTTCCGACCGTTTATACGCTCCAGCCGACGCGACGGTTGCAATCTCCGTGAAAAAGATCTTTCTCCCGCAACCAAAACACTCTGTCAGTAGTATTAACAATGTGGCGGACGAGGATATCCAACGAATGCTATTGGAGCGCCGTTCCGCTCCGGCATTCGAACTCCTTGTGGAACGCTACCAGCAGAAAGTGTTTCGGCTTGCATATTCGATCATTGGTGATTCGGCTTCGGCGGAGGACGTGACACAGGACGCTTTCGTGAAAATGTGGCAGGTGCTGCCGGAGTACGACGGCCGCGCTTCGCTCTCGACGTTGTTGTATACGATCGCGCGCAACACGGCGTTATCCGCATTGAGGGCGGCGACCCATCGCAGATCAGCCTCGCTCGATTGCAGCTGCGAAGTGCCCGCACCCTCAGTTGACACGGTTGCGCAGCTTGAAACGGAGAAACTCGTTGGACGCCTTCCCGAGGCTGAGCAGGAAGTTGTGCGATTGTTCTATCTGCAAGACCGAAACGTCAATGAAGTGGCGCAGATGCTTGATATGCCCATAGGAACGGTTAAGAGTCATTTGCACCGCGCCCGGCGAAGACTCGCAGAATGGATGAAATGATGAATTGTCAAGAAACGGAACGACTAATTCTGGATGCCATCGAGACGCCTCTTTCAGCGTCGGAACGAGAGTCAGTTGACGAACACTGTTCCCACTGCTCGGCTTGCGCGCAATTTGCAGCAGTGCAGTCGGAGCTGGACCATCGTTTGCGGCGATTCATCACCGCACCCGCATTGACCACTGACTTCCGAAGCCTCTTGACGGCGAGGATCCGCCAACGGCCGCGTCCAGCCCTTCATGCGTGGTCTCTGGATGTTGCTTATGGTACCGGAGCATTCGTGGCGTTGATCGTGAGCAGTATCGTGCTTCCTTTCAAGCCCCAAACAGTACTTACGCTTGGCATTGCGATATGCGTAGCCGCCTATCTTCTTCAGTCATTCATATTCGTGTTCGTGGACGAGCCTTACGACCAATGAAAGTCATAGACGGAACGACCACTGCGACCAAGCGTTGCCTAGGTCGCCAACTCACAATCGTGCACAAACCGAGTTCCGGGCGGTTTACGGGCCAACCGGAAGTCAACTTCTCAATTGCCGACCAACCGACAATTGACCATGCGCTCAATAAAAGAGATGTCATAAACTTCGCATGTGCCGGCACATTCAGGCGAGAGGCTAAAAGACGTCCTGATGAGCG
>Ga0068856_100003606_pt1 | contig 15583 bp, 16 predicted proteins | sample KBSCornC62_FD_66595 | JGI IMG/M metagenome (GOLD analysis project Ga0068856, IMG submission 66595) | Corn rhizosphere microbial communities from Kellogg Biological Station, Michigan, USA - KBS Corn C6-2 | ecosystem: Host-associated > Plants > Roots > Rhizosphere > Soil ...
CAGTCCCAAAACAAAGGGAGTTTAGCTCAGCTGGTTCAGAGCATCTGCCTTACAAGCAGAGGGTCACTGGTTCGAACCCAGTAACTCCCACAAAACGAAAACCCCGCAATGCGGGGCTTTTCTGTTTTTACATCATTGTGGATTAGCCCTAAGGCTGCCGCAGGCTCACTTAAATATCTTCTGCAAAAAGATGTTCAGCACCTCAACCAGGATCAGGATAATAACAACTAATTCGAGACGATAGCTGTTCCGGTATTGCAGCAGATCGCGAAACAGCTCCAGGTTATCTTTTACAATAGTTAATCCTTCCTCGATGTTTCTGAATCGTTCCTTCAGGTCGAATGTACGTTTGAGATCATTGTATATTTTATTTAGATTTTCATCGTCCCATGTTTCGGGCGGCGAATCAAAAATGTAAAGGTTCTGGGCGATCCGGTTTTTTAGCACCAGTGTTTTGCCAATATATTTTTTGAGGTTGTTGCCCGAGATGGTCAGCCGTCCTTTGGCTTCCAGTAGTTGCGTATGAGTGTTGGTTTCTCCGATCAGTTTGCCTGTTAGTTCTTCGTAATAATCCAAAGCCACAGATTGAGAAACAGTGAGCATGATCAATCTCAAAATCTCGATATCGGACCCGACGATCTCGATCGAATTGAAACCGATCTTGTTTTTGCTCATATCGGTATGTATCTCAAACTCTTCCGTCAGATTTTGATCGTAGGCGTTTTTACGATAGGAGGAGATCAGTCTTAAAAACTCGCTGATGCTGACAGGGTCATAATTCAGGAAACATACTACGCCATATTTAAAAACATAAATGTACCGGTGGGCGCCGGTTATGTAAAACAACTCATCGGCGTCGGCATAGTGCAAGTCGGCCTTAAAAGCAGCCTTGAATGCTTTTATGTCGATACTGTCAGCTATCTGGTATGACAAGACTTTTTGCAGCATGATCACTGGTTTTTAGCATATCAGGCGGTACTAAATAAAGCTAACAAAATACTTAGACAACGGTTGTTGTCATACGTATAAAAGTACTGTTGCCACCACAAAAAGAAAGAGCCCCTCAAATGTGAGGCTCTTTAGGAACTGAGTCGTCCTAAAACATTTATTAAGGTTCAATAACATCTGCGCTTATTTTTACGCTGTCTGTTTTGTCAATATTAGAGGCCCAAACCGATGGTACTACTATATGCACCTTACCGTTCGTTACCGTTACTGTGGCATTTGCATTTGCAGAAGAGCTGCTATAAAAAGGGCCTCCGCTAACGTTGCCCGTAGCGCCTACTGTTACTTCGTTATCGTTTGCCGGCTGTCCGCCATTTATGTTAAAGCCAACCATCTTATAGGTGCCGCTGGCTTTAGGATATGTTTTAAATACAAAATTTATCTCGCCTCCACCCACATAAAAAGGATTACCGTAGGTTGCAAGCAGCGCATAGTCGTTACGCCTTACCGAATCGGGGGTGTATTTAGTCCCGTTGAACGTCCAACTGCTATTTGTCGTAGCTGGCTTGGGGTCGTCGGTTGTTGTTAAACAGGAAACTAATGACAGGGAAGCCAGTGCAACAATCATCAATTTCTTTGGAAGGGTTAACCGTGAAAAGGAAAAATTTTTGTTCATAATTTGTGATTATTAGGATATAATTTTTTGTCGTAATATTAATTATTAATTTCTAACTAAAAAAATGCCTCCAATCACACTTTGCTTGCTTATGAGTTACTTCATCCCCTTTTTAAGGGTAATAACCGTAATTTCGGGCCACATACCTACCCTGCCCTTTAGCCCGAGAAAACCAAAGCCGCGATTAACGTACAGGTACTTGCCATCTTCTTCATACAATCCGGCCCACTGCTTGTAGACATATTTGATCGGGCTCCATTTCCATCCAAACAATTCGATGCCGAATTGCGCGCCGTGCGTATGACCTGAAAGCGTCAAGTGAACATGCTGATGATGCTGTAGCGTGACGGCTTCCCAGTGGGATGGGTCGTGCGACATGAGTATTTTGAACGCTTCTGCAGGCACAGGGGCGGTTGCGCGCTTAAGGTCGCCGTATTTGTGAAAGCCACCCTTACCCCAGTTCTCTACCCCAATCAGCGCGATCGACTGACCCTTGCGTTCTATGTTGATGGATTCATTCAATAGCAAGCGGAATCCCATTTCTTGGTGAACCTCTTTCAGGCGCTCCAGGTTGGCTTGCTGATGGGCCTCGCTTTTCCATTGCACATAGTCGCCGTAGTCATGGTTGCCCAATACGGAGAACTTGCCGCAAGGGGCTTTTAACTCAGCGAAGTGATCAATCCAGGGATCCATTTCAACAGCATGGTTATTCACCAGGTCGCCGGTAAAGAGGATAACATCGCTTTGTTGCTCGTTAACTATCCTGATGCCTTTGCTTACCCCTTTCTCACTGGTGAAGCTGCCCGAATGGATATCAGAAAGCTGTGTAATGGTAAAGCCATCGAATGCCTCCGGGAGATCGGGAAAGTATAAGGTTTCTTTCTTTACCTGGTAAAAGTGCCGGCCGCCGGTGAGCCCGTATAGCAGGGCCAGGAACGGTACCATGGCCACGCCGACAGCCACCTCGCTCACCCAAACAGCGCGGGATGGAAAACCGCGGAACAGCCGGCTGATATCTTCCAGCAACAATACCGGCATTGCAAAAACCTTTGGTACCAGCGAGAGCAGCACCAGGGCCATCAGTATCGAAATAAGCCGCATTACCGCCTTATTGGATCTCGGAAGTCTGAAAGTAAAGAAGGCTGCAACAATGAGCGCAGGCTCGAAAAGCCAATAGGCGGTGTGTATAAAGGAACTGGCGGTTAATGTTTCCACCGCCTGGAAAAAATAAATATCTGCCAAAATTAATAGCGACAATATAATAGGAACGCGTTTTCTCATGGTTGGGGAGACGAACTCAGGAGAAAAACATTTTAAAGGAAGGGAAAGTTTACATTTCGGTGATTGTTAGGGGAAATGCGGTCTTCAAACAAATAGTTCTATCTTAGTTAACGAGAAATGTCACTTATGCCCTCCACCCGCCGCCAATTCATCCAATCCTCGTTAATCGCTGCCGCGTCAGCCATGCTGCCGCTTAACCTGCTCGCAGCAAAACAAAAACCATTACTCTCCTTCTCCACCCTCGGTTGCCCCGATTGGGATTTTAAGAAAATCGTAGATTTTGCTGCGAAATATGGTTACCAGGGTATTGAACTGCGCGGTATTAAACGGCAAATGGATCTTCCGCTATGCGATGAGTTTAAAACTTCCGAAAACCGGAAAGCCACCATGCGGCTGATGACGGATAACGGGCTCAAGTTCGTCGACCTGGGTTCATCGGCAAACCTGCATTTTCCGGAAGGGGCCGAGCGAATGAAAAACCTGGATGCGGCCAAACACTTCATCGACCTGGCCAATGAAATTGAATGCCCGTTCATCCGGGTGTTCCCTAATAATTTTCTGAAAGAGCGGAGTAAAGAGGAAACCATGGATGTGATGGCTAAGAACTTGTTAGAATTGGCCCAATATGCCAATGGAAGTAAGGTATCTGTGCTGATTGAATCACATGGGGATTTGGTGCATTCGGAGGATCTTGAAAAGGTGTTAAAGTCTGTGGAGCATAAACATGTGGGCATGATATGGGATGTGGTGAATATGTGGTCGATAACCAAAGAACCGGTGGCGCTGGTGTATGAACGGCTGAAGAAATATATCCGGCATACGCATATTAAAGACGCCAAAGTTTCGGGCAGCGAGATGAACTATGTGTTTTTAGGGAAAGGCGATGTGCCCATATTCGAGGCTATCGACCTATTGGCAAAAAACAACTACGCAGGCTATTACAGCTTTGAGTGGGAGAAACTATGGCACCCGGAGTTGCCTGCGCCTGAACTGGCTTTGGCTGATTATAGCGAGGCGATGGGAAAGCATTTTGGGTTGTAATTCATCCAAATATTTATTGCTGGCTGCGAATACCCTATTGCTTTGCCCGTTCGAAAAGATTTCTCCTCACGCCATGCGCCTCACGCCAACCGCTCTGCTCGTCGAAATGACACAATTTTTTAAAATTTGCTGTTTACGCCGTCATCTCCTCATCCACCAGCTTTTCCAATGCGTTTTTGGTGATCGGCTTAAAGACAAACGATCTTACTACCGGGAAATTCTTGGCGCGATCGATGTCTTTTGGGTTAATTGAGGCCGACAGGATATAGATCTTAATGGGCTTGGATAATTGCTGATATAATTCCTGAACTTTTTCTAAAAACGTCCAGCCGTCAAATTGGGGCATATAAAGATCGAGCAGGATCACATCCGGCAGGATATTTTTGTTCCGCTTGTGCTGTTTAAGGTACCTGATCACCTCTTCACCATCGGCGGTACAATTTACTTCGTAAGCCAGCTTATACTTGTGCAATATCCGTTTCAGAATATAATGATCGAGCTGGCTATCATCTATAAATATGAGCTTCTTCATTGTTCTAAGGTCTTTAACTCAAAAATACTAACCCATTGTAGCAGAGGCAGTAGTGTTAGCACGGTATTTGCTACGTAGTATTACGCGAATATGCTACAGGCATTTTGTAAATTAATCGATACATACACCGTTTTCATCCGCTTTTACACAATATTTGAATATTTATCAGGTTGTAGGTATCTTATTGTTTAATACCCCGAAAAGTAATAGCGCCTATAAATGAAAAAATAAGCACCCCTAATATGATATTACTTTTTTGCGGGCTATCAGGAGCCGGAAAATCAACACTGGCCGAAAAAGTTAAGAACAAACTTGCGGCTGAAAACATTTTTATTGAGATCATAGATGGCGATGAATATCGCCGAAAACTGTTTAAGGATCTTGGCTATAGCATGGAGGACCGCTTTGAGAACATCAGGCGATTGGGCCTTATTGCCAATAAATTCTCACAGCACAATATCGTCACGGTTGTAAGTGCCATTAATCCATACGATTCAATCCGGAAAGAACTTGTCCGCAGTTATAAAAACGTCAAAGTGATCCACATTGACTGTGACCTTGAAACGCTGGTTAAACGCGACACCAAGGGCCTTTATAGGAGAGCGCTGTTACCAGCGGATCACCCGGATAAACTATCCAATCTGACAGGTGTCAACGATCCATTCGAGATCCCCGAAAACCCCGACCTGTACGTAAACACGCACAAATCGACCCCTAAGGAATGCACTAACGAAATATGCGCGTTCATCATCAGGAGCATTGTCAAGGAAAAATATATGTACAACACTTATGCACACGTTTCGTAAAACTATTTGTTAAGTGTATTCGGGATTGAAGGAAAGTATAAACTGATCATGCATTCGAGAATACTTATTATAGCAGGCATGCACCGCTCGGGCACCTCTTTAATTACGCATTGGCTGCACCGCTGCGGGCTACAGGTCGGCGAAACCCTGGTAGAAGCAAGCAATGCTAATAAAGAGGGACACTTTGAAGACCGTGAATTTTTAAAATTACACGAGGAGATACTGCTAAATAACGGTTTTGATAATTCGGGCCTTATTTACGAAAAGCCGTTGGCCATCTCGGAGTACGAGCTGGAAAAACTGAAGGCCATTATCCGGATAAAAGAAGGCCGTTACGACCAATGGGCCTGGAAAGAGCCCCGCACTTGTCTTTTCCTGAATACTTACCGGGAACTACTTCCCCATGCCAAATACCTGGTAATTGTTCGGGACTACCTCGCCGTAGTAAACTCGTTGCTAAAAAGGGGCTGGGAAGAAATCGATAAAAAATTTGATCACCGAAGTCTGTTTAACAGGCTTAGATGGAAGCTATTGAGACGGGGACGGCACAAAAAAAGGTACTATAAAAATAATGCCGAACACTTTATCAAGGTTTGGATTGATTATAACCTGCGCATCCTGAGCGCGCTGGATCGCCTCTCGCCTGAAGATTACCTGGTTGTCAATTATTCATTGCTCCAGATGGGCGATAAACCGGTTTACACATTTTTACACGACAACTGGGGCTTCAATCTTCATTACTGCCCTTTCAATGCCATCTACAAACAAAACCTCATCAGCCGGCAAGCCGACCTTAGTGACTTTATTGAAGATGAAACATTAATAACCAGGGCAAGGGAAATCGAAAATCAGTTTCAGAAGTATATGATGCCCGATTAGGAAATGCTTTCTATTCTATAGTCCCGGCCGTTTAAACTGAACTCATCCCCTGCTTTACGACCTGCTAATTTGGCACCTATTGGCGATGCCGGTGAAACGACAAAAAATACTTTACCGTCGACAGTAAGGCTACCTGCACTGATGGCTACGAAAAAACTGCCATTGTTTGTAGTGACAAGGCTACCGGCATCTGCAGTGGTTGAGGTTGTATTGTAATTGACCCTACTCAATGCAACCATCAGCTTATTAGCTTCATTTAACAAACCTTGGTTACGGTCGGTTTCCTGCTGCATCATTTCGCGCCCGGTCTCGTATTTATCGCCGGCGCTGCTTTTGGTTTCCTCTATGGCTGCATACTGAGCATCCTCAATGCCTAGTTTGGCTTCATTGATCCGCTTTTGTACGTAGTCGATACACATTTTATAAAGTTGTTCTTTAAGGTTGCTCATTTTGAACAAAATATTAAGAGAGCTGATAAGGACCAGCCTGGTTAAACGGTAAAATTAGGGGAAAATGTTTTAAATAGCCATTTGGCGAAGTGGCCGCGGATCATCAGCAGTGACATCAAGGTCGGGGCAATCAATATACCTGGCATACCACTGGATAGCGTCCACTATTTCGAGGGCTGTGTCCTCGGTGATGTTTACACTTTCAAAGGCATATAAGCTACCGCCACCCCGGCCGTACAGTTGTATTTCGCCGCCATCGGGGTCAAATGGCTCGTTATCCAGGCAAAATACCCGCAACTTCAGTCCGCTCTCCCGCGCATGGATCATATCCCTGCACAGGTTGTTGGAATGGGTTGTCAATAAAAAAACGTTTTCGGTCATGGTAGGTATAACAACATTTGCCCGTGCAGGTTTTGACGGTTAACAAAAATAATACTTACCCAACGCCCTCGCCCTGACTGATTAGTAGGTATAGCCGGAAAAAATATTTTAAACTAAATATTTGTCGGCATAGATAAAAAAAATAGCGTTTTGTTATTAAAAACGCTATTTGTGTGGAAAACTCAAGCCGCCTGCGATAATATCTTGTAATAATATTTAAAATATTACATGGCAGGCAAAATGACAGTTAATACATCTCGTGCATGTGATGGCTCTGTGCGTCGACCCTTTTCAGCACAATATTTGTCACCGGTTTTACTACAAGAGGTATTTTTTCAATACGGGTTTCGCTTGTATCCAAACCAAAGGCTTTGGCCTCTGTCTGGGCTATCTTACGAATGGCAAAATAGCTATTCAGGATAAAGCTTTCCTTAACACTGAATTCGTTATTGTACGACAGGAATTTCTCGATGATGACAAACTGGAAGTCGGCCGTTTGATTAAACTTGCGCAGTGATTCGTAACGACTCAGGATATCAACCTCGTTGCGGCTCACCATGTCTTCAACGACTTTCCGGAACAGCACGTTGATACGCGGCTGTATCCTGAATCCGAGCCTGAACTCAACCCGGATAATTTTCCCAGGATCAATCTCTTCCACGCTGTATTCCATAGTATACGGATCATCCATACGTTCAATATGCAGGAACCAATACGTATCGGCGCGCTTTGGTTTTCGGCTCAGGATAGAGTATAATATTTTTTCCTCTATCTGTTTGCTGTTGTTTGCTTTAGTGAGATAAACCAGGTGGGTAGCAAATTTGGATACGGTTTGGTCAGCGCTCAGTGCATTCAGCATCGGAACTTTATCCTTCAAGTCGATAAAATTGAGGAAGCGGTTGGTGATCTTGCGAGCCTTGAACCAAACGTACATCGTAAATATCAGTCCGAACTCAAACACCAGGAAGAATAATCTTTTAAGAATCTTAGGCGAGTTGGATATAAAGAATGAGGATTCCGTTGTGACAAAAACGCACAGTATAATTATCACCACCCACAGTGGCCAGTGTCTCTTATAACGCATATAGTATGACATCAATAGAGTTGTCATCAACATGGCAATAGTAATAGAAAAGCCGTATGCAGCCGTCATATGCTCAGACGTTTGAAAATAAAGCGTTACCGCAATACAGCCCAAACACAACACCCAGTTGATAGACGGAATATATATCTGCCCCCTGATGTTTGAGGGATATTTAACCTCGATACGCGGCCATAAATTCATGCTGATAGCCTCACTTATAAGCGTAAATGAGCCGCTGATCAACGCCTGGCTGGCAATAATGGTGGCAAATGTCGCTATGATTACGCTTGGTATCAGGAAGAAATGTGGCACAATAGAATAGAATGGATTGACAGCATCAAATTTAATTCCCGAGGCATGATTCAATACCCATGCTCCCTGCCCAAGGTAATTAAGCAATAATGCTGATTTCACAAATATCCAGCTCACCTGGATGTTTTTGCGGCCACAGTGACCAAGATCTGAATAAAGGGCCTCGGCTCCTGTCGTACACAAAAACACCGCCCCCAGCAACCAAAATCCATCCGGGTGATCTATCAGCATTCGTATTCCATAGTACGGATTAAATGCTTTGAAAACCGAAGGATAATGAATAATCTGCAGGGTGCCTAAAGTGCCTATCATTAAAAACCATATCAGCATTACCGGCCCGAAAGCGCCTCCAACCACCTTGGTGCCAAATTGCTGGAACAGGAAGAGTAAGAATATAATTCCGATTACAATGCCAATAATAAGGTCGCTGCCGGGAATCATGATATTCGCCAATTTTGGCACCTGGCCCAGTCCTTCAATAGCCGAAGCCACTGAGATTGGAGGGGTAATAATACCGTCAGCCAATAAGGTTCCAGCGCCTATTATGGCCGGAATAGCAAGCCATTTACCGTAACGGCGTACCAGGGAGTAGAGCGAAAAAATGCCACCTTCACCATGATTATCCGCTTGCAGCGTAATCAGAATGTATTTAAATGTGGTTTGCAGGGTGAGTGTCCAGAATATACAGGACAGGCATCCGAAAACAAAGGGCTCGCTTGCACTTTTTCCTTCGGTAAGCAGGGTTTGAAAAACATAAAGTGGCGATGTTCCAATGTCGCCGAAAATGATTCCGAGCGTGATCAGCATACCAGCTGCTGACAATTTTTTAAGATGGGTACTCATGTAATAGGGGGCTTTAAAAGCGCGCAAATGTATTTAATATACTTATTACAAGCAATTTAATTTTAGTCTGGCCGCCTTGCGCAGCTTGCTTTTGCACACCGAATGTGCGCAAAATTTGATATTCGATTAATTGCGGCGCTCTGTTCTATATCAAAATTACGATTAGTTAAAATAAAAGCCTCTGCATTTAAATTTTATTAATTTTTTATTCTCAAAAAAATTTTTCCCCGGGGACATAAAAAAATCGCGCATCTGCTGAGATACGCGATTTTAAATCGCTTATATAAAGTCTGCTAAAAGCAACTTACTACCTGGGCTGCTGGTCACGCGGCTGATCGCTGGGCTTTTGCTGCTGCGCACGACGTTGTTGCTCCTGTTGTTGACGTTGCTGCTGCTGTTGCTGAGCACGTTGTTGAGCTTGTTGCTGACGTTGCTGCTGTTGTTGCTGGGCACGTTGCTGTGCCTGCTGCTGCATTTGCTGCTGACGTTGTGCTTGTTGCTGAGCCTGCTGCTGTTGGCGCTGTTGAGCTTGCTGAGCCTGTTGCTGCTGCCGTTGTTGCGCCATTTGCTGCTGACGTTGCTGTTCTTGCATTTGGCGCTGTTGTGCTTGCTGCGCCTGTTGCTGCTGGCGTTGTTGCGCCATTTGCTGTTGACGTTGCTGTTCTTGTTGCTGGCGCTGTTGAGCTTGCTGAGCTTGTTGTTGCTGGCGCTGTTGAGCTACCTGCTGCTGACGTTGTTGCTCCTGCTGCTGGCGTTGCTGCGCTTGTTGTTGAGCTTGCTGCTGGCGCTGTTGTTCCTGTTGCTGGGCACGTTGCTGTGCCTGTTGAGTTTGTTGCTGTTGACGCTGCTGAGCAACCTGCTGTTGGCGTTGTTGCTCTTGCTGTTGACGCTGCTGGGCAACTTGTTGTCTTTGCTGCTCCTGCCCGTTTGGCTGTGCCTGTTGCGGACGCTGGCTAGCCTGTTGACGCTGCTGAGCTTGTTGCTGCTGACGTTGCTGCTCCTGCTGCTGACGCTGTTGGGCAACCTGTTGCTGATTGTTCTGTTGCTGGCTCGGCCTTGCATTAGGTTGAGCAGGGTTTGGCTGCGGCCTGTTAGCTACAGGATTTACTCTTACCACACGGTTATCCGGTGCACTGGTCCTTGCCACTTGTGCAAGGCGCGCGGCATTCTGGTGGTTTATCGTAGTATTATTTTGACGGTTGGCAATACGTGCATCAGGGTGCTCATTCCTGTAAGCCTTTGCATCAACTATCCTGGCAGGGTGTGCATCCGGTGCTTTTTGAACCACCGGGCGGTAAATATTAACTGTATTATTTTGAACGTTCACAGCACCTGGCCTTGGGGCGTTGTTAACCCGGTAAACCTGCACGTTATTGTGCGTAACCTGCCTTATCTCCTCTACACGCGGGCCAGTTGCATAAGTCACGTTATTATTAACATAGGTATTGTTAATGATGGTGGTGTTATGGATAATATTAACTGTACGCGTTGGAGGTGTATAGTAATTGTATATACGCGGACTGGTAATATACGCTTCAGGCGCACATGTCCAGTAATTGTCCGGAGCCTCATAACCACCGCCGATAGATATGCTGATGCTGATACCCGGCCTTAACGGAGCCCACCCATAGTAACCGCGGCCGTGGCGCCAGCTAACCCACGCCGGAGCCCAGGTGTGGCCCGGAACCCATTCCCAGCCGTAGTAATCATCATAACGCCAGCGGCCATAGTGGAAGGTTGCCCAGCCCCATGGATAGTCAGATACCCAGGTATTGCCATAATCGGTAATTACCCAGTGGCCGCGAGTGGCGTAGGGGCGAAAATCTTCGTCTACGTCGGGTACCCAAACCTCCCCATACTGGTCGTCGCTTACCCAGGTACCGTAAGGCGACAGGTTATCGTAAAATTCCTGATCGGTAACATAGCCTTCATCCTGGGCCATGCTACGCTTAGGAGCAGCAATCGCCAGCAAACCCGCCAGCAAACCTATGCCCCATATTTTATTTAAAGTCTTCATTGTCTTTTTGCTTTATGCTTGTATTTGTATTATTTGACCCAGAGATATATAAAGTGTTTAATGCTTAAATTGTTTTGGGAGCCAATCGTTTAGTTATCAACCATCTAAATTTTTTCAAGGCACCACTCAGCCAATCAATTAATTAATAATTTTACAACCGCATAATCTCAATACTTATGAATTCAGTTAACATCCCCCGCCTCGATCTTAACAGCTATCTCAATGGCGATGCCCGGCAACGTAAGCAATTTTCGGACGATATCGGCAAAGCTTTTAACGAAACCGGCTTTGTAACCATTACCAACCATGGTTTGAGCAAAGAATTGATCGACAAATTGTACGAGCAGGTAAAAGCTTTATTTGCTTTGCCAGAGGATGTTAAACTGAAATATGAGAAAGCCGAGCTTGCCGGTCAGCGGGGCTACACCAGCAAAGGCAAGGAGACTGCCAAAGGCTTCAAAGTGCCTGATCTCAAAGAATTCTGGCAAATCGGCCAAACCGTTACCGATGGCGACCCTGTAGAAAACGAATACCCCGAAAACCTTAGCGTTTCCGAACTACCAGAGTTTAACTCAGTAACCCGCGAAGTTTACCAGAAGCTGGAGGCAGCTGGCAAACAGTTGCTGCGTGCTATATCTGTTTATCTTGATCTGCCCGAAAACTACTTCGATGATAAAGTTCATAATGGTAACTCCATCCTGCGTACGCTGCATTACTTCCCGATAACGAATCCTGATGCGCTGCCACCGGATGCAGTACGCGCGGGAGCACACGAAGACATTAACCTGATCACCCTGCTGATAGGCGCCAGCGCCGACGGCCTCGAGCTACTAACCCGCGAAGGCACCTGGTTCCCGGTAAAGGCCCATGGCGAAGATGTAGTGGTGAACGTGGGGGATATGCTGCAGCGCCTCACCAACAATAAACTGAAATCGACTACTCACCGTGTGGTAAATCCGCCAAGAGAGGAGATGAATAAATCACGTTATTCGGTACCTTTCTTCCTGCATCCTAAATCGGATATGGATCTGACCAGTCTGCCATCCTGCATCGATGCGCTAAATCCAAAACTTTATAGCGATATGACTGCAGGTGAGTATTTAGATGAGCGATTGAGGGAGATCGGGCTGAAGAAATAAGGGCCAAAAACATAATTGAAGAAACGGCGGCATCATGTGTTGCCGTTTTTATTTGAGAGCCAGGTTTTTATCCAAATTTTCTCCAAAAACGATCATTAGCTTAACTGAAAATTATAGTTAATGAGAAAAACTTCGCTCCTGGCAATGCTTGCCTTACCGCTTTTTGCAGCAAGCAGTTATGCCCAAAAACCGGCCGGATATCACATCGCAAAATCGTTTCATATTAAAAGCGGCGGCGGTTATGATTATACTACCGTGGACACAGCTTCCAATCGTTTATATGTGTCGCATGGCATGCAGGTTAATGTGCTCGATAAGGTGACCGGGGATTCTATCGGTGTGATCAAATCGGACAAGGATGTTCATGGCATCGCGTTGGTGCACGCTTTGGGTAAGGGGTACATCACAAACGGAGGCGCAAACAGCGCGCTGGTTTTTGACCTGAAAACATTCAAAGTGCTTGCTCATGTGCCCACAGGTCAGTTTGCTGACGGCATTTTGTACGACGATTTCTCCAAAAAAATAATCACCTGCAATGGCAAAAGTAAAAATATGACGGTGATCGATCCATCGACCGACAAAGCTATAGCCACTATTCAATTAACAGGCTGGCCGGAAACGGCGGCGAGTGATGGCAAAGGGCACATCTATGTAAACAATGCGGAGAAAAGCGAAATGGATGTTATTGACGCCAAAACCTTCAAGATCATTCACAGCTGGCCGATAGCACCGGGCAAAAGTGCATCGGGACTAGCTATCGACCGCTCGACCATGCGTTTATTTGCCGGATGCGATAATAAAATGCTGGTGGTAATGGATGCCAACAACGGCAAAGTAGTAACTACAGTGCCAATAGGTGACGAGTGCGATGCAGTTGGCTTCGACAAAAAACTAAAAACAATATATTCTTCCAACGGCGAGGGAACACTGACCATCATCAAAGAGCAATCGCCAAATAAATTCACTGTAGTAAAAAATCTGAAGACCAAAGAAGGCGCCCGCACCCAGGCAGTGGATCAGGTGAGTCACATGGTCTACCTGCCGACCGGTGAGTTTGAGCCGAAGAAACAAGGCGAATTCAGGCCTAAATTAAAACCGGGAACATTCCAGGTTTTAGTAGTTAATCCATGACAGATCTGGTTACCAGGTTATAGCCCCTATTAATGGTAAAGCCTTAAGACGAGAGTCCTAAGGCTTTTTTTTGATCGTTCTATCAATTGTACTATTGCTGAACTGCCCAGGCAAGGCCATCTGGCCCCCCACCTACATCGATATGACCGGAAACTGTCAAAGTTTTCAGATCGATCACCGCAACATAGTTATCGCCTGTACAGCCAATAAAGGCTCTCGATCCATTAGGGTCCATCAAAATACCGGCAGCGCCGTGGCCAATATTTACTTTCTTTATTTCTTTATGTGAGGCTACATCATAGACCACGATGTTACCATCGCGCAGACTTGAAACCAAAACCCGCTTGCCATCAGGCGTAAATTGAAGCCTGTTGGCGCCGAACACTTTGGCCTCGATTTTATCAACTACTTTTTTAGTACTAAGATCAATCACAGCAATAGTTCCATCATCTGCAGCGGCGGTCCACAGTTGCTTGCCATCAGGCGATACATCAAATCCTTCCGAACCGGTAGATACGGCTATGACCGTTTGTACCCAATCATGGCGAGGCTGCGGTTTGAATCCAGGAGGAGGACCACCTGCTCCCGGTGGCGGAGGCTGACTACCTTGTGGACGCGCGCCCGGTAGCGGACCACCAAAGCCCCGCATCAATGTATCCGCCAGAATGCTCACCGTGCCCGACGAAACATTGGTCGTATAAACTCGTTTGCCGCTATCGGCCACATAGATCATGTGCGTCCGGTTTTGCCCGGTGCCCATGGCCCAATCGAACTTGCCGGTTGCCGGATCAAGACGCACAACGGATTTGGAGCCCTCGGCGGTGAACCAAACCTTTCCTTCGGCAAAGGTTATCCCATGCGGCCCGAAAAACGGCCTGGTATCGATACTTGGCAAAGCCTTTTGATTGACCAGGTCGATCACATCCAGCTCGTGGAGACTGCCACCGCCGTAGATGGTTACATAGGCTGTCTTCCCATCGGCAGAGGCAATGACTTCGTGCGGATCGGCGCCCACAGGAGCTTTCGCAATAACCTTAAGCGTTGTCGGATCAACCATTGCCAGCGTATGATCGTTTTTTGAAAGCGCCAGCAGCATTGTTTTGGGGGACGACTGAGCAAAACATTGGTTGACTGCGGTAGTAGCGACGATCAGCAGTGCAGTAGCGGCCGGCCGCCCCAGGAGGGACATGATATTTCTCATGATTTTGAAGTTTGAGTGCGATTAATTCAAATTTCGGATTTCATCCAATAATTTCATATCGCGAATAACGCATTATTGAGCAAGGGACTGAAACGAAATAGACGAGGGGAAAACAGAAACCGACGATCAGCTTTTTTTAGGCGATAAAACAAAAAACCGGCATGTTTTAAAGTAAACATACCGGGCATTGATTTAAGTTTATAATATGGCTTATGCAGCCACTTGTGTGCTAATAAGCACTTCTGGTTCAAATTTGATCTCTGATTTGATAGAATTGGAGATCAAACAGGCTGCTTCCGACTTCTGCAATACACGCATCGCCCGCTCCCTGTCCTCTTCGCGTTTGATAGTGAGTTGTGGCATCAGGATCACCTCGCTCATTACATACTTATTATTTACCATTTCCAGTTTTCCGCGCGCTTTAGACGAAAAATCTTCGAACTCGAGTTTTGAATTTTCTGCGATGGCCAGGAAAGTTGTCATCAGGCAGCTGTTAACCGCCGCGGTAAATAAATGCTCCGGCGACCATACCTTGTCGATCCCTTTTGGAAATTGAGGCGGAGTAGCCACATCTACTTTATCGTGAAGCTCCGGCGAATCCAAAACGCCGAGCCTGTCATTTACCCATTTCACATCAACCTCATAAAAATGTTCAGTATTCATCGTATTATCTTTTTAATGATTATCTATTTTATTTCATCATACTCGACTTCGTCCGGCAACTTTTTACCCTCACTTACCGACCTGAACATAACAGCCATTAACGCCACAGCAACCGACACCGAAAATTGCTGTAAGCACCAGAAACGTGCTCAGAAAAATCATGGTGATATCGTGCGATTTAACCGCCATAATCAGGATCCACA
>Ga0068856_100003608_pt1 | contig 15578 bp, 13 predicted proteins | sample KBSCornC62_FD_66595 | JGI IMG/M metagenome (GOLD analysis project Ga0068856, IMG submission 66595) | Corn rhizosphere microbial communities from Kellogg Biological Station, Michigan, USA - KBS Corn C6-2 | ecosystem: Host-associated > Plants > Roots > Rhizosphere > Soil ...
GGCCGACTCCGGCCGCATCACGGTCGAAGGCAAAGATGTACGCGAGGGCGATCCGATCGAGCTACGGCGCCGCATCGGCTATGTGTTCCAGAGCGGCGGGCTGTTCCCGCATATGAGCGTAGCCGACAATATCGGGATCACGCCGAAACTGCTGGAGGCGCCAACGCAAGATATCTCCGCGCGGGTCGACGAACTGCTCGAGCTGGTGCGGCTCGACCGCGCGCTTTACCGCGACCGCATGCCGCATGAGCTGTCCGGCGGCCAGCGCCAGCGCGTCGGCGTGGCGCGGGCGCTGGCGGCAAAACCCCGCATCGTACTGATGGACGAGCCGTTCGGCGCGCTCGATCCCCTCACCCGCGATGCGCTCGGCGACGATTATCGCGCGCTGCATGTGAAACTCGGGCTGACCACGGTCATGATCACCCACGACATGACGGAAGCGATCCTGCTCGCAGACCGCATCGCGGTAATGCACGCGGGTAAGCTGCTGGCGCAGGGCACGCCGGCCGAGCTATCCGCAAGCGGCGACGCTTACGTCGGCGAACTCCTGCGCACGCCGCGGCGGCAGACCGAACGGCTCAACGCGCTGCTGCCGCGGGACGGTGCGGCATGAGTCTTTTTTCCGATCCGCGCTGGCACGAGGCGCTGACGCATCTGCCGGATTATCTCGGCAACCATGTGCGCGTCAGCGTCACCGCGCTGGCGCTGGGACTATTGGTCAGCCTGCCGCTCGCGATCATATCGCGCAACCGGCCGCTGCTGCGCGGCACGCTGCTTGGTTTTGCCAGCATCGTGCAGACGGTGCCGGGGCTGGCGCTGCTGGCGTTGTTTTATCCGCTGCTGCTGGCGCTGGCCACGGTGACGATGCGCCGGTTCGGATTTGGGTTTTCCGCGTTCGGCTTCCTGCCGGCGGTGCTGGCGCTGGCGCTGTATTCGATGCTGCCGGTGCTGCGCAACACCATCACCGGCCTGCGCGGCATCGATCCTGCGATTCTCGAGGCCGCCCAGGGCGTCGGCATGACGCCGTGGCAATCGCTGTTCACGGTGGAATTGCCGCTGGCGCTGCCGGTGATGATGGCGGGCATCCGCACCGCAGCGGTGTGGGTGATCGGAACCGCGACGCTGTCGACGCCGATCGGCCAGACCAGCCTCGGCAATTACATCTTTGCAGGGCTACAGACCCAGAACTGGGTGTTCGTGCTGTTCGGCTGCGCCGCGGCCGCCCTGCTGGCGCTCGCGGTCGACCAGTTGCTGGCGCTGATCGAGACCGGTTTTGCCAAGCGCAGCCGCGCGCGCACCGCGCTCGGCGGCATCGGCGTTGCGGCGCTGGTGATCGCGACGCTCGCGCCGGCGATGACGCGATCGCCATCGAGCTACATCGTCGGCGCGAAAACCTTTGCCGAGCAATATGTGCTGTCGGCGCTGGTGGCGCAGCGGCTGCGCGCCGCGGGCTTAAGCGCCAGCACGCGCGAAGGCCTCGGCTCCAACGTGATCTATGACGCGCTCGTCACCGGCGATATCGACGTCTATATCGACTATTCCGGCACGCTGTGGGCCAACCAGTTTCACCACAGCGACATAAAACCGCGCGAAGAATTGCTCGCTGAGCTGAAAACCATCCTGGCGCAGCAGAAAGTCACGCTGCTGGGTGAACTCGGTTTTGCCAACGCCTATGCGCTGGTGATGCCGAAAAAACGCGCCGACGAACTCGGCATTCATACAGTCGGCGATCTCGCCGCGCATGCCCGGGACATGTCGATCGCGGCGGACTATGAATTCTTCTCGCGGCCGGAATGGGCCGGAGTCAAGAAGGCTTATGGGCTGGCGTTTCGCACGCAGCGGCAGATGCAGCCGGATTTCATGTATGCGGCGGTCGCGTCTGGCGAAGTCGACGTCATCGCGGGCTATACCAGCGACGGGCTGATCGCGAAATATGATCTTGTGGCGCTGGACGACGACCGGCACGCGATTCCGCCCTATGACGCGATCGTGCTGCTTTCGCCGAAGCGCGCGGACGATCAGGCCTTGCGCGCGGCGCTGACGCCGTTGCTCGGCAGGATTGACATCGCGTCCATGCGCGAGGCGAACCTGCGCGCGGCGGGCAATGATGCGGGTTCGTCACCCGCCGCAGTCGCGCGCTGGCTGTGGGATAAGGTGGGGAAGTAGTTTCCTCCCTCGCCCCGCTCTTGCGGGAGAGGTAAGTAGGCCCGCCCTACAATCCCTTGATCATTCCGGCGTCGATCAGCAGCCGATTGAAATGCCGCGCCTCGGCGCCGTCCTTGCAGGCATAGAACACGCCATGACAGCGCAGCATGATCTCCTTCTGCGCCGTGAACGACGGATCGAGCGGGATGCCGGCGGCTTCCTGGATCACCAGCGGCAGGTACGCGCCGTCGATGGTGTCCATCACGGCGGGGCTCCTGACCGGCTCGAAACTGACGGCGTCGATCGCGTAATAGGTCGCGTAATAACGCGGGTCGTAGTCCATCAGCTTGCGGCCGACCGCGGCCTCATCGAGTTTGGGGTCGAGCAGATGCGGCGAGAATTCCGGCTGGTGGTCGCCATAGCGCACGATCAGGAACGGCTGGCCGGGAAACTTCTTCTTCAGGCCCGCGATGAATGCACCGTAGTCACTGAGGCTGATCGCCTGCCGGCGCAGATATTCGTCGACCACCGGCTCGTTGCCGGGATTTTTCCAGGACGGCATCAGGTCGGGACGGAATTTCGTCTCCCATGGAAAATGATTGGCCGAGAGATAGACGAACGCAAACAACGGCGACGACGGCGGCTGCTGCGACATCAGGCTCAGCGCCTTGTCATAGAAAAAACTGTCGGGCTCGACGTCCCTGGCGCCGAGATCGCGCGCGTCATAAAATTTTTCGATTCCGGTGGTGAGCTGGAAACTGCGCGCGCCCATGAAGCCGCCATAGGCCGGATAGAGCGACAGCGTAGAGTAGCCGCAGCGGCGCAGCGCCAGCGGCAGGCCGCGCTCGACCCGGCCCGACGCGATGCGCGTGACGAAATAGGCGAAGCGGCCGAACGAACGCGAGGACAGGCCCGCCAGCACATTGTATTCGGTGAACCAGCTCGGTCCGCCATTGCTTTCGGCCAAGAACTTTCTTGCCTTGCCGTCCCACGATTTGAAGTAGCCGCCGTAGCCCTGCGGCACCTTGACGCCATCGGCGGCGCGAACATCGAAGCTGGATTCATCATGGATCATGATGATGTTGGGACGCCGCCCGGCCGGATGGCAGGAATCCAAGAGCGGCATGTTGAGATGGTCCGGCGCGGTGGCGTCGGATTCCATGAAGCCGTGGTGGATAAAGTCCGAAATGTCGGTGACACCGGAACGGGCGAATTTCGACAGATAGCCGTCGTCGTAATAGCCGCGCCAGGCTTCGTCGGGCCACGCCGAGGCATAGCCGACCAGCGCGGCGAGACACGCCAGTCCGCAGGCCGCCGCCGGCAGCCGGCGGATCCGGAACGGATCGAGCCACCACAGCGCATACATCAGGGGGATAATGACAAAGGCGGCGCCGACCACGGACCAGCGCAGATGCGGAAAGATCGTGAACAGGAACGCCGCGGTATCGCGATCGATCACCATCAGGTCGACGAAATTCGCGGTCATCTGCACGATGTCGTGCTTGAGCCGCGACAGCAGCACCAGCAGGATCACCAGCGTCAGCGACAGCGCGCCGGATAAAGCGGGACGCCGCAGCACCGCGATCCAGAAGAAGTTCAGGATGCCCCAGGCGAGCCCGAAGCAGAGGCGCGCGCCGACATCGGTTTCGGTCTGCAGCATCACGGCGAGCGCGGCCAGATGCGGCGCGACAACGGCAGATAGCCGCCAGATACCGACGGAGGCGACACTGCCTGAAGCCGTCGTCGTCGACGGACCTGGAATTGGCGCGGGCGCCATGGACTAAACGCAACACTACCCGGCGCGGACTTTTGAGCCTTGGCTGGCGGAGACCAGGAGGCCGACGCCGCAGCCGGAGACTGCGGTGTCACAAAAACGTAATTTAGCTGTCATGAATAGGCAATGAATTTGCCGCTGTAACGACGACGCTTGGTCAATCCGACGCACCCTCACCCCCAACCGAGGCCGCCCCGCAATGCGCTGGACTTTGTATCGCTCAGCGCAGATAGCCGGCGCCGAGGCCCGAAACCGCGCCGGTGGGTTCGCTTAGCGATGCCTTAGTCCGGCAGCGGCTCGATAGACGATTGGGCGGCCCAACGGAACTTGCGTTCCTTGTATTGCGAGCCGTCCTTGCCGGAGAGCATGACCAGCAGGTCATAGACGCTGCGGCCGGATTCGATCCACTCCTGCTCCTTGTCGTCGAACCTGATATTGCGCAACGCCAGATCGAGCACGTCGCCGGCTTTCGCCCATGGCACGACCGCAAGGCCGTCGTCGTCGCCGAATATCAGATCGCCGGTAGACACCGGCACACCGCCGCAAATCACGGGTTCGCCGATCGCGCCGATCGTCGGCGGCCCGAAGCCCGCAATCGCAGGTGCGCGTCCACAGGCGAATAGCGGGACAGGATCGTCCTGGGTCTGAATCTCGAGCAAGTCGCGCACCATGCCATCGATCACGACGCCGCCGAGCTTGTTCCGCGCGGCGTTCCAATGAACCATGCTGCCCCACACCGACAGTTCTGAAGGACCGCCGGCGTCGATCACCAGCACGTCGTCCTCCCCGGCGCGCGACAACGCCTCGATGGCCCGGCGCGTGAAGCCGGGCAACGTACGGACCGTCAGCGCCCGGCCGACAAAGCGCAGGCCCGGCAGGCAGGACCGAATCCGTGGTGACATGCAGACGCCGCCGCCCGAATTGACGTGCTCGCTGGTCATTCGCGCATGCAGGAATTTCACCAGCAGGGCACGGGTCGCGTCGGCGCCGCCCGGGGTCGCATCGTTGTCCATGGCCTGGTTCCCTTGCCCCTGGGGCTGGCGACAGAACTGCTGCCGCCGGTGCGATTCTAGGCCTCCCTGACGCATGCCCGCAAATTCCAAATTGCTTGCACTGCATTCCCCGCGGTTATGTAATGCCGTGTCGAAATCAGGGCGCGCGATGTGCCCGTTCCAAGGGATGATGCCATGAACATGCAGAGGCTCCGGGCCTTTCAGGCGATCATGGAAAGCGGCTCCGTCACATCGGCGGCGGACGAACTCAGGTTGACGCAGCCCGCCGTCAGCAAACTGCTGAAAGCGCTTGAGCTCGAAGTCGGCTTCCCGCTGTTCAATCGCGCCAACGGGCGGCTGACGCCGTCGGCCCAGGGTGCGGCATTCTACCGGCGGACGCAGCGCATCCTTGCCGACATCGATGCACTCGCGACGATCGCGCGGAACGTTGCGGACAACAAGCTCGGCGAAATCAGGCTGGTCGCGACGTCCCAATTGTCGACGACGCTGTTTCCAAGGGCGATCGGGGAATTCGAGAAGCAATGTCCCGACGTGTTCGTCTCGCTCGAGATCCTGCCGCTGCGTGACGCGGATCGTTGGATCAGCGGGCTGAATTTCGATCTTGGCGTCAGCGCGCTTCCGCTGGCCTGGAACGGCCTCGGTTACGAACCGTTTCTGACCACCGCCCCGGTCGCGGTGGTGCCGACGACCAATCCGCTGTCGTCGAGGACTTCGCTCGGTGCGCGAGATCTCGATGGTCAGCCCTTCATCCGCTTGAGCAGCGCCAATCTTCTGAGATCACGGCTCGATGCCGATCTGATCAAGTCGAACGCGCATCCCGTCGTCAAGGCCGAGGTATCGTCGCCGACGACGGCATGCGCGTTGGTGGCTCAGGGACTTGGGCTCGCGGTGGTCGATGCCTTCAGTCCGGTGGCCGCGAAGACCGAGGAATTCCAGATCGTGCCCTGGAAGTCTTCCATTTCGGTGACCTATGGATTTTTCTATCCAAAGGACAACGCCAATCCGTTCGTGCCGATCTTCAAGAATATCCTGAAGCGGTTGGCGCTCGAGGACCAGCCGCGCTCGCGTGTCAGGCCGGCAAAACGGCGCTAAAACGCCGCACCAACGAAAGTAGCAAGTATTCCAAATTATTATGAAGTCACTCTGATTTTGAATTTGCCGTGATACCCCCTCGCTCCTAGTCTCGCTACGGCTGACGCTCCAGTTCAACATCCGCCAGGGGGAAACAGAATGGACGAGATGCCCTCAAAGCCGTCGCAATCGACGACATTTTCCACCTCACGCCGCAGTCTGATTGTCGGTGGCGCCGCGATCGCGCTGGCCGGATCCGCCGGGGTCGGGCGCGCCGCCGCTGAGGCAAAGACCATGCGGGTCGGCGTCCACAAGGGCGTGGTGTTCGTCCCGTCATTGTTGCTGCAGGAAATTCTCGGCACCGCATGGAAGGTCGAGCTGTCGTATTTTGGCTCGCCGGCGGACATGGCCAACGCCATCGTCTCGCGCAGCATCGACGTCGGCTATACCGGCGTCACCATCGCCGCGATCGCGCGCTCCAAGGGGCAGCCGATCATCCTCGCGGCGACGTCCGCCGGCAAAGGCACCTCGATCATCGTCGGCGCCAAGACCGATATCCACAAGCTCGAGGACCTGAAGGGCAAGAGGATCGGCCAGGTGGTCGGCGGAATTCAGGACGTCCAGTTCCGCGAGGAATTGCGTCTGGTCGGCATGACCATGAAAGACGTCGAACCGATCGCGATCGCTTTTTCCGACCTGCCGGCGGCGCTGCAGGGCGGCAGCATCGACGCATTCACCGGCGGCGAGCCCGCCTCGACCAAGACCATCGAGGACGGTTATGGCCGGCTGCTCAAACATCCCTATGACACCCCGGTCGGCACCATCAACGCCGGCATCCTGGCGCGCGAGACCACGGTGCAGGAAAATCCCGACCTGCTGAAAGCTTTTGTCGGCGCGCATCGCGAGGCCGTCACGCGGCTTCGCGGCAATCTCGATCAAGCTGCCGAGATTGCCTTCAAGAATTGGGGGTTCCCGCAGGTAACGGCGCGCAAGGCGCTCGACAATGTCGACCTGCGCTGGGTGATCGACGACGGCTTCATGAACGATCTCGCCAACTACATGGCGCGGATGAAGGATCTCGGCATGATCACCGCCGTGCCCGACATCAACAAGCTGGTGGTGCGGGACTTCGCCAAGGCTTGACGAGGCCTGACCGGCTGTTGGAGCCTTATCGGTTCTGATTAAGTCAGAACCGGGCTCCGGTTTTCGTTTTGACGCGTTTTCTTTACACGAACCGAAGCCCACGTCGCTCGAAACGCTATAACCTCCGGTATCGGAGAAGCTGGACTTGAACTATCGCGACCGTCTCCTGCGGTTTGGCAAGGCAGCCTGCCTGCCTCTGGCCATCGTCGCTGTCTGGGCGCTGGTGACGGAGACCGGCTCGGTGCCGGCCTACGTGCTGCCGTCGCCACGCGTGGTGCTGGCGACGCTGATCGATTTCTTTTTCGGCGGCTCGCAGCAGGCCTATTCCGGAAAGTTCCTGATTCATCTCGGGCAAAGCCTCTACCGGGTCGCGGGTGGCTTTGCCTGCGGCGCCATACTCGGCATCCCGCTTGGCATCGTGCTCGGCTATAACAGAAAGATCGGCGCCTTCATCGAACCGACGATAGAACTGTCGCGTTCGATTCCCGGAATTTGCTGGCTGCCACTGGCGCTGGTCTGGTTCGGCATCGGAACCGGCACCAGCGTATTCCTGATTGCGCTCGGTTCGTTCTACTCGATCTTCCTCAGCACGCTCGGCGGCGTGCGCTATGTCAATCCGGTGCTGTTGCGCGCCGGCCGATCGCTCGGCGCCAGCGAGTCCGCGCTGCTCACCACCATCATCCTGCCGGCGGCGTTTCCCTCGATCCTGAGCGGGCTGCGGCTCGGCCTTTCCTATTCGTGGATCTACATGGTCCTTGGCGAATTCACCGGCGTCAATTACGGCCTCGGCGCCCTGCTGCTGCAATCGCGCGATACGATGGACACGCCGTTGATCATCGGGCTGATGGCCGTGATCGGCGGACTGGGCGTGCTGTCGGACCGGCTGATGCTGATGTTCATGACCAAGGTCCTCGGAATGGATGTCCGATGAGCGGCGCAGCCAAAGTCAGCTTCCGCAACATCACCAAGGAATTCGTGCCACAATCGGGCGGTCCTGCGATGAAGGCGATCGACGGCCTGACGCTCGACATTGCCGAAAAGGATTTCGTCTGTCTGATCGGTCCATCCGGCTGCGGCAAGAGTACGCTGCTCAACATGATCGCAGGCTTCGAACAGGCGACCTCGGGAGACGTGCTGCTGGACGGCGTCGGCATCACCGGTCCCGGTGCCGATCGCGGCGTGGTGTTCCAGGAGGGCGCGCTATTTCCGTGGCTCAGCGTGCTCGACAATGTCTGCTACGGACCGCGGCGGCTAGGTGTGCCGCGCGACCGCTATCTGGCGGACGGCCACGCCATACTCGACGAAGTCGGACTGTCGGCGTTCGCAAAGCATTTGCCGGCCGAGCTTTCCGGCGGGATGCGGCAGCGCGTCGCGATTGCACGGGCGCTGATCAATCGTCCGCCAGTGTTGCTGATGGACGAACCATTCGGCGCGCTCGATCCGCAAACCCGCGTTCTGATGCAGGAGATGCTGCTGAATATCTGGGAGCACGACAACCGAACCGTGCTGTTCATAACCCACGACGTCGAGGAGGCGCTGTTCCTGGGCACCCGTGTCGTCGTGATGAGCAGCCGACCCGGGCGCGTGCTCGAAGATGTCCGCGCCGATCTGCCCCGGCCGCGTGACTATTCGGTGCTTGGGCATCCCGATTTCGTTCGGATCAAGGGCGAATTGTTCGCGCTGGTGCGCGAGCAAACCATCGCAGCGGCGGCCGACGCTGCCGGCCGCACACCCTCCTCTCGAGCGAGTTGAATCCAGATCGCGCTCACTCGTCCATCACCAGATGAAACTTCCGGCCCAACTGACGATGCACGGTCATGACGGCACGGTCGACGTCACTGACAAAACTGTCGCCGAGCACCACATGAGGATTTCCCAGTTGCGGCCGGAACGATCGGGCAGCGCGCTGAGCGTGGGAACGCGCGCGGTTTCGCAGCCGGGCTGGCTGCGAAGCGCGTCATCCACGAGCTGCGTCAGTTCGGCGAGGCTCTTTCCGGTCGTCGGCATGCGCTCTGGCTTATGTCTTCGGCACTAGGCCAAGCCGCTTGGCGATGATCTTGTCGACCGTGCGCTTCGGCAGGATGCCGGTGATCAAATGCCGCATCGGGTCCGGCGTGATCTGGTAGCGCACTTTTGGACTAGCCGAGGTCAGCGCCTCGAAAACCCCCTCGGCGATCTTTTCCGCCGGCAATCCGATCTCGCTGAGGTGTTTTGTAAATTCGACGACCTTGTTCATGACCGGCAGATAGGGCGAATTCTGGTAAAGCGACATGTCGATGCCGTCGGTCTTGCCCCAGATCGGCGTCTTCACCGCGCCCGGCGCGACGATGATGACGTCGATGCCGAACAACATGAGTTCGCGGCGCAGGCTTTCCGACAATCCCTCGATCGCATGCTTCGAGGCCGCGTAGGCCGGGGTCATCGGGTTGCCGCTGCGGCCGGCGACCGAGGAAATCATCACGATCCGCCCCTTCGGACCCTTCAACTGCGGCTCGACGCCGAGCAGCGGGCCAAAGGCCTGCGTTGCGATGATCGGCCCGATCACGTTGATCTCGAGCTGATTGCGGAATTGCTCGACCGGCAACTCGAGCACGGGTCCGGGGACCGCGATGCCGGCGTTGTTGACGAGGCCCGCCAGCGTCTCGCCGCCGAGCGCTGATCGCACCGTGCCGGCCGCGGCCTTAACCGCGGCTTCATCGGTCACGTCGAACAACAGCGGGGTGAAATTGGCGCCGAACTCGCTCGTCAGGCGGTCGGCATCGGCCTGCTTGCGCACGCTGCCGAACACGCGAAATCCGCGATCGAGCAGCAGCTTTGCCGAGGCCCAGCCGATGCCGGTGGACGCACCGGTGATGACAACAGATCGCATGTTCGTTCCCCCAGGATCATTATGATCGTTTGCACTTGCCCTTCGAGAACTAAGCAGGGCGCGGGCGAAAGCAAGCCGTTGACAAGCCGGATTGACCCATCGGCCGGCTCGCCATTAAAAGGATGATCGTTTTATTTGCGAGTCCGGACAAGCAGTCCGTCACCGGCCTGAGGAAGATGCCGTTCATGGCGAACTGGGGCGGGCCGGATGTGACGTCACGGACGCAGGATATCGATCGCCGCGCGGCTTAGCGCGGCGTCCACCCTACTCCGCGTGGCCATCGATGATCGGACCGAACAGCTCCCACTTCTCGCCGGAAAACTTCATCATCTGCACCTGCTCGATCGGATAGAAATCGGTCGCTGTCGTCTTGGCGCGGATGCCGGGGATGTAGGTGTCGACCTCGTAATCGATGTCGGCGACCATCTTCATGACGTCCTCACGGGTGAGATTGTCGCCGCAGCGCTTCAGCACGTTGACCAGAGCGGTCGAGGTGGTGAAGCCGGTCAAAGGCCCGCTCTCGGACTTGTCGGCTTCCGGATAATACTTCGCCATGAAGGCGCGGTATCGCTGCATGCCCGGATAGCTGTCCCATTGCGGATCGGTGACGTCCATCTGATAGCCGGCGCTGAGGATGCCCCTGGAATTTTCGAGCCCCGCAGGTTTCAGCACCGCGCCGACCGAGGCCGACACGTTGGTCATGATCTGGATCGGGTGCCAGCCGAGCTCGGCGATCTTCTTGATGGCTTGGGCCGCGAATTTCGGCGTCGCGACGTTGATGAAGATGTCGGGGTTGGCGGTCTTGATCGCGACCACCTGCGAATCCACCGTCGGCATGCTGATCTCGTAGGGCACGCTGGCGACGACCATCCTGTCGTACTTGTCGCGCAGCACGTCCTTCAGGCCGAGGACGTAATCCTTGCCGAAATCGTCGTTCTGGTAGAGCACGCCGATTTTGGCGTCGGCATGGTGCTGCAGGATGTAGGTGGCGTAGACCCGCCCCTCGGCGCGGTAGTTCGGCTGCCAGCCGATGGTCCAGGGGAAATGCTCGGGATCGCCCCAGCGCGAGGCGCCGGTGGCGACGAACAATTGTGGCACCTTCATCGTATTCATGTATTTCTGGATCGCGGCGTTCGGCGCGGTGCCGAGCGGGGCGAAAATCAAAAACACCTCGTCGCTTTCGACCAGCCGCCGCGCCTGCTCGACCGTCTTGGGCGGGCTATAGGCGTCGTCATAGGTGATGAAATTGATCTTGCGGCCGTTGATGCCGCCGGTGTCGTTGATCATCCGGAAATAGGCGCTCATCGTCTTGCCGATGATGCCGTAGGCCGAGGCCGGCCCGCTATACGGCATGATGTTGCCGATCTTGATCTCGGTGTCGGTGACGCCGGTGTCGTATTTCTTCTGCGCTGTGGCCGGCAAGGCGACCGCGGCGGCGATCAACCCGGGCAGTGCGATCGTCTTGAAAAGCGTCTTATTGAAAAGCGTCCTGCAGAAATCCCCGAGCGCAAGCTTCATGAATCCCTCCTCCGGCCAGGCGTGACGGCTTTTTCGGACAGTTTCCTCTTCGATTTTCTTTGGGTAGCAGCGCGGAGGATAGCAGCCAGGCCGCACGGCCGGAAGCGGCCAATCATCCGCCGTGCTTTTGATCGAGAGGCTATTTGTCGCGCAAACCGCTTTCGTGCGGCGCAACAACCGCTGCGAAGCTCCCGTCGACGGAACTCGGTCAATCCAGCCCCGCGCGCCTAAAACCTTCCAGATAGTGCTCGCGGTCGGAATCGAGCTTCCACGGCAGTTGCTCCGCGATCCAGGCCAGCGAGATATTGGGTTGCACCCGGCGCAGTTCCTGCAGCGCAGCCGCGGCGACCTCGGTTTCGCCAGCCATGCCGGCGGCGACCGTCAGCACCCGGTAGGCCCCGGTGAGGTCGCCACGGTGGCGGATCGCCTCGCGCGACCGGGCCATGGCTTCGGCATAATTCCCGCCGATGAACTGCGCGTAGGCGGCGATGCCGTGGTAGATCGCCAGCGACGGATCGCGCGGGCTCAACCGTATCGCCCGTTGCGCGGCTTCGTAGGAATCCCGCCAGCGCCCCGAATAGGACAGCGCCAGGGCGTAGTAGCCCTGCGCCACCGAGAAGTTCGGATTGAGCCGCAACGCCAGCTCGAACTCGGCCAGCGAATCATCGAGGCGTCGCATGGAGAAACAAACGCTGCCGAGCGCGGTGTGCGCCCAGGGATCTTCGCTGTCGGCCTGGATGGCGGCCAGCGCGGCGCGTTCGGCGAGCGGGGCGGCCACCGCGATATCCGCCCAACCGAGGTGAACGCCGAACATGTGGCTGGTGGCGAGTACCGAGAGCGCCTGGCCGTAGTTCGGATCGAGCTCGATGGCCTTTTCCAGCAGCGACTGGGCGGCGATGTGGTCGTCCCGCGTCACGCGCCAATAATACGCCAAGGCCCGCATCACCAGATCCCAGGCGTCCAGGCTGCTCGGCGGCTTGCGCCTGGCCCGGAAATTTTCCGCGGCATAGATCTGCGGCTCGATCGCCGCGACGATGGCATTGGTGATTTCGTCCTGCACCGCGAACATTTCGGTCAGGTCGCGGTCGTAATGCTCCGCCCAGACGTGACTGCCGGTCGCGACGTCGTTGAGCTGCGCCGTGATCCGGACACGGCCACCGCTCCTTCGCACGCTGCCTTCGACCACGTAGCGGACGCCGAGTTCCTCGGCGACCTGGCCGATATGGACCGCCCTGCCCTTGTACACGAAGGAAGAGTTGCGCGCGATCACGAAGAACCAACGCACCCTGGACAGCGCGGTGATGATGTCCTCGCTGATCCCGTCGGAGAAATATTCCTGCTCGCGATCATCGCTCATGTTGTCGAACGCCAGCACCGCGATGCCCGGCCGGTCCGGCGCCGGCGGCGTTTGCCGCGCCGGCTGGCCGGACTCCGCCGGCGCGGCAACCGCCGGACCGTCGTCCGGTTGCTCGGTGACGTCGCCGACAAAGCGAAAACCCTTGCGCGGAATGGTCCGGATCAGCCTCTGCTGCTTGCCGCTGTCGCCGATCGCGGTTCGCGCGGCGTTGATACGGCTGGTCAGCGTCGAATCCGAGACGATGCGGCCGCCCCAGACCAGCGCGATCAAATCGTCCTTGCTGACGACATGATCGCGGCTCCGCGTCAGATAGACCAGCAGGTCGAACACCTGGGGTTGCAGCGCGACCTGACGGTCGCCACGAAACAATTCGCGACGCCCGGTATCGAGCGTATGGCCGTCAAATACGAATTTCACACTGCAATCCTGACCGCGTCCGGCCTCATGAAAAAATCAAGCTCGTCTCAAGGATAAATCAGGCGCGCGGCAAAGCATTCCGCGCGCGCATTGGGCATGTTCAGTCCATTCATTGCCTTACCGGAGTCCATTTATGACCCAAGTCCAGTTTACCAACCCGACCGTTTCGAAGAATCGGGCGTCGAAGTTCACCGCGTTTCTGTACGGCGTCGTGGCCTATTTCGCGTTTTTGATCGCCGTTCTCTATTCCATCGGTTTTGTCGGCGGCTTCGCCGTCCCGAAGACCATCGACAGCGGCGAGGAATCGTCCTTCACAAAAGCCCTCGTCGTCGATCTGCTCCTGATGTCGCTGTTCGCCGTCCAGCACAGCGTGATGGCGCGAAAGCAGTTCAAGCAGTGGTGGACGCAATATGTGCCGAAATCGGTCGAACGCAGCACCTACGTGCTGTTTGCCAGCCTGTGTCTCCTGCTGCTTTTCTGGCAATGGTTACCGATACCGGCAATTGTTTGGCAGATCGACGCGCCAGATGTCGCAGCAACCGTCGCGGCCGTAGGCCTGGCGGGCTGGGTGATCGTGTTCACAAGCACCTTCATGATCAATCATTTCGAGCTGTTCGGATTGCATCAGGTTGCCAACAATCTCGCCGACCGCGAGATGCCGGCGCCGCGGTTCCGGACGCCGCTATATTACAATTTCGTGCGGCATCCGATCTATCTCGGTTTCATCATCGCATTCTGGGCGGCTCCCGTAATGACGGCCGGGCATTTGTTGTTCGCAGCGGTAACTACCGCCTACATCTTCGTCGGCATCTGGCTCGAGGAGCGCGACCTGGTCGAAATGTTCGGCGATGAATACCGCCGGTACAGGGAACGCGTCTCGATGCTGCTGCCGTGGCGCAAAACCGTCTGACTAAACCCGATTTCAGCAAGGAAATATGAAATGGATCACATTGGAAGCTGCTTCTGCGGCGCCGTCGAATTGAAGGCCACCGGATCCCCGGAGGCGATGGGGTATTGTCACTGCCGTTCATGCCGGTCGTGGTCCGGCGGCCCTGTCAATGCGTTCAGCCTTTGGAAACCGGATGCGGTGCGGATCACCTCGGGATCGCAGCATGTCGCGACGTTTGCGAAGACCGAGATGAGCCAGCGAAAATATTGCACAAAATGCGGCGGCCATCTGATGACCAATCATCCGACGCTCGGCCTCGTCGACGTCTTCGCCGCCACGATTCCGACGCTGACATTCGCGCCGGGCGTGCACGTCAATTACGCCGAAACGGTACTGCCGCTGCGAGACGGCCTGCCGAAGCTGAAGGATTTCCCCGCCGAGTTCGGCGGCTCCGGTGAATTGGTCGCCGAATAAATCGCGCGACCAGCAATAACATAATCAGCGATTCATCGCGCCGTCCGACTGCTCTCGCCGCACCATACCCGCACCTTGCGGGGATGGTGCGGCAAATTGTTTTAGGGGTGAACCTTCGCATTTTGGCTCCGACGAAAATAATGAACATGAGTTGGAGATCGACCAATGATATTTTCCGATAGCAAGAGTTTCGTCGCCGGCGATCGCGTCGAAAGGCGTCTGGCCGCGATTTTGGTGGCGGACGTCGCCGGTTATTCGCGCCTCATGCATCTCAGCGAAGAAATGACGCATGCGCGCGTCACCGCGCTGATGACCAGCTGCATCCTGCCGGTGATCGCCGAACATTCCGGCCGCGTCATCAAGAACACCGGCGACGGCTTTCTCGCGGAATTTTCCAGCGCGGTCGACGCGGTGCGCGCGGCCATGCAGTTCCAGGGCGAGGTTTACCGGCTGGCCGTCCCCGACGCGCCCGAGGAACGAATCCTGTTCCGCGTCGGCATCCATGTCGGCGACGTCATCGTCGAGCCAAATGACATCTTCGGCGACGGGGTCAACATCGCATCCCGGCTCGAGGGCATCGCCGAAGCCGGCGGCATCTGCCTTTCGTCGTCGGTGCTCGATCAGGTCCACGGCAAGATCGGCATTGAATTCGCCGATCTCGGCCTGCAGGACCTCAAGAACATCGCCCGCCCGGTCCGGGCCTACGCGGTCGTTCCCGACGGATCTGCGCCGAACGGGGTCACGGCGGAAGCTCCGCCGGCCGTCGTGCCGCGGCTCTCGATCGTGGTGCTGCCGTTCGCCAATATCGGCGGCGATCCCGAGCAGGAATATTTCGTCGATGGCGTGATCGAAAGCCTGACCACGGATCTGTCGCGCATCCACGGCGCGTTCGTGATCGCCCGCAACAC
>Ga0068856_100003609_pt1 | contig 15576 bp, 12 predicted proteins | sample KBSCornC62_FD_66595 | JGI IMG/M metagenome (GOLD analysis project Ga0068856, IMG submission 66595) | Corn rhizosphere microbial communities from Kellogg Biological Station, Michigan, USA - KBS Corn C6-2 | ecosystem: Host-associated > Plants > Roots > Rhizosphere > Soil ...
CGAAGGAACGCGCGCATGTGTCCGACTTGGTCGCCCGCTATCCTGAGCATGTAAAACATCGGTCAGCCTTTCCTGAGGAAATGGCGAGCTATTATGCGGATGCAGATATCGTCCTGGTCCCTACCGTTAACAGTGAAGGCACTTCGCTCAGCGCGTTAGAGGCACTGGCAGCGGGCGCTGCTGTCATCGCCAGCGATGTCGGCGGATTGAGCAACATCATCCTCGATGAACACAACGGGCTGCTGATCGCACCGACGGCCGCGGAGTTAAAAGCTGCGGTACTGCGTTTAGCCCGTGATAAAGCGCTTCGCCTCGCTCTACAGCAAAATGCCAAGATTTCAGCGCAGGCCTTCACGAAGGGGAAGTGGGCCCGAGCTTGGACCGGAATTCTGGAAGAATGCAAGTTCGAGATGCCGCATGACCAGGCCGAGCCTGAAAGCCCGCCATATGTTATTTTTCATCCACGAACTGACGGGATCACCTGGTCAAACGACGGTGAGGCAGCCTTGCCACGGCAGCGGCCCCACCACTTGCTCCAAGCGCTTGCGATGCTGGGGGTCGACGTTACGATTATTGAAGATGCTGATCAGAAGGTACCCATTCGAGCGATCGAGGATCGTCTCGAGATTCTCGGGAAAGATGCGCAGGCATATCTTCATCAAGGTGTGATTTTCGTCTATTACGCATATCACGTCTGGGCGCTGGGCGATGTCGGCGCAAAATGGCTTGAAACGCTCCCGGACGCCGATCGCCATAGTTTTGAAAGCACGCGCCACAGCCACGCGCTTCGCAACTTGAAGACTTGGTTCGATCTGATCGATCATCCCACTCTACATGAAAATCCTCTTTATGCGCGAGCGGTCGAGCTATTTATAGACCATGCAGATTACGTGAGCACGTCCAGCCGCGTGCTTTACGAGCTCTATAGGTCGCGTCGCCCAGATATCATTCTGCTGGAGAATGCCTGTTGGCCGAGTCAGTTCGCCCGGGACCATCTTGCTCCCGTTACCAAGTCTGAGCACGATGTGATCGGGACCATCGAAGACAAACATCGTAAGGGCGGTAACATTCTCGGGTACGTCGGCGCCATCGCGCGTTGGTTTGATTTTGCGCTCGTGGAGCGTTTGGCTCGCGAATTCCCAACTGACGAAATCATAATAGTCGGACGCGTCAGCAAAGATGTCGAACACAAGGCCTTTCATTTGAACCGGCTATCCAACGTGACTTTCGTTGGCGAGATACCCTATGCGGATGTGCCGCGGGTGCTTGCCAAACTGGACATTGCGATCCTGCCGTTCCACATCAACGAGGTCACTGATGTCACGAACCCGCTTAAGCTTTTCGAGTATCTCGCAAGCGGTCTTCCGGTAGTTGCAACACGTCTCAAGGAGTTGGTCCAGATTTGCCCTACTACGCCAGGCTTGGTCCACCTCGCCGATAGCGTTACCGAATTCCTAACCGCAATCGCCGAAGCGAAAGCCTCTTTGCGACGCAGCTTCTCTAGGCAGGCTGCCCAGAATTTCGCTTCGATCAACAGCTGGCTCCATCGGGCCGCCGTGGTGGCGGAAAAGATCGTCGGATCTGCTGCAAATTTTGCAATCCGTGACCCGGAGTGGAGCCGCCGTCAAATCGGTATGATCGCCTACAATCGCGAGAACGCAGGGCGCCTTGTCGCGGGATCAATTGGCCCCTCTGAAGCCGCTCCAATTCTTCGCTTTACAGGCACCAGAACCGAACCCGGAGACGTGGTCGGCGTTCGCTTCCCAGTCTATGCCCCGCAGGCCGGAAAATACCGGATCGATCTCTTACTGAGGGCTGACGGCGGCGAGGCATGTCTTATAGACGCGCGAGGCTGGACGGTTTTTCTCGGAGAACGGTCCGTCGCGAAACGGACATCTCTACCTCCGTCCGACGTCACTCGGGTACTCCACATCGATTATCTTCCAGCGGGCATTCATTATGTAGACATCCGTTTCGAAGCGTTCGAGGAGTGCCGCGCCGCCGATCTAGGCTATCTTGAAATCGAAAGGTTTGAAATGTCTACGACGCCGCCCGGCGAAGAGGAAAAAACAATTCTGGCTCAGATTTCCAATCGCGGAACGCATCAGCGGGTCGTGCAGCTGTGAAGATCGCGTGTGTTCTTGGAACTCGCCCGGAAGCCATCAAGATGGCGCCCGTCATTTGGGAGCTCAAGAAGCAGAAATGGGCGCGCCCTATGGTGTGGTCCACCGCACAACACCGGGACATGCTAGGCCCGCTTCTACGCTTTCTTCGTATTGACGTAGATCATGATTTTGACGTTATGACTGAAAATCAGGATCTGAGCAGCCTTGCAGCCCGTGTGCTTCAACAAATTCACGCGCAGATCGATGCTGAGAGGCCCGATCTCATCATTGCTCAGGGTGACACGACTACGGTGATGGCGACTGCCCTTGCGGCGTTCCATGCGCGCGTGCCCTTCGCCCATATCGAGGCAGGGCTGCGCACTGGCGACCTTAGTGAACCCTTCCCAGAGGAGTTCAATCGTGTGCTTGCCGGGCGAGTCGCTACTCTGCACTTTGCCCCAACGGAGAGTGCGTACGCCAACCTCGTTGCAGAGGGAACCAACCCGGACACAATTTGGATAACCGGAAACACGGTGATCGATACTTTACTGGATACACGTGAACGACTGGGCGGTGACCCCAATCTTCCAGTCACTCTGAACGAGGGGCAACGACTAATGCTGGTCACGCTTCACCGGCGAGAAAGCTTCGGCATAGGGCTGGACAACGTATTCGCCGCGATTTGCCTGCTACTGGAGCGGTTTCCTGACCTAGTGGTTCTATATCCAGTTCACCCAAATCCAAATGTTAGGATCCGCGCCCATGAATTACTTGGCGGGCTGGAGCGTGTTAAATTGGTCGAGCCGCTCGACTATGGCCGACTAGTGCATGCCCTTAGCATTTCTACACTGGTATTGACGGATTCTGGCGGCCTTCAGGAGGAGGCACCTGCCCTTGGCAAACCGGTATTTGTCGCCCGTTCCACGACCGAGCGCCCCGAGGCCCTTACGCTTGGTTGCGCGCGCTTGGTCGGAACAGACACTCCGACCATCTTTCGCGAAGTCAGTGCGGCTCTTTCAGACCCCGCAGTCTTCGCCAAGATGAGTCAAGGCGCCTCGCCTTACGGAGACGGACGGGCCGCGCCACGAATCGTTGAACATATTAGAGCATGGGGTGACGCGTGCGCTCTTCGCGTCTAATTTAGAGTTATGTCTCGTATTTCCTTTATTGTACTTGCGAATTCGCAGAGGGCGGGTTCTACTTTGGTGCAACGAATTCTCAATCAGCGCCGAAATCTCTTTGTCTGGGGAGAGAGCGGAGACTTTCTCCCGAATTTTGCAGACACGGAGCAAGAGGCCCTTTTGTTCAGTGCTGACTCCGCCGCCCTGCGCGAAGTCTATCTGCCCCTCAAATCCACACACGGAGTCTCACTCGACGCCCTTAAGAGGATGCAGAACCTTTCGCCGGATGTTGCAACCATCAGGGCGGCGACTGAAGCAGGTCTGCGGGAGTATGGGCGCGTGTTTCATCGCCTTCCTGCTTACGATGAAGTCGGCTTCAAGGTTGTGAGAGCGACCGGACGGGACGTCGATCTTTGCTGTCGCGCGTGGCCAGATGCAGTTAAATTGCTAGTGTTCCGCGAGCCCGGCGCTGTGTATTGCTCCCTTCCCAAGACTTGGCGCGATGCCCATAATATATCCCCTGAAGTGTTTTCTAATCAGTGGATCGAATCCGCTTGCCAATTTCTCGAATATTCACACTCGCGGAAGAATTGTTATCTCATCGATTATGACGGACTTGTGCGAGGAGGGCGGAGTCGCTCGCGACTACTTCTTCTGGCCGACCTCGAGCTTCACGAAATCGAGTCTGTCCTGGCGTTTCGGCTTAATCCGACGTTGGCCCAAGAGCGTGCGAGTGAAGAGGCCGTTTCCAAAGTTCGAGCAAGGTGTTATGAAACGTATAAAAATATCCGTCACTTCAGCGAACTGATCGAAGAGCATACTCCGCCCCCCTAATATTTCTCTAGAAGAGTCTAGGCTTTCTCCACTAAGAGAAACGAAAATCCGCCACCCTCAGCAATACTGAGCAGGAATGTTAACATCGGAGTATCGCCAACGACTTGCCTCAAATATGCGGCAGTCTGAACAGGACCGAACGCTGCCCGGAGCGACTGACGAAAGAAGCGATTCTGATAATGCGCCACTATGTCGTGGAATTGCCGCGCCTCCGCTGTATCGACGCTGCGCAATGCAGCTGAATATTCGGGCCATGCCTTGATCGCGTTTGATGCCGAAACAAACGGTCGAATAAGCCAAGGGTAAGCTTCCAATAATACGAAGTGTTCGATAAACCGATCGGCTACGTCGTCTAGGCTTTCAACGCCTATGTGGCCATCGATTTGGACATATTTCCTGACTGGGTCGTTCACATCAGCCGAATTGCACGTCAAATAGGGAATTTCGGCCGTCTCGATACCATGCAATTGTCGGCCGCCCCGTCGAGTTATGCGGGCAAGCTCCCGAACGACTGCCTCCTTATGCCTGAACTCGATGTGACCAAACACGTCCATCGACCAGACAAAATCGAATTGCCCTTCGCCAAAAGGCATTCCTGTCGTAAAATTGTGAAAGAATGCCTCGTCGTAGACACCATTAATCACATTCGCGACGCATGACTCGCTCATATCTATGCCGGTTATATGAAGCCTATCAGGAAATTTGTATTTTAGCCACTTTCCAAACAGACCCGATCCGCTGCCAACGTCAAGCATCGTAATAGTAGAATTGTGACCGTCTAGCTCACTACGGACGACTTCTTCCAGTATCGTGTACTTCTCCCATTCCAAGCGCTTTTGCGCCGTTTCCGAGAGTAGGGCCGGATTAAAATCCGAGCGACCACTGAAACGCGTGGCATAGAAGTCCGCTGGATCAATTCCAAATGCTTGGTAGGTAACTTCGGACTTTGTTGCGAACCCCACCGCTGCCCCTTCCTCGCGGCTGTCGTAATGCGCGCCGCGCGCCTCGACCGCGCTACCGGTGAAGAATTGCCAGCACAAGCGATGCGCAGGCAACCACCATCAGAATGACAGAAATGTAGAATGGAAGGTGTCGTGTGCCTTCGACCGGATCTTCCCCTAGATTTTCTGCCGCAATGATCACCTCTTGCCTAACCCAAAAACGACGTGCGAGGACGGTTACGTCGTCACGGGGCCGAATAGGCTCGCCGGCTGCTTTAAGATCCCGCAGCAGCAATTCCTTGAGCGCGGCCGGCCGTTTTGATTCTCGCGTGGGCCGGATCCTAATTCGTTCTCGATCCAGGATAATCTTATAGATTTCTCCCCCAGGACCATACGCTCTGAGGGGGCGCTGCCTGACTAGATGATCGATAAGCAATTGTCGCGCCGCCACCTTAGGCGAGCTGAAAAGAATCAGCTTCTCATCGGCATCCACAAACAAACATTCCTTCGGGACCATCGCGGCAACTCCCCGTCGCGCCTCTTCAAAATGCAACCGCGTTAGCCAGCCTGCCTGGCTCCAGAACCGCGTAGAAGAACCCTGATTTCGCCCAGGATGGCTCGGTTCCGCGCGATCCAAGGCCGACGAACAGACGTTCAATCCGGCGGATTCTAATGATCATGTCCCTAGGCGCTGTCACCAATATAAGTCACCCAGACGGATATAATTATAATTGACATCCCGCGCAGCCGAATCGGCTACCAGCAATGTGCGCATAGGCAAGCGATGGATCGGACCGAAGCCTTCGTCTGCCGAATCCCGGCTGTCTGTCTGACCGGCTCGGTGAGCACGCAGTTGGGGAACATTTCCTTATGGCCGCTGCACTGATCAAGCCTAATATTGAGCCCATTTTTCCCGGGGACGCGATAAAGCACGTTATCTTCAGCATTGGAGCGAATCCGTTTGGCTTACCTCGTTCAGAACCTTGGTTGATACCTAGGATCTTTTTATGAGGCACGGATGGTGACGTAAGACCAATGAATGGGCGTAGAATTTGGGGAATTTTATCCCGCCCGCCGCGACGGAAGTCGTTCTGTTCCAACGAATTTTACGGACGTTTCAGGGCGCTTCGCTCCTCGCATCGACTGCGTGAGAGGCACGATTTTCGCCGTGACGATGCAGAGGGCCAGAGCCGCCCCAATGTCAACCCGCCTTGGTCGGTGACGGGATTACATGGCCACACAGTCAATTCCCGGGGCGTTCTCAACCACGAGGCGCCGCAGCGGTGCAATGACCAATTGCTCCCATAAAGAGGTCGTGATCTCCTCCAGCTTGTCTGTCAGGTCCGCCCGCTGTTCGAGCCATTCCTCCAGATCGGCTAAGACACGCGCCTTGAAACCAGGGCCGGCATTCCAATGACGCGCGCATTGGCTCCATATTGGGGCCCGCGACAGTGGCTCATGATAGATTTCCATTCCGGCCCTCTGCACGGCTTCCAAAAAAGCTGTGCGTGTGGCAACCGCGCTCTTACCCATCTGGTCAATCGTTTTCGATGCCAGACGTAGACCGCCGTCGTCTTTCAGAACGGTGAGATAGTCGCTTAGCGAGACGAACCACCGTTCGCTTCGCTGCCAAGCGTCCTGGGCCGCGCCGATGCCGATGTGATAGACAACATTCAGACCAGAATATTCTCCGTTCCGTCGCATGGCGGCCCATAGCGTCGCGGCGTGTCGGATGCCGGCGATCGTGCTCAGGGCTTCTTTATGAGCAAACTGCTCGCGTGCGGGAAGCGCCGGGTCGGTGCCAAGAAAGGCGTTGAGCGTTTCAGCTACTTTCTCCAGCGCTGCGGTGAGCGCCTGCGTGTCGTGATTTTTCATCACTTCGTCGGCAGCCGCACAGAGGTCAAATAAACGGTTTTCGACGGTCGCTCGCATTTGGCTAAGCTGGTGAAACAGAACCTCGCGCACGGGAGCGGGATCGTCCGATTGAACGTTGAAAAACGCGATCGGGACGCCCGCCAGGCCCTCGGTCGCAAGTTCGTTTTCGACTTGCATCTGCTTAAAGGCATAGCCCTCGGCGTCATCCATCGCGACGTCGCCGGCATCATCCTTCATCGCCCGTGCCTCTTCGGTGCGTGGCAGCACCAGGATCGACACCTTCCCTGTGCTAACCGGCTCGGAGTAGGCCTGGTGCATGTGCTGCAGTAACGAGTGGGCCGTCTCACCCGGCGCGTCATCGAAGCGCGTGCAGAACATGACGGCGGTGCGCGGATCTTTCAGTCGCAGACCGAGGTCTTGGCGCACAGCCACATCATCAACACCCTTCGTATCGATCGCGTTGATTTCCAGGTCGCCGAAGGCGCGGCCGAAGTCGGGGATGATGAGATCAATGTTTGTCGGCAGCGACACGTCAGCAAGGCGGCCGTTGTTGATTTCACGGAACGCTTTCGCCGCCCATTCCATCGGGTGCTGCCGCGTCGCGCTGTCGTACCACAGTTCACGCTGCGTCCTGTCGCGTAGCTTCATCAGCTCCAACATCCGGATGCGAAATTCGTCTTCGCTGGCACAGTCAGCGACAAGGTTGGCGACCGGATCGGAATAGAGGGTCTTCCCTTTCTCGGTCGATCGCTTCCGGGTCAGCCCCGACATATTACGAATAGCACGATCATGCTCCCGGCTCACTCCGGCCGGGTCGGCAGATGCTTGCACCCCTTTCAGGGCTGCCCAACGGGCAGCACAGAAATCAGATACCAACTCCCGCAATTCTGCCTCCGGCATCGGCTGGAGACTGATGCCGAACTCGGGTCCGCGTCTGATATGAACCTCGCAAATCGTTGTGCCGCCGGCGCCCGTTTCCAATACCGGGCGGTCGATCGGCTTGGACGTGTAGGCCGGCGGTACAAGCAGGTCGAAAAGGGAATTCAAGACGGCGGATTTGCCGACACCTATCGGACCGATGAAGGCGATGTTGTGGTTCGTCTTCTGAAGATAGACCGCGCCGTTAAGCAGCGTGTCCCGGTGCCGCTCGATCTGCCGGCGCAACGGCCACGGTCGACTTTCATCGGCAAGAAACGCGTCAATGTTACCGAGGGCTTCATCGGCACGTTCTAGGCAGGCGCGCTGCGGGTTGAAGAAACGCGGCTGCGGCACGTGTTTCCACTCTCGACGGCAGAATTCCTGGTAGGCGCGCGCATACGGCGAACCCAAAGTGACCAACGCGTCGAGTATCTTGTTTATTTCCGCCCGGGATCTGATTTCGCCTTTTTCGGTACGCGAAATGCGGCTCTGGTCGATGCCGGCTTCTGTGGCCAACGCGCCTTGAGTGACTCCTAGCTCCGTGCGAATTCGGACCAGAATGGCCCCGTGCAAAACAGCATCAAATTGACTGCTTTCCTTCATGCTGCATGTATGACCCCGCTGCCGCGGGGGTCAACCGCATGGAGACCGCGCGGGTCGTACGCCCAAGCCATACCCAAGGAAGCGTGCGGAGCCGTCTGCGAGTTCTGCCTTAAGTCGGGCAATGGTAGCCTCGATCTTGTCCGCCATCTGGTGCAGAGCCGCCGCCCCTTTCCGTCCATCACGCTAACTGCCAATCGACGGCACTGAGCCACCCCCTCCTGCGCAATCAGAACGTTCTTTTCCAGAGCCGCCCTGGGGAACCGTTTGTGACGACGGGGACGGTCTCCAAGGGTTCGGCCGTGTTCGCGCACAATAGCGTACGCTTGATCCGGGTTAAGCGCTGCCAGGACAAGGTGAGTTATAGTAAGGGATCGGCGCTTTGGATCAGCGCGGCGCCGAATGTCGGCAACGGGAAAGCTGCCGCCTAAAGCCGGAGCCTGTCCGTGACCAAAGATGATATGGATTATTTCGAGCAGCGCAGGCGCGAGTCCATAGCGCGCGCTGCCGCTTCGCAAGACCCCCAACTCGTGGCGATCTATCGCGCGTTCGCAGTGCAATACACCCGCGCGCTTCAGAGCTACGGAGCCGCGGACGCCGAGGAAGACGCGGCTTAGCGCAACGGCCCGAACGCAAGGTCCCAGACGTTTGATGCCAGTTGCCTATGGCGTTGAACCCATGGCGTGGAACTGTGGTGACGACCGCCGGCGCAGGGACCTTGAAATACCCGCCGACGATCGTCGATCTGCTCCATGATCATGGGTGATTAATGTTTCGGCGCTGAATCGCGATGGCAGCGTCGGCCATCAATCTCTGCGATTGAGCGGTTTACGGACCAGCAGTTAGCGAGGAGCGGGGCAGATGAGCGATGCGCGCTCTACGGCACTCAACGAAGTGATTGCGGGCCTACTGCGCGTGCATTCACACTTTCGAAACGCCAGCGGAATAAAATGCGCCGGACGATCGGCGGCGTAAGCCCTATTCCACCGTCGATCGTCGACTCTCCCGAGCCGCCTGAAGCCGATTATTTGAGCCGGCCATTCCGCCGAGCGCCGTGGCAGCTATGTCCGATCCGTGTCCCGCCTCCACGCTCTCCTCGCCGACGTTCAGAGCATAAGCCGGGGGATACAGCAGAGAGTGTCGCCGCCTCTACCGCGGGGAAGAATGGCACCGGGTATCCAATAGATTAAGCGATGTAGGGCGCGCCTGGTTCAGCCCTCCCCTCGATGTACCTCGTGCGCATGTTCGCTTTCGGCCGTGAACAATGCCCCCGCCGCTCGGCGTAACAACGGTTTTGGAACTGTCGCGACGTTGCGGTGGGACGCGCGCCACATTGGAAGGTTGGGGGTTCCATGCCCGACCTTACTGCCGGACCATATCCTCCCACGGCAACTCGACGCAATCGCTCGGCGCGGCCAGAAGGTTAGAGCCGCTCTCGGCGCTGGCGCATAGCTGGGGCCGATGAAACGTGCGTAAGGTTGCTTCGGTCACGAAGCCCTCGTTCAACGACTTCCGGCGCTCGCTGCATGCTGAACACGCTCTGCGAAACTAAAGCTCCGCTTATCTTGTCGTTATATAGGTGACGGCCATTGGTTAAGCTGCGTGGGGTTCGCTCCCGGTGGCCGTCAACTCGACCAACAGATTTGCTTCCGCCCAAAGATGACCGTCCGATTCCGGGCCTCATGGCGCTCAAACGAGATCTATCTCGCCGCCCCATCAATTGTCGGTGGCGGTCCGGACCACTTCATTTCCCTCGTAACCATCTCCGTGACGGGTACGGTGGGCTGGAGGAAAGCAACAAGGGCGCAGGCTCTGTGATTGGCCTGCCTCCCGCCCGACCGCCTCCACGAACAGCCTGATTCTGTGGTTAACAATCCGTTTCGGCGCGAGTTGACCACCCAGAATCGATCTACATCGGCTACAAGTGGGATCCGGGGGCGGGATGCTGGGGGGAGCCAGCAAATCGGCAGATTGCCTGTGACGCCGCTTCACCGTGGCGGCCGCAGGTTTGTATGTTGCGTAAGGGAGCGCGGGTGAGACCGTACCGTAAAGGCTTTGGCCGGGGTTCGGCCGACCTGAATAATCGCGAATGGCAGGCGATTCAGCCGTTGCTCCCCAAGTCGCGGGGCATCGAGCGGGTGGATGATCGGCGCGTGCTCAACGGCATCCTGTGGCGGCTGCGTACGGGGCGATCGTGGGCCCAAATTCCGGCGCATTATGGTCGACCGACAACCTGTCAGACGCGCTTCATACGTTGGCGCGACGCGGGTCTGTGGGCTCGTATCGTGCATGCCGCAGCAGAGATACACGGCTATGGTGTCGAATTAATCGACGCGGAAACCGCGGGCGTGCCGGCGAGCTGTGCACGCCTGACATCAATATTTGGCAACGATCATGTGGTATGGCGTAGTTGCAAATAATGAAGACAACACCGCTGCCGCGATTCCTGGTTTCTATGCTCACTGTAGCATGACAGGTACATAGGCTTCATTCCAACAGGGTTCGGCACCAAAATTTCAATATAGTTTTAGCCAAAGCGCGCCGTCCGTCCATGTTTCTGTCGGGTCTTTGTGAAAACATTTCCAGCGTCGGCCATCCGGTGATCGGACCACATCGGGACCGCTTGCTTCCGAGCAAGCGCAATTTGCGCCGATCCAGGTTAATTATCCGCAACCTTTCTGGTCCGCCGCTTTGGATTCAGAATATTGAATCCGCTGGGGTCAGAAGCCGGATAAGATGATGGATCGGATTGTGGGATCCGAATCGTTTTGGGGTAATGAGTCATGCAACACAAAGTGTTTCTTGCTTGTGCAGCGTTGGTCGCTTGCACCGCAAGCGCGCCGGCATTCGCCACGGCTTGCAGCCTAACGGACGTCACTCCGACCGCCATTGCATGTGCCGGCGGGTATGCCGGAAACGTGCTGGATAGCAGTGGAGCTGATGTTACAACTCAGCAAACTGCTCTCGCTGCGCTGGGCTTCACCTGGGACGGTACGCACTTCGATAATTTCGAAAAGCTGAGCCCGCTAAACGGCGCGACGACGATCGACTTCAGCACCTTGCTCCATGGCACGACTATCGTCGGCATCCACGTCGGCGGTGGAAGGGACGGCGGTCAGACTACCTTCTACAAGTTCGACGCGGGCGCCGCGCTCGATACTTTCACCATTCACCTGCCGAGCAGCTCCGCGGCAGTGCTCTATTCTACTCAAGATGCTACCTCACCTGCTCCGGAGCCAGCAAGCTGGGCTTTGATGCTGGGAGGTTTTGGCCTTGTTGGCGGCGCGGTGCGCCGCAGGCGCAGCCATCTTAGCGTCGCCTAAGCCCCACTTGGGTGAGTGCTGGCCGCCGCATCCCCCGATGCGGCGGCATTTCACGCGGGGGAAGCTGTTCGACGCCTTATCACAGCTGGGCCATGCCGAGTGCGTAATGCAAAGGCTTCGCCCTGCTGTCGAGCTTCCCTTACTTCGGGCTAGGCCAGTGACATCCATAGACGGTTCTTGCCGAGCCGCTGACTGAGTTCGCGCGTCGAATCTGTGGGTGGGGCTCCAGCTCGGCAATTTTGGGCGGATCGATCTGAAGACTACGGGAGGTTGTCCGAGCCCCATTTGCCCCTTTGCCGTCGTCGCAGTCCGTCTTGCCCAAACCAGGGTACATTTTTTCTTAGCCAAGGCGACGCCAGCATCTCCTCAGGACGCAACGTTCAGTCCACGCCAATGTCCACTGACCTTGACCTACGCAATCTGATGCAGATCGTATCCGCACGCCTCGGCATGGATTAAGAATGCTCGTGCCTGCCATGTGACGTTGCCTATGCCTTGCTCCTTCATAGAGCCGATACTCAACTTCCTTGCTGAGCCGCCAAAGCGCGACGAACGTGCCGTCGGCGCCCAGAAGACGGCCGTCTTCCGGTCCTTCTCCGATCAGGACCGGATCTGTGATTTTATCGAAGACATAGATCAGTGAGTTTTCCAGATAGCGGTTGGGGAGCTGCCAAGAGGAATCCTCCTCCTCAACTCGCCTTCTGCCAGATCGCCTTTCCAGCTGGCGACCCGCCGGATGCGATCCCCACATAATCGGCGAACAGATGGAGCCATCAGCTTTTCGTCATTCCGACGTCTCGTGACTGGAAACATATTCGTCGATGCGCGTATTAGCGCTTGGTTTGAGCCCCCCTGGCTATCTTGGGGTATCAATAAAGGGGAATTGTAATGGGTATGCTTAAAGCGATTTTGCCGGTCGGCCTCGTTGCAGCGGTCACGATGGGCTCGGCGGCAGGGGCTACGGTTATCCACGTCGGCGGAGCCACGACTGGCGCCCCGGCTGATGCTGCCTACGCTTTCGATTTGACGAATGGCTCTACGCCCTTCTCGCCGATCATCACGGCTCGGTATAGCGCCGATTACGGCACGCATACGGGGACCCAGGCGGTTGACGATTCGTTCGTTTTCACGATTCCGCAGGATGGCCTGGGCAGCGGCAACTTTTCGACCAGCTTCACGGTCGACTCGAACAAGTTCACGCTCACCGACATCCTATTCAATGGCCAATCCTATTTCAGCCAGGTGACCATCGGCTCACATGGGTATTCCTTGTCGATTGATGATCCTTTGCCGATCAAGGCAAATATCCAGAACACGCTCGAGATCATTGGGAGCGTGCAGGGCATCAATGGCTACAGCGGAAACCTGACCTTCGCCGCTGGGGCCGTTCCGGAAGCCTCGACATGGGCGATGCTGGTTCTTGGCTTCGGCGCAGTCGGTGCCGCCGCTCGCCGTCGTCGGGCTGCGACCACGGTTGCATTCGGCTGATTGGCAACAGGGGAATTGAGGGCCGCCGGCGAAAGCCTGCGGCCCCTTTTTGTGGCGCGATCGGATTTGATTGCGAACTTCGGTCGAAGAGCGCTTGCCAAGCAGGCCCCGCAAAGGTGATCTGCTTCTGCCGCATGGGAACGGTAAGGAGGAGGTTGCGAGATTCCTTGTTGGTCGATCAGGACTGACGCGCCGGCTGACTGAACTTTGCGTCTGAGGCGTGCATTCAATACAACCAGCGTGATTGATGGGAGCCTGTAAACTAAGCCTGCCGCTTCGCCAGCTCGATCATCGCCTCGCTCACGAAGCAATCCCGATGCCTTGTAAGCAGGCGCTCTGCGGTTCGCCCTTGCGAGCTAAATTTTGCCGTTCGCCAGCGGTTGATCTCATATCACCAGAAAAGAGAGCCTGCGGACAAAGCAATTACGGCCACGGCAGCCGCCACCAGCAGATTTTGCGCGCCTTCGAAAAGCCGAGACCTATCAATCATGATGCGGTCCTAACGCTTGCGCCGGAGCGGAGGGTTGCAAGTTTGAAACCGATCGTAAGCCGATCGCTTGTCGCTGTCTTGAGATGCCTCACGAGATGCCCTTCGCTTCGCGTTGGTCGTTCCGGCGAATGCTTCAGCAGCCGGCCGCGCCCGACCGGCTGCTTCCGCTTCCCCCCAAGGAACTATCCGACCTTCTTGAAAGTGATCTGATTCACGGTCGTCTGCACGTAGGTCGCGTTGTTCGGCGTCGCCGTCGAGGAAAGCTCAACGAGCGTCATCGTGCCGGTATTCAGATCAAGTGTGCCGCCGTAGGCGAGCGCGGGGCCGCCGCCGTCGCTCGGCAGGCCGACGATCGTCACCGACTGCAGGGACAGCCCCGCCGAGCCGGCATTGATGTCGGTCACGCCGTAAATCATCGACGGGCCACCGCCCCAAGTCATCTTGCCCTGAACGAAGCCGAAGGCGTTACCGGTATAGGGCACGACCGACTGGATCATGAAGACCGTGCCGTCCGAACCTTGCCAGGTTCCCACCAGGGATGGCGCGGCCTCGCTTCCGCTCTGGCCGCTCGGCAGCGTTTCGGGCGCGGGCGCCTCGTGCGAGACGCGGTTGTAGATGAGCTTGTCGATATAATTCCCGCTGGGGCAGAGGCCGGGGAAATCACAGGATGCGATCATCGCATGCGCGAGAACCAGCTGTTCGGACGTATTGACGATATTGATCTGCCCGCTCAGCGCCGACGTCCAGTGCCAGCTGTTGTCGCTTGGACCTGCCACGATCGAGTGCCAGTCGATCGCGAGACATACGGGTTGGCCCGCTTGCGCGGTCGGCTCGGCCGAGGTCTGCCAGCCGACGACATAATATTCGCCGGTCGAGCCGGTGGTGGAGGAATATTTGCCCACCACGAGGTTCGGATTCACCTCGCTGAGCACCATCTGCGAATTATATTCGTTCTGCCAAGTGCCGGCCACGGTCATGTGCCGTCTCCTCTGGTTCGATTGCTGGTGAAGAGCGCCGGGAGGCCGCTCAGTAGCGGATCACGTCCTTGGGACCGGGAAGCTCGAGGTTTGACGATGGCCGCGTGATGATCTTGGGACCGCCGGGCTTGTTGAAAGCCCACATGCCATAAGGCGAGAGGACGACTTCACCGTTCTCGGCATAGGATGGGGTGTACCCGAATATCGTGTAGCAATTCTCCATCACCACGGAGCCGACCAACGCCAGGTTGGTGAGGCCGAGCGGGTTGAACTGGGGCAGATCCTTGCCTTGGTCGGGGCCGGCCTCGATCTCGACCATGTACATGTCGGACGTGATGGTCATCTGTCCGCCATTGAGGGCGAGGGTCACCGGCGGTCCGCCCGGTCCGACCATCGCCAGGGTTCTGTTCATCAATGTGTCGTCGCCCTTGAATTGCGACGAGCCGGAATCGAGGCAGAATTGGATGTCGGTTGCGAGCACAGTGCCGCCGACGGCATAGCTCTCCAGAGCGGTGCTCCAGATATATTCGACGCCCTTGAACTGCGTGTAGGGCGACCAGGGCATAAAGATGCCCTCGGTTGGAATATATTGGGATGGATCAAACCCGCCGATCTGGCACGATCCGCGCCGCGTATTGGGGTCCCAGTTGAACGAGACATAAGGCGAGTTCGGACTGATCGTGCCCTGGTTCATGAGGGTGGCGACGATGAAGCTGTTGCCCTGCTGGACATAGGCGCTGCCCGACGGAATCCCGAGTCCGCCATCCCAGTCTAGCTGCGCGAACTGCGGGCCGGAATATTGTGCGGACAGGTAGAATGCCATCGGCATTGGGCCGGCATTGGGTATGCCGAGCACGTCCTTGCCGGTTACCACCATCATCGTACCCCACGGCCCGAAACTGAA
>Ga0068856_100003619_pt1 | contig 15527 bp, 11 predicted proteins | sample KBSCornC62_FD_66595 | JGI IMG/M metagenome (GOLD analysis project Ga0068856, IMG submission 66595) | Corn rhizosphere microbial communities from Kellogg Biological Station, Michigan, USA - KBS Corn C6-2 | ecosystem: Host-associated > Plants > Roots > Rhizosphere > Soil ...
AGCCGACGCGCTGCAGGCACTGGTCGATGCCTATAAGAATGCCTATCCCAACGCTTCGGTGGACGACAGCGGACAGAAGTCGGGCGCCGACTCGCGCGCCAACCTCGACACCGCGTTCACGGCCGGTGCGTTCCCCGACGTCTTCCAGCTGAACAGTCAAGATCTCGGTCCGTTCGTCACCGCCCACGCCGGCCAAGTCGGTCAGCTCGACAGTCTGTTCGCGGATCCCGCGGTCAAGGCCGCGTTCCTGCCCGAGGTGCTGAAGGCGGTCACGGTCGACGGCCACATTCAAGCCGTGCCGATTGACGTTCCCCGCGAGAGCGCCTTCTTCTACAACACGACCATCTTCGCGGCGAACGGGATCACCCCACCCACGTCGGTCGACGAGCTGATGGCCGCCTGCGCCAAGCTCAAGAAAGCGGGCGTCACGCCGATCGCGGCCGCGACTGGTATGAGCAACGGCTGGATCGTGCGCGAGCTCTTCAACGGCATTCTGCAAGGCACGATGGGTTCGGCCGTATTCAAAGACTTCATCACCGGCAGCAAGGCCGTCACCGATCCCGAGATCTCCGCGCCGCTTCAAGCCGCGATCGCGACGCTCGGCACGATCCTGACCAAGTACATCAACGACGATTCGGCGAGCCAGCTACCGAGCGGCAACACCTTCGGCTGGACCGACGCCGCGGATGCGGTGCACGACGGTAAAGCCGCCATCTTCATCCACGGCGACTGGGTCAAGGGCTACTGGACCGCGCATTTCGGTTGGACCCCGGGCGTCGACTTCGGCGAAACGGGCGCCCCTGGCGCGGCGGATTTGTTCTCCTACGGCGTCGACGTGCTCGGCATGCCCGCGACTCCGCCCAATCCGACTCCGGCCAAGAACTTTCTGACCGTTGCCGCGTCCGCCGCGGGCCAGATCGAATTTGCGCGCTTCAAGGGCTCACCGCCCGCGCGCATCGACGTCGGCGACAAGCTGGACGTGCTCGCCAAAGCCGCGCTCAACGATCTCGTCAACGCCAACGTGCGCGTGCCAGTCGTAGCGCCCGGCGCTTGGGATACGGCGCTCGCCGTATTTTCGACCACGCCCTGCGCGGCTGCGGACCAGGACACCCTGTATCAGGCATTCGTGGCAAATCCGCCAGCGGCGATGGCACTCTGAGGCCGAAAGTCCGGGCGTTGCGCGTCCGCTGATTTCGAACCAAAGCGAACGCGCGCGCTCGCCACCCCCTCGGAAGGGATTGTTACTTCCGGGGGCTGCCACTAGCCTCGGGCCATGCGACTTGGCCGGTTCGCGGCGGCACTTGGTTTTTCGAGCTTCGTGGTGGGAACGGCCTTCGCTGATCCGATTCCGTCCTTGGATGTGCGGGGTTTCCACCCATCGAGCGATCCGGCCGGGAGCCTCTATCTCGAGCCGACGATGACCCCGGGGCCATTCAAGTGGAACGTGGCGGCGTGGGGCTCATACGCCCGCCGTTTGGTCACGGTCACCGATGCCACCGGCAAGGAGGTCGCGGTACCGGTCAGCGATCAGTTCTCGATGGACTACGCATTCGGGATCGGCGTCGGTGACCGCTTGGCGTTCGGCCTCCAGCTGCCGACCGTGATCTATCAAACGGGCACCGGCGAGGATCTGATCGGCGCCCGGCTGCCGCAAAGCGCGCTCGGTGATTTGCGGTTGAACCTGAAAGCCGTTCTTCTGCCAGGTGGCGAGCTCGGCGGGTTCAGTATCGCCGCGCTCGGCGCGGTCACGCTGCCAACCGGAAATGGGCGATCCTACGTGGCCGAACAGGCCGCGACCGGCGAGCTGCGTTTGTTGAGCGAACTGCGCCTGGTGGCGGTCGCGGTGCGCGCGACCGCGGGCGTTAAAGTGCGCGGCTCGGAAGAGACCTTCATCGGCGAAACGTTCGGCCACGAGCTGCCCTGGGGAGCCGGGCTTTCGCTTCGGCCGCAAGCGCTCGGGCTCGATGAAAAAGGGCGCTGGGAGTGGGATCTCGAAGCGCACGGCGCGATCGCGGTCACGCCGAAATTCGCGTCGGCCGCGCAGTCGCCGGCCGCGATCGGATTGTCGGCGCGCTACACGCCGGGCGCGGTGTCGTTCATCGCGGGCGCAGAATTGCCGCTCGACAGCGCCGTGGGCGAGCCAATGGTGCGCGCGGTGCTCGGTGTCGGCTGGGCCCCGCGCGTGCACGACGCGGACAAGGACGGCATTCCCGACGAGGTCGACCAATGTCCGGAGCTCGCCGAAGACAAAGACGGCTTCGAGGACAGCGACGGCTGCCCCGATTTCGACAACGACGATGACGGCGTGCCCGACGACAGCGACCGCTGCCCCACCGAAAAAGAAGACAGCGACGGCTTCGAAGACGACGACGGTTGCCCGGATCCAGACAACGACCACGACGGCATCTTGGACGTGAAGGATGCCTGCCCGAACGAGGTCGGCGCCGCGTCCAGCGATCCGAAACAGAACGGCTGCCCCGAGCGCGATCGCGACGTCGACGGCATCCCCGACGCCAAAGACAAATGCCCGACACGCGCGGAAGATCGCGATGCCTTCCAAGACGACGATGGCTGCCCCGATCCCGACAACGACGGCGACCACGTGCTCGACGTCGACGACGCGTGTCCGAACGTGCCCGGCGCGGAACGCTCCGATCCGGTGCTCAACGGCTGTCCGAGCCCAGACAAAGACGGCGACACGATCGACGACCGCGACGACAAATGCCCGGACCAGCCCGAAAATTTCAACGGCGTCGAGGATGACGATGGCTGCCCGGAAGCGGTGGATGCCAAGAAAAAGGCCAAGCCCGATCTGGTCGCCTTCGAAACCACGGGCAAGACGACGACCGTCGTGATCCGCGGGCCACTCGCGTTCGACATCGGCCCCGATTCGGTCGAGCTCAGCGCCAAATCCGATGCGACGGTGCGCGCGCTCGGCGAGCTTTTGAACCAGCACCCGAACGCGATCGTGCTGGTCGGCGCGAAGCCCGCCTCGAACAGCGCGGAAGCCGAGCAGCGCGCGCTCAACGAGTCGTTCGCGCTCGTGTTCGCGCTCCGCCGCTTGACCCATCGCGACGAGGTCGCGGAAACGGTCAGCTTCCAGGTCGTGGCCAAGACGCCGGGTGCCGGCGCGCGTGGCTTCGGCATCGGGCTTTTGCAGTGACGGCTCGTCGCCGCGCTCTGCAGACCGCGATCGCGGCGCTCGCGCTCTGTGCGCCAGGCGCGGCTCAGGCTCAAACCCGACGCACTGCGCCGAGCCCGCCGCCACCGGCGCTGCAAGCCGTGACGCTCAAACGGCGCTTGGGCGTCGATGTCGCCGAAGCGCTGCTGAAGAGCACGGACGCCGAAGAGCGACAGCGCGGCTTCGAGCGGCTGAGCAGCGTCGGCACCGCGCAGGCCCTCGATTTACTGCTCAAGGTGTTCGACCCCGGCGGCGCCGCGCGTTCGGCGCGCGATCGCCTGGTCGCGGTGCGCGCGCTCGGGCCGCACGCCAAGGTGCCAGCGGTGCGCGAGCTGCTCGTGCGCGTGATGGTGGGTGTGGGCAGCAACCCCGAGCGACCCGAGGCGATCGACGGTTTGATCGAGCGTGCGGCCGCGCTCGCCCTGGCCGCTTCCGGTGACGATGCGGCGATCTCGGCGCTGGGCAAGGCCGTGCGTCAGCCGGGGCACGTCGCCGACACCGCCAAGGATGCGCTCTTGGCCTTTCCCCCGCGAAACTTGCAGCCGCTCTTGCAGGGCCGGAGCTCGCCAACCAAGACGCTGGTGAGCGTCCTGCTCGAGCTCGGCGATCCACGCGCGATTCCCACGCTGCGGCTGATCGTGCAGAGCGCAGCCGTAGACGTGCGCGCGGACGCGGCCGTCGCACTCGCGCACTTCGGCGATAACGAGACGCTCGAGCTCGCGCGGCACTGGCTGCGGCACGAGACTTCGACCGAGCTGCGCTTGGCCTCCGCAAAAATCTTACTCGAGCTGCACGCGCCGGACGCGGGCGCCACACTCAGCCAGCTGCTCGCGAACCCAGCCACGCGCAGCGCCGCGCTCGCGCTCGCCGACTCGGTCAGCCTGCCCGCGCTGAGCTCGGAGCTGAAGCAACTCGCGAACCAGGCCCAGGCCGAGGAGCGAGCCGACCTGATGGCCGCGCTCGGACGCGCGGGCACGCGCGAAGCCGCTGTTTTTTTGGGGGGTGCACTCAGCGCACGCGAGACGTCATCGGCGGCGGCGCTGGCGCTCGCGCTCGCGCCCGGAGACGCCGCAGAGGCGGAGCTCGAGCGCGCGCTCGGCAACGCGAGCACGCGCCGCGTCGCAGTGCGCGCGAGCGCGGCGCGATTCGTCGCCCTCGGGCGGGCTCCGAGCGGCTTCGAGAGCGCGCTCGCCGCGCTCGGCCGTTCACGCGATGCCGCTGATTTGGCGACCTTCGTCGCCGCTCGCGCCGTCAGCGCGCCGCACGAGGTGGCAGCGCTATTGAAGCGAGCGAGTCCGGTCGAGCTGCGCGCGCTGGCTCGCGCCGCGTTAATCCCCGAAGTGGCCGAGGTGCTCGCGGATCGGCTCGCCACCGAGCCAGACGAGTCGCGGCGGACCGCGCTCGCGGCGAGCCTCGCCGTACCAGAGGCGGCCGAGCGCGTACCCACCGACGTGCTGCTCGGCTTGCTCGAGGCGCGTGGCCTCGCCGCCCCGCTTTCCGCGCGCGCGCTGGCCATGCGCGATTCGCCGACGCTCAGGCCAAAAATCCTGAATCTGCTCGCGAGTGACGACGCGCTCTTGCGCAGCCACGTGGCGCTCGGGCTCGGTCGCAGCGAAGAGAGCAGCGCGCTCGGCGTGCTCGAACGCGCCTACCGCTTCGAGACCAACGACGAGGTGCGCCTGGCCATCGTGCACGGGCTCAGCGCGCGTCGTGAACCGGCCCGTAAACGGGTCCTCGCTCTTGCGCGCACGCTCGACGGATCGCGCGCGGTGCGCGAAGCCGCGGCGCTCGCCCTCGCGGGCGCGGAGCCCGCGGTTCGCCCGCGCGGCCCCGCCAGCGCCTGGCTCGACTTCAGTGTGCTGCGGAGCGACCATGACGCGGGCCGCACGCTCACCGCGGCGGCGCTCGTGATCGGCGCGGGCGGCCTGGCAATCCCGGCATATGCGGATCCGGACGGAATTTTGCTTTTGCCCGGCTTGCCCACGGGCAAGCTCACGCTCAGGCTTGCGGCGCCGGCCAGAACCGACGACGCTCCGCGGCCGAAACCGCCATGACCCGCACGAAAGCCGCCCGACCGAACCTCGACCCGAACGCGCCGGACGCGGAGCTGAGCTTCGAAGGCACGCTCGAGCGGCTGCACGAGATCGTCGAACAGCTCGAGAGCGGCGAGCTTGATTTGGAGGACTCACTGCGCTTGTTCGAAGAAGGAGTACGGCTGTCGCGCGTATCGCAGGCGCGCCTGAATTCCGCCGAAAAGCGCGTCGAAGAGCTACTCGCGGTCGACGCGAACGGTGATCCCATCGTGCGCGAGCTCGATCTCACCCCGTGAGCCCGGCATGAATCAACGCGTCGTTCGCACCGCCGCCGCGCTCGTCGTCGGCAGCGAGATCCTGAGCGGGAAGGTCGCGGACGCGAACGTGTTCGAGCTGGCAAAGTTGCTGCGCACGATTGGCGTCCGGCTCGAGCGCGTGGTCATGGTCGCCGACGAGCTCGAGCTCTTGGCCGAAGAGGTGCGCGCGCTCAGCGCGCGTTTCGACGTCGTATTCACGAGCGGCGGCGTCGGCCCGACCCACGATGATGTCACGATTGCGGCTGTGGCCCGCGCCTTCGGCTTGCCAATGGTGGAGTCCCCCGAGCTTGCCGCGCTCTTGCGAGGCGTGTACGGCGAGCGCATTACCGACGCACACCTGCTCATGGCACGCGTCCCCGAGGGCTCGGCGCTGTGCGGCGCGCCGGAGGTGGAGTGGCCCACGCCCGTCACTCACAACGTGTGGATGCTCCCGGGCATTCCGGATCTGTTTCGGTTGAAGTTGCTGACCGTGCGTGCCTGGCTGCGCGGACCGACGCCGTTCGTCAGCCGTTCCCTGTTCCTGCAGCTCGAGGAACCAATTCTGAAGCCGCTGCTCGATGCGGTCGTGGCTCGCCACCCCACGGTGGAAATCGGCTCGTATCCCAAATGGTTCGACCCGAGCTACCGGACGCTCGTGACCTTCGACGCCAATGACGCGAGCGCCGCGACGGCCGCGCTCGAGGATTTGCGCGCCCAGCTCGCCCCCGCCGACATCGTGCGCGCGGTTTAGACTGGCCAAGCCGCGCCGATCGGCCGGCGTTCGCCAACTCGCGGGTCAACCAAATCGCTCGCGGCCCGCCTTGTCGACGCTCGGCATCGTTCGTGCAGCGTGAAGCTCGAGCCCGAGAGAAGAATCGCCGACCATGCCGGATTTGAGAGAGCACGCGCTAGCCTTTGGCGTCCAAACCCTGGCCGACGTTGATTTGCTGGCGCTGCTGCTCGGCACCGGCAGCGTGGGGGAATCGGTGGCGCGCTCGGCGGCCGCGCTGCTCGAGGGCAGCGGCGGGCTCGAGGGCATTGCCCGCCTCGGTCCGCACGCGCTTTCGCGGCGCGGCATTGGGCCGGCCAAGGCAACGCGCATCGCGGCCGCGCTGGAGCTCGGGCGGCGCGCGCTCCTGCAAGTGCTGGCCGAGGAGCGCGCGGTGTTCGATTGCTTCGAACAAGTCGTGCGCTGGGCGCGGCCGCGCCTGGGCACGCTCGAGCACGAAGAAGTGTGGCTGTTGTCGCTCGACGGCCGGTACGGCCTCAAATCGGCGCGGCGCATCGCCCAAGGCGGCCTGCACGGCTGCGCGCTGCTCACGCGCGACGTGCTCGGCCCGGCCCTGCGTGACGGCGCGAGCGCGATCGTGCTCATCCACAATCACCCGAGCGGCGATCCCGCGCCGAGTCCGGAGGATGTCGCCATGACGCGCGCGGTGCGGGCGGCAGGGGAGCTTGTAGGTGTGCCTCTCATCGATCACGTGGTCGTCGCCCGCGGCGGCGCCTGCTCGCTGAACGAGGGCGCAGGCCCCGATATTCCGGCGAAATAGCCGAGCGGGCCCGGGGGGTATCGCGGGGCGCTTTCGGATCCCTCGGGCCTTCGGCTATTCTGACCTTTGATGAGCACGCCCGAAATTCAGTTCGCTGCGTTGACCGACGTCGGACGCGTGCGTGAGCACAACGAAGACAACTTCTTGGTCGACAAGAAGCTCGGGCTGTTCGTGGTGTGCGACGGAATGGGCGGACACGCTGCCGGTGAAGTCGCGAGCGCGCTCGCCGTGCGCACCTTGCACGAAGAGATCAAAAAAGAAGCCGACCTGATCGAAGACTATGCGAAGGCGAGCAAGGGCGCGGCCAAGGTCACGAAGCGCGACATCTTGAACATGCTCGAGTTCGCGGTGAACCGCGCGTCCCAGCGGGTTCACGCGGAGGCAGCCAAGGACAGCAAGAAGCGTGGCATGGGCACGACGCTCGTCTGCCTGCTCGTGATCGGCAAGGAAGCGTTCATCATCTACGTGGGCGACAGCCGCATCTACGTGCTGCGCGACGGCGTCTTGGAGCAGCTGACCGAAGATCACACGGTTTACAACGAGCTCATCAAGCGCAAGAAGATGCCGCGCGAGCAAGTCGAGCAGCTCGCGCAGAAGAACGCCATTACTCGCGCCGTCGGCGTGTACGAGCACGTCGAGCCCGACACCTTGGTGCTCGATCTCACCGCCGGCGACCGCTTCCTTTTGTGCTCCGACGGTCTGTGCGGCTATTTCGAGGACGATCTGGACGGGCTCGGCAAGCGCCTGGCGAACCCGGACGCAGACGCGGCCGCCCGATCCTTGATCGACGCCGCCAACGCGCAAGGCGGCAAGGACAACATCACCTCCGTCATCGTCACCGTGGGCGACGTGACGGAGCGCGACGAGACGCGCGCCAAGCAACTGCAGCTGAAGCGCGAGATCTTGGCGCGCATGCCGCTCTTCCGCCCGCTCAACGATCGCGAAATCCTGCGCGTGCTGCAGGTGACGGACGTCTCGGACTATCGAAACGGTGAAACCATCATTTCGGAAGGCGACAAGGGCGAGGAGCTGTTCATCGTCCTGTCCGGTCACGCCAAGGTGATGCGCAACGGCGCCGAGCTCGCGACGTTGAAGGCGGGCGATCACTTCGGCGAAATGGCGCTCGTGCGCAGCCAACCGCGCTCGGCCACCGTCGTCTCGGACGGCACGAGCGAGCTGATGGTCATCCGCCGCACCGAATTTTTCGAGATCCTGCGCAAGGAGCACCAGCTGGCGGTCAAGCTCCTGTGGCAGTTCTTGGGCGTGCTCGCGGACCGCTTGGCCGATACGAGCCGCGAGCTCGGCGCCGCGAAAGAGGAGCTCGCGGCGGAGGACATTACCAACGAGATCTTCGCGGAAGACGAAGAGGACAGCCGCAAGACTCTGCTCATTCCGCCGCCTCCGCCATCACTGCGCGGGGGCTGAAGCATGCGGCACGCGGCGCTCGCCGCGAGCGCGCTCGGCCTAGCGTACCTGGGCGCGTGCGGAAAAAAGGCGCCGCCGCCGCCCGCGGCGACGATGGCGCCGAGCGCGAGCTCGCGTCCGCCGGCTGGCACACCGTCCGCGAGTGCGGCGCTGAGCGGGCATCACGGGGCTGGCTGCCGAGCCTTGGCCGTGACCGGCAAGGCGAGCGCAGACGGATCGCCGATCGGCGTCGGAACGTTGCTCGACGGCGAGCATTGGCTGGAGCTCGAGCCGGGCGCTTCGGTGGCGCTCCGTCATACGCTCACCAGCCGCGAGCTGACGCTGTACGGCCCGGGTTTGATTTTGCCCTGCCGCCACGGCAGCGAGCAGTTCTTGTTGAGCGCGGGCCGGATCACCACGGCGAGCAAGCTCGGGGTGCGGCCAGGGGCGGAGGTGCTGATCGCGACCGACGGCGCCATCGTGCACTATGGGGATGCGGCAATCGACGTCGAGCAGGGCCCAACCGGACTCCGTCTCCGGGTGCATGAGGGCGAGGCTTGGCTCGAGCCTCGGGACGCGAGCGCGGCGCCGGGCCGAAATCCCGTGCAGAGTCCGGCGAGCGCGGCGCTGCCCGCCAATCGGACGCCCGTGGCCGAGCTCGTGGTGGCGTGCGAGCAGGCGGCCCAGACGGCGGCAGAAAGTGCGCGGCAGGTGCTGAGCGGCGCGGGTGCGCCAGCCGGCGGCTCGCTCGGCGCGCGGGCCGCCACGCAGATGCGCGACCGCACGGCCGCTCGCTGGGCCTGCTCGATGGCCGCCGCCGCGGCTGGTTCGGTGACCGATCCGGCCGCGCGGCAGCGCCTGTGGGCCTCCATCGCACATTCGGACGACCTTTGGCAGGCCGTGCCGCGTGCCATATCTGCCCAGAAAAACTGATGGTCCGTTGACAGTTTCGACTGTGCGCCACTAGCGTCCGATGCGGGCGTCCAGATGCCCCTTGCAACCGAATGAGTCTCACCAAGCGCTTCGTCGTCGGCGCCCCAGTCTTGGGCTCGTGCTGTGCTGTCCTCGGCGTGTTTTGCGCGGCCGCGCCGGCCTTCGCCGACGAGCCACACAAGGTCGGCGAGCCGAGTGTGCTTCGCGAACCCGCGGAGATCACTCAGATCCCCGATGCCTTCGACGATGAAGATCCATTCGATCTGCATCTGTCGCTCGGTTACGAGAGCACGTGGACCTCGGCCGTGGTTCGGCGCGAGACGTCAATCGCTCAGCCGGGTCTCACCACGGGCGGCTACACGCAAAGCAACCTGAACGCCGCCCAATACAAGCAGACGACGAGTCGCTTGCTCACCCGCGCCGACGTCGGTCTGTACAAAGACATCGCGCTGGTCTTCCGCGTGCCCATCATCCTGTCCGACGATCGTTCGCTCGGCGGCGTGGACGGCAGCGAGAAGCAGCAGTCCGTCGCGCTCGCCGGTGCCCCGGGCGAGCAGCTCTTCAGCTTGCCCTTCAAGTCGCCGACGCGCAGCGGCATCGAATACCTGGCCGTCGGCATCGACGCCGGCATCATGAATCAGGCGCGCGATGCCACGAAGCCCACCTGGGTGATCGGTATCGAGGGCCGCTTCAACGTGTCCGAACCGATGCACGCCTGCAATACCAACACCGGCGGCCTGAACGCGCGCGGCGGTCAGGTCCAATGCGCGTATCCGTCGGACGTCAATCGCAACGGCAAATCGGGTGAATACCCGGACCCGGACGTGGGCAGTCTCGAAGGGCGTTTCAGCGGTTCACGCCCACCCGGGGTGAGTCGCGGCACGACCGGGCTCGAGGCGCACACCTACTTGTCGCGCCGCATCAAGTACATCGAGCCGTACGCCGGCTTCCGCGCGTTGTTCGAGTTTCCGAACAGCTCGAGCGACTATGGCTCGACGGACCTGAAGGGTTCGCTCGTCAATCACCCGCCCCTCCGCGGCACGATGCTGCTCGGCCTGAACGTGATCCCGTGGGAGATCCCGGATCAGTTCCAGCGCATCACCATCGATTTTCGCTTTGCCGGCACGTACGTCTCGGAGGGCCGTGACTATTCCGAGCTGTTCGACGCGCTCGGCTCGAGCGACGCGCCGTCGATCCGCACCCCGAATTTTTCGGAGTACCAGCAGAACCCGCAGTGTAAGACGATGGCCTGCGGTGGCCCCGGGCAACCCGCCGTGTCGGTCATCAATCCGCAGTCGCAGAAGGTGTATTTCACGGGCCTGACCGACGTGCAGCAACACGGCGATTACATGCTCAGCACCGAGTTCACGTTCCAGGCCGGCGAGTACGTGAAGTTTCACGTCGGCGGCGGCTACGAGCTCGTGCAATCGCACTTCATCACGTTCGACCAGGCGTGCAATCCGGACTTCGCGGGGGACATCAACAAGTCGGGGCCGTGTCACAGCGCGTCGACCACCACGAGCGGCAGCGCGACCACCGCGTCGGGCATCCCCAATCCCAACTACCGACGCGCGATCAACGATCCCGGACATCGCTTCAAAGTGGATGACTCACACGCCTTCGACGCGTGGGTGAACGCCACGGTGATGTTCTAGCGAAGGAGCGCGAGGGCTTCTTTCACATGCGAAGCCTTGCCCTGGCAGCGACGCTCGCGGCAGCGGTGGTTACGGTCACGGGGTCCGCGCTGGCCGGACCGAACGACGCGATTTTGTTGCCCACCGCCGTACCGGCCAAGGCCGAGCTCGCGCTGCACCCGGAGACCGTCGAGCAGCTCACCAAGCTGGCTCATCAAATCGACGCCATCCTGAGTGAAGCGGTGCAAGATCTCGGGCTCACGCTGACCGTGTCGGACCGAACGCGCGACGCGGTGCCGACCGACGACATGCTGGTCGAACGCGCAACCGAGTCGTGGATCGTCTCGCCTCGAGTCAGCCTGGAGGGCAGCGGGGTGCGACTCCGCATCGTCGCGGTGGCACCGGGACAAAACGTGCTGCGCGAGCGCTCGCAGCGAGTCGAGCTCCAAGAGCTCGAAGTGCGCGCCAACGTGATGATGCGAGACGTGGTGCATAGCCTCGGCGCGCAGCCGGACAAGGGCCCACCGCGCACCGTGACCGAACCCGTGCTCGATTCGGACGCACCGCGCTCGCAAGGGCGCGCGGTTTTGGCCTTGAATGCGGCGGTGGTGGGCGGCTACGTCGGGTTTTCACTGCAACACGCCAGCGGCTCGACCGACGCGCGCCTCACCTACCCGCTCGTCGCTCTGGGCACCGGCATCGGCCTCGGCGCATCCATGTTGGTCGCCGATGAGTGGGACATCACCCTCGGCGACGCCTGGTTCCTGTCTGCCGGCGCCTGGTGGCCGATCGCGTCGGGCGTGCTGCTCGCCAAGAGCTACCACGTGCAGGATGAAGATCGCTACGTGTACGGCCTGGTCGCGGCCTCCGCCGGCGTGACGCTGAGCGCCGCCGCGCTCAGCATTCGACCCATGAGTGAAGGCGGCGCGGTGCTCACGCATTCCGGCGGCGCCGCCGGAACCCTGATCGGCGGTCTGACCGAAATGGCCTACCGCGGCAGCACGAAGCTCACCCCTGAACGCGGCATTGGCTACGGAGCGGGCATTGGCGTGCTCACGGCAGGTGCCCTGGCGACGCAGGTGAAGGTGACCTCGTCGCGCATGCTGCTCATCGATCTGGCGGCGAGTCTCGGCGCGCTGACCGGCGCCGCCGCGGCGAGCCCGTTGCTCTTGGTGCGCGAAAAGGAGAGCAGTGAACGCAACCGGCTTTGGCTCGCCAGCATCGCGGCCGGCACGGTGATCGGCGGCGGCATCGGCTGGCTTTCCACACGAGGCTCCAGCCGCGCTGAAGCCGAAGCGCCGAGCACGCCGCACGCGACGCCGTATTTCGGCATGGAACCGGCGGATCCTACGCGCGGCACGCGCTCCTTCATGAGCCTCGGTTTGCAGGGCCTGTGGTGAGCGCGCGCCGAGTCGAGCTTTTGGCGCACGAAGCAGACGCCGGCAAGCGACTCGACAAATTTCTCAACGAGCGACTCACGGGTCTCGGACGACAGCGCGCGGCCGAGCTCTGCAACCTGGGCCACGTGCGCATCGCAGGCCGGCGCGCGAAGAAGTCGGCGGTCGTACCCGCGGGCGCCACCGTCAGCGTGGAGCTCGGCGAACCAGAACAACTCGCGGGCGAGCCCGAGCTGCCGCTCGAGGTACGGCTCGAGCGCGCCGAGCTCGTGGTCGTGAACAAGCCTGCCGGCATGCCCAGCGCGCCGCTCAGAAACAGCGAGCTTGGCACGCTCTGCGGCGCGCTCCTCGCCCGCTATCCAGAAATGCAAGGCGTCGGTTATCGCGCGCGAGAACCGGGCATCGTGCATCGCTTGGATATTCAAACCTCGGGCTTGCTCGTGGCGGCGCGCGACGCGGACGCCTTCAGCCGCTTGACGCGCGCGCTCGAGCTCGAAACTTTATCCAAGCAGTACCTCGCCCTGGTGCCCGCAGCCGGGCTCGCCGACCAAGGCGAAATTTCGCGCGCTTTGGCGCCGGACCCCGCGCGCCCGGAGCGGGTGCGCGTGCTCGAGCCCGGCGATTTGTCCGGTTATGCCCGACAAAAGACGACTCGCTATCGCGTCCTTCGCTCGAGCCACGGCTACGCTTTGCTCGAGATCGAGGTCGGCAGCGCGTTCCGCCACCAAATTCGAGCGCACCTCGCCGCCATCGGGCACCCGATCTTCGGCGATGCCACGTATGGCGGCGTGCGCTTACCCGAACTCGGCGCGCGGCATGCTCTACATGCGAGTCGAATCAGTTGGGCCGGCGACGAGCGCGTCGCCGGCTTCAGCGTGAGCGAACCCCTGCCGCTCGATTTGCTAGAGCTGCTCGACGATTGATTCAGCCGCCGCTACCACCGCTACCGCCGGTGCTGGTCGTCGTCGTCGTGCACGACGCGGTGCACATGTCGTGCGTGGTTTTGCACGAGGCCTTGCACGTGTCGTCGCTACACTTGGCGACGCAGGTCGTGTCGTCGTCGTCGCAGGTCTTCACGCACGTGGTGTCGCCGGTTCGGCCGGTCTGATCGACCTTCGGGTTTTCGACGTTGGTGGTACAGCCAGCCAACGCAGACAGAACGAACGCACTAAGAAACGTCGCACAAAGCGCTTTTTTCATGGCTTATTTGCTCCGGGAAAAGACGGCTTGCTTGCCGATTGAGCAGAACTAAAGCAAGCCGAGTGCCACCCGTCCGTACCCAGCGCTCTTACGGGTGCGCGACCATTCATTGACGCATTGATTGACGAGAGTGGGTATTTCGCACTCGCAAGGAGCGACGCATTTGCGCCGAGGCCAAAGCGTGCCGCGTAGCAATGTGCGACTCCAGCAACAGGAGAAGCTCAGCGCCCGATTGCGCAGCAGCGCGACGCGAGTCGCCATTGTCGTCGCAGGCGCGAACCACTCGCGCCGCAGTCAGAGCACGTGCGCTGGCGACGGCACGCGTGCGGACTTTGCCGGCTCGCGATTCGCGCGGGCGTGCGGTCCGGTACTGCGCTCTTCCTCGCGCAGCAGTTGAGCAAGTTCGAGCACCAGCGCCACACATTGTGCTCGAGTGGGCAACCGCGGACGAAGCACCGCGGCGCGTTCGTCCGCTTTACGCCCGCGCGTCCAAACGACGTCGCGGGGCAACGCGCTCACCGCAAGCGAGCCTTCTCGCGCGCGAACCAGCACGAAAAGCGCGGCGCCAGAGCCGCCGACCCGTGCCGTGTACTCGACACCCACCTCGATCCCCACGAGCCCGCGCAATCCGCCCTGCACTTGAACCAACAGGCGCAGCTCATCCGGCTCACTCGCGCGTTCGGGGATGCGCGCCCAGGGCACGACCTTGATGCCCTCCTGACGGCGCAGTTGCTTCGAAATCGCGGCCAGCAAGCGGCGCGGCCGGACCGCCAGGTTTGCGGGGAGCTCAGCCGCGCGACCCGTGAAGAACAAAGGCAAGAGGCAAGGCGAAGCGAGCATGAGCAGCAACGCTTGATACGGCGCGCGCGAAAACAGGAGCAGCGCACCGACGCCGAACGACGCGCAGCCGAATGCGAAAACGCTGACGCCCGGCCAAGTGCCCGCGTCGAGGAAGCGGCCCGGCAGGCGCTCGACCGAGCGCGAGAACGCCTCCGCCTCGGAGAGCGGCAGCCACTGTCCCGGGCCACGCAGCACCACCTTCGCCGGTACCGCATATTGCACGGCCAAGGCCATCGCCAAGCTGAGCAGCACCGCACCGAGCGTGGCTTGGTCGAACCAGGCCGCGCTCACGAACGCCGCTGCGAGTAAGCTACCGGAAGCCGCCGCACGCGGCCCGACCGGCAAGCGCACGAGTGGCCGCGGAGTCGCCCCGCGCGCGGCGCACAAGCCCGCAAAAGTACGCCATTTTGCCGCCACCGCGAAGGCATAGCCGAGGGCCGCGAGCGCGGCGCACAGCCACCAAATCAAACGCTTCTGGGGCTGCGCGGCGGAACCCAGAGCCAGCGAACGAGTGCTCGGCGCGCCCGTCGCCGAATGCGACGCCGACGCGGGACTCGACAGCGCGTCGAACACTTTCGCGCTCGTGCGCACGCGCCAGACCACGGGCTCACCGCGCGAGACGTGCGGGCGCACGATGTCGAGCTCATCCTTGTCCGCGAGGCGATGCAGGTTGCCGATGAACACGCCGCCGAGCGCGTCGCTCTCGTCGATGCGGCCAGCGCTGGTGTCGGCGCCAGGCAAGGTCGGAGGCAGCGGCCCCGCGGGCAGACGGAACAGGGCGCGCGCAGAATCGATGCCCTGATTGAATCGCGGCCCGACCCAACGCACCTCCGCTTCGTTGCCCTCGCGTCGGATCAGATCCCGCTTGAGCAGGTTGGTTCGATACTGAAAGTGAAACAGATAGACGCCGGTGCGGAGGCCCTTCTCGCGATCGATCTCGATGCGCAGCGTGCCGTCATCGCGCTTTTCGATCAAAAGTGGAGTCGTCGGGAGCTGCGCTTTCGTCCCGGCCACGGCGGTGACGGTTGCGTCGGGCAGCGGCTCGGCGTCCAAGTCGAC
>Ga0068856_100003622_pt1 | contig 15518 bp, 10 predicted proteins | sample KBSCornC62_FD_66595 | JGI IMG/M metagenome (GOLD analysis project Ga0068856, IMG submission 66595) | Corn rhizosphere microbial communities from Kellogg Biological Station, Michigan, USA - KBS Corn C6-2 | ecosystem: Host-associated > Plants > Roots > Rhizosphere > Soil ...
TGACGGGCCAAACCACGGTTTAGTCCTTGGTGATCCGATCAAAGGCAAATTTGTTTTAATGGAAACAAATGATGCGGGTGAAACCTGGCATACTTTCAAAAATCCACCTGATGCTTTGCCGGGTGAGGCTGCTTTTGCGGCTAGTGGGACATGTTTAAGGGTAAACAAAGGTGAAATATTAATTGCTACTGGGGGGAGTCAAAGCAGATTCTTGACAAGCGAGGATTTTGATGGATCAAATAAGGGCTGGTATCAACAGCGTCTGAGTCTTTCACATGGTAAATCAAGCCAGGGAGCATTTTCTATCGCACGTAGTAACGAAGACTTAACAATTCTTGTTGGCGGCGATTACGCGAATGACAAACGAATCGACTCTGTTGCTGAATATCAGTATTTCGACCAAATCCGTGCCACAACCATAGAAGTTTTTCCCAAAATTCAGCCTGCTGGTTTTCAATCCTGTGTAGAATTCATTGCTGCGGACACTTTCCTTTCAACCGGCACCCCCGGAAGCAACCTAACCAACGATGGTGGCAAAACCTGGACCCAAATAGACGATGCCAGCTATAACGTTTGCCGCAAAGCCAAGAACGGGCACCTTGTTCTTTTGGCAGGCGATCATGGACGCATAGGTATATTTAATGTTAAATAATTGAAAATTAAGCCCTAAAAATATTATTAAAAATAATTTCAAAAACAGGTTGCGGACTATAGCTATAAACCCTATATTTGCACCACTTTTGACAGACAGGTCAAAACGATCTCGTAGCTCAGCCGGTAGAGCATAACACTTTTAATGTTGGGGTCCTGGGTTCGAGTCCCAGCGGGATCACAAAAAGCCTCACAAACGTGGGGCTTTTTGCATTTATTGCCTTAAAGCAGTTACTGATTAAACGGATCACCAAAATACACCAGGATAGCCAGGGCAAATAGAATGAGGCTTATCAGGCCTTGTATGCCCACCAATACTCTTGTAATTCCCTGGGTTTCCATGATATAATCTTTTGCATACAATCTTTTGACCCAATCATCAAACTTAAATTCGCCGAAACCGATAGAGATGCACGAAATGATGGTCAAAAACACTACTTTGAAAATATTGGTGGGTATCACAAAAGTTGCCGGCGCGTATTTTCCGTCTTCTTCAACAGTTTCGGTGTAATACACCTTCAGGTTTAGCCAGCCGGCAAAAAACATCAGCAAATAAATATTCAGGAAAATGTAGGTATTGATCAGTACGAGGATTAAAGGCCTAAGCGCATCGGTGCCGTACGCGCAAGTGAAATCAAACAGGATGTAGCTTGCTTTTTTGTTCAAACCATTGGGGTTCAGTGCATCCTGTCGTCTGCGGATAGCGGCGGTGATTTTTCGCTGCGCCTCATCGAATCCGGCTTTTTTAAGTTCTTCCCTCAGGCGTATCAGTGCACTCGGATTTTGCATATAACTCATGGACTCCAGGTTCGTCGCCAGCGCCATATCCTGGATATTGGGCAAACTGTCCGGTTCGAAAACAACGCCGCTCATGTCGCAATAAGAGAAGTCGGTATTCTTGTCGAAATGTGTCCCAAGGAAATTGGCATCCTGGAAATCGGATCCCAGGAACTTGCAGTTACTCAGGTTGGCCGAATTGAAATTCGCATCATTAAACAGCGAATTAAGAAAAGCGTCGTTCTGGAGATTGGCGCCGAACAATTCGGTAGCCATGAAACGGCATCCTTTGAATTTTGAATTAATCACCGTACGCGAGATCATATCCGCTTTGGAAAAATTGCAGCGTTTGAATTCAGTGTTTTTGATCCATTTTGCCGAATCAATAATTGAATCATTCAAATCCAAACGGGTCCCATCTTTTGTTTTGGAAGATATCCAAAGCTGATGATCATCCAGTTTTTGCTTGAGCGATTTGACGGACCACGCCGGATGTGCATCATAGGGCCTGGTCACCGGATTCACGGACATAGTATCTATTTGCGACAGGTTGGGGTCCTTGCTGTCCTCATCAAGTTTCCAGAGTGCATTGTAATTTTCGATATTCTCCCTTGCCGCACTTATCAGAACAAAATACATGCTGCAGTTGACGTCGTCGTTCTTGGATTGGGGCTTTTGTGCAAGGTTCCCGCCGAATGTCACCATTTGACCAGCGCTATCCAGCGTCTTTCGGTACACCGTATAGTGGGTACGGTCACTGGTTTCCAGGTCTGCGGAGTTCTTCTCTAAAACGAACCCGTTTTTTGGAGACAGCCATGAAGGTACGCCCCCCGACTTTGGCTGCTCGGCTCTATTGTCGTGGATCACATAAATGGCTGCATGCTTTTGATTGACAACGACGCTAAAATGATGATTGCCGGCAACATATTTATCTGCATTGGTCGTCTGGATGATCGAAGCTGCTTTCCATTTTTTGGCCAGGGAACATTTTAAGAGCAAATAATTGCGATCCGTATAGATGTTGGTTGTATCAGTCAAGGTAGCAATCGTATATTTTTGCCCCGATCCTGTTATTACCGTATCCGCTGTCTGATCTTCATCAGTTGTTGAAACAAGAGCGCCGATAAAGCCGGCCATTAAATAAATACCTAGCAGAATACCCCAGTTTTTCCAAAGGGCCGGACTACGAAGACTTCGATTTTCGAGGTAGGCTGTGAAGCCTACAACGACCATCGGAATACCAATCATTAAAAATAAGGTCATGGGGTATTTACGGTTAGGTTGTTTAGTGATGGATGGAAATAACGGGCTCTACGTAATGGATCAGGATTCCAAAGCGACATAGTCCGAGTAAACCCACATATTATCCCCAATTCGGTCCCAGTCATTTTGGGTTTCCAGGATGGCAACGCGGCTATTTCGTTTAAGCTGGCTGACCGGCGGAAATTCAGTACCGGGGCCACTGCGAACATTTAAAAGGTCTGTGTTAACAATACCGAATGTAAGTCCGCTGATCGGAATTTCCTGTTGTTTGTATGCATCATATGCCTGTTGTATCAGCGGAAGGAAATTCGCCTCGGCATCCGCAACTTTGTTGCCGCCAAAAAAGGCAGTTCCCGGACAGGTTTTATGATTCAGATATTTTGGATCATTATCTCCGTTATCGCGGTAACCATCACTCTGCCTGAACCAATGGTGATAAACCAGGCTGGTTGAGTTAATGGGTAAACTGAATTTCAGGCACAGCAGTGCATTCATCTTCACAATGGTCTCCTGCTGCTCGGGCCTCATAGCGTCCTGGCCGGCATCGAAGTTGCCAAGGTTTTCAATGCAGATACCGCCAGTGTTATGGCCCTTTATACAGGTGGGAATAATGTCGAGGCTTCGTCCGGCTATGATCATACCGTCCGGGAAAGTGGTATAATGCTGCGCAATTTGTCCAAAACCCCTGGCAATATGATCGGCTTCCATGCTGGTCATTTTGTCGAAATAGTTGCTCCCGTTGAAGTTCCGGTAAGAGGGGCTCCACGTATGATGCGTTTGTACATGGGTAATTTTCCTTAACCTGGAAATATCCATGCCTTGCAGGTAGCCTTCAAACTCCTGCAAGGTCATTAAAATAAATTTGCCTTGTGTTTGCATTGTCTTGCTTATTAACCCACTGCTGTTGCGGGTGGTGTGGTTGGTTCATTGCCTTCCGGGCTAGCTGGTTGTCCACTCGGGATCTGTCCCAAACTATTGGATTGTTGTTGCTGCTGCTGTTGTTTCAGGTCGTTGCCCTCGGGCACTTTTGTTCCGACATAAGATGCCGAACTAATACCTGCCAGGAATAACAATGTTGAAGAAAACTCGGGCATGGTTTTTTTGGCAATCGTATACCCAATAAAATATAAACCAAGGACCAGGTTCCAGGCAAAAGATTGGATACGTTGTACACTATAGCTGGATCCGTCTGAGGTCAGGATGTCCTTAAAAAAATGATTTGAAGTGGGCTTGAAGACGGCCTGCTGCTTAAAACGGGAATCAATAAAACTTGCGGCACCGGTTGTACTGATGCTTATCCCTAACATTAACAGGATCGACGAATTAAAACCGGTGGGCGTATCCGTTAACAGCAGGATGTAAATAAATCCGCCAATAACGATGATCGTCCAAAACATCAATTGTGTAAGCGAAAGGCTATAGGCGCCTCCATCGCCACCTTCTTTCATGGTGTTGGTCCAGCCGGCCAGGCCAATAAAGCCCAGGAAAAGAATCACAAATAAGATTACCCACGGAATCAATACCCATCGCTGGTAAAACACCACCTTCACATTTTCATTTTTTGCCTGCCCAACCTTGTCGAGCGGCGACATACCCTCCCATCCAATGGAGGCGTCGACGTCTGCATTGCTATCCCAAAAACTCCGTTTATTATTATAGATAAAATTCCACGCTGCCTGGGTGGTGTCGTTGCGTTTTAGCTCAATATTGATATCCGCGGTAGATCCCAACCTAATGTCTTTGTTGGTTTTCAACAGCTGGCTGGTCAGCGCGCTTTCCCAGGAGGTGCATATACCCCTCAATTCTACGCCGTTGACATAGATCACCACTCGGGCCTGATCTTTTGGGCGATCGTTCAAAAAAGTCGACGGGTTGGTTATCTTAAAGCGAAGCACATTTCCGGGATAAGCGATGCAAATGTTTTTAGCAGAGTCTGCGCCAATGCTTTTCTCGATTTTGTCAATGTCATTTGCCTGGCTCTCATTAAGATGAACAGTGTGTATGGCAATCACTTGCGCCGGGAAATATTTAACGGTATCCGTTATAGTATTTGCCCTGGCCGATTGTCCTGCAAGTAGAAGTTGCAGGCACGTAAGAATTAACCCTAAAATTATTTTTTTCATTTGTGGTTTAGATTGATCAATTGTGATTAACAAAGAACAGGTGGTTTAGAACGATTTTACCTGCAAGTTAACTATTTGAAATTATAGCGGATATTTGACAATAACAACCCGTAAAAACACCCGCTTTGTATACGTTAAAACACGGGTTGTAAAGCTGCATCATATCTATTTGCCGCCACTCACCGGCCTGGTGCTGCCAAAACCGATCAGGAAATTCAACGCAGCTATCAGGTTGCCCCCTTTATTGATGGTACCGTTAAAGTCCCTGCCAATATTGAAAGACAACACCTGGTTAGTGCCTACCTTATAATCAGTAGTTAGGGCATAGCGGTAGCTTGAATTAAGCGCGGTCGTCCCTGATACCTTGCGGTATATCCCCTCCAGCCCAAAGCTGAACTTGCCGGTCTGCGGCCCGTAAAGTATACGTGCGCCGGCATCGATCGTATGGTAATTGGTCGTTGAAAGCGCTACTCCTGTATTTTGCGGATCGTAAAGATATCGCACAACGCCAAGCAGATCAATGCCGCTGGCCCACTGTTCACCCGCTGTAACCCATGCACCGGCGTTGTATAGCGTGCCGTTTGTCTGGCTAACAAAATTGTAGGAAAACCCTCCGGCCAGGTCCATCATAAAACCTTCGCGGGTGAAATCAAGGCCCTGCGCAACTTTTCTGATCGAATCCTGTAATGCGAGATTTTTAGCGTCCGACTGTGCTTTTTGATCTGCGGCAGCAATGAGCTGGTTGCGCTGGTCGGGATTCATACCGGAGGCTTTAGCCTGCTTAACTGCATCATTGATATATCTTTTTCGCAGTGCAAGATAGTTGCTTTGGTAAGTGTGGATACTGGCCATCGCAGCTTGGGTCTTTTTTGAAATGCTACCACGCTTTATTGAAACTTTAAACCCGGCCCCAAGCTGCGTATTAACGACATTGGAGTTGACGTCTTTCAGGTTGCGCATCGCAAGCGAAACATCGAAAGTCTGTTTAATATTGTTCCAGATATTATTGTCGTTGGCAAAATCCGAATAGGTCACGTTCTTCCCCCAGAATAGCCATTGCGGCACAAAATCGACCGCGTATGAATTGGGTATCGTGGTGAGATTATCTGTCGAATTCAGCAATGACACCATTATTGCTGTTGGATCTGATGGCCGCTGGACAGCGCTTGGTGAAATGCCAAGCAGGCTTGCGCCGGGTGAATTAGGTTCTTCCAGCAGATTGATCTTCCATTGCGTGGTGTCACCGCGATTTAAAAGGGTATTGTTAGCTGAATCTGCTGTTTGCGCTATAGCGGCGCTCATACTCAACGAGAATATTAAACCAATAATTATTGCTCGTCTCATCAGTTCCCAAAATCAATAGTACACAGATAATTAATTATATCTCCAACGTTTGTAGCATTCTCGGTCAGCGGCGGATAGTTCGAAGGCGTGGGGCCGCCGGTTAGTTCTACAATAACAGTTGTTGTCTGGGTATCGGTCTGCACCCGGGTAACCACCACCGGAATGGTTAACAAACTGCTGTTCAAATCCTGATTGCTGCCGATCTCGAAATCGAACGAATCGGTGTAGTTGTTATTGGCGTCGGCGCCTGGTTTGATAACGTCGTTTCCGTCTATGCTGACACCGATGCATCCGGTTTGTCCGTTGCCAACGGTGACTTTAAGCCGGACAGGGTTGCTCGATCCGTCTACCTGGTAGGAATCAATAAGGTTAGTATTTGCCATTGGTGATGAGTTTTAAGCGCCTGTAAGTTCCGGGTTTCTAACCAGAAAATCAAACGGTTGAAAATACTCATTTTTATACCGTCAAAACAGGATAAAGGATTATACAACAACCCGTTAAAAAGATATCGCTACCAACTTTCGATCCGAAATTTGGTTGGCGTTGTAACCTCAGACTTCCAATTCTGCCGGTTGCCGGTAAGAAGTCAAATGCCTGGCCAACGCGGGCCGGACAATAAATTTGTTGAGGTTTCCTGTGTCCATAATAGTTTCAGTGATGGAGTCGGTTATAAAAATACCGTGGATTTGGTTTTGAGGTTTGGTCCAATAAACGAGCACATAGGAACTTGTAATATTCATCTGATCGCTAACGGTTGCATACGTTTGATTGACATAAGTTTCAAAGGCGCTTTTGTTGTCCAGTGAGATATCTTTAGAAAAATACTTGAAGCGGAGGTTAGCCATTTCGTGCAATGTAGGCATTGGAAGGCTTTGGCCGCAACGGGTTTAAACACGGTATTTTACACCGTTAAAACACGGGATAGGCAACGCGAATGTTGATAAGAGGCACATTTTGTCCAGAGTTCATTTTAAAAAATTTTATTTTTTTTAAAAATCAAAATTTGGTTATTACAATTGCGTTCTTTTACAATTAAATATACCCCTATTACAAAATGACCGGTACCGCATCATCACAACTGGACCATGAAACAAAGGTTCAACTATTTATCTATGCGGCTTTGATGATTGGCTTATGGCTCACGGAGGCCATAATCATTTCTGAAAGCTTCAAATCAAAATGCGCGCATGCACTTAGAAACATCAAATTTATCGGCACTGCCTTACCGGTGCAGCTCATAATGACCATACCGGTGTTGGCGGTTTCGGCAATGGTTAACGAACGACACTGGGGCATCCTTTCCTGGTCGGTATTCAGCAAACACCATCTGATTAAACTTGCTGTTGGGTTCCTGATGCTCGATTTCCTGGATTATGTATACCATGTGTCTATGCACAAGTTTAAGCCGCTGTGGCGGTTTCACCTGGTTCATCACACTGATAATGAAATGGATGTAACAACAACCGTCAGGGAACATCCGGGTGAGACCTTCCTTCGAATGTGTTTTCTTATTGTTTGGATCCTCCTCACCGGAGTAGGGGCCGGATTACTGCTCCTGCGGCAAACCTGCGAAACCATTTCAAACGTAACCTCACATACAAGCTTCAGACTGGCGCCAAAAGCCGAGCGGCTTATCGGCCTGCTTTTTGTCACGCCGAATATCCACCATGTTCATCATCATTTCGAGCTGCCTTATACCGATTGCAACTACGGAGACGTACTCAGCATCTGGGATCGGATATTCGGAACCTATAAAAGCCTGGCTAAAAACGATACTATGTTTGGCGTCGATACCCATATGGATGAAACGGTAGTCTCCAATTTTGTCGAAACTATAAAAATTCCCTTTCGTAATTCGTGATAGTAAAACGAAAGCCCCAGGTATTACACCCGGGGCTTTTCGCATCATCAACTTATAATCTCAACTTAATTATTTTGCTATCCAGATTTTGGTGCTTACTACATCATTTCCACCGGTAGCTGCGGCCCAGTTTGCTCTGTTCAGCAACGGCTCGTCAGAAGGGTATTGATAACGCTGATAGGTGCCATAATTTTGCGCATAGACAGATGGATTGTCCGTATCGGCAGGAGTCGCACCACCGGTTCTTCTCATCAGCGTCCATGCCACCCATGGCTGACGGATCTGATCGATCCATTCCTGCGCATAAATCAACTGAAGAGCGTTAGCTGCGTTAAAGGCAACTTTCGGATTAGTTAATACGGTAGTTATATCTGCGCTGCTTGGGGTAGCAGCGGCAGGCTTATTCATTATCCAAACGGAGGAATTGAAGGCAGCATTCGTCCAATAGGTAATAGAAGACGTTACTCCTGCTTCATACTCGGTTTGTGCTGTCGCCATATTTTGGGCGACACCTGCAATCCCGCGTGCGTACACTTCAGCCTTCAAAAAATGCACTTCGGCAGGTGTCATAAAAATTTCCGGAACGGCTCCGCTTGATCCTGAAATATTTCCATCCCTGCCCCAGTAATAATTGAAATCTGAATATAAATTACCCACTTTATCTACTGACCAGCCTTTATTATTGGGATCTCTTTCGGTATTATAAGGATCTCCGCCGTCAGTTATGGGCGAGGGTGGGTCTTGCGGAAACGGAACCCAGTCAGTGTTTCCATCACCGTCACCGTTTGCCTCAAAAAATATCTTGCACCTTGGATCAAAGATACCGCTGCCGTTGATGCTGTTATTGTTACTCATCAAATTCCACATCGTTGTGCCCATACGTACACGGCATTCCTGGCGGAAAGACCAGCCCCTGCCGCCACCGCCGATATCAAAAGAAATATTGGGGATGTTTGTTTGGCTAAGGCCAACTACATCTGCAACAGGGTCGGTTAACAAATCTTTGGTTAACGCGTCCGAAATTATTGGCCCAGCGTCTGCATTGTCTTTATCGTACATGTCAAGTGCATAGCGCAACCGGAGCGAGTTAGCAAATTTTTTCCATTGCGAAATATCATTTGCTAAGAGGAAATCGCCGGAGCCAAAAGAAGCCTGAGTAGCGCTGGTCGAAAAATTATTTACCGCCCAGGTAAGATCCTTCAAGCACGAAAGATACACCTGTTGTTGGGTATCGTATGGTACTTTAAGGTCAGCAGTATTGCCGGAAAAACCTTTACCTGCCTTGGAATAAGGTATGGACCCGTAAAAATTAGATAACTCAATAGCCTGGTAAGCCCTAAGTACCAACACCATAGCTTTTATATTGGTATAATTTACCGAGTCGGCATGGTATGCTGTTATTTGGCTAAACATTTGATATGAGGCGGCCAAATTCTGATAAAAGCCAGACCAATTAGCGCCCTGACCAAAAGTATAATCCGATCTTGTATATACTGCGCCCTGCTGTGTAATAGGATATAACCACCTTGTACTGGTGGCATCTTCACCTTCTGCAGTGTTATCTAACTGAGCACCGATACCCGTATAAAGTTGTAAAAGAGTGGCCGTTGTAGAACCACTATGTGGCGTATTAATTTCCTGGAAGTTCTTGGTACAGGATGCCATCATTGCAATAAAAAACCCCGAAACGGCTATTATCGCTAACCCTTTTTTATGATAGTATTTCAACATAACTTTAACTTTTAAGATTTTTTCAAATTACATTAGAATCCTGCTCTTACGGTGAATCCATAATAGCGTACCCCTGGCAGCCCACCAAACTGGATGCCCTGAACATTTGAAGTACTGACAACACTTTCGGGATTTATCTTATCCGGCAGCGTTGTAAACAGGTAAAATAAATCGCGGCCGATCAACGAAACCGACAAAGTTTGGAATACTTTGGTTTTAGCTACCCAGTCTTTCGGCAGGGCATAGGTAATGCTTAACTCCCGCAATTTTCCCCAGGAATCGTTAAATATTTGGTTCGTCCGTACAACGGGAACATTATCCCACGATTGATAGTTGCCTGCATATTTCCACCACGAGTTTACAACAGCTGTGTTCTGTTCGTATTGGCCCGTCGCGGGGTTCAATGCAACGCCGGGCAATATTACGCCCACGTTTGCTTTAGTTCCATCGGGGAAGGTATACGGCAGTCCATGGCCATCCCTTTCGTAGGCTGTTTCAGGCGCCATACCCTGGCCCATAATCGTCGCGTAATCGCCCGACCATATCTGACCTCCGATCCGGAAATCGGCCAGAATATACAAGCTCAGGTTCTTATACCGAAAGGTTTGGGCAATGCCACCGGTTATTTTAGGGGTCGCGTTGCCTATTTTCACAATGCTGTCGGATGTAGCATATTGTGCGCCAAGTACCGGCCCATGCCCGGTATTCGTTCCATCGGAATAAATCAGGTTAACTACTTTTTGGCCGTTTTTATATTTGTAATCGTATCCGTAAATATTGCCATAATTATCACCCACATGAACTCCCTGGGTAACGCCATCACTACCAAACCACGAGCCCAGTTGCAGGTAATCAAGACCTGGTTCCAGAGACATTAACTTGTTTTGGTTGTGTGCGGCATTGACCGTAACATCCCATGAGAAATCCTTTGACTTAATCACCTTAGCATTTATCGTCAATTCAACACCCCTGTTCCGTAATGCGCCCGTATTGATCAAAACTCCGCCAAGTGCCGACGAATTGGCAACATTGATCTTCAATATCTGGTGATCTGAGTAGGTATCATAATAGGTAAAATTCACATTGAGTCTATCATTAAAAAAGCCCAGGTCTGGTCCTATTTCAAACGACCTCGAACGTTGCGGCCCTATATTAGTTGGATACGTGACCGGCAATGATAAACCCGTTTGAAAGCCCGGTATATTAATGCTGTTGTATAACAATCCATTCTGGTAAGGCAAATAGGCGTTTGCACTTGATGCTTCGCTGACGCGCAGTTTGCCATAACTGAGCCAGTTTTTCACCGAACCCAGGTCAAGAGCGTCTGTAAACACAAAGCTCAGACTGGCCGAAGGATAGAAATAGCTCCAATGTGATGGGCGAAGTGTAGAAGACCAGTCATTGGTACCCGACAAGTCTAAAAACAAGTAATTTTTATAGGAAAAATTAGCCAGTCCATACAAAGAGTTTATCTTCATTTCGTTCCAGTTCTCGGTTGGATTAAGTACCGATGGGCTCCCTCCGTTGTAATTGCTCAGATTATAACTGAACGGATAATTAAACGGCCCCGGATTGTTTGCAGCCAGATCGTAAAGGTGGGTATAGTATTGCCTTACACCAATTGAGAAGCTGGCGTTAAAGTTCTTTACCAAATTTTCTTTATGGATAACCAACCTGCCATCCAGGTTATCAGTTAATGTAGTTGCGACGTCGCTTGAGTATGAGCCATTCAACCCAGCTGCGTCCCAGGGCTTGTCCTTGGTCTCGTATTGACTGGTGTAGTAATTCAACCCGATATTTCCGGTCGCTCTCAGCCACGGCGTAATCTCGGCATTCAATGAGATGGACCCCAAAAACTGGTTTTGTTTAAATGTGGTGATATCATTGTAAATATTCCACCAGTAATATTGCTGACCGTAATCCCATGGCGCTTTCGAGAGCACGTTTCTGTTTTGCGAGCCGTCCGGTAAATAGGTTAGGCCCCTCTCAATAGGCTTATAATCTGCAGGCACATTATAAACAGCATTATAACCAACACCTATATCGCCGGCGTTGCTTCCGCTTTCGCCGTAAAGATTTGGAGGGTTGTACCTTCCCAGATTGATGTAACTGGCTGTAGCTTCAACTTTTACCTTTGGACTTACATTAATGGAAGAACCTACATTAAAGGTATTGGTTGCACTATTGCTATTGTAGGTGATAGCGTCATTTGTGGTACGGGTAAATGACACGCGCAGCGTACCCAGATCTCCACCACCCGAAAGTGAAATATTGTGGGTTTGGGTATTACCCATTTTATAATAGCTCTGAAAAATGTTTGAATTTGGCGTGTAGGCTCTCGTTGTGCCATCCCACCAGGTTATCTGCTGCCCGTTCATCCTTGGACCCCAGGATGCACCGTCGCCAGGAAAACCGATATAGCTATAAAATGGCCCACCTGCGGCGCTGGTAACACCAGGGCTGACATAAGCGCCAGGTATATTGCCGTCCGGTCCGTAGGGATCATTCGCTATATTTTCCTCCCTGTTATTTCCATTACCGTCTTTATAAAATGGGGGATTGGCTGAATAAAGTGCTTCCGTCATACCGTTTCCAAATTCATGCTGAGTTTGAATATACCGGTAAGGGTCGTTCCAGCGTATCGAATAATTATAGTCAACCCCGAATCCGTTCTTTTTCCCCCCTTTTTTGGTTACGATCAATATAACACCGTTTGCACCACGCGCACCGTACAAAGCAGCTGCGGTAGGCCCTTTTAATATGTTGACGCTTTCAATATCGTCTGAATTTATAGTACTCAAAAAGGATCCAAAGTCAGTTGGTGGTTTAGATACGTCTGTTTGCCCATTAGCTAATGCATCGATGTTCGATTGAATTTTTCCACCCGGCTGCATCGGCTCATTGTCAACCACTACGTTATCTACGACAATCAAGGGTTGGTTATTCCCCAACAAGTTATTGTTACCCCTGATCACAATACGGGTTGAGCCCCCTTCAACACCATTGGGCACGGTGATATTTAAGCCGGAAACCTTGCCCATCAGGCCCTCCGCTACGTTTGGCGGAGCGGTTTTAATTACATCATCACCTGTAACTGTTTGCGCCGAATACCCCAGCGATCTTGCCTCCCGTTTGATACCCAAAGCTGTTACAACTACGTTATTCAGGGTACTCATCGAAGACGCCAGCCTAACGTTGATAACAGTCTTGTCGCCAACAGTAACTTCCTGCACATTGTAGCCGATAAATGAAACCACGAGCACAGCTGATTTATCCGGAACCGTGATTTTGAAGTTACCGTTTATGTCGGTTGTGGTAACCGTGTTGGTGCCTTTAACTTTAACCGTCGCCCCGGGTAACGATTCGCCCTGGGCGTCGGTCACTTTACCGGTTACGGTGATTGGATCAACCTGTGGCGCCTGTGTGCTGCTGGTTGGTTTGGCAGTGAGCACAATAGTTTTTTGCACAATCTTATACTCGATAGGCAGGTCCTTGAAACAAAGCTCAAGCGTGTTGTCGAGGGTAGAATTTTTTACATCAAGTGATACTCTGTAAGATTGCTTTACAATATCAGTCTTGTACCAGAATGTATATCCGCTTTGTTGTTCAATTTCGTTTAAAACCTTTTCAAGTTTTACATTTTTATCAGCTATTGTGATATTCTGTCCAAATGTCGCTGCATTTAGGTGCAGACAGAAGATAGTGATAAGAGCAATAGTCAGTTTCATAACCAACATGATCTTTTTAAACCGCGAGTAGCTATGCCTCAACGGATAAATAGTAGAAATTTCCATACATTTGTGTGGTTTTTTGGGTTTGGAATAGATTACAGCTAACTCTATTTGTTTAGCCCAGCCATTCGCCGGAAGTGCTGCAACACGTTCCGGCTTTTTTGCTGGTAAAGCTATCGGGCCCGGCCCATTAGCTCATTAAATACCAGTGATTATTTTACGATGATCTTCCCTCCTTCCACAGTAAAATTAATACCGCTCAATTCGAGTATTTTTAAGACAGCAGACGCGTTTGAGTTTCTCGAAATGCGCCCATGATAAGTTGACGCCGGTACCTCTCCGCGGTATTCAACATCCACATTATACCAGCGGCTTATTTGACGCATAATGGTTTTTATATCAGCATTATTAAATTGAAACATGCCGTTTTTCCAGGCAGTTGCCTCATCCACATCTACATCATCTTTTACCAGTGAGCCGCCATCAGATTTTAATAAGTATTGCTGACCCGGCTTGATTATAGTAGCACCTTTGGTATCAAATATTTTCACGCTGCCTTCAACCAGGGTGGTCGTTACAGCCGTTTCGTCTGCATAGGAGTTTACATTGAATTGGGTACCGATATCCTGGATAACCTGTCCGGAAGTTTTTACTTTAAATGGCTGCTTTGCATTGTGTACAACTTCAAAATATGCCTCGCCTGTTAACTCAACAACCCTTTCGCCGCCCGTGAACACGGTTGGAAACTTAAGTGATGAAGCCGCATTGAGCCACACTTTTGTACCGTCGGCCAGGGTTAGCTCATATTGTCCTCCCCTTGGCGTAGTGAGTGTATTGTAGCTTACCTGAACTGGCCCTGTTTTGTCTGACGCGGCCTGATAAGCTAATTCTCCACTTTGTTTGATAATATGGGCGCCGGGTTGAATAGTGGATACACCATTTTTTATACTACCCAGGTCAACTTTTGATCCATCGGCAAGCGTGAGCACAGCTTTATTCCCTCCGGGTGCCAGGTCGTGATTTTGCGCCTGAAGTTTAACCGGCTCCTGCCTTAATTTCCGTGTTACAAATAGCGACAGCATGGCAACCAATAAAATGGACGCAGCTACCTGGAAGTATTTCTTTCGGTAGATTGGTACAACCCGGGTTTCACCCCGGGCAATACCATCGTTTATCTTGTGCCTAAGTCCGGCCTTGAGTTCATTGATCTCGTCCTCATTTAAGCTGTCAGTAACATCCGGATCATTAGAGAATTCGGAATAGTAATTTTCAATGGTATTTATCTCTTCGGCGGATGCACTGCCACTCAGATACTTCTTAATGAGCTTTAAAAAATCTTTCTTTAATTGAGGGGGCATGAATTGGCTTTTTATACATGTACCAAAACATGGATCAATCTCCCATTCAAAAATTAATTTTTTTTAACTTTTTTTAAAAATAACGACAACGGCCGAATACACTAAGGGTTGCTCAACCTTAGAGCATAAGCGAAATTATCTTCCCTAAATGTACACGAAGTAGTTTTAACGAGGTGGTAAACTGGTTTTGAACAGTCTTTTGAGAAACCTTCAATATTTCACTGATCTCGCGGGTAGACAGATCCTGGCTGAATTTCATGGCAAAAACCTGTCTTCTTTTCTCGGGCTGCATATTCAGCCATATATCGATACACTCGCGCAATTCCTTCTCATAGAAGATTGAATCCGGGTCGGCCGAGGCTGCCACGATAAATTCTATTGGCTCCGTAAAAGCGTCGACATTCTTCGTTTTTTTAAATAAGGTAAAGACGCGGTACCGGACAGCAGTACACAGATAGGCTGCAAGGTTTTCAATATCCCTGTCTTCTCTGTTCAGCCACAGATCCACAAAAACGTCCTGAATAATATCGGCGCAAAGATCTTCATCCTTCAGTCTTTTATGACTTTCATTATAAAGCTTTAGCCAGTAGCGTTCGTAAATTTCACTGAACGCAGCCTCATCGCCTTGTTTTAAAAGGGTAACCAATTCATCGTCCCGAAATGAATTAAGCGGCCTCAT
>Ga0068856_100003623_pt1 | contig 15510 bp, 12 predicted proteins | sample KBSCornC62_FD_66595 | JGI IMG/M metagenome (GOLD analysis project Ga0068856, IMG submission 66595) | Corn rhizosphere microbial communities from Kellogg Biological Station, Michigan, USA - KBS Corn C6-2 | ecosystem: Host-associated > Plants > Roots > Rhizosphere > Soil ...
GCGACGTCGAAGATCTGTTGGCTGAGCGCGGCATCACCGTCACGTTTCAGACGGTCTCGGAATGGGCGACGAAATTTGGCCCGAAGTTCGCGCATGAACGGCTCATCGGCAGCGCCGCCGAACTGAGCCATAACCCCGGAAAATTCCAGCTCCCGCTGGCCCAAAATCGGGGGCACGTCAGAAGTGGCGCATCAGGTGATGCGCCAGGTTTCCATCTCCAAATACTGGTCGATCTTACCGAGTAATGTTCAGTAATCCCACCACGCCGGCACCCAGCGGAAGAGGTCGCCGGCTACCGCGACGCGACCTACGGACGGAAAGGGCATGTGCGTTGAGATCAGCCAGGAGCCCGTATCTACAAGTTCTTGCATGAGGCGGAGACGAACGCGCGTGGCTTCTTCCGGATCATGTTCGAAGCCGTTGTGCCATTCCGGGTGATCAAAGGACACCGGGAAGATCGCATCGCCGGCGAACATCAGGCGGTCCTTGCCAGACTTTACCCGGACGACACTGTGCCCTGGCGTGTGACCGCCTGTACGGGTTACGGAAACGCCGGGAGCCACTTCGGCCTCGTCCTTGAAGGTGCGAATATGGCGGCCGTAGACACTCATGAAATCGAGCGACGCCTTGCGGGCCAGCGCGGCGAGTGTCGGCGGCATTGCAGTGCGGGAGAAGTCAGGCGACTTCCAGAATTTGGTCTCGGCGGCGCAGACGTGCACGCGGAGATCGGGACGCATCTTCTCCTTCACACCTTCGGCAAGAAGGCCGCCGACGTGGTCGAAATGCATGTGGGTCAACACGACATCCGTAACGGATCCGAGGTCGACGCCGGCGGCTTCCAGCCGATGCACGAATTGCCCGGCGCGCGGAAAGTCCGGATATTCCTCGCCGAGGCCGCTGTCGATCAGCATCGTCTGCTTTCCTGTGCGGACTACAACGGCATTAAGTGCCCAGTCGAAGGCCTCCTTCGAAAGAAAATGACTATCCAGCCAAGCCCCGCGGATCGCCGGGTCAGCATTGGTTGCCATCGATTCAGCCGGCGGCGTCAGCACGCCGTCGCTGATCACCACAACGTCGATATCACCGACCTGCACTGCGTAGCGCGACGGAACCAGTTCGTCAGGTCCGGACTTGGCTTGCTGACCCACTGGTCGAGATGTTGCCTCTACGTTCGACATGAAAGCTCCAGTTTTAAGTTTAAGGCGTGGCAATCACGGGCCACGTAGCAAACTTTAGGTTCACGGGTGCTGCCGGTCGAGTTATGCGCAAGCACCAGTGGTGCAAGCCAAAGGATTGCTTCCTATGACGTTTCGGATATGAGGGCGGACAGATTGCAAGCGTGGCGTCGCCTTAATGGAAGCCAGGATCTGAAGGGTGGTGCTGTCGGCTTTTCAGGCGTCAGCCGACAATGCGATTTCCCGCCAGGCGGCGATGGCGATGGTGCGGAGTTGGCGATGATCGGTGGCAGAGAGATGTTTCCGACGAAGCTGAAAGAGGTTGGCGACCTGGCCATGGACCGAGACGAAACGTTGACATTGTCGCGCTGACTTAAAGCACATCATTCGCCGCTCTCGCCGCCGTAGCGGCAGATGAGAATTCTCAGCTCCGTTGTTCAACCCCTTGTGCGATCGATGCTCTACGCCCGGCATCAACTCGGCCTTTGCGGCCGAATACGAACGCAGCTTGTCAGTCACCAGCATCCGCGGGGTGGTACCCTGGCCCTTGAGCAGCTTTCTCATCAGACGCAACGCTGCTGCCTTGTTCCTTCTGCGTTGCAGCAGGGCATCGAGGACATAACCGTTTGCATCGACGGCGCGCCACAGCCAGTATTTCTTTCCCTTGATCGTCACCACCATCTCATCGAGCTGCCACTTGTCGGCAAAGTGGCCTCGTGAACGGCGCCGGAGCTGATGAGCGAACTTCAAGCCGAATTTCGCCGCCCATTCCGCGACCGTCTGAAACGTGACGGTGATGCCGCGCTCAGCCAACAGATCTTCGACGTCGCGCAGGCTCAGCGGGAACCGATAATACAGCCATAGCGCATGGGCAATGATCTCAGCAGGAAACCGGTGGCGTCTGAAGTGGGCATGTGGGGCTTCGGTCATGACAGCCCGATTATCAAGTCGATTCAAACCAGCCGGTTAAGGCGACGCCACCCGTATTGTACCCGCTGAGTCCAGTCTCAGCATGACACAGCACATAGTTGCCAGCCGCGAAATACGGCAAAATCGATGCGTCCGGGACAGCATTAAATTCGTTGGCCATGTGAGCCTCATCCAAGACATTGGTATGCCTGTGCAGTATTTTCGGTCGCGCGCCGGTCCTCATGGAAACGGTGCAGCCGACCGGTCACAGCGAGCAGGCCCGAAGATTATTCGGGACCCTGGTCAGCAAATCGATATGTGGCTGCTCTTATTTGTTACGATGGACTGGCAGAGATGGAAGACGATTGGATCGAAATCTACGACGGCGGATCACCAGAGGCGGAAAAGGAAATTTTCCGCCAACTCGTCCAGAAAATGCTTGCTGTACAGGAGGCCAATCGGCAGAAGGCCGGAGCGGTTCATGCGAGAAGAGCCTTGCACGCAAAGGTAATCGCGGCCGTCTCGAACGCAGTGCTATCGATCGACGAAAACCTCCCAGGCAGCCTGCGCGTCAGTCATTTTCAGCCAGGTGCGTCGCTGGCTGCGACCGTCCGGTTTTCCAATGCCAGCGGCATCCCGCAGCCGGATGGTACTGCTGATATGCGCGGCGTGGCCATTCGTTTGGATACGGGGGAGGGAACGTTTCACGATCTCCTCATGACCAACTTTCCAGTGTCGCATGCTCGAAACGCGCGACAGTTTGTCGAATTTGCATCGATCGCTTCGGGTGACCGAGCGCTGATGATGGAGAGGCTGGAGCACACCTTTGGGAAGTCGGAGGCTATACGCCTCGTTGAAGCGATCGCCAAGGGCATGCGGCCTTGCCGTAGTATCGCACTTGAGCGCTTCTGGAGTCGTGGTGCGATTCTGTGGGGAACCGTTCCGGTACGGTTTAACCTTATTCCTGATGCCAGTGCTGCGGACGCATTTCTCGATACAGCCGTAGGCGGCGAGGGTCTTCGTGAAGAACTCGCGGCCAGGCTTGCGGAGCGTGAGTTAAGATATCGACTGGCGATCCAACACTATAAGAACGAGCTTGTCACCCCGATTGAAGACGGCGCGGTTGAGTGGACCGAGATAGCTTCGCCTTCAATCGAAATTGCGACGTTGCGTATACCAAAGCAAGACATTCAAGGGATCGAGGGAAGACATCAAATGTCTGCTATCGACGCACTGGCATTCAATCCGTGGAACGCGCCCGCGCAGTTTCGCCCCCTTGGAAACTTGAACCGAGCCCGACGTGACGTTTATGGAGCGACCGCTCACCATTGGCAGCGCCCCATGGCCACAAAGGATGGCTGACAAGGCGGACGGGACCTGTTGAAAATGGAGAATTCGGTACAAGAACGTCCTCTCAAAATCTTCGATAGTTCGCGCACGCGATAATTTCCCGGATTCGGGCGCGGTCCAAGAACGTCGAGGAAAAAATGAGCAGAAAAGTCGCAGATCTTCTGGTGGAGGTTCTGGAGTCGGCTGGCGTGAAGGCGTGCTATGGCATTGTCGGAGACACGCTGAACAATATTGCCCACGCCATTGAACGCAGCTCCATCGAGTGGGTGCACATGAGGCACGAGGAGGCGGGCGCGTTTGCAGCCGCAGGACAGGCACTGCTCACCGGACAGCTGACAGCATGCGCGGGGACCTGTGGCCCGGGAAGCCTGCATTTCATTAACGGCCTCTACGAGGCGAACCGCAACCGCGCTCCCGTGTTGCTGATCGCGACGCAGATCGTTACGGCCGACATGGGGTTCGAGTCGATCCAAGAGGTCGACTTCACGAAGGTCTTCCAAGGCTGCAGTGTGTACTGCGAGACCATCCTTACCCCAGAGCATGCTCGCAAAAAAACCGTGGCGGCATGTCAGGCCGCGCTGACGCGACGCGGTGTGGCGGTCCTCATCGTGCCCGTCGACATTGCGAATTCGCCGATCAAAGACGAGAAGCACTACACGGTGCATGTCTCCAGTCCAGTCATACGCCCATCCGATGCCGAACTCGACGAAATCGCGGCAATCCTTAACGAAAGCAATTCCATTGCCATCTACGCTGGCGCGGGCTGCGAGGGTGCCCACGATCTTCTGATCGAGACCGCGGAAAGACTGAAAGCTCCCGTCGCACATACAAGCCGAGGTAAGGACTTCGTCGAGCACAACAATCCCTACAGTGTCGGCATGACCGGCATCCTCGGTGAGCCGGCCGGATATCATGCGGTCCTCGATTGCAATACCCTCCTTTTGCTTGGGGCCGATTTCGCTTGGAGCCAGTTCTACCCGAAAAACGCCGACATCATCCAGATCGACAGGGACCCGACACATATCGGCCGACGTCATCCTGTAACGATCGGGGCGGTGGGGGATGTCAAGGCAACGCTGGAAGCCCTCTTGCCGCGGCTGATTGATCACGAAAGCCGTGCATTCTTGGACGAATACCTAACGCGGCACGCGAAGCACAAAGACGCGGACGCCAAGGAGCATCCTGCCGATCCACACGGACTGGTATCGGGATCCTACCTCACCAAGGTGATCAACCGCCTTGCTTCCGAAGATGCCCTGATTGCGGCCGACGACGGCACGCCAACCGTGTGGATGCTCCGTCACATCGATACCCATGGAAAGCGGCGAACCTTCGCAAGCCTTCTCCACGGGACGATGGCTGGCGGGCTGGGCACTGCTATCGGGCTCCAGAAGTCAGCGCCCCACCGCCAGGTGGTCTGCCTTGCCGGTGACGGCGGATTGAGCATGCTCCTTGGTGACATGCTTACAGTCGTGCAGGAGAACCTTCCGATCAAGATCGTTGTGTACGACAACGGAAAGCTCGGATTCGTCGAGATCGAACAAAAGGCAAGTGGGCTCATGCCCGTCTACACTGATCTCAGGAACCCAAACTTCGGGGATGTCGCCACCGCCATGGGATTGTGGGGCCGACAGGTAGCAACCGCTGAAGAACTTGAAGCTGGTGTGACTGAATGGCTTGCCCAGCCGGGGCCAGCCCTACTTCACGTGAAAGTCACACCCATGCAACTCGTAACGCCGCCTTCGCCAATGGTCGCACCGGAGGCGGCTCTGGGAATGGCTATCTACGGTGCGCGTGCCATCCTTCAGGGTAAGGGTCACGACCTCTGGGAGATGGTGACCGAAAACAGGTAGGTGGATGGCGCGGTGGCCACAGGTTCGCCGCGCCCACGCAGAACGCATTTCTGATCTGAAGTTGAGCCAGGCTCTTCACGCGGAGGCTCGTGCGTTTGCTCGCCGGTTTCGTTACTGGCCGTCTGTGACCCTCGGCAAGAGTGAAGGGGATTTCACTCATTTGAAGCGATCTACGACGCGCGATTTGCTCAGGGCTGACGTAGAAACAAGTGCCGTATTCGCGTGGTCAGAGATGTCGGATGAGAGTCCGCCCTGCCCACTTGAGAGCCGGCACGAGTTTCTTCGGCTTCAAGCCGGTGGGAAAGAAGCAGGCCGAGTTCCTCGGCAAGCGCGGGTCGATCACGCATCACGCTTGCGAGCGGTTGCTGGGGAACTTCATATACGACAACAAAGGAAAGAGCCCTGAAGGAATGAGGCTCTTCCAGATCCATCAAGACGCCGCGCTCCCCGAAACAGTCGCCCGGCGCCAGCCTTGCCAACTCCACTTTGTCGCCATCCTTCACGGTCTCCGCCACGACGACACCTCGCCTTATAATCAAGAGCGCGGAGGCTTTCGAGTGCTGCTGTATGATCATCGCGTCTTTTCGATATGTTCGCCGCACCATGGTTGAGGACAGCGCCTCCTTCTCATCCTCGGTGAGCGTGCTGAACAGCGAAATGGCGCTGAGAAGGCGCCACGCAGATCCTGGATGCGGAGTGAGGGCGGGGTCCTTGTGGGAGGCGGCGGGCAGTGGGATGGGATAGTCTGCTGCGAATTGCAGATTTGCTGCCTTTGCGTGGCGGAAGAGAAGGTCATAGATCTCATTCTTCGCCAACATGGTGCGGTCGCGGCTCTCCACGCGGAAGGAAAGGTCAAGCGACATCGCCGATCCGTTGAGACCAGTTACCGCAACACTGGGCGCTGGCATAGGCATAATCCAGTTGCTGCTCAGCAGTACTGTTTGCATCACCGCCTCGATCTCGGAAGGTGCCTGCCCTGGAACGATCTTTACGCTGATTGTGACCGCCTGTGTTTGGTCGGGGCTGCTTTGATTGACAAAGCGCGATTTAGCAAGGCTGCTGTTCGGGATAACGATGATGTCGTTCGTTTCGCTTAGCAGGTGTGTGGACCGCCAGCTCGTCTCGACGACCCTCCCATGGGAGCCATCGTCTAGCACTATCCAATCGCCCACCGAATATGGCTTGCCGAGATTGAGAGCTATTCCCGAAAACACGTCTCCCAGGGTGTTCTGCAATGCCAAACCGAGAACGATTGCAAAGACCCCAGATGTTGCAATCAAGGTGCCGATTGGAGCACTGAACACATATGCCACGATCGAAAGGCCCGTCCCCAGATAGATAAGGCCCACTAGAAGATCCTGAAGCAACCGTCCCTCATGCGGTTTCCGCTCGAATATCAAAAAGGCACGGACGGTGTTTACAAGAACGGTCGCCACGGCCAGCCACCACGTGGTCTTAGCTATTGCGGTTGCGACACGTGTTTCTACGTCAGCCGTTGAGCCATCCGGCTCGTAAGGCTGGATACCGTGGCTCAGCAGAACCCAGGTAAGCAAACCGAGCAAGCCCAGGCTGGAGACCAACCTGCTCGATAGCTTCTTGCGGAAAAGCAGCCAGGTTACGCCATAGCCCGCGACGATAAGGGCGAATTGAAAAATCGGGTTGTCGTTTAAGTTAAACAAAGGCGCTACCTTGCCCGCTCGTTCGTGACGTTAACAGCAAAATATCAGCGGCCAGGGATAAAGCTTTGTACGAGGCTATCGCGTCATCGCGAAAGTCACGCGGCGCGGCGAGATCGACTGCACTTGCGACTTAACTTGTACTGGTCTGACGTCACGCAGACCGATGGGTGTAGGCAGACTGGACATGACGCCACGCTCTCTTCAGACTGCGGCCGATAGATCAGCAGCCGGTACGCTTGATGACGAAGAACTTCGAAACTTTTGCTAGCACATTGACTTCCCATCCCGTCCGAATGATAGGGCTCGCGCTTTTGTGTGCTCCGTATATCGTCAGCGGGATAGACAAGCTCCTCGACCCGTCGTCTGGCGTAGATGAGATGTTGTCATACGGCCTTACTCCAGCGGGACCATATTCCGCGGTCGTGACGTTGATCCAACTCGGTTGCTCCACGCTGGTCATCACTGGTTTCGGTCGATGGATTGGAGCTCTTATCCTCGCGGTCTTCACCGTGTGCGCGACCCTGCTCGCTGACGCTTTCTGGAATCAGCGACTTGGATTTCGCGGACCCCTTGCAGAGCCCTTCTTTGACCATATCGCCTTGTCAGGCGCGTTGCTCCTCGTCCCCTGGTATACTCTCCACAGGTACCGAACCGGACGGGAAGACGATTGGACATGATGACGACTACTTGACGAGGGTTCGACGCCAATGGGCGGGGGGTATTCCGTATTTGGCCCGGAACAGCCTGTTCAAGTGAGACTGGTCGGTGAAACCGCAGGTTTCGGCGATCTTGCCTAGGGGCTGGTCGGTAGATTGCATTTGTCTGACGGCCTGATCGAGGCGACAGTCCATTATATAGCTCTGAGGACTCCGGCCGAACGTCTGTTTGAAAGCGCGATGGAAGTGCCCAACGCTCCTTCTGGCCAAGGCGCTAAGTGTCAGATTATCAATCGGGAGAGCCAGATTTCTATCAATATAGCGGATAATGCGCCGTCGTTGCCATTCGATCAACCCGTTGGAACTTGAGCCTTTTTGCCTTTCGGCTATTGGAGCAGATCTCGTAAGATCGAATAATATCGGAGGCTGCACTTCAGAGCTTTGCTCATGCGTAGCTATTGCCGTAAAGGGCGACCCCGACAGGCTCCAAGTCCTAAACGAGGAGGAATGTGCCCTGAATTGTTTCATCTTTCCGCTCCGAATAGCCGCGCCTAGCTGCGCGGGCACAAGTGGAGCGAGAATGGCAAATGTCGTCAGACAGCAGTGTTAGAAATTGGCAGGGATGCGTTAGAATTTGTTTGAGTGGCTGTCGGTTTATGAGCAAGCTCGATCGCCGAGGCATCAGTCGCCCTCGATGGACAGAAGAAGCGCGCGAGCCGCAATATAGTCCCGCGTCGCGAACCCCTCCTCGAAGCGGGAGAATACCGGTTCTAGGGCCGCGTGAGCTTTCCCATGGAACCCTTTTGACAGCAGGAGTTTTGCGGCGCTCGTGGCCGCTCGGAGCTGCCACGCAAGGGCGCCCTGACTTGCGGCGAGATTCATTGCGTCAATAAAGTTCTTCTCCGCGGACTTCTCATCCCCTCTGACAAGATGCACCTCTCCCGCGATCCGGAGAATTTCTGGCCGACACCAGTATTCCTGGTTCTGATCTTCAGTTTGGGCGGCGGTCAGGAATATTTCGCTCTCGATCAGTTGCCCGGCTGACGCGAACAGCTCAGCCGTCCAAGCCCTGAAGATGGGATGGAAAACCTTGTACTTGGAACGTTCAAGGAGGTTCAAACCGTGGGTGACGGTTTGAGCAATAACCTCCACCGGCTCCTGTTGCGCCCTGCAAAGCGCCGCAAGACAGATGGCAAGTCCCTCATAGCTTTCTATTGCGTTCTTGCGCGAATGCTCCAAAAGCTTGTTCAGTTCGGCTTCAGTGCTAAGAAAGTCTGACGTCGTAAGATAGCTGTTGAAGCCATGCCATGCGCCGGAGACGCAGGTCGTGATGGGATAATCGAGGAGCGAGGCCTCCGTGACGGAGAGGTTGCTAAGACGAAGAGCCTGATCTGCGAAACCTTGGGCCCAAAGCGCGTTTGACAGCACTCCAAGCGCGTCAACCTTACGATCATAGCCAATAAGGGCCAGCTGTGCTTGCCGGGATACTTCAACATCTCCGGCGAGACTTTGTTGAAGATGCGACCGCGCCTCCGAATGGTGGCCCATATGGTGTAGGCACAGGCCCATCATCCAGTCGCCCAGGGCGATGGAACCCCGATCGCCTGTGCCCTTGGCAACCTCAAGGCACCTTCTGGCGAGCTTCAGTGCCTTTTGGAAATCAGGCTCTCTTATCTGCTGGCCCCAAAGCGGCAGGAGAGCCGTCATCTGGCCTTCAACGTCGCCGATATGCTCCGCGATCGAAAACACTCGGGAAAAGGTTGCTTCGAACTCGTCTCCGATGCCCACCGTGAACATTAGGGAGGCGCCGAGAGCGATCTGTATCCGCATTTCCTGGCGCGGTTCGGCGCCTCCAGCTTGAAGATACCCTACCGCTTTCCTCATTAGCTCCCGGCATTCGACGAGAAGTCCGACGCCGAGCCAGATCTGCGCAGACGCCGCGGCCAGTCCGACCGCGACAGCTGGATCGCCGCTAGGGGAGAACGCCCAGTCAAGTGCAGCTCTAATATCGTCGAGATCCGCGATCGCACCGGACAGGCTACCGGCTTTTCGGCGGTCAAACGGCTCATTGCGTGCGAGCGTATCATGAATGAAGCGCGCGTGGCGAAAACGCAGGTTCGGAAGTTCGCCAACTTCTTCCAGCTTCTGCATCGCGTATGTCCGCGTGACGTCCAGCAGCCGATAACGGGGCCCGTCCTCCCGCGACACGTCCGCGCTGATCAGCGATTTTGCGACGAGGTTCCCGATCGCGGTTCCTATCTCAGTCGCGTCGAGATCTTCCGCAGACAGGACCGAAGTTACAGCGTCAATCGTGAAGGTGCCTACAAAAACAGCAATGCGCGAAAGAACTTTTTTCTCAATTTCGGACAAGAGCGCAAAACTCCAGTCCAGTGTCGCATTGAGCGTCTGGTGCCGAGGCAGCGCAGTCCGTTGGCCCTGCCAAAGAAGGCTGAGCTTGTTCTGCAGCAGTTCGGTCAATCGTTTCATTCCGAACGCCGCCACCTGTCCTGCGGCGAACTCAATGGCCAAGGGCAGCCCATCCAGGCGCCTGCAGATCAAAGCGATTGCCTCGGCGTCTCCTTCCTGCATCACATAACCGTTCACAGACATCGAGACACGCTGAATGAAGAGCTGCACGGCCGGATAGGCCATCGGATCAGAGACTCTAGCGAGCGCTTTAGGGGGGAATGCAAGTGGCGCGAGGCGAAAAACGCACTCGCTCTCGACACGCAGGGGCTCGCGGCTGGTGGCTAATATTCTCACATCCCGAGCGACGGCGGCAATTCGATCGGCCACGAGCGCTACCGCATCGATCAGATGTTCGCAGCAATCGAAAATCAGGAGCAAACGGCGGCTCTCAAGCTGCGCTGCGATTGATGGCAGAGGATCGCTGGAATAAACGGGTATTCCTAGAGCCGCCGCTATCGCGCTTCCAACAAGTGTGGGTTCGGCAAGCGACCCAAAGTCCAGGAATAAAAACTCTGCGTCGCCTTCCTCCACGAGAGATTGCACAACCGCAACTGCTACGGACGTCTTACCGACACCACCAGCGCCGACCAGCGTCACAAACCGCTTATCCTTCAGGAGCGTGAGGATCGTCTCCACGTCCTTATCGCGGCCCAATAGCTTCAACCTTCGGACGGGCAGTCCCTGCGACAATGCCACCGCCCGAAGAGTAGGCGCGGGTGCAAGATCGGCGGGCGCTCTAGAAACACTTGCAATGAAGCGGTACCCTTGACCTTGAACCGTAGCGACGTAGGTCGGATTAGGACCGTCGTCCCTCAACGCCTTCCGGAGCGTGTTTACTTGAAACCGGAGGTTCCCCTCGTCCACGTTCACGTTCTGCCAGGCATGTTTCAGAAGTGCGGCCTTGCCGACAATCTCATAGGCGTTGGCCACGAGAATGAGCAGGATGTCGAAGGCGCGGCCTCCAAGTTGTACTGGCACGCCATCCCGTTCGAGGCGCCGTGCGCTCGGCATCAGCCGGAAAGGGCCGAAGCTGAAGACGTCCTTGGACGTGAAAATGTCGTACCCAATGTCTTGAGCCGCCGTCATGCATTGTCCCCTGGAACAGTGCCGTGTCCGCCGCGTTTGGTGGGCATGGACCATATTAACGCAATTAGTATGATATATTGCAACAATCCCCGCTGATATCAAAACTGCGATTGTTTTATCAAGTAGCTCTGCGGGCGAGCGTTGCGTCGCTGCAACGTGATAGAAAGCGCGATGCCCTTTGACGGTGGGCAGATCGGCTCTCATTCGGCCGAAAGACGGCGTTTCTCGTCAAACTAATCATCGGTAACGTCAATTTTCTATCCTACGGAGCGGCGTTGTTTCTGCGAGCGAACAACGTCTTCTAACAACATCTAACGGGAGCAGTGTCCAGTCCTAGGTTACCGTCACTTCTGCCGCACGCCTCCTGGCTGGGTCGCCGATGCTGCGGGGCAGCGAGGTGAGGTCGGTTTTAGAACAGGTGGTGGGCTCGGTGGTGCAAGATCAATATGACCAGGAAACCGGTTCCACGACGGTCAGGTCCCGATCGGCCCCTGCTCTGCAGGAAATCGAACCACGACCGCGAGCCGCCGTGGCTCCTGCGATCATCGTAGCACTTCTCATCGGAAGTATCGTATCGACCACCGCCTGGTTCCTGATGGTGCCACAGCCGCTTATTATTCAGGGTGAAGCCGATGCGACGAGGATCGACATTGCCGCGAGGGTGGACGGAAAAGTAGCTAAGCGTCCTGTCGAACGAGGAGACAATGTCGACAAGGGCCAGCTTCTTTATCAAATTGCAAACCCGGAACTGCTGACCAAGCTTGCAGAAGAGAAAGCCGCGAAGGCCTCGGCTGAGGCATCTCTAGCCAACATCGATGCCGGAACGCGGCAGGAGATCATCTCGCAAAGGTCTGCGGCGGTCGAAGCTGCACGGGCAAACGCTGTCCTCGCCCAGCAGACCTATGACCGAACCAAGCAGATTGTAAGTGCTGGCAGTGCGCCAATCCAACGTTTGGACGATGCGACCAACTCCCTGGTCGTCGCACAGCGTGCTGGGGAGCAAGCAAAGCTCGCTTACGAAGAGGCGGTAAACGGATACACCAAGGAACAGCGCGAGATCGCTGCAGCGGCGGTGTCGCAGGCTCAGGCGGCCATTGATACGGTTCAGGCCCAGGTCGACGAGCTGAATGTCTTTGCCCCGGTCAAAGCCCAAGTCTACCAGATTGGTGCGGAAAGCGGAGAATATGTTTCGCCCGGCGTGCCACTGTTGTCATTGGTCGATTTGTCGGACGTGTGGCTGACGTTTGATCTTCGTGAGGATCTCGTGAAGGGCCTTAAGGTGGGTGACCGCTTCAAAGCCAAGGTTCCAGCGCTGGGTGATCGAGAGATAGAGGCGGTGGTAAAAGTCATCGCGACGAAGGGAGAATATGCCGACTGGAGGGCCACGCGCGCAACAGGTGACTTCGACTTGCGCACGTTCGAGGTCCGCGCCTATCCGGATCCCCCGCTGCTGGAGCTGCGACCGGGAATGAGCGTTTATGCAGTCCCACCGGGCGTGCAGAAATGAGAACGGCGCTCCCGGGAGTTCTGTGCGTTGCTCACCGCGAACTACGGTGGATGATACGGGACAGACTGGCGATCATGGTCGCCGTCGCCGTTCCGCTGATCGGGTTCGCCATTCTCGGGTGGACTTTCAGCCATGCCGTCGTTCGCGGTCTGCACATCGAGGTCGTGGACAGCGACCGAACGCCGACGTCAACGGAATATGTTCAGGCTATTGGATCGGCACCAGGCGTCACTGTTGAGTCCCGATCCGGAGATCTCACTGAAGCACTTCACTCGATCCGATCTGGCAGGGCAATAGCGGCCGTCTATATTCCTTCCGAGTTCGAGCGCGATCTTCTTTCACTGAAGCGGCCGCAGATCGTGACCTTTTACAATCGTCAGTTCTACTCACCAGGCAATAGCGCATCGAGTGCCATCTCCGCTGCGGTCAATGCTGAAACGGCCAGGCTGGTCTCGAAGCTGAAGGTCAGGGGCGCGGCGTTCGCGCGTGGCCAACTTGTTGCCGAGCAGTATGTTCTCAGCAATCCAGCTCTAAATTATGCGCAGTTCCTGCTTCGAGCGATCCTCCCGACGGTGCTCCACGTCGCGGCAGCGATCGCAGGGGGATATGCCGTTGGATCGGAGTTCGCAACAAGGGATCCCGGGGAATGGCTGCGTACTGCCGGAGGAAGCCCGCTTGCCGCAATCGTGGGAAAGCTGCTGCCGCTTCTCGGGCTATTCACCGTCATCATGGTCGGGACAGCCGTCATCGTCGACGGACTCTATCAGGTGCCCTTCAGAGGGAACGCGATATTGATGGCGGGGTCGGCTATCCAACTCCTTATCGCGTACCTTAGTCTTGGAGCGCTCCTTCAGCTGCTAGTGCGCAACCTCGGTGTCGGCCTTAGCCTGACCGGAATTATATGCTCGCCCGCGTTTGGATTTTCGGGTGTGGGCTTTCCGCTCCTTGGTATGAACTGGTTCGCCCGAGGGTGGGGAGACTGCCTTCCGCTGCGATGGTATATCCAGATCCTGATCGATCAAGCCATCCGTGGCCTCCCGCCATACAACTCCGTGACACCTTTCGCGGTGCTTGGCGGATTGGCGACCTTGTATTTCGGGCTGGCGTGGCTGAGGCTGAGGAGCCTGAAGAACTTATCCCGACCTGTTGCTCCACCACCCCGTCAACCTGCGGTTCCGCTTCGCTACGGGATCGGGGCCTCGATGTTTCGCGAGCTGAAATCTGTGATGAATAACAAGAGCGCGCTAGGCATGTTCCTGATCGCGCCGGTCATCTATGGCGTCCTTTATCCGCAGCCTTATCTAGGTCAGGTTCTGAAGAGAATCCCGATCGCGGTCGTCGATCAGGACCGTACCGAGCTGAGCAGGGATATCGTCGAAGCTCTTAACGCTGACGAGGCGCTCAGTGTCGATGTCCGGGCGAGCACGCTGGCTGAAGCCCAGAAGGCACTCGACGAGCGGAAGGTATTCGGAATCATTGGTGTCCCTCCGGATACGGAAAAGGAAATCCTCAAGGGCAATTCAGCCCGACTTCCCACCTACGTCGATGCCGCCTATTTCATGATGTACACACGCATGCAGCTCGGCGTCTCCGAAGCAATGCAGGCAACCAATACCGCAATAGCGGCGTCGGGCGCGAGGTTGGAAGGTAGTCTTGCACATTCAGCGGTGACGAGGGCATCTCCCGTCGAAGCCGTCGCCGAACCCCTATACAATCCGACGGGCGGGTACGCGAGCTACGTCGTTCCTGCCGCATTCATGCTGATCCTGCAGCAAACCGAATTCATGGCGATCGCCGCTATCGGCGGCGGGATTTTCCAAATCGGCGGCATCGCGGCCAGGAGAGAGCGATCCCGCCCCAGGGCGATTATCGGGCAGGCCCTTGCTCACCTGATCCTGTCACTTCCCGCGTTCGCCCTTTTCCTCATTGTTCTTCCACATGTCTACGGTTTCTCGACCCTTGGCAGCCCGCTTCACTTGCTGGTCATGGTCATACCCTTTGTCCTGGCGACGAGCTTTCTGGCTCAGCTCGTCGGCAGCTGGTTCAAGCGGGGTGAGAGCGCGATCATACTCTTTGTCGCCACAAGCCTGCCACTGTTCTTCATGGTCGGCATTTCATGGCCCGCCGACTCCATTCCTTCGGTGCTCCGCTCCTTTAGCCGCTTGTTTCCAAGCACTTCTGCGATCGACGGGCTCGTTCGCATCAATCAGATGGGCGCGACCATCACCGACGTTGCAATCGACTGGAGGTTTCTCTGGTTGCTGGTGTGCGTCTACGGGATCCTCGCTATCGGAAACGGCCTGATCCGCAACACGGTGACACACCATGACGCATGAACGATTGTCCGGGCTAGTTCTTCCAGTCGCAATCCTGCCGTTTGCAGCAGTCGCGCTTTGCTCATGGCAGCTTCCATTCGGGGTGCAAGCCCCACCGCAGATCATCGGGGTCGTTCGCGAGACGGAAATCAGAATTTCCCCCGAGATCAATGCTCGTCTGGAGAAGGTGCTGGTGCGGGCCGGCAACGCTGTTCACGCGGGTCAGCCCGTCGCAGTCCTGTCGAGCCCGGAGACTGCGGCGGCTGTTGATCAGGCTACATCGGCGGCTGCCAAAGCAAGAGCGGATCGGGCAAACGTCTATGCCGGCGTGCGCCAGGAAGAGATAAACATATCGACCCAGAATGTTCGGATTGCAGAGGCCAATGTCGATCTCGCTGCGCAGGAATTCGAGCGGGTGACCAACCTTGCCAAACATGACGCTTCTTCGCAGCAGAAGATGGAAGAGGACGTCGCGACGCTTGCAAGCGCCAGGGCAAACCTTGCTTCCCTC
>Ga0068856_100003627_pt1 | contig 15508 bp, 15 predicted proteins | sample KBSCornC62_FD_66595 | JGI IMG/M metagenome (GOLD analysis project Ga0068856, IMG submission 66595) | Corn rhizosphere microbial communities from Kellogg Biological Station, Michigan, USA - KBS Corn C6-2 | ecosystem: Host-associated > Plants > Roots > Rhizosphere > Soil ...
AAATCGCCAGCGACCGTGCCCACGCCAGATATACTACAGACCCAACTATTACCGCACCACCAACCAAATAATCGAACTCATATGAAGGCAAAACTTACTACTTTCACCCGTATTATTCGCACCGGCATGGTGAACTTTGTACGTAACATGTGGCTGGCTGTGGCCGCCATGGCCATTATGATCATCACGCTTACCATCATTCTGTTTTCGGTGATTGTGAACGCAACCTTCAACAATACGGTCCAGCAGATCACAAGCAAGATAGATGTGTCGGTTTTCCTGAAAGACACGGTAACACCGGCGCAAACCCAGTCGTTGCTGAAGCAGTTGCGGGCACTCCCCAGCGTGAAGAGTGTGCAATATTTGAGCAAAGAGGATGCTTTGAAAGCCTACGAAGCGCAGAACGCAGGCAATACCCAGCTGCTGCAGGCTATCGACGAAACCAGCAACCCGCTACCGGCAACCATCAACATCAAGCCCCGGGATCTAAACGAGATTAACCAGATTCGCAAGTTTGTGGCCAAGCCGGAGATTGCTAAGTTGCAGTCAGACCCGGCATCGGACAGCGGCGACCGGCGGGCGGCAATCGATAAAATTACGCACGCCACCAACATACTGCGCCGGGTCGGTGTGTCTGCCGTGCTGGTGTTTGCGGTTATATCGGTGCTGATCATCTTTAACACCATACAGATGGCCATCTTCAACCGGCGGGACGAATTGCAGATAATGCGGCTGCTGGGTGCCAGCACGGGGTACATCCGCGGCCCGTTTGTGGTAGAGACGGTTATTTACGGCATACTTTCCGCTGTAATATCGGTGTTGCTTATCAATGCGCTGTTTGTAACGGCCAGCAGCAGTTTGCAGGCAACAAGCTTCGGTCTGCTGGACATCAGCTACAGCCAGAAGTTCTTCGAAAGCCACTACTGGGTGCTGTTGACCATCCAGCTAGCGCTTGGTATATTCATAGGTGCCGCATCTTCTATAATCGCGACGCGGCGATACCTGAAATTCAAGACACCGAAAAAATAAACAAAAAGCCGTCAACATAGCGTAGTTTGGCTGGAAACCAAGCTGCGGATATGCTGGCGGCTTTTGGGCCGATTAACAGGGAAGAGGGGAATTGAGCGATTTGCATAAGCGTGATACAATAGTGGTGTTAGCTCATAAAATAAAGACTATGAAAATACGCCCTAGAGTTTTCCAACGTGTTGCCGCCAAGTGCAGTGCAGGAGTGCTGGCGTTTTCTGGCTTTATTCTTATTTCCGGCAACTTTTTGCCGAGCGCGACGCAAATGGTGTTGGCAGACTCGCTACAGCAGCAAATTAACGACCTGAGCGCCCAGAACAGCGCGACGCAAGACGTTGTCAACGGGCTGCAGTCCCAGGCGCAAAGCTATCAGGATGCGATCAACCAGCTGCAACAGCAGATTTCGGGTTTGCAGGCATCCATCGACGCGAACAAAGCCAAGCAGGTGAGTTTGCAACAGCAAATTATCGACGACCAGCACCAGATCGATCACGAAAAAGCCGTGCTGGCCGACGATGTCAAGAGTATGTATGTAGATGGTACACCGAGCACGCTCGAAGTATTGGCCACCAGCAAGAACCTGAGTGATTTTGTAGACAAGCAGGAATATCGAACCGCGGTGCAGAACAAGCTGCACGATACCCTGCTACAGATTGCAAAATTGCAGGCAGAGCTGCAGGCTCAGAAAACCCAAGTTGACCAACTTGTCAGCGAAGAGCAGTCACAGCAATCACAGCTCGCGAGCGCTCAGGCGCAACAGGCATCACTGTTGAGCTACAACCAGAGCCAGCAGGCATCGTACAACGCACAGATCCAGGCAAACAGCAGTAAGATTGCGTCATTGCGCGCCCAGCAGGCGGCCGAAAACGCCAAGCTTGGTAACGGTTTGATCTCGACCGGCACCTGTGGTGGTGGTTACCCCGCAGACGCCCTGAACTCGTACGGTGGTCACTGGGGCTGTAACTACGCCATGGACAACACGATCGATAAATGGGGTATGTATAACCGCGAATGCGTCAGCTACACCTCGTTCAAGGTCTATCAGGCGTACGGTTATATGCCGTTCTGGGGCGGGCAGGGCAATGCATATGAATGGCCGGGCGACGCTCAGCGCGCCGGCATACCTACTGGCTCAACTCCGCGCCCCCGATCGGTTGCAATCTGGAACGTTAGGCCGCTTGGCCATGCTATGTGGGTCGAAGCAGTGAACTCGGACGGCTCGATTCTGGTCAGCCAGTACAACTACAGCTACAACGGTACGTACAGCGAAATGTATGTCTCTGCCGCCCAGGCACGCACCTTTACCTACATCTACTTCGACTAAGAAACCGCACTGCTTGGCACATTTTGGTCGAAAACTTCCAGTCCGCACTCCCCGTACCTCTAGTACGGCTCGCTTACGGGCTTCGCTTTTCACTCCAAACTGCACCAAGCAGTGCGGTTTCCGGGGAAATTCAGGCTTCTCCAGCTGCACATTTCGAACCACGCCCGGACGCTTTGGGATGGTAAACTAAATTCATGAACAAATCCACCGACAGTGTGCGCATAGTAATCTTCGACGCGGACGATGCTGCAAAGTTCCTGGTACTGGCAGAGGCGGACGATCCCGAAAACTGGAAGCTGCCGGGCGGCAAGTTCGATAGCGTCGATGAAACACCGCAAGCAGCGGCAGAGCGTGAGCTGCGAGAGGAGCTTAGTCTGAGCAGTTCAGGAGCTGGCATGAGGCTTGCAAATACTTTGATTAACGACGATGGTACCTCGGCGCGCCATATCTTTGTGGCGGTTGCCAGGGCACCGCACATTAACCCATCGGCGGAAATCTCTGGAACGCAGTGGGTCACCGAAGAAACGATGCCGGAAAGCATCAACAAGGGTCATATTTTGAGCGCAGTGGCGCTTGCCAGAGAAACGCTCGCCAGTCGCTAGCGAAGCTTTTTGTACAGGCTGAATGCCTTGTATTTAAGTGGGTTATATACCAGATCTACTGGGTTTGGATGGTTGACTTCGTAGCCGCCGAAACGCTTCTTAAAGCCGGTAACGCCACTTAAATGCGTACCTTTTACCTCGTCGGCGATGCCGCCGAAATTCAGTGTGTGCCAGCCGCGTTTTTTGGCCTCGAGTATCGCGTTCCAGATGACGAAGTATGGTGGGGCGATCTTGCGGAAATCGTTCGAGGAGCCGGCAAACACATAGTGCACCACGCCGTCATATGCGGCAAAGAGCCCGACAGCTGCGGGCTGCTTGTCGATAGCGCAAAGGGCAGCGAAACCGCTGTCCTCTGGGATCGATTGCAACACGGCTTCGTAGTAGCCCCGGCTCTGAATACTAAAGCTGTCGCGACCAGAGGTAGTTTGCATGAGATCAAAAAATGTATCCAAAGGAGCTTTGGCTGGAGCAAGAAATTCCAGCGTCGCGTTGGCTCGTTGGGCAAGCCGAACATTATAGCGGGCGTGCTTATGCATGCCCATCCAGATGTCATCTTGCTCGGCCGTTATGTCCAGTAGCCACTCGGCGCGTGGCTGCAAACTGGCGGTCACTGCAACATGATTAGGTACAGGTTTTACAAGCTCCAACTGAGCGAGCTCGGTGCTGTCGAACCGCACGAATGTCGTACCGGTACGCTTGGCAATTGGTCGAAAGAAATCCCGCAGGGCTTGTAGCAGCTCCGGTGTCCAGTGTTTGGCGATCGGTCCATACGGGCAGTAAAAGAAACTGATGCCACCAGGGGCGTCGTACTTTACGGCCAGGCCGGCGGCGACCAGCTTGTTACCATCGTGGGCGGTAAAATACACCACCGTTTTACCGTCGCGCGCCTGCCAGGCGCCGTAGAACGGAGCCTGCAACAGGGGTAGGGGTTTATCTTCTTGGGCGAGTTTGGTGAGTGCGGTGGCGTACGCTTCGTGGTTGCATTCTCGCAATATCAGGCCAGTCTTCATATTGACTATATTGTACCGTACGGGACGCGCTGGTAGGGTATACTGGTATGGTTATGAAGCTAAAGAGTGTGGGAAAACGAGTGCGTTCGAAGCGCGTGCTGAACATTGCCGGGCTGGTCACTGGTGTTGCTGCAATATTCTGGCTTGGGGTACTGGCCGGGAACGGAACGCTGCAGCGGCTACTTAGTCCATATAACAGCGAAACGAACCTGCCCAAAACAATTGACTACTCGAGCGTCAACCAGCTATACAGCGTGATTCGTCAGAACTACGACGGTAAGCTCACGCAAGCGCAAATCCTGGATGGTCTAAAGCACGGCCTGGCAAATGCGGCCGGTGATCCGTATACCGAATACTTCACGCCTGCCGAAGCACATACGTTTAACGGCGAGCTGCAAGGGCAGAGTATTTCAGGCATTGGTGCGCAGCTCGACCAGGATGCGCAGGGCAACATTATAGTTATGTCGCCGCTTGCGGGACAGCCGGCAGCTAAGGCCGGGGTGCAGGCAAAGGACATCATTAGCACAATTAACGGTCAGAGTACCGCTGGTATGTCGGTGAACGATGCGGTAAATAAGATCCGTGGCAAAAAAGGCTCGAAGGTCACACTTGTTGTCGTGCGTGGCAACCGGCAGCTGAATTTCACAATCACGCGCAATACCATCCAGGTTCCGACCGCAACATCAAAGATTCTTGATGGCAATATTGGCTACCTGCAGGTAGGCCAGTTTAGTGACGACACGTACAGTCTGGTGCAGCAGGCAGTGCAGAGCTTCCAGAAGGCCGGAGTCAAAAGGGTGGTGCTTGACCTGCGTGACAATCCCGGCGGTGAAGTGGAGTCTGCGCAGAACATTGCCAGTCTGTGGCTGCCGTATGGCGCCACGATTGAAAACGAGAAGCGCGGCAGTGACGTCGTGGACAGCGTCCAGTCCACCGGTACAGACCCGCTTAAAGGTATGCCAACAGTGGTGCTGGTGAATGCCGGATCGGCCTCAGCCTCGGAAATTACTGCGTTGGCGCTTCGTGACAATAAGGCGGCGACCGTTATGGGCGAGCAGAGCTATGGCAAGGGAGTAGTGCAATCGGTGATTCCGTTTAGTGATGGCAGTGAGCTGAAGGTGACGATCGCGAAGTGGTACGCGCCGAACGGCGAAAACATCAACCACAAAGGCATTAAGCCTGACCAAGTTGTGAAGTTGAGTGAGGACGATATTAAAGCCGGCAACGACACGCAGCTGAAGGCGGCTGAGGCGTACCTACAGGATAAGTAGGCGGCCTCCGCACTTGGCACATTTTGGGCGCAACGCTCCGTTGCTCACTCCGTCGTACTTTCTTGTACGCCTCCATTTTGCCACTCGCTTTGCATCCCAAACTGCACTCAAGTGTGAAACCCGTTTCAAATTCCGGTGGTGTGCTTGCGTTTCATCGAGCCCCGTGCATAGCAGAAAAACTCTTTAAAGCTTGCCAACAACGCGCCGAGCCGGTATAGTTAATCGCTGTAAAGAGGTGAGAAAAAGTGGCCAGCAAACCCACCAAGTTTGTGTTTGTAACAGGTGGTGTACTTTCCGGATTGGGAAAGGGTATCACGGCCGCCTCAATCGGAAATCTCCTCAAAGCTCGTGGCTTGTCGGTCAACCTACAAAAATGTGATCCGTATCTCAATGTTGATGCCGGCACGCTCAACCCGCGTGAACACGGCGAGTGTTTTGTGACTAAAGATGGTGCCGAGACCGATCTGGACCTTGGCCACTACGAGCGTTTTCTCGACCAGGAACTGACTCAGCTGAGTAGCATGATGGCCGGCCGGGTTGTGCGCAAAGTTATTGACGATGAGCGCGCGGGCACGTATGCCGGCCAAACGGTGCAGTACATTCCACACATTACCAACGCGTTTCAGGAGGAAATACTGCTGGCAGCCGAAGGGTTTGACGTGCATATTGTAGAAATTGGCGGAACCGTGGGGGATTACGAAAGCCTGGCGATTATCGAAGCGGTCCGCGAGCTGGGCTACAAAGTAGGCCGAGACAACGTGCTATATGTACATGTGGTGTACGTGCCGCATCTGGGTGCCAGCCACGAATTCAAAACCAAGCCGGGGCAGAACGCGGTTCGAGAACTGCGTGGATTTGGTATTATGCCCGACATTTTGGTGGCGCGCGGGGAAGAATCGATGCCACAGGGCGTAGCCCGCAAACTCAGCATGTTCTCTGGCATCCCCGAAGAAGCAGTGGCCATGCTGCCAAACGCCGCGACTATTTATGAAGTGCCGCTGACGCTGGAAGACACGGGTATCGCCGAAGTTATCTGTAGCCGGCTCAAACTGGAGCACGAAAAGCCCGACCTGAAAGAGTGGCGTAGTGTTGTAGAAAAGGCTACGACTAAGCACCCAAGAACCGTCAAAGTTGGGGTGGTTGCCAAGTATCTCGACAACGCGGATACCTATATGTCTGTGTTTGAAGCGCTGCGTTCAGCGGCGTGGGAGAACGACGCGAACGTTGACATACAGTGGATCGACGCCGAGAAACTCGAATCGCTGAATCCTCAGGCTTTGCGTGACACACTGGAAGCCGTTGATGGCCTGGTGGTGCCCGGAGGATTTGGCAGCAGGGGCATAGAAGGTAAGATTGCCGCAGCCGGCTATGCTCTGGAAAATAAAAAGCCCTATCTGGGATTGTGTTATGGGCTACATATGATGGTAATTGCTGCTGCCCGTCGTGGTGGGCTAAAAGGTGCTCACACTACAGAGGTAGACCCTACAACATCACACCCGGTCATTGCTACTATGGATGGCCAGAAGGGGCTCGAAAACACCGGAGGAACTATGCGACTTGGCAACTACTCGTGCCACTTCGCCGATGGCAGCATGGCTGCCGAACTGTATGGTGCGGTAGATATTCTGGAACGCCACCGCCACCGCTATGAGGCGAACGGTGAATACGTGCCGAGCTACGAAAGCTGGGGCATTCGTGCGGTTGGCATGAACCCCGACAACGGCCTAGTGGAGGTGATCGAGGGAGTGAATCATCCGTTTCTGCTGGCTAGCCAGTATCACCCGGAGTTTAAGAGCCGCCCCAACCGCGCACACCCGATGTTCCGCGGGTTTATCGCAGCGCTACTGAAGTAGGCGGCGGCCTCCACACTGGGCACATTTTGGGTGTAAGCTTTCGCTCCTCATTCCAGCGTACCTCTAGTGCGCTTACACTCCGGTGCTCGGCTTCCATCCCAAACTGCACTCAAGTGTTAAGCCCGTTTCAATGACCGACGGGATACCCGTGCTCACCGATTGTCGGTCTGCAGACCGGAAAAGTAGCAAGCTCGTAGGACTTTAGCGTAGAAAAACTCTTAAGGGTTTGTCTGGTAGCGGTATGTGCGATGCCCGGGAAAGTTTATTTCCCGGGCGAGGTTTCCCCAGCCCTCATTTTGCTTTTTCGGCGTTCTTAGGGTAGCATTAGCAATATGCCAGAAGACACAAAAGGTAAGAAGATACTACTGGTCGAGGACGACGATGCGCTTGCCAATGTGTATATTATGCGGCTCAAGGCCGAAAACTTTGACGTTAAGCGTGTGGCTAACGGAGAAGATGCGCTTGCCGCAGCCAAAGAGCAGAAGCCGGATCTGGTGTTGCTTGACGCCATGATGCCGAAGGTGAGTGGCTTTGACGTACTCGACATTATCCGAAACACGCCCGAAACTGCCAATTTGAAGATTGTAATGCTGACCGCACTCAGTCAGGAAAGCGACAAACAGCGTGCCCAGGGACTCGGCGTGGATGATTACCTCGTGAAATCGCAGGTCGTTATTAGTGACGTTATCGATCGCATAAAGTATCACCTGAGCCAGTAGCGGTTCACGTAAACAAAAAGAGGAACATACATGGGGCAACCAGGGCACGACCCGGCAGTTTCATATAACGCTGCGGCAGCATATGGCGGGCTTGACCATATGTTGCCGGTTGAGGACTTTCGGGGTGATCCCCGTCGTGTACTCGGACACCCCGACAATCCCGCCACGGCTATGACTGCCGCCTACTTAGATATGCTCGACGAGCGCGGTGACCCTCGCGTCGAGCCGTACACAGAGCAGGATCCCATAGCTGAAGCAACCGGTGTGCAAAAGGCTGGCGAGCGGGCCGGGCAGTGGATGTACGCCAGCGAGTTTGTGCATGGGCGGTTTCAGGGGATTCCCGAGAACGCCAGACTCCCCGAGGACCACCCGGTGCGCGCACACCTGACTGCGCTCGGCATGGACGGCGAGCCGGTTGCTTCATTGGCCATGGGCCATGAGGAGGCACCCGAGTGGTTTGCGGTGGTTGATATTACGGGCGTGCCGCAGTATCACCATGCGGGCCATAGCGCGTATCTGGCGCCATTCGCGAGGCCTGCCGTAGTCCAAAACGATTCGCCCGAAACGTTCCCGTTGCCCACGGGTGATGAACCGACGCTGGTGGTCGTGCACTTTGAGCCGAATGGCAAAGTCGCAACCCGTTTGTTGCAGCCCGGCCAACAGATGGCGTTTGGCCGTGGTAACGAAACGCTCGGGCTGGATCCGGAAAGTGCCCGGTTTCATTACGGTGACAGTTCTACAATAAGTAGAGTTCATGGCCGCATGCGACGTGCGAATGGGGCGCTGCAGTTTATAGATGATGGGTCAACGTTTGGCTCTGAGGTTGAATTCGCATATTACCAGGGGGCAGAGCCTTCTGCCGCCCAGGTAGAGCGGGGGGCGAGCCACCAGCCGGATGAAGCGGCCGGCAGCAGGGAGGGTTCGCGGGCGCAACCGGAAGACTTGCGACTGCCAGAGACCTCACGAATACCTGGTACGTTTCGGCTGGATGCTGCCGGAGTGGAGCAGATAAACGAGGTATTGCACGAGGGCTTGCGCCCGAATGAAGTGCTACTGGGCGCCACGCCGGCTGAATCACTTCATGCTATGGAGGCGGCCGATGCAATGCTCGGGGTGCTGAACGACGTTATACGATACGACCACGGTGCACTACTGGCGCTGCAGGGGCGTGGTGGCGCCTTACAGAAGATGATTGACACTGCGGGACGCATGCATACTCACTGGACCGGTCAGTATCCACGCAAGTTCGACGAAGTCGCTACGGCTACAGATAAATCTGCCCTGCAGCACGCGTATGATCAGCTGCGGCTTATACGGGAAACGGTGCGAGATACACGGTGGGATGGCACGTACAGGGGGAGCTTTAGCGCAGATGGCTCAACCGCGGCTAATCGTGCATATATTGCCTTTGACGCCGCAGAGGGCCTGCGGGCGATTGCCGAGCAGCGGGGGAGTGTTACCATGAGAGAAGAGATGGCAGATCGATTGGTTACACAATTTCCTAAAAGGCAGCCGCGGCACGCCCAAAAAGACTGATTCTACTGCTAAAAACAACCAGCCAGCACTATAGTGCTGGCTGGTTTGGAGAAAAAAGCGGGCTTCTATTCGACCGTAACTTCGGTGCGGCGGACCGAGCGGCCGCTAAAGGTACGGACTTTGCGGGTTGTCATCTTAACAATGCCATCGCGGCTAGCGTGGATGGTGAAGTTGCGGCTAAGCACGGTGCCTTTGCCGGCGCGCTTCGTCATGCCAACCTGGCGGACGATAACCTGGCCGGTTTTGACTTTTTGGCCACCAAAAAGCTTAACGCCCAGGCGCTGACCGACGCTGTCGCGGGTATTTTTGGCTGTACCACCTGCCTTAACATGTGACATATATTCTCCTTAAGCGCGCCCGCATTTCGGACGGCGCATTGCTGCGTTGTCAGCTCCGGTGCTTGCTCACCGTACCACATGTACGGCTCGCTCCGCTCCTCGCTGTCGCCTTGCACTGCATCCGCCGAAATGCGGGCTTAACAGTGGTCAGGTAGCAGTTATTTTCTTGTTAAAACGAGCAGCTGTCTGGCGACGATCTGGCCTTCCCGGTAATAGAGAAGCTGTTCGTCCCGAACGTGCTCAAATCGTATACGATTATACCCCAGTTCGCCTATCTGGTCAATAAGGGGTAGGTGTTTGAACCGGCCGGTACCAATCTGCCACGCAGGGACGGCCAGGCACAGCCGGTCGCCGGACGAAAGCTGGCCATGGAGGTTCTTCAGGAATTTTTTTAGAATCAGGTTCACGTCGCTGGCTGTCTGGGCAAGCAGCTCGGCTCTCGGGCGGGTGGTGAAGGGGCGGCCCAAGTAGGCCTCGCCGGCTACAAAGTTGGGGCTTGGACTCCACTGGTGGGTGGTGGCATCGCCGTCTTCGAGGCGCATGTGAACATCGCCGAGCTGAAACTTGGTATCCAGCCAGTCCAGGTTTTCGCCCGAATATTCGATCATGCGGGGCTCGAGGTCAGTGCCATACACGCTATAACCCATGAGAAGCGCTTCCTGTAGTACCACGCCGGTGCCGCAAAACGGGTCCAATATGGTGCCGGTGCCGGGTTGGGCACTGCCCGTGGCAAGATTAATGATTATCTGGGCCAGTTTGGGGGGCAACATGCCAACGCGTGCGTCGCGCTTTGGCCGGCCGCGGTCGCGCAGAGTGTAGCTGTCTATATCCTGGACCTCTGTGGTGCGGGCGATGACGGTTTGGCCATTGTGTGTCGCAATAAGCAACAGCTCGATACCCGTCGGGCCGGCAAGCCGGTTATGGAGCACCTGTGCCGTGTTGAGCTCCGGCTCGGGGTTGGGTGTAACGCGCACCGAGCGGCCCACCTTGTCGCGTAATACTTTTTTAAGTGTCAGGCCTGCGGCATTTAACCTCGACGCCGAAACTCTCAGTCCAAAACTGCTTAACCCCAGCTGGATTTTGCCGTCGGGCAGGGTAAGGGCGAGTTCGGTTACCAGCTCCGGTAACTGGCGCTCCACAGCCTTCCAATCGGTCGTCGGTGCAACGGCCAGCACGTGTGCCAGGCGTGTACTCCCGCCAAGCCGGCCGAACTCAACATCGCTGGCGTGCAGATCCAGCCCGGCAGCCTGTGGGCTCACGGACGAGACATTGGCGGCGCCATACAGACTTTCGAGCTCGGCAAGCCCAAGCGCGGGCTGGCGCCCTAGAATACATACAGATTGCATATAGACATATTTTACTGTAAAAAGAGGCGTTTGACACAAGCGTAATACCCGCGCTCACCGATTCCCGGTCGCAGTACGGAAAAGTAGCAAGCTTAAGGCCCGTAGGGCCGAGTGCAGCAGAAAAACTCTTACCTTCGGTACGCGGGTATCTCGTCAGTAGTAGAATGAAGTTCTCTCGGGATACGCCACTCGATAATTCGGGATTCGGTATAGCGTCTTTGCTAGAATAGGGAAATGGCCGAAACTTCATTCCTGCGCCGGCACTGGAAGCTTATCGTTAACCTCATCACGCTTGCGGCGCTGGTAATCCTGATTTACGTTATACGCGACCAGCTGGCAACTACCTTTGAAAACCTGTTTCGGGTGCATGCCTGGGCGCTGCTACTCATGATTCCGGTAGAGTTCCTGAACTACGATGCACAGGCCCGCATGTACCAGGGTCTGTTTAAGATCATGGGCAACCAACTCGGTTACTGGCGAATGTTCAACGCCAGCCTGGAGCTGAACTTTATTAACAGCGTGTTTCCAAGCGGTGGCGTAACCGGCATCAGCTACTTCGGCGTGCGGATGCGTGGTCAGGATATCACGGGAGCTAAGGCTACGGTTGTGCAGCTGCTGAAGCTGGTGCTGCTTTTCTTGAGCTTCGAGGTGCTGATTGTGTTTGGCCTGTTCTGCCTGGCGATAGAGGGGCGTATGAACAGCCTTATTCTGCTGGTTGCCGGCATGCTTACAACCGTGCTGGTTATTGGTACCGCGGCGTTTGTGTACATCATCGGCAGCAAACAGCGCATTGCCGGGTTCTTTACCTGGGCGACAAAAGTGCTCAACAAGTTCCTGTCTGGCTTCCGTGGCGGCCGTGCCGAAACAATCAACGTGGCCAAGGCGCGTGCAGTGTTCGAAGATCTGCATGACAACTACATGCTTATTCGTAGCGACAAACGTCAGCTGAGGGGGCCGTTCATATGGGCGCTGATGGCCAATTTCTGGGAGGTGATGGCAGTGTACGTGGTGTACATTGCGTTCGGCCATCTGGTAAATTTCGGCGCGGTAATACTGGCGTATGCGGTGGCGAACTTTGCCGGGCTGGTGAGTATTTTGCCGGGCGGCGTGGGTATTTATGAAGGTCTGATGACCTTGGTGCTGAGCGCAACGGGCGTACCGTCCAGCCTGAGCCTGCCGGTGACGGTCATGTACCGTGTGCTGAATACGCTGGTGCAGCTCCCGCCGGGGTACTATCTGTACCACCGCACACTGCACCGGTCCAATACGCCGCTCGAAGTGGAGGTGTAATGGAAGAAAAGCTTGTTTTCGGCGTCAGCGGTTTCGTGGCGTACCTGAATCAGATGCTCGAGACGGCATATCCGTACGTGACTATCGAGGGCGAAATCAGCAGTTTTCGGGTCAGCCGGAACCGCTGGGTGTATTTTGACCTAAAGGACCAGGAGGCGAGCGTACGATTTTTTGGCACGGTGTATAGCCTGCCGGGGCCGCTCGAAGACGGCATGGTAGTGCGCGTAAGCGGCAATCCACGTCTGCACCCGCAGTACGGGTTTAGCGTGAATGTGCAGTCGATAACGCCGGTTGGCGAGGGAAGCCTGCGTCGGGCGGCCGATCTGCTGACCGCAAAATTACAGGCCGAAGGGTTATTTGCCCCGGAGCGCAAGCGGCTACTGCCATATCCGCCGGCTCGGATCGCGCTTATAACTGCGGGCAACTCTGCCGCCTATGCCGATTTTATGAAGATATTGAACACGCGTTGGCGCGGGATGGCTGTGGTGCATTTTGATGTGCTGGTGCAGGGAGATTCGGCGCCTGGGCAGATTGTTTCGGCTATTGCAAAGGCTAACGCGTTGCCAGAACTACCGGACATACTGGTGCTGACGCGCGGTGGCGGCAGTGTGGAGGATCTGGCGGCATTTAGTGCCGAACCGGTGGTGCGGGCGGTAGCGGGCAGCCGGGTGCCGACGCTGGTCGCCATTGGCCACGAAGTGGATGTTAGCTTGGCAGAGCTTGCGGCCGACCAACGAGCGAGCACGCCGAGCAATGCAGCCGAACTACTTACGCCGGACCGGGCGGTGGTGCTGCGGCAATTGCGCGACGCAAGGGCCGAATTGAACGAATCACTGCAGAATATCGTTCGTCAGCGTAAGGACGCTCTGCGACAGATGCGTAAAGATCTTGACCACGAACTGCTGGCAGCGTTTCGGGCTGCAAGGTTGCGGCTGCAGACAGCGCAGCGATTGCTGGTGGCCTATGACCCGGCGCTACCACTGCAGCGAGGGTACGCGCTGGTGTGGGCAGAAGGCAAGCTGGTGCGAAAACTAGAAGATGTGCAGACCGGGCAGATCGTTAGCCTGCAATTGAGCGACGGCACGGCAGGGGCTACAATTACTACCAAGGAGACGGAAAATGGCAAAAAAGACTGATGGTTTTGACTACCATGCCAAGGCAGAGGAGCTGGAGCAGATTGTTGCAAAATTACAGAACCCGGACATCGAAATCGATGAAGCGACAAAACTCCACGACACCGGCATAAAACTCGTAGGCGAGCTGGAAGCGTATCTGGACCAGGCGGAAATTGCAGTTCAGAAACACCTCACGGTCGACGAATGATCTACGTTTTCATAGTATTGTTTGTGCTGGCGTTGACTTTTGGCGGCGTACTGCTGCGAGGTGCGCCGTACGTGCCGACGCTGGACGCGCAGGGCAGGGCGGCGCTGGAGCTGCTGGACCTTAAACCGGGCCAAACGCTACTCGAACTAGGCAGCGGCGATGGCAAAGTATTGGTGTTGGCAGCGCAGGCTGGCCTAAACGTGGTGGGCGTGGAACTCAATCCGTTCCTGGTTGCGGTCTCGTGGCTACGTACCTGCCGGTATCGCAGACAAGTGCGTATCATTTGGGGGGATTTTTGGCAGGTTCGGTGGCCGGAGTGTGACGGTGTGTTTGTGTTTTTGCTGGACCGGTTCATGCTAAAGCTGGACGAACGTATGCAGACGGTCAAAAAACCACTCGTTAGCTTCGCATTTAAGGTACCCGGCCGAAAACCGGATGCCGAAAAAGCCGGTGTTTTTCTCTATAAATACTAGAAAAAATCGTCAGGTTCCGTTACCATGTGCACTATGAGAACACGAATGGGTGAGCAGGGCGAGTCAAACGTCCTACTCATTCCAGTTATCCTAATAGGCCTGCTCTTTGTGGGTGCCGCCAGCTTTGCTTTTTGGGCATACAGCGGCCGGCAGGATTACAAAAACAACTCCGACGCCAAGGTTGCCGCGGCGGTGCAAAATAACACCCAGGCAGTGCAGGCAAAAGACGCCAAGCAATATGCCGAGGCGTCCAAAAATCCACTCAAGATTTACAATGGCCCCGATTCGTTCGGCAGCGTAAAGGTCAGTTATCCAAAGACGTGGAGTTCCTACGTAGACACGACCAGCAACAGCTACCCGCTTGATGCATATTTCCACCAGGATTATGTGCCCTCGACACAGTCGCAGCAAACGTACAATCTGCGTGTGCAGGTTAACTCACAGTCCTACAGTACGCAGCTCGCGCAGTACCAGTCATTGATCCAGCAAGGCAAGGTGACGGCCACGCCGTACAGTTTGCCCAAGCAGCCGAGCATTATCGGCACAAAGCTGCATGGCAATGTAATGATTCAGAACCCGACCGGTGTCGGCACCATGATTCTACTGCCGCTGCGCAGCACTACATTGGAAATCTGGACCGAGTCCGACAGCTATCTCCCCGACTTCAACAACTACATTCTCCCGAATCTGACATTCTCGCCGTAGACGGCGACAGGCCCGCGGGCTATAATAGTGTGACTAGCAACGGGTGGGATAACAACGGGGCACAGGGTATGCGGCAGGTCGGTGACGGGGCACAGCTAAACGGCCAGGAGCGATTGTTCCTAGGGCTTGCCGAGCAGCTGGTGCGCCCGCTTTTAACGGTGTCGCGCCTGAGTGAACTTGCGGCAACTGATGGTTCGGAGTCATCACTTGAACAGTGGCAGCTGGTGCGTTCCGTTGCCGAGTCATCGCTCCAACTCGTGGAAAGCTACGCGCTCAGCTTGCGCGTGCACGGCAAAGTAGCACCGCTGGCACTCGAACCGGTCACGGTTTCGTCGCTGTTGTACGATACCGCCGCTTCGCTCGAGTCATTTGCCAGGCAATACGGCGTCAAAATAGAGCTCGATACCGGGCCGCGTCTGCAGCCGATTTTGGCAGATCGGCAGGTTCTGCAGGCTGCCATGACCAGTCTGGGGCAGGTGTTTGTTGCGGCGGTAGCAGAAGCTGAAGAACGTTCGCCGGTGCATGTCAGTGCTCATCGCAGCCGCCACGGTGTCGTGGCGGGCATGTATAGTGGCACGGCGCAGCTTGGCGCGGACAGCCTGCGGCGGGCTCGTTTGGTGCAGGGCAGGGCGTGGCAGCCGTTGCAACAACTGGTCAGCGGTCCGGCGGCTGGCGTGTTTGTAGCCGACAGC
>Ga0068856_100003628_pt1 | contig 15506 bp, 10 predicted proteins | sample KBSCornC62_FD_66595 | JGI IMG/M metagenome (GOLD analysis project Ga0068856, IMG submission 66595) | Corn rhizosphere microbial communities from Kellogg Biological Station, Michigan, USA - KBS Corn C6-2 | ecosystem: Host-associated > Plants > Roots > Rhizosphere > Soil ...
GCAAGGCCCGGAGTAGGTTGGGTAACGGTGATCGCGGGAAACAGCGGCGACGACGATGGAGAGTCTGCCGGTGCTCCGAGAAGCGGCCCCGTTGTAAAAGTCTGGTCCTGATCTACCCACGAACCGGTTGGGGAGTCCACGTGTGCCCGCATGTGGTATGTCGTTCCTGGGCGCATTCCTGCGACAAGGACACTCACTACCGTCCCGCCGGAGCCGGTCACGGAATCGCTCACAATTGAAGTCTGTCGTCCGTAACTTGCATCGGGCCCGAATTCAACCCACACCGTGAACCCGGGGCGATAGTGTCTGACACTGTACTGGGCAACTAAGGGGCTTGCGGTCCTCGATACTGCGCCCTCGAAAGCTACGTAGCTGGAAGTCGCGCAGGCACCGCAGACAAGCAGAAGGATCCCGGCGACCGAGGAAAACACCACTCGTGTCTGATTCAAAATATGGCAACCCTTCCCAAAAGATGTGAGGCACTTTATGGCTTGCGTCCAAGTCTGCGGCCACGTGACGTAAAGCACGCGGCGCAAAGACGCCACTCATTCGGCAGCACGGCCCGGGTGACAGAGCTGGCTTCGCACTGCTGAAAAAATAACGATTAGCCGAGCTAGTCTCCCTCACCTTGAAAACAAGCCCGCAATTTTCAGTGTTGCCACGTGACCCCGGGATACAAACTCGGTATGCGGTTTCCGCGATAGGCCCACGCCCCCGTGATATCCATTTGCCAGACAATCTCTGGATTGTCGGCATCAGTCACCTCGCGGATCTGTGCAGAAAGAGTGTTGAAGGGATCTGAACTTGTGAACTCGATGTGTCCCGTACTCAGAGCTTCAATACTGCCGCCCCAAAAGGAAAAGAAACCTGGCAAATACTGCCACGCGACTGTCGCCTGACGGGTGTCTTCATCAATCTGAAACTTGGTAGCTCGCGTATAACAGCTAGGAGCCGTGGCTGTGGATCCACACGGTACTAAGCTGGAATCGAGCCGCAAGTTCCCGTTATCGAATACGGCCAATGTTGTTTTCGAACCATCAACGCTCAGCACACTGGGATAGTGCTCGGCATAGAACCACTGGCTTGGATCTCCATTCACTAGCGTGTAGTCTCCGTCTTGTCCCAGCTTCCACAGGATGTGTCCGTCTCCAGCACCGTCTTCGTAATCGATTTTGATAATCCAACTCTGGTGGCGTATTGACAGCAGCAAGTTGCCATCCGCGGTGTAGACCAGAGCATTGCTGTGAGTCCAGTCGGGTAATCCTTGAAGATGGCGATTGGGATCCAAGTGGTCGAAAGCCGACCACACCCACACCACGTCTCCGGTCGGGTCGATGTCCAGAATAAGATCTCCCGTCACAGCGGTTGGTCCGGAATACCCAGTCAAACCATCGAGGTTTTCAGTGACCTGCGCCAGACCTATCCAGTGCCCATTGGGAAGCACCAGCATGTCGTGGTGGAAGGTGACGAGAGGAGGAAATGAGTAGCCATGGTCTTTCAGCGATTGATTCACTTGCGCGAGCGAAACGTCGCGAACGACGTTGCAGGCCAAGTCTACCTCCTGCAGGTCCGTTCCTATTTGGTAGATGAAGTGCCCATTGGGTAAAAGCTTAAGTGGCTCGGCTGGTTGGGGACAGTACCATATGATTCGGCCCTGGAGATCGGTAGCCAAACCTGTAAAACGATTTGGATCATTAGGATTACCGGTGGGAGCTACCAGACTCAGCAACTCAACCCCGGGGGCCGGCGCAATTTGTGCCTGCCCGGTTGTCACTGCGAACTGAGGTACTGGTGGGTTTAAGTCGGGCAATGCTCCAGTAGTAAAGGTGTGATCTTCGTCCAGCCACGAACCAGTGGGCGAATCTACGTGTGCCCGCATGTGGTATGTCGTTTTTGGGAGCATTCCTGCGACGAGCACATTCACTGCAGACCCACCGGTGACACTCACCGAATCACTGACCAACGAAGTCTGCCGCCCGTAATTCTTATCGGTTCCGAACTCAACCCACACCGAGAATCCTGGATGATAATGCTGGACACTATATTGGGCCACCAATGGGTTCGCGGTTGGAGACACTGCCGTTACAAACGGAGTGTAGCTGGAAGTCGCGCAGCCCACGAGTGCCAGCAAAAGGATAAAAACCAAGGAGGACAAAAATATTCGTGTGCGAATCAAGGACTGGGACACCCCCCTCAAGAAGTGTAAAGCCAACCTTTATGTCTCAGATCGAAGCCCTGTGTCAAGTGATTGTTCCGGCTGACAATCACTTACTGGCGCCAGCCAGTTGCGTTTGCGGGGCGCGTTGACGCCAAACAGCCAAGTGACCGCGTGGCCTCATTGCGAAAAATCACGGAGCAACAGCCACGTTTGTGCTTCCGCTGATACCAGTTGCCTCCACTATTTCCCCAGAGATGGTCTGGTTGCCAGGAGTCCTCAGAATGAAGCCATTTGTCCAAGTATGGGAACCCGCATCCGCTGGAGTGAAATAATAGTCGCCGGGAAGCAGGGCGGCTGGATCGGAACTGGTGAAATGAACTCGATTATTGATGATTGTGTCCCGTTCCGCGCCGATCATCACCGTGACGGTAACGGTAAAGGGAGTGCCTGCAGTCACAGTGGCTGGGGCGCTGAACTCCAGATTGGCGTGTTGCGTGCCGCAGTGCGATGTCGAGAGTCCCAATGCTGTAATGCTCCACACGCTTAGGCACACGGTGATCCGAGCACCCGCGAATCGGACCCACCGTGATCGAGCTGAAAAATGCGTCCGTGAACGAAGAAAGTCAGCACTTTCCTTGCTACTCTCCTCTTTTTCAAATCGTCGGCGGCGTGGTGCCGGTCTCAATGTCCCACCTTCTATTCGGAGTCGTGGTTGCGGGGTTTGCCAAGACGCACATTCATGCCAAACATTGGTCCATAAACGTTGATTCCATAATTCAGGAATTGAGGTTCCGACAAATATCCGTTGGAGATATGCATGTAGTTCATACCCCCGGACAAGGAGTACTTGGAATTCAGGTTGTATCGAACTCCAGCGCCCACGTTGTACGTGAAGGTAAGGTTTTGTCCCTGAGCCCACAACACACCCAGCGGTTCTTTCGCGTCAATCATTCCCGCGCCACCCCGTTGTTCGAAGAACGGTACAAGCTTCCAGTTACGGTATACAAAATTGCGGCGAATTCCGAACATAAATGCGTAGTAGTGAGTTTCAGGACCCCTTGGAATAGCTGTAATTGATCCGCTGAACGTGAAATCCATATTGCCGCGGAAAATCCAGCGCCACCCGACATTAGTCACATGCCAACGCAAGGACGCGATAATGGGGACGACAGTGTATTTCAGAGGAGTCATGTTGTAGGAATCCCCGACTGCGAAGTCGAAGATAAAAGGGATGTTGACGGGATGCCAGCCGACGTCGAGTCCGAACTCTAATCGGTTACGGTAATAAATGTTGCGATTAAAATCCGGACGTTGATGCTTTGTCGTTGTGATTGCTAGTGTCGAAGCTTTGGAATCTTCTTCGGGAACCATCTCCTGAGCAGCCTTGGATGTCGTGGGAGCAGAGGTCAAGCATTGAAGACCGGAGCCGCAATCGGACGGACGGTGTTTGTCCTCACAATCGGCATCGAGGCCATTGGAACAATGTGTAGTTATTGAACCGGAGCCAAATTCATCCGCCGAGGTGAATTCTGCAAAAGCTGTCCCGATGGATGTATTGTCCGGATTCGTCGGGAATTCGCGATCGTTACCGCCGCCAACGTAATCACTTTGTGAGATATCGGCCGGACCGGATTGCTGGAAGCCCGACCCTGAATGCGAGACGGCTTGGCTGGCGAGCGGCATAGCCGAGCCGAGCAAGACAAAGAAAGCTACCGCAATGCTAATTTGGCGAGCGAGGTTTCCCGGGATTCGCAATTGTAGTCCCGAATCTTTAGAGGACAGGAATACTCTTCCCATATCTCTCCGTAAATCGGAGTCGAACCTTGTAACACACTGAAGTTTGATAGCATAGACTGCGGCACTTGCCGGGGTGTTAGCAATAACAAGATCAGAATCCGCCACCGTTCTGGTTACACGCCGGAATCTTGTACATACGGTTTGCATAGAGCTCAATGTGCGTGCGGAGTTGGCCAGAAGCTGAATTGAACCGATGCTGCTACATCGGACTGGCGATTGGCTGCCAAAAAAGGGATTTGCCAGCGCTCGTACTGCACGTTCGCGCTGAGACGAAAACCTTGGCCAATGAGGAGATCAGTATTTACACCTATGTCGTTCTGCGTTCCACCTTCGGGAAGATATTGCCGATCGATTTTTCTGTGCCTGAGTTCCAAGCCTATCTTTTGTCGGGCGTTCAACCAGTACGTGCTGCGGATCTGTTCGCCTTGGGCGGCGCGTCCGATCCACGTACCGATAAGGCGGCCATCGTTAGTGTACCCGCTGATGTACTGGCCATTCGTGTAAATGCAATTACCGCAGAACGCCACCGGATTGGTGTAGCCGCCTTCGACTCTGAGATCCAATCTAGGAACCCCGGGGACTCTAGAGAGGTACACCCCCCCTTGAGAAGCGGACTTCCGCAAGTAGGGGATCGGCGAGACTTCATCCTCGCTGAACGATTCTCCGTATATAGTGACCCAGTCGCGCAGGCCGGGAACGCGGTAGGAAAAATCTGCGGTTGTCCGGCCATCGCCCAAGACGTCGCCGTGGTAGTGTTTGCCGAAAGTGCTGTCCAAGAAAGTCGTAATCGTGAGCGGGTTCCCGGGACCGCCGTACAGGGTCGTTTTGGACATGCCGAACTCGAAATTCGGAGTCAGCTTAAACGAGAGCTTGCCTCCGCTGAGAAAAGGCTGTGGATGCAAGTTCATGCCGTATTGGCCTAAGACGGTCCGAGTGGTCGACCCGGTGAAAGTGGTGGTTTGGAACTGGAGACCGGTCATGTGGCCAATGAAGCCTTCGAAACGTATGTCGCCGAGATAGCGGAAGAGCCACGGCAGTCGGAAGGGAGTCACACGGTCGACGGTGAACATATTACTGAGAGGTAGGCTATTGTTGGTAAAGATCATCCCCCCGCCTGCGCTAGGTCCCCACCATAGACTGTTCTTGCCATACGAGAACTGCCAGTTGCCGAGATTTAGCCCTAAGTACGTGTCCAAGAGGCGGAAGCGGCTAACTGATCCGATGGGGAGAACAGGCCCAGTTGGCCAGGCATCTGTACCGCTGAAAAAGTTCAGCATGGCTTGCGTAGGAGTTGAGCCTGAAGGCGCGTACTGATACTCTCCTCGCACGTAGAGAACGAGCGGACCCGCCGTGGCCCAACCCGATGCTCCGTCGACAGCATGGAAGCCTTGTTGATACGGACGGCCGTAGTCATTGAGCAGTGTCTGTCCAAAATGGTAGTTGTCGGTGAGCGGAGTGCCGGAAATCCCGAGGAAGCGGGAGTAAACCGACTCGAGTTGTGCGTTCACGTTGCGCTCCCCGTTCATCAGTTCAAATTCGAATCCAAACTCGTTGGAAAGAGCGCGGTAGAGTTGCTCCACTTCTGCTGGAGCGTCCGTATCCGCGCTGTTCTTGGCGGCTTCCGCGACGAGGCGCGCACATTCTAGACGAGTCCACGGACGCACGCTGAAGGATTCAGTGGTGACGTAGCCGAGAGCACTCAAGCGTTCCAAAGCCGGATAGATCCAGCTGTCTAAGGGAACGTATGCTGAACCCATGTTCCGCGTTTTGCGCAGAGGTTTGAATTCTTCATCTTCCACAGCCTTATAAAACTTGCCGTATCTTGCCATCTCGGCGTCGCCGTAATGGGAGTGGGAACGGAAGACCTGATATCCCATGTACCAACCCAGAGCGCTGCTGATGATGATGTCAGACGCGAAATGTTTTTGCCCAGCCCAGCGCGTAGCACTGACGCCGCTGGCCATGCCGTAGGCGAACAGTTGGGTGAACGGCCCGGGATATTCATGAGCGATGACGCTGGCAATCGCCCAGCTCACTGCGGCGTGAATGGAAGGGAAGGAATCGCCGCCGACAAAGAACCGTCCGGTTCCAGACCCAGTAAATGGTCGTTCGCGCCCCGCGGCATACTTGAAGAGTTCGGTGTCGGCGAATGCACCAATGGCGGCTTCTCCGGCTAGAATTCCGGTCTCGCGTTTTTGGTCATCGTGCTGGAGATGACCCAATAGGAACAAACCGCCACCGCCAGCCACCAGCGCGGCTACACCGGCATTGGATGCAGTGACACTATGAGAGACCGTACTCTTATTCGTGGGAACGTGACCCTCGATGTTTTGGTCCGCCTTGATCAGTAGGCCTCCAACAAGAATTGACGGCAGGGCCCAGTCCCATTGCTTCTCGGAGAAGTGAAGCGGAGCAGTCCAGAAGTCCTTTTGATCAAGGAGCAGGTTTTTAGGTACAGATTTGAGCTCGACCGCCTTTTCGGAGGACTCGATTTGTGGAACTGGGGATGATGGGTGCTCGTTCTCGGGTGTCTGGGCCTGCGATAAAATCGTGCAGGCTCCGACGAGCACCGCCAAGAACCAGAACGCCCTCAGGCCTGTGACGCAAGAGTCTGCTGCTCGTGGGCGGTAGCAAACCGGTGCAGGAAAATCCATTTCACTCCGATCGAGATATTCGGCGCAGTTCGTGCCGGATCGTCCAAACTAGCACAAATCCTGGTCCCGCCTGAACTGTGGGACATCTTCGGTGACACTGAGGCTCTGGAATGCTTTTCTGTACGATGTCATAATGTTACCGTGCGAACCGGTACAGAAACGATAATTGAGCCCGAATCGATCACGCCTCAAGAGATCTCGCAGTCCTCCACCGATTCTGAAGTTTCGCTGCTCGATATCACGGTCCTTATGGTCCGGCATAAGCACTTTGTTGTGCGGTTCGTGCTGGGCGCGGCTCTGCTCGCAGTAGCTATTGCTTTGCTTTTGCCCATTCGCTATGAGGCAAAGGTTGTCTTGTTACCTCCTTCTTCGCAGAGTCCATCCATAGCCTCAGCATTGCTGGGCCAACTAGGCAATCTTGGCTCCCTGGGATCCCTTTCCGCCGTCGCAGGAGGCCTTGGGATGAAAACGCCGACGGATATGTACGTCTCTTTACTGAAAAGTCGCACAGTTGAGGACGCAACGATTCAGCGCTTTGGACTGATGGCGGAATATCACGAAAAGCGTTTGTCGGATGCGCGGAAGGAATTCGAGCGCCGCACGGAGGTGGTCGCCGGACAGAAGGACGGTTTGATCCGTGTCACTCTCGAGGACCGCAACCCCAAACGAGCTGCCGAATTGGCGAATGGTTACGTGGAGGAGTTCCGGAAGCTGTCTGCCTCATTGGCAATCTCCGAAGCGGCGCGTCGCCGCTTGTTCTTCGAGCAGCAGCTGCAGCCGGCGAAAGAACAGCTGGCGGCGGCAGAAGAATCCATGCGAAAGACACAGCAGTCCACTGGAGTTCTGCAGATTGACAGCCAGGCGCGAGCTCTTATCGAATCCACTGCAATCTTGCGTGCTCAAGTAGTGGCCAAGGAAGTACAGATTCAAGGCATGAGGTCATTTGCCACAGAGGACAATCCCGATGTGGTGTTGGCCAAGCAGCAACTTTCTGCTCTGCAGTCCCAACTTGAACATCTGGCCGGATCGCAGCATGACACCGGGTCCGATATAGTGCTTTCCAAGGGCCGGGTTACCGGAGCCGGCATGGAATACCTGCGTCGGTATCGGGATTTAAAGTATAACGAAACGGTTTACGAGTTGCTGACAAAAGAGCTCGAGATTGCCAAGCTCGATGAGGCTCGGGAAGGCGAAATCGTACAGGTTGTTGATAGCGCCATACCCCCCGACAAAAAGTCGTCTCCACATCGGACCCTGATCGTGATTGGAATGACAGTTCTTGCCTTCTTCGTTGCCGTGTTCTGGGTGATCGTCCGCGAAGGTTTGCAGCGCAGCTTTAGTATCCCAGAGAATCGGCGACGTTTAGAATCAATCAGGTATTATTGGAAGGGGAAGCAGGAATCAACATAGTCATCATCTTCGAAGCAGTTGTCAATAGGGCTAATACCAGCCTCGCCCTTCATGGTCCACGACAGTCCTGCGTTTGAATATGCGTCTGGTATACTCCTCGCTACGATGCGTGTCTTGTTCTTAAACCCCCCTTTTCACCCGCGCTTTTCCCGCGAGCAGCGGAGTCCTGCCGTTACCAAGAGTGGCACGCTTTATTACCCCAAGTGGCTGGCTACAGCTGCCGGGGTGGCGATCAAAAACGGACATGACGCTGATTTGGTTGATTCGCCTGCCGCCGGCTATTCGGTGCAGGACGTTATAGACCGGATTGCCGCCAAGAACGTCGAAGCGGTGGTCTGTGACACCTCCACCCCCAGCATCCTGAATGACGTCAGCGTGATGGAATCGCTGTCCGCCGCAAATCCATCCCTACACGTCCTGTTAGTGGGACGGCACGTATCGGCGCTACCCAGAGAGACGCTCGAAATGTCGTCCAGGCTGCAGGCAGTCGCGGTCCGCGAATACGAATACACTGTGCGAGACTGGTTAGCTGCAAAGGCCTGCGGTGCTGATCTTTCCGGAGTAGAGGGTTTGGTGTGGCGCAATCGGACTCGAGAGATTATCAGCAATCCTCCGCGCCCCGCGATTGAGAACCTCGACGAACTGCCGTTCGTTTCAGAGGTGTACAGGCGTTTCCTACATACTCCAGACTACTTCTACGGTCATTCGCTATGGCCACTGGTAGTTTTCGATACCAGCCGCGGCTGTCCATATCACTGTTCATTTTGTGTGTATCCACAAACGTTCAGTGGACACAAGATGCGCTACCGTTCAGTAGCGAACGTGGCGGACGAATTCGATTTTGTAGCCCGCGAGATGCCCGAGATCAAGACCGTCATGTTGGAAGATGACACGTTTATCATCAGCAAACCCCGTACGCTTGAGCTGGCTCAAGAGCTGATTCGGCGTGGCAATAAATTGCCATTCGACGCCAATTGCCGCGCTGACATTGGTGCCGACACTGAACTGCTCTCAACCCTGCACAACGCGGGTGCTCGGTTATTTTGTGTCGGCTTCGAGAGCGGTGATGTGGAAGTGATTCACGGCATGAAGAAGAACAATGACGACCGGCGCGACGCCAAGTACCACGAAGAGGCTCATCGGTTCGTGCGGCGCTGCCAGGAGTCGGGCATCATGGTGCACGGCTGTTTTATGGTGGGAAATCTGAACGAAACGCCGGCAAGCATGGAGAAAACGCTCGACTTCGCGAAGAAGTTGAAGCCCGACACCGCGCAATTCTTTCCCATCATGGTTTACCCAGGGACAACCGCGTACCAGGATGCAAAGGACCGGAATTACATTCAAATCGAGGACTGGGGTGGCTGGCTGACCAAGGACGGGCTTCACAATAGTGTGGTTAATTTGCCCAATATCACGCATGATGAACTCGTCAGCTTCTGTGATCGCGCACGGCGAAGCTTCTATTTAAGTCCGTCGTACGTTGTTTATAAGCTCAAGCAATCACTGAAGGATCGACGGGAACTCCAACGTAACGTCAAGGGTTTTCTCACCTTAGCGAAGTATCTGGTGAGAGGAAGTCAGCACGAAAAATCGAGTGCGGCACAAGATCCGCAAGGCGAGGACCGCTTGACCCAAGTCACAAGCTCCCAGATCGGCGATTAATTCCGGCGTGCGCCCGGGTTGCAACGCTGGCCTTGAAATAACTTCGTGTCCTGCGAAGTGCGAACACCTTAGGGGCCTCCGATTTGAGAAGCTCTCAACCGGCATACCATGCCGCGGTTTTTCGGATACTTGACTCCAATCCCTCGTACTCACATAACCCAAGCAGATTGCGCGCTCGGTCTACGCAGGGAACATAACGCGTCGGTTCGGCCCCGGAAATCGCTTTTTGAGCAACGCGAATCTCTGTGTTCGGGTTAAGAGTTGCCGCAACGATCTGAGCCAACTCGAGAATACTCACATCGTGCGCCGAGCCCACATTAAAAGGGACCATTGCGGGAGCCCGAAACAGTATCGTCCAGAGCCACACTGCCAGGTCTCCGGCGTATAAGTAAGATCGTCGCGGCGTTCCGTCGCCTTGAATTTGAATCGGCCGGTGGGCCAGCACATCGCCGATGAAGTTGCCAATCGCGAAGTGTTGATCAAGTGGCAGATGCGGACCGCAGAAAGCCCAACATCGGGCAATCTTGCATTCGAGGCCGTTTTTCTGGTGGTAGAGAGCGCAGAGGAGTTCGGCGGTTCGTTTGCCCTCTGCGTACACGCTCATCGGATCGACCGGGTCGGGCCCTCCGAGGTAGTCCTCAGACAGATGGGTTAGGCCGGAAGGTTGTCGTCCATACACTGCGCCCGAACTCGTGAAGAGAAATTTTGTCCTTCCGTTCCTGACCGCAAGTTGAAGAACGCGCTCGGTCCCGGCAACAATGGTCGACAGCATTTCGACTGGATCCTCGAGTGCCCGTTTTGCGCTCGCATCGGTTGCGGCATGGATAATGTAACTGTATTCTCCCTCAGGAAACGGGAATGTACGAACATCCCCGGGAAGAAGGGTCACGGATGCATCCGTCGCGAGATGGGGACACTTTCGAGAGAACGCTGCCGGGTTCCGCGAAAGGATAGTAGCTTTTGCACCGAGACCGAAGAGGTTGTTGACGTGGCAGAAAGTCTCCACCATCCAACAACCAAAAAAACCAGTGCCACCCGTGATAAAAAGATGCTGCCCACGGAGTTGGTCCCACAATCCGGCGGTATTGGAGGCAACGAGCTCCAGGTCTGCAGCCAGTCTGTTCATAGGAAGAACCAGCGCTTTGATGTGTTGACCCGCCTTGGTTACTGGCCGCCCGACCCGTTGTCGACGTCAAGTCCACGCTGGTAAATCGTTTTCTTAAGAGCCGGAACCTGCGAATACGGGCTCTCGATGTCGTCAATTTTGATGGGCGCATCTTTTCGCACGGGCTTAAGGAGCGTCTCGCCTCGCATCAGTTCTCGGCAGGAAAGCTGTCCCTTCTGTAATGGAATGGCCAGGTAGACGTCGTCATCCATAAGACAATGCCCTTCGGCCAGATCGTTTTTCGCATAGACCCCCCGGACTAAAGCATCAAGATATTCAATCTCTCTTTTCGGAGGAATGCGCTTCTGCGTTCCTGGTGCGCCGCACATTTCTTTGGCTTTGTGAAACGCTTTGAACCATTCATCAATCTGGTGCGGAAGGCTGCAGTACGGAGACACCTTTGCTCCGTCCGTCTGTATATCAATGTGACGCTCAAACATTCTCGCACCCTTGGCATACGCAATCAGCATCGAGTTCGTCCAATTAAGACATTCGTGGGTGGAAAACCCAATCGTATTTTCCGGATAACGATTGCAAAGAAAATCGATCTGATTTAACTCCAGTTCCGAATCTTCAGACGGATAAAGCGAAACGCAATGATTAATCCCTAAAGGGATGTTTCGATTAGCAAAGAACGTGACGATGTCGTCTACGTCTTTGAGCGACGAACCTCCCGTGGAAACGATGACCGGCTTCTTAGTCCTGGCGATTTTCTCGATCAGAACCCAATCGTTCAGATCGGAACTAGCCAGCTTAATGATCGGCATGCCCAGCGCTGCGCATAAGTCAACAGAATGTTCATCAAAAGGAGTAGCCGTTGCAATAAAGCCTGCCTGGCGAATCGCCTTGACCAGAGTTGCGAACTCGTCATCGCTGAGGCGGGTATCGAGTGTTTTCTTGACGTAACGGAGGTCCGTGCGTTCGACAAAATCTTTGTGGATGAAGGAGTCGACATCCCGAAATTGCAGCTTGATGGTTGCCCTCACGTTATTAAAGCGAACCACCTGTGCAAATTCCGACACGATCTTTAGGCCGCGTTCAAGACTTCCCAGATGGTTATTTGCCATCTCGAGCACGAACAACTCCTCGAAAATGTCTTTATCAATCAACGACCGTCTCCTTTGTCATTGAGGATAACAAGTGCGAAAAATTATCGAGCCTATACCAAATTGGAATGGAGGAAATCTGGGGCAGCCTTCCGTACCCGTGATCCATGAAAATAAATTTGATCCCTGCCGCTCCGGCCGCAGTTGCATCTTCGAGAGTGTCGCCAAACATAACGCACTCCTCATGTGCGATGGATCGCTCAGCCAACAGTGTTTCGATCATCTCGCCCTTACTAGTGTAGTTCGGCGAGCGCGAATCCCGAGTGACAACTGCCTCAAAGTGCTTGAGAATGTCCTCCCGCTCGATCATCAGCAGAGAAATATGTCGGGGTTTGTTGGAGACAACAAAAGCTCGATGCCCCCGGTCCTGAATCGTTTGTAGCACGAGCCGCGCCTCCGGATAGCATGAGGATGCTCGCCAACCCTCTTCGTCATAACTATGACGGAACGCACGTTCTAACGCATCAAGTGCATTGCCTTCTGTGACATTTCCTGCTCGCGAGAGGATGGTTCTAATGGGAGGCCCAATCAGATCGCGCAGGTTATCTGTTAATAATGGAAGTCCACACATACTGAAGGCATTCCGCACCGCCAACTCGATTCCCGGCAGGGAGTCCACTAACGTGCCATCGAGATCAAAGAGGATGCATGAAGGGAGTTCGAGACTCATTTTCGATCTTCCACAAACATATTGGAGGCCAACTCCTCCGCGGACAGGAACGGATACATGTCTTCGAGATTTGGGGTGAGAATCTTCCCGTCCGCAAGAATACGAGAACGGAGGCGCGGCTCGAACTCTTGACATGGATCCAGAGAAACGTCGAACAAGGCCGGTCCGGGCTTTTCCAGTTCGCCGCGCACTACTTCGAGGTCCGCGACAGTTTCGATCCTGAACGAAGGAAGTCCATAAGCTTCTCCTATTTTTTTCATGTTGGGGAACGTCACACCACTCTCTGCGCTCTCCCCGATCTTGCGACCTTGGAAAAAACCAGACTGCGTCTGGCGAATTGAAAGATATCCGTAATTGTTCAATACAAACAGTTTGACGGGAAGCTTGTAACCCACCAGCGTTTGCAGTTCCTGGATGTTCATCTGCAGCGAGCCATCGCCGGCAAGGCAGATCGTCCGACCTCCTTTGGCCACCGCGACCCCAATTGCCGCCGGCAAATCGTATCCCATGGAAGCCGAGCCAGAGTTGGAGATCAATCGTTCCCCCTTCTTCAGCCGGGCAACCTGAAAGGGCACGATGCACGCTGTGGCATTGCCACACACGACCGCGTCATCGGTCCCGAGCATGCCAAAGAGCCTGTCAATGAAATCGTAAGGGTTGAGCGGCGGGCCTGGAACCCGTTGCTTTGCTTGCACCACAGGGTATTTCCCCTTCCACTGTCGCGCATGCTCAAGCCATGCCTCGTGACCAACATCATAGTTATCTTTGTCCGCAAGTTGCCGAACCATCTCAGCCAGAAAAACCTTCAACTCGCAGCAGATGCCGACATCAGGTTGATGTAATGGTTTTCGTAATTCAGCCGGGTCCACATCGACCTGGACTTTTGTCGCAAAACGCGCAAAGGATGCCCAGTTATAACTGGTCTGGCGAATGTTCAGCCGGGAACCGAGTATTAACAACAGGTCTGCGTTCTGCACAGTGAAGTTACCGGCGCGCTCGCCAATGCTGCCCGGACGCCCGCAGAAGAGTTCGTCATCACTGGCGATGAGGTCGTGCGTCCAGGCGGTCACAACGGGAATGCGTAGCGCCCGGATCGCTGTTTCGAACTCTGGCAGAGCGCCCGCAAGACGCACTCCGCTACCGGCCAGGATGACAGGACGTTTCGCCTCCCCGATGCGTGCCACAACATCGGCAACTTGCTGCGCCAGCGTCGATAGATCCACTGGCCGAGAATCTTCGGCTGGATCGTAGTGACGAAGGCGCGCGGGCTCAATTTGCGCCGATTGCACGTCAACGGGTATGTCGAGCCAGCAAGGTCCAGGGCGCCCCGTCTGGGCGAGCAGCCAAGCTCGTTCGAGGTGATAAGCGATCGATTCAGGCTCATTCAGGAGGGCGGAATATTTCGTGATTCCTCTTACCATGCGAAGGATATCGACTTCCTGATCGCCCAGCTGGCGCAGGTCCGTCAGTCCGTAGGTCGCCATGCATGTTTCGCGCTTCACCTGCCCCGAGAGAATCAGCATCGGTATGGAATCAGTCCAGGCGCCGAAAACACCATTCAGAGAATTGATTCCCCCCGGTCCGGTCGTCACATTCAGGATGCCCGGCTGGCCTGTGATCCGCGCGTAGCCTTCGGCCGCCATTGCAGCCGCTTGCTCATGATGCATGCAGATGTAGGAGAGACCGCTGGTTCCAATCGAGTCGTTCAAGTGCATCGCTCCCCCACCGGTAATGAGGAAAACGTGACGCGCGCTCCACTGGCGTAACTGGCTGAAGATGTAGTCGGAAAGCTTCATGCAATTTGTTTTTGTTTCAGCCTCACCGTTGTGCCGGGATTGCTCTAGTGGCGAGAACGAACGCGAGGATTGTTTCCACAACAAAATCCAGCATTTGTTTCGTCAAGCCTGGATATACTCCGATCCAGAATACGGAATTCATCACATAATCCGTATTCGGCAGGTTCCCGATCACCCGGTACTCGCAGCCCTCGTATGCGGGTTGGCGAGTCAGATTCCCTCCAAACAACAACCGAGTGCCGATTTTCCTGCTTTCCAAAGCATGGATTAACTCGCGGCGGCTGAAGGGAGCCTCCCTGCGCACGCCAATCGGGAAACCGAACCAGCTAGGGTCGGCACCCTCACTAGCCCTTGGGAGAATCAGCACATCCTGCAGCGGCTCCAGCTTGCTGCGCAGATAAGCGAAATTCTCTTTGCGGTTGGCAATGAATTGGGGCAGCTTGGTTAACTGGGAAACTCCAAGTGCGGCTTGCATATCCGTAGCCTTCAAGTTGTAGCCTACGTGAGAGTAGGTGTATTTGTGATCGTATCCGCTGGGAAGCGAGCCCAACTGCCAGTCAAAGCGTTTGCCGCAGGTGTTGTCCTTACCGGTTTCACACCAGCAGTCGCGGCCCCAGTCGCGGAAAGACTCTATTAACGTTTTTAGAGCAGGCTTGTCGGTCAGAACCGCACCGCCTTCTCCCGTCGTGATATGGTGCGCAGGATAAAAGCTGAGGGTCGCGATATCTCCGAATGTGCCGACCTTCCGCCCCCGATAGGTCGAACCCAGGGCATCACAGCAGTCTTCGACCAGCCACAAATTGTGCTTAGTGGTGAATGCGGTAACGGCGTCCAGGTCAAACACGTTGCCGAGAGTATGAGCCACAAACACGGCCTTTGTGCGATCACTGCGTGCTGCCTCCAGTTGGCGCACATCGATCTCGTATTCAGGAACGGTGACGTCGACAAAAACCGGTACGAGGCGATTCTGAAAGATTGGGTTGACCGTCGTGGGAAAACCTGCGGCAACGGTAATGACTTCATCTCCTGGAGAGAGGCGTCGCTCTCCCAGCCTTGGCGAGGTAAGGGCGCAGACAGCAAGCAGATTC
>Ga0068856_100003629_pt1 | contig 15505 bp, 8 predicted proteins | sample KBSCornC62_FD_66595 | JGI IMG/M metagenome (GOLD analysis project Ga0068856, IMG submission 66595) | Corn rhizosphere microbial communities from Kellogg Biological Station, Michigan, USA - KBS Corn C6-2 | ecosystem: Host-associated > Plants > Roots > Rhizosphere > Soil ...
CGTTCCTCGATACACCCGGTCACGAAGCGTTTACCGCCATGCGTGCCCGCGGTGCCAAGGTAACCGACATTGCCATTATTGTGGTTGCTGCCGATGACAGCATCATGCCACAAACCAAGGAAGCCATTACACACGCGCAGGCTGCGGGTGTGCCAATGATCTTCGCCATTAATAAAATTGATAAGCCGGGAGCCAATCCCGACAAGATCCGCGAAGGACTTTCACAGATGAACATTCTGGTGGAAGAATGGGGCGGAAAGTACCAGGCGCAGGAAGTATCGGCCAAGCAGGGCAAGAACATTGACCTGCTGCTTGAAAAAGTATTGTTAGAGGCCGATATGATGGAACTCAAAGCAAATCCTAAGCGCAATGCTGTGGGTAGCGTGATCGAAGCCAGTATGGAAGAAGGCCGTGGCTATGTATCCACCATCCTGGTGCAATCGGGCACTCTGCATGTGGGCGACATTATGCTGGCAGGCAGCTTCAGCGGCCGCGTACGTGCCATGTTCAACGAGCGCGGCGTGAGGGTTGACGAAGCCGGACCATCGCATCCTGTAAAGGTATTAGGTTTAAGCGGTGCGCCTACCGCCGGTGATAAGTTCAACGTGATGAACGACGAGCGCGAAGCCCGCGAGATTGCCAACAAGCGCCTGCAGCTGCAGCGCGAACAAGGTATTCGCACGCACAAGCACATTACGCTCGATGAGATCGGCAGGCGTCTGGCTATTGGCGACTTTAAAGAGCTCAACGTGATCGTGAAAGGTGACGTGGATGGCTCTATCGAGGCATTATCAGACTCGTTATTAAAACTGTCAACCGAAAAAGTAGCGGTAAATATCATCTTAAAAGCAGTAGGCGCCATCAGCGAAAGCGACGTGTTGTTAGCCTCGGCTTCCAATGCGATCATTGTCGGCTTCCAGGTAAGGCCTACGCCAAGCGCACGCAGGCTGGCCGAAGCGGAAGAGATCGACATCCGCCTCTACTCGATCATTTACGACGCTATCAACGAGATCAAAGCCGCTATGGAAGGCATGCTTGCTCCCGAATTTGAAGAGAAAGTGGTTTGCAACCTCGAGGTGCGCGAAGTGTTCAAGATCAGCCGCGTAGGTACCATTGCCGGCTGTTATGTGCTCGATGGAAAAGTAACGCGCAACACCAAGGTGCGTGTGATCCGCGACGGCATTGTGATTCACTCCGGCGCTCTGGGCTCACTGAAACGCTTTAAGGATGATGTGAAGGAAGTAGCGGCCGGTTACGAATGCGGTCTCGATATTGAAAACTTTAACGACATACAGGTAGGCGACATTATTGAAGGCTACGATATGATCGAAATAAAAGCAAAACTGTAATTTTTAGAAATCCCGCTCCGGTAACCGGAAGCGGGATTTTTTATAATTTAGCGGTAACAAAACAGAACCCGTTCTACCTCCGCACTGTTTGCCCACCGGCAGACAAAAAGATCCCAAAAACTACAATAAGCCGGCGCCGCAACCGTTAAAGCGTTTGCCAGGTATTTTTAAAATAAATAGCCCCCTGAAACACACCGTCAGGAAACTATGAAAAGACACACACATCTCATCCTGAGCGCCCTCTTCTGCGCCTTTATTTTTGCGGCCTGCACCAAAAAATCGGGCAAGCCGGCAAGCACCGCTACGCCGGATGCCGGTTCGCCGCCTATTACCACAGACACCAATTCAACTGCAGGACAGGATCCGGCAGAACCTACACATTCGGTAGTGCCGGCCCTGGCCAGAATTCCCAAATGCCAGCGGCCAACGCTGGTGTGGAGCGCACCCAATCAGCCCAACCCTGAAACACAAGCTCCTGCTATTTTTTATTCGCCGCACCAGGATGACGAAACGCTGGCTATGGGAGCTTCTATTGCCGAGCACGTGCGCAAAGGCCGGCCAACCTACGTAGTGCTTCTTACCGATGGCGCAAGCCCTATAAACGCCAACAAGCTGGGCATGACACCCGGGGAATATGTTCAGGAGCGCATGCGTGAATTTATCAACGCCTGCAAGGCACTGGGTGTACACCGCATCTATATTGCCAACCGCGGGCATGGCTTCTCTGATCTGTTGGACAAGGAGAACCTGATCATTGGCTTTAAAAAGACCATTACTTATTTTTCAGTGCTGCATCCCAAAGCATCGCACAAAACCGTGAGTGGCAACTGCGATCCTTATAACAGGAACTGCGATCGCCATCCTACACACCAGGCGGCCACCGATGCTATTCGCGAGCTGCATGCATCGGGCGTTATTGACGATGTGCGCCTGTTTCGCGTATATGTGTATTACTGGATCCACCGCAAAAAAAATGAGCAGAACGCCTGTGCGCGGGAAGCCGACTGGCTAAAACCGGTGGACACAAGAGATAAGATAGCTCGCCTGCGTGCCTTTTCGGCCTACCGCAACGACAGCGACAAGCGCCATGGGATTGGCTACTGGAGCGTGCCGCCGCTGTTTGACCATTCGCGCAATTCCGACCTCGAATACGTGGATCTTATTGAACACGATTGTGCCGAGTAAAACCTAAGCCAGGTCGGCAAAGTAAGCCTCTGTTTTTCTGAAATACACCAGGCCTATCACAAAGAACAGCAGCGATGAGAGAATGCTCACCAGGTCGGCGGTGCTGTGCAGTGTTTGCCCTGTAAAGGCCGCCCTGAAAATATCCATAGGCGCGGTCATAGGATTCAATGCCATTATGGCCTGCAAAACTGGCGAGCCCGAAATAGTGACCGGATAGATCACCGGCGTTAAGAACAGCAATACCTGGATAAGAAAAGGAATGATGTAGCGAAAGTCGCGGTACTTGACATTGAGCGCGGCCAGCAGCGTGCCCGAGCCAAAGGTGGCCAGACAGGTAAGCGCAATGGCCAATGGAAAATAAAGAAATGCTATGGCCGAAATGCTCACCTGTTTTGCAAAGCAATAGATCAGGAACACGACAAAGGCCATAAAGAAATCAAAGAGGCCCACCAGCACAGATGAGATAGGAATGATAAGCCGTGGAAAATAAATTTTTTTGATGATATTGGCATTGCTCACCATGCTGTTTCCGGCATTGTTGAGGCCCGATGAAAAGATGCCCCAGAGCACGAGGCCGCTGAGCACAAAGATCTCGTAAGGCATGCTAAGTGCTGCGTAGCTGCTAATGGCTTTTCCGAAAAAAACAGAAACCAAAACAGCCATCACAATGGGCTGAAGCACGGCCCACAGCACGCCCAGTACCGCCTGCTTGTATTTTACTTTAATATCACGCAGACTAAAAAAATAAAAGAGTTCGCGGTACTCCCACAGTTCTTTGAGGCCCAGGCTGAATTTGCTCTGTGGTTTTATTTCGAATTCCATTCGCTCAAAATTACGGATTTATGCTGAACTGTTTTAGTATCTGTGTGGCTCACAAGCTATCACAACACTATAAAAACAATTAGTGTCATTCGTGAAATTAACGGGGAAAGACGGATCATGAAACAGCCGCCATCTGCCGCTCTTTGCCAAAATCAAGGATCCTGTCAATAAATTCGTAAGGCTTATAGTGATTGATAGCTGCCTGGTGAAAGATACAGGTAGCGGGTGTCATCCCCGGAAGGGAATTCACTTCAATAAAAATAACCTCAGCGCGGCAATCGGCATACACCCGCACAAAAGCATCGATGCGGCAATAGCCGGTAACACCCAGCACACGCGCTGCGGCGCCTAACTGTTCTTTTACCTGATTGCTCACGTTCTGGCGATCAATAGCATCCTTGGCATAGCGCGCCGGCGTGATGTTCTGCCCCTGCCCTGCCAGAAATTTTTCTTCGAGGCTGAGGATCTCGCCATCTGCCAAGGCTTCAGAGGCTTCGAATACCTCATACTCCAGCGCGCCTTGCTTATTAAAGCGCGTGAGCATACCGCCCGTGATCTCTAAAAAATGAACTGCATCTTTTTTGCTGATAAGCTCTTCTACCAGGATCACCTGCTTTTGCGGGAACTCTTCCTTGGCCCTGATGTGCAGGGTTTCTGCCGATGCAGGGTCCAGCTCTTCAGAGGCGCGGAACATGAGCCTGCAGAAAGCATCAAATTCTTCGGGTGTTTTTATTTTCTTTACCGCGCTGCTGCAGCCATCGTCCACCGGCTTGGCAATGAATGGGTACTTAATGCGGTTCTTTAAGATCTCAGAAATGCCGGCCTTGTTATTCTGCCAGTCTTCTTTAGAGACCAGAATGTGTTCGGCAACGAGGAAACCGTTAGATCTCAAAATTTCGTTCGTGCGGTATTTATCAATGGTGATCGATGAGCTTTCTTTGCCCGAGCCATTGTAAGGCAGGTTGTATTTTTCGAGCTGCTCCTGTATGGCGCCATCTTCACCCGGACGGCCATGCAGGGCAATGAACACCTCATCGGCTTTTTCCTTCAGCTGTGCATAGCTCAGCTTTTCGGGTGAAGAGATTTGGTTAACTGAAGCATATTTTTCAGTGATCGCCTCGCACTCGTGCATGATGTTTTTGATCACCGGGTGCACTTTAAAATGCTCCACCTTTTCCTTAATATCGTCGGCATTGTCTTTCAGCAGCAGATTAACAGGCAGCTGGTAGAGCTGATGTTCGGTGGCATTGCCGGTTAAGAACACCGGGAACGGCGCATATTTTTCGGAAGAGGATAATTTTTCATACACGTTCCTGCCGCTCTCCACCGAAATGTGGCGCTCTGACGAATAACCGCCCAACACCACGGCCACGCGGGTTTTCTGGCTGCCTGCACTTTTCTCTTTTTGAATGCTGGCGTCCAGATGATCGAGCAGCGTTTTGTAGCGGATCAGCCCTTTTGACTGCCTGAAGCGCTTGGCCAGCGAAGTGCGCACAATAAAGGTGAGGAACTGCGAAGGGTTCAGGCCGATCTCAGCTGCCTGGTGAAAAAAGAACGAGGAGGGCATCATACCGCTGGTCGTGTTAGGATCGTTCAGGAAGATCTTTCCATCCTTGCTTAAAAAGCCATCGATGCGGGCATACACATCAAAGTGCAGCTCATAGAACAGGCGCTCGCAATCTCTGCGAATGGCTTCGATCTGCGCGTCCGGCAGGTCGATAGGCGTGATCTTGCGTGATAAGCCGGGTAAATATTTGCTGCGGTAATCAAACAGCTCTTTGCCTTTGCGGATCTCGGTTGGCGGCAGCGCAATAGCCTTGCCATTCTCATCCTCCAGCACAATGCAGCTGAATTCCCTGCCTTCAATAAAGCCCTCCACCATCACTGTGCTTTCGCCATCGAGGCTTTCTATCACAAAGCCATCGTCTTTGAGATTGGCATTTAAAAACCCGATGAGCTTGTTGGGATCATAAATGACTGGCGCGTTAAGTTCTTTGGGATAAGTAATAGCAACCGGCATCCCCATACCCTCACGGATGTCGGCCAGCGCTTTTACATAATTGATCTTCTCTTCATCGCTAAAGCCCTGCCATTCCTTCGCATCGATCCAACGCGTGAACAGCGCTTTTTCGACAGCGCTCATAAATTCAAATTCGTTGTCAGCGCTCAAAATGCTCACACCAATGCTCGAGCCCTGGTTGGCCGGCTTCACCACGCAGGGAAAGCCAATGGTTTCCCTCACGGTTTTAAATGCGTTCCTGGCTTTGCCTTCGATCCAGTCGATGCGGTCGATGGTAATATATTTCGGGCTGTTGAATCCTTTGCTCACCATCAGCTCTTTTTGGATCGATTTATCGATGCCAATGGCTGATGCTAAAATGCCGGAGCCGCTGTAAGGAATTTGCAGGAACTCAAAAAGGCCCTGAATGCGGCCATCTTCGCCATAAGGACCGTGCAAACACAGGAATGCAAAATCGAGCTTGGCCTTGAGCTTGGCGCCGGTAAGGCGTTTGCCGATGCGCAGCGTGAGCTCGTGCTGCTGATCTTCGTTCAGGTCGCCAAGGTTCTCGGCATACAGCTGAAACGTTGAGCCCTGAGGTAAAAATTCAACAGGTGGATAAAAATCGCGGATGGTGCCTTTGTAAATGAACTCCCAGTTCAACTCTATGAAATTGCCAAAGCTGTCAACAAAAATGGGAATGGCCTCAAACAATGATTTGTTGAGGTTGTCGTAAACCGTTCTTCCTCCGGCAAAGGAGATCTCACGCTCCTTGCTTTGTCCTCCGAAAATAATACCGATGCGGATCTTGTTTGTCATTTTTTACCTCTTTTTAAATCACATAGAAACACACCATCTTTTTATTTCTATATTCCTGACTGTGGTGTTCTATATGCCTGTGTGGTTTAATAGCCTACAAAGGTCTATACTATTCAAAAATAAAAGAAAGCTTTGGCACCCAAACACCGGGTTTTGGAAATAATTAACATTGGTTTGTAAACTATGCGGGTAGTTCAAAACCGCGCTTAAGCCGGTAAATGAAGCCTGTTCGCCAGCCGTGGGCATTAGCGCCCATTCAACATAATTAGAGGCTTTGTCTGTCTTTATTGCGTACTTTTACCCGTCAATTTTCACTATGAGATCAATTTTTCCAATTATTCTGCTGGTCATCATTCTCTCTGAATTTTATTTTATACAGGCCGCCCGAACGGTGATACAGGATTTCTCGCAACCGAAAAAAAGCATCTGGCAGTATATTATTTACGGCATGCTGGCTCTCGACGTTATTATTGTTGTAACCGCCATGCTTTACCCGCCAACGCACTGGAACATGGTTTTCAGGATCTTTGTTGCTGTTTTCTTTTTGTTTTTGATCTGCAAGGTGTTTTGCGTGATCTTTCTGCTGCCCGAAGACCTTGTTCGGGGCGTGCGATGGATCGTTGCCAAGCTGAAAAGCACACCGGCGCAGGAGATCGCGGAAGGCATTAAAATAAGCCGCGCCAAATTTGTAAGCAGAGCGGCGCTGGTGGTTACGGCCATTCCTTTTGCCGGCTTTATATACGGCATGATCCGAGGCGGCTATAAATACAGGGTGCACCATGTAAAAGTGCCTTCACCCAATTTGCCCGAAGCTTTTGATGGCTTTAAGATCATTCAGCTGTCTGATATTCATACCGGCTCTTTTTTTAATACACATGCGCTGAACAAAGCCATTGATATTGCGCTGGCGCAAAAGCCCGATCTTATTCTGTTTACCGGCGATCTGGTAAACAATGAAGCCATCGAAACACAGGGCTTTGAATCGACCTACAGCCGGCTGAAAGCGCCGTATGGCGTTTACTCGGTGCTTGGCAACCACGATTACGGCGATTACAAGAATGACTGGGGTCCGGGTGAAAAAGTAAAAAACCTGGAAATGCTGAAGACCGTGCAAAAGAATGCCGGCTGGCGCCTGCTGATGAACGAGCACGTAGCCCTTCAAAAAAACGGCCAGGAAATTGCCCTGATCGGTATTGAGAACTGGGGCGGCAATATGCACTTCCCGAAATATGGCCGCATGGACCTTGCCTATAAAGGCGCTGAAAAATATCCCTTCAAAATTTTAATGAGCCACGATCCCAGCCATTGGGACAAGCAGGTGAGCACGCAGTACAAAGATGTTGATCTGACGCTGAGCGGCCACACGCATGGCATGCAGCTGGGCATTGAAATTCCGGGCCTTAAATGGAGCCCTGCCAAATACGTGTACCCGCACTGGGGAGGCTTGTACAAGCAAGGGCCGCAATACCTGTATGTAAACCGCGGGCTGGGCTTTATCGGCTACCCGGGCCGCCTGGGCATCTGGCCTGAGATCACCGTGCTGGAGCTGAAGAAAGCATAGATCACGCGTCTGTCAGTTATAACCGCCAGCAAGTTCCGTACTGGCTGCGATTTGCATGGCCGCATCTCTTTTCAGCCAGCCCACCGCAACGATCAGAAAGATCATGCCATACACTGGCAAATGAAGGTATTCGGTCAGATCACTGGCTTTTCTTCCTATAAGACCATCGGTGGTTAATGTGATCAGCGCAAACGAGAGCAGTGTGAACGCTAACACCGATCTGTATTGTTTTTTCGAAACATCTAGCCCCTTATTGTCCATCAGCCAGAAAATACAATAACTGTAAGCCGGCAATGTATAATACAGCGCGTACTTTCCCTGGTGAGGAAAGATCAAAGGCGTTGCCAGGCACACCAGCGACAGGTCATATAACAGCGCCCGCCTGCTGCTTCGGATTTTAAACGGCGGCCTCATCAGTATGGCAAGAACCGTTAGTAAAATAAGCCGCGTGGCATTTAAGATCAGATTCGCCGTATGCTCGTCGGCAATTATAATATTTCTTCGGATAGAGAACTGAAGCGGCGTCTCCAGCATGAGCGAAGGCACAAGGGCCGACAGGCTGCTGCGGCCAATATCCTCATAGATGCTTTTTTCCTGCGTGGCGCTCAGGCTGTTCTTCCAATCCAGCAGCAGCTGGTTGTTGAAGTCAAAGCCAACAACGAGCGCTGGCAGATACAGGTAAAGCACCAGAAAAAACACGATAAGGCCTGCCGCTTTAAGCTCGCGCTTATACACAAGATAGGCCAGCAAGCCAAGCGGAATAAGCTTAATGTTGATGATCAGCGCCAGCAGCGCACAGCCTGCAGGGTAGCGCTTCAGAAAAATAAGGCGCATGGATTCAAGCGTGCCCCAGATCAGCAAAATGGTCATCTGTCCAAGCGCCAGGTTATCCGCGATCATTCTTGCCACCGAAATAATCACCAACACCCAGAACCAGTTTCTTTGCCTCTGCGAAAGCCTATCGAGTGGCAGATAGAACTGCAACAACATAAAGCTACGCCACATAAGCAAAAGTGAAGCAGAGATCCACAGCAGGTTATAGCCCCATTGCGGCAGATAGCCGAACGGGATCATGAGAACTGCAAACAGAGGGCTGTAAAAGTATTTGAGTCCCGAAGTGCCTGACTCAAGCCACACCTCATAGCAGGTTTTGCCTTCCGCCACAAGCCGCGAGGCTCCCACGAAAATGTCAAGGTCCTTGTCGTGGATCACAAACGATTCAAACAACAGCAGCAATACGCCAAGAACCAAAAAAATGATCCTCACGTAATGTTGCTTCAACATGGTCATGTGTGCCCCTTTACAGGTTATCAATAAAATAATTGCAGATCTTCTCCATCAGATGTGCGCGGTCTTTGCCAAGCACATTGTGCATGTGACCGGGATACACATAGTAGTCCAGCTGTATGCCTTTGTCCACAGCTTTCTTTTGATACATAATGCTGTGCTGCCACACCACCACATCGTCCTGCGCACCGTGGATCATCAGCAGCTTGCCTTTGAGCTTATCTACATGATTTAAAAGGTTGTTCTTATCGTAGCCTTCTTTATTCTCCTGTGGCGTATCCATGTAGCGCTCGCCATACATGATCTCGTAATAGCTCCAGTCAATTACCGGGCCGCCGGCAGCTGCCACTTTAAACACGCCGGCGTGACGCGTCATGAGCGAAGTGGTCATAAAGCCGCCATAGCTCCAGCCATGCACGCCCAGACGGTTAGCATCTACATACGGCAACGATTTCAGATACTCAACGCCTTTGAGCTGATCTTCCATTTCGTTGTCGCCCAGGTGGCGGTGGATCACCTGCTCGAACGCCTTGCCACGATGCGAGGTACCCCGGCCATCCACCGTGAACACGATAAATCCTTTTTGCGCCATGTATTGATACCACAGCTCTCCGCCAGCCATCCAGCTGTTGGTCACCAATTGCGAATGCGGACCATTGTACAGATACACCAGCACAGGATATTTTTTTGTGCTGTCAAAATCGGCCGGCTTAAAGAGGCGTGCATTCAGTTCGTAGCCGCCGCTCTTAATGGTCAATAAATTCCATTTTCCCAGCTTGTAGTCTTTAATTGGATTTTCGGCGGCGTACACGGTGTTCGATTTTCCATTAGCGGTGTTAATGATCCTATATTCGCGCGGAATGTAGCACGAGGTAAAATTATCAACGATGTAATCGCCGTTCCTGCTCACCATTGCTGTGTGAAAGCCAGCTCCTTGTGTGAGCCGCGTTAGCTTCCCGCTCTTTAAATTCACTGAATAAAAATCCTGGTTGATCGGGCTTTGCTCATTGGCATGAAAGAACAGGTTCTCACCTTTCTGATCAAAACCGTTCTCTGCTTTTACTTCCCAATTGCCTTTAGTGAGCTGCTTTACCAGGCTGCCATCGGCATTGTATAAATAAAAATGATTGAAGCCATCGCGGCGGCTTTGCCAGATAAATTGCTTGGGGTTGTTCTTTACAAAGAGCATTGGGTTTTGCGGCTCCACATACTTTTCATCTTTCTCTTCAAACAGCGTTTTTACAAATTCGCCGGTGGCGGCATTGTATTCGTTAAGCTTAAAATGGTTCTGCTCGCGGTTGAGAACGGCAATGTACACCTTGCTTTCATCAGGGCTCCAGGCAATGTTGGTGAGGTACTGATCTTTCGGCCCTTCGGTATTGATTTTTGTACTGCTGCCTTTTTTAAGATCGTACACCCACAGCGTCACGTAGTGGCTTTTGTTGCCGGCCATGGGGTATTTAATATTCTTGTTCTTTGCCGGATAAGTGGTCCAGTCGATGATCGGATAATCGGTCACATCGCTTTGATCCATGCGGTAATAAGCAAGTAAGTTTCCATTCGGGCTCCAGTAGGTGCCTTTGTGAATGCCAAACTCATCCCGGTGCACACTTTTACCGTTCACAATTTCGTAAGAGCCGTCGGTGGTTACCTGCTTCACCTGGCCGTTTGAGGAGATGAACACATTGTTATCGGTTACATAAGCGAAGAGATCGCCTTCCTTGAACTCATCAATGTTCTCGAACGGAGAGGCGGGTTTTTTGCGCTCTGAAGCTGCCGTTGATTTCTTAGAAATTGAATACAGCAACTCGCCTTTTTTATGCGTGAAATAAAATTCATTCTCATTTTTCCATTTAATGCCTTCAAACGCGGCAACCGTATCGAGCGTGCCGGCTGCCAGCTCTTTATTGAAAGCTACGGTAGACATGGACGAGATGATCTTACCGGTTTCGGAGTTCACGATCACCAGCTCGTTCTTATCAACATAAGCCACCTTTTTTGCATCGGGAATAAATTCGAGGCTTTGCAGGCGTTTGGGCGCAAGGCTGGTGCGGCCCTTTAAAACCGCTTCCTGGACGGTGAGTAATTTGTTCTGCGAAACTACAGGCGCACTAAGGCTTACAGCGAGCGACAGCAATACAATGGAGTTTTTCATGAAAAAGGTATAGGTGCTAAAAGTATCAAAAAAACATGGGCTTTAACAGCTCTTTTAGGGGGATTTTTTGCCGCATGGATCCTACTATTTTTCTGTAATTTGGTGCTGATGAAACCCCCCTTTTGCATTTCTGCTTTGGCTGTTGCCGTTGTTTATTTGTGCACAGCCATTTCCGGCGCAGCCTGATAATTACGTCACCGACACGCCCGGCGTATTGACTGCCGAACAAGCAGCTTCGCTTAACGAAAAGCTTCACAGCTACGATCTCAGCAGCTCCACGCAGATCTTTATTTACCTGGCCGATTCGCTGAAAGGCAATGACATCAGCCAGCTGTGCCAGGATCTGTTTCACGCGGTGGCGGAGATTCGGGCGGTGGCGGCAGCAACAGCGATTGGTAACCGATCTCAGTTCTCATCGAACTCGGTCAATGCGCTATTGGTAATCAGCAATCCATCGGGGCAGGATTGCACGGTTACGCCATCCCACACTTTGGTCACTACTTTTTTAGGATTGCATAAGCTGTAGTTGGCCTGGTACTTATTATCAAGCATATTGCCCAGAATATCCTTTTTCCATTTTTCGCTCATGATGCTGCGCAGCGATTTTACTGTGTTCTCGAACGAAGCTTTTGGTGCTTTTTCAATGATCACATCCAGCGCGGTTTGTATGGCCAGTCCGTTCTTCTCATTCTTTTCGCTCATTAGATAGGTTTTGAGCAGCGACAGCGGATTGCTTTTTGCATAAAGGGCGCACAGGTCGTCTTCTATCCATTCATTTACAGTAAAGCTGCCCAGGTTCTTTACGAGGTTCTTCACCACAATGCTGTCCTGCACCAGCGAAGCACTCATGCACACATAGTGATTAAAGATGTTGGCATTTTTTGCCTCTTTGATCACATGGTCTTTCGACAGGGTATGCAGTTTTTTAAGCGCACTGTCGGGATTGATGAGCGTGGCCAGCAGCAGCGCATTGGCCGACAGAATAGCGTCGGAGGTGCGGTAGGTCTCGGCGATCTTCAGGTACGGCGAAGGGCTTACGCCGGCGCTTTTGAGGCTCACTGACATTTTCTGATAGGTGTACACCTTGCCCTGGTGGCTTGCGAAATAGTTCTGCTCAGGCGGTAGATAGCTGGCGCCGGCAAAGGCATAGCCTATTTTTTTCTGCATCAGGTAAAACATCTGCACCTTCTCTTTTTCAGAAAATTTTTTGTCCTGAAGCAGCTTCACAAGAAGATCATTAAAGAACTCGTCGTTAAAATAATTCTCTTTCGAAGGCTTATCGACAAGGCCTTTGAGCGAGCCGTAAATGGAGCCGTAGCTGTAGGTTTTGCCAATAACGTCTTTGTTGCACAGCCTTACCTGTGAAACACCAATAAGGGTAAGGACTGAGAGCAGAGAGGTAAAATAAAGCTTGTGCATGTTTTGAGCAGTAGCAGCAAAGATAATTATTAAAATAACCGGTCCAGTGTCTGATCGTCTACCAGGTTAGGCAGCGTTACTTTCAATTCGGGTGTGCGTTCCATTTCGCGCTTAATGGCAAACAGGGCTTCATCGTTGCGCGCCCAGGCCCTGCGTGAAATACCATTGTTCACGTCCCAGAACAGCATCTGCTGCAGGCGGCGATCGGCTTCTTCAGTGCCATCAAGCACCAGGCCAAAGCCGCCGTTGATCACTTCGCCCCAGCCCACGCCACCGCCATTGTGCAGGCTGATCCACGTAGCGCCGCGGAAAGCGTCGCCTACGAAATTCTGAACGGCCATGTCGGCTGTGAACTTGCTGCCATCATAAATATTAGAGGTTTCGCGGTATGGCGAATCAGTGCCGCTCACATCGTGATGGTCGCGGCCCAGCACCACCGGCGCCGAAATACGGCCTTCGCGAATGGCTTTGTTCACTGCACTGGCAATCTTGATCCGGCCTTCGCTGTCGGCATATAATATCCTGGCCTGCGAGCCCACCACCAGGTTGTTCTGCTGCGCATCCTTGATCCACACAATGTTGTCGTGCAGCTGCTGGCGGATCTCTGAAGGCGCATCCTTATACATGGTCTCCAGCACCTGCTGCGCCAGCTGATCGGTTACTGCCAGGTCTTCGGGCTTAGCCGAAGCACACACCCAGCGAAAAGGACCAAAGCCATAGTCAAAGCACATAGGGCCAAGAATGTCCTGAACATACGATTTATAGCGGAACTCGCCGGTTTCTTTATTTTTAAACACATCGCCGCCAGCCCTTGATACTTCGAGCAGAAAGGCGTTGCCGTAATCAAAGAAATACATGCCTTTTGCGGTCAGTGTATTCACCGCGTTAATGTGGCGCACCAGTGTCTTCTGCACTTCCTGCTTAAAGCGCTCAGGCTCTGCGGCCATCATGGCGTTGCTTTCTTCAAGCGAAAAGCCCGCAGGATAATAGCCGCCAGCCCATGGGTTGTGCAGCGAGGTCTGATCGCTGCCAATGTCCACCGTCATGTTCTCTTTCGCCAGGCGCTCCCACAGGTCCACCACATTTCCTTCGTAGGCGAGGCTTACCGCTTCTTTCGACTGCTGCGCTTTTTTTGTACGGGCAATGAGCTCATCGAGGTTGCTGTAAACCTCATCTACCCAGCCTTGTGTGTGGCGCGTTTTTACCGCCTTTGGATTGATCTCGGCAGTAATAGACACCAGGCCGGCTATTTTGGCCGCTTTGGGTTGCGCACCGCTCATGCCGCCAAGCCCGCAGGTAACAAATAATTTTCCACGGCGCTCCTCTTCGGTTTTAAATTTCTTGCGAGCGGCGTTCATAACGGTTATCGTAGTACCATGCACAATTCCCTGAGGACCAATGTACATAAAGCTGCCCGCCGTCATTTGTCCGTATTGCGTTACGCCAAGGGCGTTAAACTTTTCCCAGTCGTCGGGCTTGCTGTAATTAGGGATCATCATGCCGTTGGTAACCACTACCCGCGGCGCGTTTTTGTGTGAAGGAAAAAGTCCCATAGGATGCCCGCTGTACAACACCAGCGTTTGCTCGTCGGTCATGTTAGCCAGATACTGCATGGTGAGCAGGTATTGCGCCCAGTTTTGGAACACAGCGCCATTGCCGCCATAGGTAATGAGCTCGTGCGGATGCTGTGCCACTGCATAATCGAGATTATTGCTGAGCATGTGCATAATAGCTGCCGCCTGCACAGATCTGTGAGGATAATCCATCACCGGGCGGGCATAGATCTTATAATCGGGGCGAAAGCGATACATGTAAATACGGCCGTATGTTTTCAGCTCTTCGGCAAATTCTTTTGCCAGCTCAGCGTGAAGCGATGGATCGAAATAACGCAAGGCATTTCTCACAGCTAACTTTTTCTCTTCCTTGCTAAGGCTGTCTTTGCGCTTTGGCGCGTGGTTAATAGCCGGGTCAAATGGCTTTGGCTGCGGCAGTTGCTTTGGGATGCCGTTGAGCACGGCGGCTTTAAAATCCTGGGTCTCCATAGTTAATGCTGTATGATCAGCTTTTTGGTTTCTGAAAAAAACTGATCCGAAATTACAATAAAATACAGTCCGTTTGCAAGCGCTGCGGTGTTTAAAACCTGTGTTTTTTCAAGGGAAAGTGCAGTACTTATTACTTCTTTGCCAAGTGAGTTAAACACCTGCAAGTGTGCGCCCTGAGAGCTGATCCCACTGATGATCAATTCATCATGAGCGGGAACCGGGAAAACGAAAAAATGACTGTTACGCGCATTTTCCCTGATGCCTGTTGGAACGTCATTGTAAACCACACCCGATGTGTCGGTGCCTTTGATATAGCCAACAAGGCAGTTTTGATAGATGCGGTCGTAATCGTTATACAGCTCCGAGGTGCAGCCCAGGCCTTCGGTGAGCTGCCGCCCCACAATTTTAGAGGAATTCTTATTTAAGAACACGTTGGCAAAAGGTGTTTCGGCGGCGGCGCCTGTATTGCCGGGACCAAGATACAGGCCGGGGCAGGTCTGCCCGAACTGTTTTGTAACCCGCTGTCCATCGAAGCCCTGCGTTACTTTATGAATGTGCCTGATGCCGTTGTTGAACACAAAATAAGGACTCACAAAAATTTCCTGCAAAGGGTAAGTATTGGCCAGATGCTGTGCGCTGTCGATAAAACTAACGGTAACCGTGCTTACGTAGCTCGTAACCACGGCAGGACTCCCGCCATAGCGAACCGAATCCAGATGCGTGTTTCGTACCAGGCATTGCACCGAATCGGCAAAGAGGCTTACAGACAATACATCCCAGCGTTCGCGGCCTGCTTTGAGCAGCGGTGGCAGAATATTATAATCATCCTCTGTAAAGGCATATTGCAGTACATCGCCAGCACTAAGG
>Ga0068856_100003632_pt1 | contig 15494 bp, 20 predicted proteins | sample KBSCornC62_FD_66595 | JGI IMG/M metagenome (GOLD analysis project Ga0068856, IMG submission 66595) | Corn rhizosphere microbial communities from Kellogg Biological Station, Michigan, USA - KBS Corn C6-2 | ecosystem: Host-associated > Plants > Roots > Rhizosphere > Soil ...
GGGCAGCAGGGAATGCAGCGGGTCGCCGCTGACGCGCAGGATGACGAAGGTGAAGGTCATCGCCAAAAACAGCGTCACGAGTGCTCGCAGAACCGCCCGCAGGATGGATTGAAGCATTGCCTGTTCCTTCAGAGCGTTTCGAGTATCGCCGCTGCCTGCCGCACTCCTCTCCGCCGTCCGCGGGGGACCGCGGAGAGGAGTTTTGCGGTATAGGGATGGGCCGGGTTTGCGAAGACGTCCTCCGTGGGACCGGTTTCGACGATCTGTCCCGCTTCCATGATCGCGACGCGGTGCGAGACATGCCGAACCACCCGCACATCATGGCTGATGAAAAGCAGCGACAGGCCGCGTGCGCGTTGCAGCTCGAGCAGAAGGTTGAGCACCTGCGCCTGCACCGAGACGTCGAGCGCGGAGACCGGCTCGTCGCACAGCAGAATTTTGGGTTCGACCACGAGGGCACGGGCAATGGCGACGCGCTGGCGCTGGCCGCCGGAGAGCTGATGCGGAAATTTCTGCAAGGCGGAAACCGGCAGGCTAACAGCCTTGAAAACTTCCGCCGCGCGATCGAGCCTGCTTGCCGGATAGCCTATGCCGTGGATCGTGAGCGTTTCCACCATCTGATGACCGACGCTTCGGCGCGGATCGAGCGCGCCCATCGTATCCTGCGAAATGACCTGCAGATGTTTTGTCAGACCACGCCGGTTCGGCTTCATCAGACTCTTGAAAGACTGGCCGAACAGCGTGATTTCGCCTGATGTTGGCACACGATCGCCGCAGAGCAACGAGGCAAGCGTGGACTTGCCGCAACCGGACTCACCGACAAGACCGAGCGTCTCGCCGGGCTTCAATTCCAGGCTCACATCCTTGATCGCATGAAATCCCTTCGCGCGTCCCGGCCAAAGGGAAAAGCCGGGCGCATAGGAAAATTGCAGATCACGGGCCGCGAGTGCGACGCCAGCCTCCTTTGCATCGGAGGCGATTTGCTTCTCAGGCATCATGGGAACTCCACGGATTGAAGCAGGCAAGCGCTGCCGTACCGGCAATCAATGGCGGGACCATTGTCGCGCAATTCGGCTCTGCACGCGGACAACGGGGTGCAAAGGCGCAGGCCTGCGGCGGGTCGTCATGCAGCTTCAGCTCGCCGGGAATGTCCGCAAGCCTTTCCAGCGGCCTGCCGCGTCCGGGCATGGCCTCCAGCAGCAGCCTTGTATAGGGATGGCGCGGATTATCGTAGAGATCGTCGGTGCGGTTGATCTCGACCAGCGACCCCGCGTACATGACTGCGATGCGGTCGCAGACTTCGGCGACGAGATCGAGATCGTGGCTGATGAAGATCATTGGAATCTCGCGCTCTCGCACCGCCTTGACCAGAAGAGCGATGACCTGCGCCTGCACGGTCACATCAAGCGCCGTGGTCGGCTCGTCGGCAATGATCAATCGCGGCTGCATGGCAAGCGCTGTGGCAATCATAACGCGTTGGCACATGCCGCCGGAAAATTGCGCGGGATAGGCATTGTAGCGCGTCTCCGGCTGGGGAATCGCGACCTCCGCCAGAAGCCGGAGCGCTTCGTCCCTGGCTTCCTTTGCGGACATGCCGGCGCTAACAGCCGCCTCGGCGATCTGTGAGCCGATCGTGCGGACCGGATCGAGGCAGGAGACGGGCTCCTGAAAGATCAGCCCGATGGGCGGCAGCTTTACCCGCGACCGCGGGCCGCGCTCGGCTGCGTCATACATCGCATCCTGAAAGGAGATATAGCCCGTGGCGCTGGCGCTCGGCCCGAGAAGACCGGCAAGCGCCAGGCAGGTGAGGCTCTTTCCCGATCCGCTCTCGCCGACGATGCCGAGGATTTCGCCCTGGGCAAGGTCGAAAGACACGTTGTTGACCGGATGAAACCGCCCGGTGCCCGTTCTGAACGAGACACTCAGATTGTCGACGGAAAGAACGGGAACGCCCATCGCGAAGCGGCTCAGCTCTTCTGCTCTTCGAAGGAAAGGCTGCCGGCGCCGAGATCCATCTGGAAGGCCGGCAGAGGCTGCCACTTGATGCCCTTGCGGATGCCGAAGAAGACGGCATTCTGATGCAGGACCGTCTCGCCCGGGTCTTCCCATTCGATCAGATGCAGCATGTCGCGGAATATCTTGGCGCGGTCGGCCGGATCGACGGCCTGTTCCATCTTGGCGCCGAGGGCATCGAAATCGGCATTCTGCCAGATCTTGAACGAGCTCAGATTACCTGCCGAGCTGAACTGCGTGAAGAAGGAGATATAGGGGTCCGGTACCTGGCCAGTGCTCGACCAGTTGCCGGTCGCGCGGGTCGACGAGGCCTCAAACAGTTTGCCTGATTCTACGAACTTCATCTTGGCGTTGACGCCGATCGCCTGCCACATGGCGACAACGGCCTGCGTGACCGGGTTTTCCGCCGTGTAGTAATTGTTCTGCGAGCGGATCTCGATCTCCTCGCCATTATAGCCGGCATCCTTCAGGAGCTGCATGGCCTGGTCCGGATCATATTTGTAGGCAGGATAATCCTTGAGATAGACCGGACCGTAGAGCTCGAACTGCAGGCCGTTCGGCACCCTGGTGCGACCGTTCCAGATCGTGTCGACGATCGCCTGGCGATCGATGGCGAGGATGAGTGCCTGGCGAACGCGCGGGTCCTTCAGCGCCGGATTGTTCTTGTCGAAGAACAGGATGCGGTTGTTCGGCACCGGGCCGCCGACGATTTCGTGATCGGTGCTCGCTGTGACGACCGAGAGCTGGTCCGGCGGCAGGTCCGTCGCAATGTCGTAGTCGCCGGCCAGCAGACCGGCGATGCGCGAGGAAACCTCGGGCACGATGCGCAAGGTCACGCGCTTGGCGGCCGGCTTGCCGCGATAGGCCTGATCGTGCGCGGCGAGAACGACGCTCTCATTGGCCGTATAGCTTTCGACCTTGTAGGGGCCGGCGCCGACCGGCTTCTGCCGCCAGGTCGTCCAATTACCGCCATTCTTCTGCCAGGCGTCCTTGCTGATGACCACGGCCGCGTAAGATGCAAGGCGCTGCAGGAAGATCGGATCCTGGAACTTGGTGACGAAGCGGACCGTCAGCGGATCGACCACTTCGACATGGTCGAGGCTGGTGAAATTGGTGCGATAGGTCGGATAACCCGGTGCGTCCTTGTTCAGGAGCCGCTCAGACCCGAAGGAGAAGGCGACGTCCTCGGCGGTCATCTCGCGGCCATCATGGAAGATCACGCCGGGGCGCAGCTTCATTTCGAGCACGGTCGGCGAAATCCAGGTCCAGGACGTCGCGAGATTGGGCTTCACCGAGAAGTCGCCGCGCATGTCGAGCGCAAGCACTGTCTCGTGGATGGAAAAGTTATTGCGGAAAGCGACGTTGCTGGCGGCATCGACGGGCTCCTGCGACACCGGATTCATCTGAACGGCGATGCGCAGTTCAGGCCTCTTGTCGGTGCCGGCATCGGCCGAGGCCGACAACGCTGGGACAAAAGCGCTGAGGCCGGCCGCGGCTCCCATTAGAAGGGTTGTGCGGCGGGTAACCGGGCTGTTGAAGCCGCTGGGCAGGTAATCGGACATCGGCACACTTTCCTGTTAAAGCAATTTATAAATCGCTGCACAAACGTTTGCGCATATGAAATACGACCACTTGCGTTCAAGATCGTCTTTTCTTTTACGCAAGGGAAAGTGGCCGCAAGCTAGGCGAGCTCGATGACGCACGTATGACAAGTTCGGGGGTGACGAACCGCATCGGACGCTTTGTAACGCGTGCGTCCATCGGAAGGTTCGAAAGCTCAACCAGAAGATCGAGCGAGGCTTCGCATAGCGCATCCGTCGGCTGCGCGACCGTCGTCAGCGGCGGAGCCCAATAGGCGGTGTCGGGCACGTTGTCATAGCCGACGACGGAAATATCTGCGGGGATCTGCAGGCCGAGATCGCGCAGGAAGGCGACAACCTCGATGGCAAGCCCGTCACTGCCGCAGATCAGAGCCGTCGGGCGTTCCGACGATGCCAGGAGATCGGCAAGAAGCTTGCGGTCGTGCTCGCCCCTCTCAAAGGAGATGACATCACCGGCGATCAAGCCAGCACTGCCGGCAATCGCATCCTGGAAAATCGACATCCGATCGCGAAGCGCGCTACGGCTGACGCGGTAGACGAAGGAAATGCGGCGGTGGCCGAGCTTCACAAGGTGATCAAGCAGCAGTCTAATGCCAAGCCGATCATCGGTTAGAACCGCAGGAAGCGGACCCGTCAGCCCCGCACCGAGCGTCACATGCGCCTTACCTATGAGATCAAGGTGATCGCAGAGCGCCTGCTGGCCCGGAAGGTCGCTCACCATGATGACGCCGTCGAAGAAATCCTGTTGAAACAAGCGCAGCTGGCCGGCGATTTCGCCGGCCTCCGTCTTGGCTTGCGCGACCAGGAGTTCCACGCCCCGACGTTGGGCCACGATTTGCAGGCGGCTTGTCAGATGCGGCTGATAGTGGCCCGACAGGCTGTTGACGATCGCCCCGAAGACACCGGTTCTGTGTGTTCTGAGCGATGTTGCGAGACGGTTGACAACGTAGCCGAGGCTGCTCGCCGCCTCCCTGACACGATCCTGTGTCTCCAGGCGGATGCGGCAGTCGACCTGACCATTCAGGACGCGCGATACGGTCGTAGCCGACACGCCGGCCAACCGGGCGACGTCCAGAATGCCGATTCTTTTGGGTGCTTTCATACAGTCTGCCGAAATTTTTCGCGCCGCGCCGCGCCGGCGCAAGGGGGTCCCAGAAGTCTTGCCACACTTGCTTCGAGACGCAAGATCACATTTCGACTCGAGTGGAATTTTCATAGGCGACTATGGATCGCGAATTTCACAGCTGCTCCAAAGACTGCTAAATCAGGATGGCATTGCGCCGTCCTTAAGATGCCCAGAGCAATTCATGAGACCGTCACGGCCGTGACGCAAAGTAGGATAGAGCCACTCAACCGGCCAAACCACCAGACGCGCCCGATTAAGGCTTCGCGGTCAGGTATCGGCGCAAATCCGATACGCCGCAGTAAGAGGAACAGAAGCAACCATCCAGGGAGAGGGATAATGAACATAAATCTGATCGTGCATCCCGGTGTCGATAGTGCTCTTATCGCCTGGCGCAGCGACTTCATCGACCAGTGCCGTGGCTTTGCCCTGCGGCGGAAGATCAAGCGGGCGGCTGGAAGCCCGCAAAGCCCCAACACGGTCTCCGATGTCGACGCCGATGGCTATCATGAGGAGATCGTTGCCAGCTGGGTCGGCTTCGCCGACGGGCCTCCCGTCGAGGAAGGCACGCGCAAGCCGACCACGGAATGGCCGATTCAGAAATATCTCTGGTCCGATTTCGCCGTCAATCCGGGCGATATCGTCGCCTACCGGGTCTCCGCCATGATCGGACCCGAGACGGCGTTGCAGGAATCGGCTGATCACGTATCGGACTGGAGCGAGGCCATGCAGATCGGGGCCGAAACCAGCGGCCATGTCAGCTGCTATTTCAATCGCGGCATCGTCGCCAGCCAGTGGCTTGCACGCCTATTGCCCGAAGAGGCTCCCACCACCAAGCTCAAGAAGGCGATCGCCAACCCCGAGGACCCGATCCGCCAGTTCCTTGCAGGGCCGATCCGCGACAAGCTGGTCTCGCTCCTCAATGATATCAGGTCGAATGGCGGCCATATCTATGCCGCCCTGTTCGAGTTGGACGATCCCGAGCTCATTCCGCTACTGCAGGGGTTCAAGAAACGCGCCCATATCGTGCTGGGCAATGGCAGCGTCAAGAAAAAGGGCGAGGACGAAAACGAAGACGCCCGGTCCGACCTGTCTTCCTGCGACGTCAGGGATCGCATGAGCGCGCCGCGGGCGCTGGCGCACAATAAATTCCTGATCATCTGCGGCGCCGACAAATCGCCGCAGGCCGTATGGACCGGCAGCACGAACTGGACGATGACCGGCCTTTGCACGCAGGCCAACAATGCGCTTCTGATCGACAATCCGGCCATCGCACAATTCTACCTGGATCAGTGGAAGACGCTTGCCGCCGACGGCAATGATTCGCCGCCCGCCCTCTATCAAAGCAATGCCGAGCCCAGAACAACGCCCAAGGCCAAGAATACGACGGTCTGGTTTACGCCCATGCGCGAAGGGCTTGATCTCGAACAGGCAAGCGAGCTGATCCGCGGTGCCCAGCAGGGCATCCTGTTCGCCATGTTCAATCCCGGGCCTCGCGGCACGCTTCTCAACGACATCATCGAGCTTGCCTCGCCGTCGAGCCCTTCGTTCAAACCCGATCTCTACATTCAGGGCGTGGTCAACCAGAATCCCGGCACAGCAAAGAACCCTGTCGTGCTGTTCAACAGAGGCGAGAGGATCGATGCCAATGCGGACGTCGTGCTGCCCGCCGCTATCCCCGGCCGGTTTGCCTATTGGCAGAAGGAAGTTCTGAAGCTGCCAACGGCCCATGCCATGGTCCACAGCAAGGTGGTCATCGTCGATCCATATGGTCCCAATCCCGTCGTCATGACCGGCTCCCACAATATGGGTCCGAAGGCGAGCGGCGTGAACGACGAGAACCTGGTAATCATCACCGGCAACGGCGATCTTGCCAGCCAATATGCCGGCAAGATCATGGAAATCTATGCCCAGTACCGCTGGCGGCAATCCGTCCAAAAACAGGGCGGCGCGCCCAAGTGGACCGGTCTTGCCAATGATGACAGCTGGCAGATCAAATCGCCGGAGCAGCCCTATGACAAACGCCGCATACGCGAGCTCGACTTCTGGTTTGGCAAAAATGACACCGCCTGATGCCCGGCCTGACATCGCGTAGAGGCTAATCCGGGATCGCAACCGATTATTGCTTCGGGATGAATGAAGTTGCGATCCCCTTGCCCGTGTAGCTCGGTCCGGTCGAGCATTTGTAATGCCGACGCAATCTTCGGCTTCTAGTGGCTTGGCAACAATCTGGATTCCCCAATGTTGCTCCGCTATGCTTTTCCCGTTCCTATTTTTATCGGCGCTTTGGCACTCACGGGGTGGGCTTTCCCTATTCTCAAAAGCCATACCGTCCGGCCAGACGAGATGGCCACGCCATATCCCGGGGCGTTTGCCGACATGCGTCATCTCACGTCCGAACGACAGGATCCTGCAGGGTATAGGATTGCCGGCGATGCCGTACCGACTGGTTCCGGCGGCGAGGCTCGTCAGGCTCCATCGCGTGGTGACAGTAACGCGCCTTCGCCACCCGGCTATTTCGAACGGGCCAGGATGCTTCTATACCTTCTGCGGACGCGCCACCGGCGAAAATAGGCCGGCCATGAGGCTACGCAAGCGAATACGAGGCATGAATGATCCCGCCGCTGCAGCATCAGTTGCCGGACCCTCCCCGCCCACCGAAGCCTCCAGCCATCCATTCGGGCAGGTTAAATAAACCTCTGGTAGCTGATATGATATTCACTATCGGCTTGGATGCCACCCCCGAGCCGACTACCGCAGCGTCCGACGAGACTGCATGCCCTCGCAGTGTCGTCGGACACCCTCCCCTAAAACCGCGCCCATTTCGACCGGCTTATGCCGCCCGCCCCGCATTGCGGCCGGAAAAGATACATCCTCCCAGGAATGTGCCCTCCAACGCATTGTAGCCGTGATATCCGCCGCCGCCGAAGCCTGCGGCCTCGCCGCAGACATACAATCCCGGGATGAGTGCGCCGCTCCGCCCGAGCGCCTGGCTATTCAGATCGGTTTCGAGACCGCCAAGAGATTTCCGCGTCAGAATATGGAGGCGCACGGCGATCAATGGACCTGCCTTCGCATCCAATATGCGATGCGGAGGGGCCGTGCGCATGAAGCGATCGCCGAGATAGCCGCGCGCCTGTCGCAAGGCGACGATCTGGGCATCCTTGGCAAAGGGGTTATCCAATTCGCGGTCGCGGGCTTCGATCTGCCTGCGCAGATGGGCAAGATCGAGCGGACGATCGCCGATACGGTTCATGCCGGCCACCAGCTCTTCCAGCGTTTCGGCAACGACGAAATCCCTGCCCTTCGCCTTGAAGGCTTCCACCGGCGGAGGAGCCGATTGCCCAAGGCGGCTGCGCAGAAGAAGCCCGATATCGCGTCCGGTAAGATCCGGGTTCTGCTCGGAGCCTGAAAGGGCAAATTCCTTCTTGACGATTTTCTGCGTGGTCACGAACCAGCTGTAGCTATGCCCGAGCCTGCAGATGTGCTGCAGCGTCGAAAGGCTGTCGAAACCCGGCAGGCAAGGTGCTGGCATGCGATTGCCATTGGCGTCGAACCAGAGCGAGGACGGGCCTGGCAGGATGCGGATGCCGTGGTTCGGCCAGATCGGGTCCCAATTGGCAATGCCTTCGGTATAGTGCCACATCCGGTCGCCGTTGATCGGCCGCGCGCCGGCTGCCTCGGCATGACCGATCATCAGGCCATCCACGTGATGGGGCACGCCGCTCAGCATCCGCTCCGGGGGTGCGCCAAGGCGTTCGACGGGCCAGGCGCGGCGAACCAGTTCCGGATTGCCGCCGATGCCGCCGCTTGCCACGATCACAGCACCCTCGATGCGGAAGTCACCGACAACATCACGGTTCGATTGCTGACCGCGGCGGATGTTGTCCTCGGCGAGGATCTCGCCCTCCACGCCGAAAATGCCGTCTTCATCACCGACCAATCGTGTCACGCGCCGCCGGAACAAGAGCTCGATCTTGCCGTCCTTCTCCGCCGCCAAAACCCTTTTTACGAATGGATCGAGAACGCCAGGACCCGTACCCCAGGTGACATGGAAGCGCGGCACGGAATTGCCGTGCCCGTCGGCAAGGCCACCGCCGCGCTCCGCCCAGCCGACAACGGGAAACCAGCGCATGCCGAGCCCATGCAGCCAGCTGCGCATCTCGCCGGCGGCGAAATTGAGATAGGCCTCTGCCCAGGCACGCGGCCAGAAGTCCTCCGGTCGGTCGAAGGCCGCAGCGCCCAACCAATCCTGACGGGCGAGATCGAGACTGTCGCGAATGCGCATCCGCCGTTGTTCCGGCGTATCGATCATGAACAGCCCGCCAAGCGACCAGAAGGCCTGTCCGCCGAGACTTGCCCGAGGCTCCTGATCGATAAGGATCACCCGTTTCCCACGCTCTAGCAGCTCGCAAGCCGCAACAAGGCCTGACAGGCCTGTTCCAACGATCACCACATCAGCATGACTGCTCATTCGTTTCCCCCTCCGCGAATAGCATATCAATTAGAGAGCTTAATGAAGCTTACGTAAAAGTAAAACGAATGTCAGAGCTGACGACCATCCAGAATCGATCCACCAAGCCTGCATTTCGTCTCCACGAAACCTGCACGATGTTCATGTTGTCTTCCGACACTGACAGCGATCAATCGCCCTTTTTGTTGATGCGGTTACCGCTGTCGACACGAAAGGACCCCTCAGCAGGCATGGGCTTCCGAGCGAACGGAGATAGTGACGAACGACATCGGCAGCCCCTCAAGGGAAGCATCATGTATAAACAGAAGACGCCCACGCTTATCGATTGGCTTTTCATGTTGGCGCGTCTGGCGCCGATCATCATGGTTTACCTGTGGCCGACATTCCTTCGTTTCATTCTAGGCACTGTCTTTTTTGTCGCGCTCGCCGCACTGATGTATCATTTGGTTGACGTGGAACCGAACTTTTCGGTGTATGACTCTTCTCCACAAGTGGCTCCACTTACTCGCGAGCGGTAATCTTTTCCTTGGGAGGTCGAACCAAACGGCGCCCCTTCGGCATAACGAAAGCCTCGTCCCCGCAATTGACTGGCGGAGGGAAATCACGACAGAGTAGATGCCCACACGGCCTTCTCCACCGCATCGGCTTGCCTGACATCGGAAAAGGCATACCCGATTGCTTAACAGGAGAGGAGCAGCAGCCATGGGCAAGCTTCCCGACATGACGAAACATCGCGGCTTTCCTTCCGGCATGCCGGGTACAGGCGTGCAATTCACCATTCGCCGCGCAAACCCCAAGGGCGTGACGCCGATCAAGAAACTGCCACGCCGCGCGCGGCCGGGAACGCAGGAACACCGGATCGACGCTGCGTTCCTGCATGCGCTCTGGCACTATTTCGGAGCGGAACCTTTCGAGCGCGGCAATCTTGACGCTGCTCGGCTCAACCTGCTCTTCGGGCGCGAGGTACTGCCCGCAGACAAGGATTTCGATCCGCTCTCCTATGAAGCCATGCTCGTCATCAACGAGAAAGTGGCGCGCGAAAGCTTCCCCGAAGCATTCGAAGATGTGATGGAGATCTGACGCCACGCGCAAGCGCGCAGCCCTCCCGAACGGGCGGCAACGAAAGTGCCGCGCCGCGGAGCCATGTCGATAAGGATGGCATGCGGCTCTATGCCCGGTTGCCTCTGGACTGGAGCGCGCTAACTTATGGTAGTCGACACTCTTCATTTGAGGCTGACATGCCCGACGATGTGAATGGCCTGAAGGCAAAGCTCGTCACGCATCACGATTACGTCCGGCGGCACGGCGAGGATATGCCGGAAGTTCTCGACTGGCGCTGGAAACGATAGAACTGGCCTGACGTCGACAACAAGCCGGGAACACCGCCGTGCAGCGGCCAAACCTTACGATTTGGACGCGTGCTCAGGCTTTCCCTTTTGCTTGGTGGAGGCCATGTCGCGAAGCTCCTTCTCGCTCATGGAGTCAACCATGCTCTTCGACGCACCCTTCAGTTCGCTCTTCTTTCTTTCGCCGCGTTTGGCGGCGAGTGCCGCACCGGCAGCCATTTGCTGTGATTTCGACTTTGCGGGCATGATAACATCTCCTTTGGATTAGGTTGAAATTTGCCGCCGACGATCGTGTCCGCTTGCAAGGCGCGACTTACGCTTGGTAGCTGCCGATAAGGCTTGCTTCTGCAAGCGTGTGTTTCTTCACCTTCTGCCACATGGCTTCCGCGCCGGCGGCCTCGGGAAGGGTCACCCTCGGTACATCAAGCGCGGCAAGCCGGAAAATATACCGATGGGGCGGATCGCCCGCAGGCGGTTGTGGACCATCATAGCGGGCATTGCCGAAATCGTTCCTGTAGAAACGCAGCGCCTGTTCCTGCATCGTGTCTAGACTTTCAACCAGGCCAGTCCATTGCGCGGGGATATTGGCGATACCACAGTGACGGAATGTTCCGCTCGGCGCATCCGGATCCTCGACGATCAGCGCGAAGCTTTGGGTTTTCTCCGGCGCGCCGCCCCAGGCAAGAGGCGGGAATATATTTTCCCCTTCCAGGGCATATTTGCGCGGTATGGGCGTACCCTCGGCAAAGGCCTTGCTGATCAATGTCAAAGCCATTCGATCCTCCTTTTATCATCGCAGATTCATGAGCCTGTGAACCTCTGAATCTAAGGTGGAACACATCAGAATCACTATTGTTCCCCCATGGAACCATCGCTCGCCCCAGTTGTTTAGAACATCCACGAAGGAGGAAAAGATGGCGGATGAACGGTTCGAGTGGATCAGCAGACGGGCCTATGCGATTTGGGAAGCGGCCGGACGCCCTTGGGGCTGCAGCCAGCATCATTGGGAGCAGGCAGCGAAGGAACGCGAGATCATGGAAAGAACGCGCGCATCGGCAGATGGCGAAGAAATACTCGCAAGATTCAGAAAAGCCCCCGCGAAGCGCCAGCCCGATGACGCCGGTCAGGAACCCGAGGAAAAAACGCAGTCCGGCGCCCGGCGCGCCGGATAATAGACATCCGCTTTTTGCTGGATAAGGCCAACAATCAGATGCGCCAGGAGCTAACCTGTCGACGGACTCATTGATCCTGCGATTTCATCCGCAATTCAAAAGGCCCCTAATTCTGCGTTCCGTCACGGTTCGGCTGGGCCGGCGTGCTCTTCGTGCCCTGCTGATTGTTTTCCGTGCGATCGGTAGGCGCTGGCTGGGCCGTTTGGCCGGCTGGCGGCGTGTTGTCTACCGTGCCCGCCTGCGGCTGTCCGCTGGAGGAGCTAATCGTCGGCGACGCATTCTGAGGTTTGCCTGGTTCGATGTAACGACCCCAGATTTCCACGCCAACCCATACGATTGCCGCCAGAACCAGCGCTGTCACCAGCACGCTGAACAGATTTGTTCCCCGCACGCCCTGCCGGGCTTCAGTCGCGGATAGTGGTTTCGTCTGTTCCCGGGGCTTCTTCTGTTCGTCGAACGTCATAGCAAGCCTCTATCTATTGCAAATTTTATATCGACCTAACCAAAACACCCGGCGATGGTTCCAGAGGGGCGCCAAGGAATTGGGTCGAAGCGGAACAACAGGGAGAGCCCAGCGTTAGCCCAATAAGGTTGCAGATCGTGCCAAGCGGACGCGATGGTGCTGAAGAATATGGAGATTTTTCCGCTTTCTCTCCATAGCCAACGAAACGGCAGTCGAGCTTCCTATCCATCCGATCTGCAGCCCCTCCAACATTTAAGGAGGGTGAACAATGCCCATGAATACCGTCAACGCGGTGACGCCGCAGAAATTGTCGACCCTGTCGGTGCGCGCTCGCCTGGGGCTGGTCGACCGCGCCAGTGGAACGGTTGGGACCTGACTGAAAGCGGCCGCCTGCTGTTGATCGCAACGATAACGGCTGCCATGTCCTGGAATTTTGCCGTCGCGCAGCAATCGAACGATGATCGCTGCAAAGCGGAAGAAACCAACCGGCAGACTGATGGCCAGCAGGCGCAAGGCGAACAGACGCCGCCGGCTACGAATAATCCCAGCCGGAAACTGTCCGACTGTGGCGGTGTGCTGAAACCGCCGTCAGTCGGCGATAGCAAGATGGAAAAGCCCGCGCCGCAGGTGGGCAACACTCCCGTCATCAAGCCTGGCAACACAGAACAGCAGAACAATCAACAGCCGGGCAAATGAGACTGATCCGTCAGGGTTTGGGTTCGGGCTGCTCGATGGGGCCGTTCTTAACGGCGCCGCTATCTCGGCCGTCGCTTGACGTAAACGGCTTGATGACGAGAATCGCCAGAACGGACGCGACCATGAGGCCGAAGATGACGAGCAATAGCATCCGCATCTGAAAGCCTTACGCCCGTTGCGATTTGCGGACGGCGAGGTTGCTGTCGTGCCCGATAATGCCGCCAGCCTGCCGGGATATCGCTTCCGCACGCTGCTTGGCCTCGTGATTTTCAACGGAACCGTCAATAACGACGCGCCCGTGACTGACGGTCACGAAGATACTGGTCTCGTCGAGCAGTTGATCGGCTTTAAGCCCGCTCTCGATTTCCGTTCGTATTTCAACGTCTGTTCTCTCCGGCGTCGATGCGTAAGGGGGTTCGGATCGTGTATCTTCGCTGGCCTCTTCTGATTCGGAAGCTGCCCTCACTTCCGAGATTTTGCCGGAAACTTCATCAGCCATCTGCCTGCGCAATAGATCATGCGTAGCCGAATCTTCGCAGCGCGCATCGTCGGTTCCATTTTCGGGCCATAGCTCTATTGGCGAGGCTTCTCCTGCCCGCTGTTCGGACTCGATATCCCCGGACCCACCGGCTGCCTGGTCGAGTGCCTGCACGGTGCGCGTATCGCCACGACGCGGGGAACCCCTTGCGTTTGTCCTATCGCTGATTTTGGTCATGGTTTTCTTCCTGTCCGATGAGGGCTTAACCTTTGCCGCTCCGGAATGTTCCGGTCTCAGGGCTTGCGTCAGGCCCCTGTCGTCAGCATTTCGAAGGATACCACCTTGTAATGTTCCTCAAGGGACGCAAGCAATTGCGCACCACCGCCATCCGGTCCCGCCTCCCGCCATCGCACCTCGTAGGAAATATGCGTTGTCGCGTCGCTCGGCCCTGTCCTGCAGCCAATAAAAGAGAAAGCATATCCAAGCGGTTCCAGCGCTGCTTGCGCATCGGCGACCGCAACGCCTGCATCGCGAGGCAACTCGATCACGAGGCGCGCCTTTTGCTTGCGTGGCATCAGCCTGTCGAACTGTTTGAAAGGCGATAGCACGATGAAGGCGATAATGGCCCCGGCGGAACCCACGATCACTTGACCGCCGCCGATGCACAGGCCGACTGCCGTCATGATCCACAAGGTCGCCGCCGTCGTTACGCCGGTGATCAGGTCACCCCGCTTGAGAATGGCGCCGCCACCGATGAAGCCGACACCCGTCAGCACGCCGAGCGGAAAGCGCAGCACATCCATCGAAGCGAATGATTGCGACGTCTTGCCCAGAGTGGATAGAAGCAGATTGGCCTGGATCATCGACAGGCATGCGGCGAGCCCGACCAGGATCGTCGTGCGAAACCCGGCGGCATGACCACCCATTTCCCGATTGATACCGATCAGCCCTCCGGCTGCGACGACCAGCAGCAGACGGAGGGCGATATCCAGCCAGTCCGCGTCTATTGGCATAGTGTCGGTCAGGTCAGGCACGATGTCCTCCCAAGGAAGCGTCACCAGCAAATTTCAGTGGGGAACATCGCAAACGACATTTCGTTCCATCTTCGATGGAAGGTGCGCATGAAAAACATAATAGAAGCAGTACGATGCTCTACCGCTTCATTGTCACCTCGGGAAAAGCGCTTGAGCCCGTGGGCCGCCTGCCGGATTGCGCCGCGAGCCGCCTCTCGCGCGTCAGGCCTCTGCTTTTTCCAGCCGCATCGCGAAATATATCACATTGCTCTTGAGGACAGGCGAGCGGCACGCTGTCTTCGGTTGGCATCCAGCGCCCGTCGAAAATCGAGGTCGGTTCTCGCATGGTGACGGAGGTCGTCGAGAAAACGAGAGATATCTTCGAGCGTATCGACGACGACATATCGCAGACCACCGCCGGCATCGATCAGATCGTGGCCGATGCTGACGCCGAAGCCGCTGGCTACCTTGCGAAACCATGCCGAGCGCCAGCGCTTGAAACCATCGGGGTCCGACTGAAACTCTGCGAGCAGCATCTTTTGCTGATCAAGCCGCGCAAGGAATGTTTCAACCACATCCTGTGAGCCGGCCTTCGGCCTTTCCGCCTTCCTTGCCAGCCATTTTTCAAGAAGCCGAGAGCTGGGCTGCGGCGCTATCGCTTCATCGCGCTCCATCAGAGCCGCGGAATCAATATCCAGGCGCTCCGCGCCCTCCTTGTGCTGGGCCTCATCCACGGGCGAACCTGCTTGTATCTCCTGCTGCAAAGCCAAGGTCTGCTTGAGGTCGGCGGCAAGCTCTCCCCAGATGGATCTCGATGATTCAGTCGATCTTGCTTTCATCCGGCGGGAGGTTTTGACTTCGATGATAAAGGGCTTTGTCTGTTTAACCATGATGCTTCGATATGTGCCCGATGATGGAGCGCAGTTGATGGACAATCACTATGAATAAGAGGCTGGCATTCTCTGGGAGCAACACCGCAGCAGGGCGATCGTCCGCGGATATTGAAGGTCTAGGCCCTACACCAAACCGCTTGATGAGGCAATCTCCGCCGCCGCCTCATCCCAAATGGGCATCAATGCATTGCGACCTGATCTGCGTCACGGGCGTATGGCATA
>Ga0068856_100003634_pt1 | contig 15493 bp, 11 predicted proteins | sample KBSCornC62_FD_66595 | JGI IMG/M metagenome (GOLD analysis project Ga0068856, IMG submission 66595) | Corn rhizosphere microbial communities from Kellogg Biological Station, Michigan, USA - KBS Corn C6-2 | ecosystem: Host-associated > Plants > Roots > Rhizosphere > Soil ...
CTGAATAAAATGCCGTCTATATTCAATACTTCTTCGATCGTATCGCGTGTGGTACCGGCAATGTCGCTTACAATAGCGCGGTTTTCGTTGAGCAGGGCATTGAGCAGAGTGCTTTTTCCGGCATTGGGTTTACCAATGATGGCTACGCTTACCCCGTTCTTAATTACATTACCCAACTGAAAAGAAGAAGCCAGTTGTTGTGTAGTGTATTGTGCTTCATCCAACAGGGCAAATAACTGGGTGCGGTCGGCAAACTCCACATCTTCCTGCGAAAAATCAAGCTCCAGCTCTATCAATGCCGAAAACCGGATAAGGCGATCACGCAGATCTTTTAATTTATCTGAAAAGCCACCCCTGATATTATGCAGCGCCGTTTTGCGCGATGCCTCCGTATTACTGGCAATGAGATCAGCAACGGCTTCTGCCTGGGCCAGATCCAGTTTACCGTTTAGAAAGGCCCGCTGGGTAAATTCACCTGGCTTAGCTAAACGCGCTCCCTGGTGTACACAAGCCTGAATAATTTGCTGCAATACATACGGCGAGCCATGACCAGAGATCTCCACTACATCTTCACCGGTATATGATCTGGGACCTTTGAACAGAGATATCACTGCTTCATCCAAAACCTTCCCATTGTCTTTTAAATAGCCCACATGCAGGGTATGGGAAGCCTGCTGCATAAGATCCTTCGCAGGGAACAAACGATCAATGATCTGAAATGCCTGATTACCGCTAAGCCTTATAACGCCAATAGCGCCAATTCCCTGGGGTGTAGCCAATGCAACTATCGTATCGTCCCAACCTTGTGTTTTGCCCTGCATAATGGTATTTTATCAAAAGTAAATGCTGTTTGGCAGCGTGCAAAAATACAAAAAGGTGAGCCGCCAAAGGCAACTCACCCGATGACCCTATTTAGAATTACAATGAGCACTACGGCATAAAATACATTTGGGATCGTTTATTCAGAATCACCCAATTTAAACCCTACAGGCTGACTCTTATAGGACTTTACCTGGCGGCCATTCTGTACAGCCGGCGTCCATCTGCCACTCTTCTTAATTACCCTAATAGCTTCTGCACGCAATTCCTGGGGGCCGCTAACGGCTGTCACATCACTTACATTACCCTCTTTATCTACCACGAATTGAACCAGTACTGTGCCCTGAATGCCGTTATCTATTGCATCCTGCGGATAGTTGAGGTTCTTGTGCAGAAAACGTGCCCAGGCTGCCGGACCGCCAGGATACAGGGATTCAATTTCTACTTTGGTAAATGTTCTATCCCAGTCTTCCTCTTCTTTTTTAGGCGTTTCTATAACACCGGTGGTACCGTTATCCGAAGGCGGAGCAACAATACCATCATCTTTTACTCCTTCCTGATTCATGTTGCCGATCTTAGTGTCTTCCAGCTTTTCTACTTCAGGTGGTTTTTCATCTGGTTTTACTTCATCATCTTTAACGATCCTGGGTGGTGTAAACCTGGCCATCTCTACTTTTGGCGGTTCCGGTGGTTTGGGAGGAGGTGGAGGCTGTACTTCCGGTTCTTTTTCGGGCTGCTTAATACTCTTCAACTCTATATCATCCGCAAGTACAATTTTGGCATCGCTCTTCTTTCCCAAAAATCCTGAAGCCAGATAACCTGTAAACAGCAGAATACAAAGTGCCCCCATCATGAGCAGTGATTTCACAAGCCGCCTGTTATAGGTCTTTCGCAAATCGTAAGCGCCATAATCTTTGTTACGTCCCTCGAATATAATATCGAGTACATCGGCAGTGAGAATGGTTGAATTTTCCATGGCTATACTTTATAAATGAGATGCACAACCTAAATTATTCCATAAGAATAATGTGGCAATTTAAAAATCAGTTATCCTGCAAACGAAATATGATCGGTTGCCTTTTATACGATTTCACTTTGCGGCCGTTTTGTATAGCAGGCGTCCATTGTCCGCTTTTCTTAATTACACGAACAGCTTCCGCACGCAACTCTTCAGGACCACTGATAGCTTCTACATTGCTCACATTTCCTTCCTGATCTACTATGAACTGTACTACAACAGCACCCTGTATTTCATTATCGATGGCTTCCTGCGAAAAGCGAAGGTTCTTGTTGAGAAATCGCTGCCATGCTGCCGTGCCGCCAGGATATTCGGAAGGAATTTCTACTTTATTCCAAATCACGTCTTTATCGGCATCTTCTTTTTTGGGAGCTTCTATGATCCCTTTTTCTACACCACCATCTCCGGGAGGAGCTATTGCATCACTGGCGTCATTGACTCCGTCGGTGCTCAGCTTACCAATTCTAACATCCTTTAGATCATCATTAACAGGGGGCTTTTCAGTTTCAGGGATTTCTTTCTCATTTACAATTCTGAACGTAACATCTCTGATTGTTTTTACCTGCACCTGAGAGGCAAGTGGTTTTACAGCAGCAGGAATTACTATCTTTTCTTTTTTCTCTTCTTTAATGTTTTCCAATTTCGGATCCGGAGAAAGATCAAAAACTACTGCCATTTCTGTTTTTTTACCGGCGAATGTAAAACCGATAAATAACAACAGCATTACGAGTAACATAACAGTTATAGACAACGCTAAGCGTCGTTTATACGAACGTCGCAGCTCGTAGGCGCCATACTCTTTATTACGACCATCGAATATGATATCGAGTACGTCTGCGGTTAGAAGGTTTGAAATTTCCATGGCTATATTTTTTTAATGAGATGTGTAGCCGAAGGAATTCCATAAAGTCCGGAAGTCGGAAAGTCCGGAAGTCAGAAAGACATTTGTATTAAGATATATTCCTTTCGGACTTTCAGACTTGCGGACTTAAATAAAAAAAATCCCCTCCGTAATGGAGAGGATTTATAATCTGTTTATTAACGAACCGTATTATCCTTCTGATTCCAGACGGAATACGATCGGCTGTTTCTTATACGATTTTACCTGGCGACCGTTCTGTACGGCAGGAGTCCATTTACCACTCTTCTTGATTACACGAACAGCTTCGGCACGTAATTCATTGGGACCACTGATAGCTTCCACATCACTCACGTTACCTTCTTTATCCACGATGAACTGTACTACTACAGCGCCCTGAATTTCGTTATCGATAGCTTCCTGCGGATAACGCAGGTTCCTGTTCAGATAACGTTGCCATGCAGCCGCACCGCCGGGATATTCAGACTCGATTTCTACCTTGGTAAAGGTTTTATCCCAGTCTTCTTCTTCCTTTTTAGGTGCTTCCACAACGCCTTTTCCGTTATCATCAGAAGGAGGAGCAACGATACCTTCATCTTTCACACCTTCCTGGTTCATGGTACCGATCTTGGTCTCTTCCAGTTTTTCCACTTCTGGTGGTTTTTCTTCCTCTTTTACTTCCTCATCCTTTACGATCTTGGGAGGAGTAAATTTCGCCATCTCCACTTTGGGTGGTTCCGGTGGTTTTGGGGGAGGAGGTGGTGGTGGTTCCTCCTTTTTCTCTTCCTGCTTGATTTCTTCGAGCTGCACGTCCTGCACAACCACAGCTTTGGATTTGCCGTTGTCGCCCAGTAAACCAGATACGATGTATCCGATAAACAGCAGAAGACAAATGGCACCCACTATAACAAGCGACATCACCAGCCGCTTATTATATGTTTTGCGCAATTCATAAGCACCGTATTCCTTATTCCGGCCCTCGAAGATGATGTCAAGAACATCAGCGCTTAATATTTTATTGACTTCCATATTAAAAAAATCTTTTACGAAACAACGTTAAATTAGATGCAACGAACAAAACTTTCCATAAAGAGATCTCCAATTATTTTTACTGCCCTTCGGTCTTACGCATTAACTGAAGCTCTACATCGGAAATATCTACCATTGCATACCGCTTTACATCGTTGATAGTCATTTCGTCGAGCATATCAACGGTATTTTTGTAAGTGGATTCCGGTCCCGGTTTAATAACCACTACAAAATCTTCGGGATTGGTGGCTTTCTTTTTATTGATGATCTCATCGCGGATGTCCTTGAAATTACTTGATTTAAAGTTCGAGGCATCCGGAGCCAGTTCACCTTCATAATAGTAAACACCATCTTTTCTACCCAGCATAATGGTTAAAGCACCAGAGGCTTTTACCTTATTCTGCTCTTCAGGCTTATCCGTGTCTTTCGGAAGGAAAAGCTTCATAGCAGTGGGCTGACTCATTGTGGTGGTAAATATGAAGAATGTAATCAATAGAAATCCTAAGTCCACCATTGGCGTCAGGTCAACACGTGTAGAAAGTTTTTTACCTTTCTTCACACCTGGTCCCTTTTTATGTCCCCCGCCCTTCGACGAGGTGTCCATTTCTGCCATATCGCACTGATTTTTAAGTTATTAATGTTTTTTCACTCTTAATCCTTCGCTCCTGATTCTCTCTTCTTAAATAAGGCAGTTCCTGGAGGTACACCCTCCGGATCGGTGATCATAGAGAATTTAAATATTTCATTCTTTTTGAATGCATCGATCACTCCTTTGAAAGACGGGTATTTAGCACTGTTGTCGCCTTTCACCATCAGGGCCATTGTTTTACCCTGGAAGGCGCGAGAAGCAGCGCCCATCCATACAGTCAGTTCGTTATTAACCGTATCGATAGGAATACCCGGTGCATTAAACCTCTTAAGCTGATCCTGGCTTAAGTCGAGGAATGACTTTAACATCGTAAAGGGAACCCCGATATATGAGCCGGACCTTTTTACAAAGGCAGCTTTTTCCTGGCTACTTAATCCCAGCGATTTCTGCTGGTCTACCATATCAATAATGTCCTGTTTCTGATCAGGATTTTCATCCCCTACAGAAAAATAAACTTTTCCAGCCTTATCCATTATGATCTGTACCACATTTTTAGCGTCTACCGGCTTGGTAGATACCGATTTAGGGGTAACAACCGATAACTGATCAGGAGCTTTGAATTTGGTAGTTAAGATAAAGAAAGAAAGTAACAGGAACGCCACATCACACATCGCCGTCATATCCACAGACGTACTCTTACGCGGCATTTTTACTTTTGGCATGATCTAAAATTTTCTGATTCTGGTATAAGATTCACTTTCTTTCAGTTTCCACACATCTTTACAAAACTTTCTGTAAAAGCAAAGTCCCACAGGGACCGCTTATTTGTACAGAGATGCAAAGCTTTGTGTTAAAGTAAAACCAGACTCGTCGATACCATAGGTAATAGAGTCGATCTTAGTAGTAAAGATGTTGTACATGATGATGGCGATAGCAGATGTACCGATACCCAGAGCGGTATTGTACAGGGCCTCAGAGATACCTCTTGATAACTCTGCAGCGGCACCACCACCACCTTCCTGAGCCAGGGCGGCAAATGAAGTGATCATACCAATTACCGTTCCTAACAGACCCAACAGGGTAGCAACAGAAGCGATAGTTGAAAGGAACACCAGATTTTTCTCAAGCATAGGCAGTTCAAGAGCAGTAGCTTCTTCAACTTCTTTCTGAATAGCTAAAACTTTTTGCTCAGTGTCCAGCTCAGTGTTAGAGATCATTTCTTTGTACTTGCGCAAACCGGCTTTCATTACATTACCAACACTGCCGCGTTGACGATCGCACTCAGAAATAGCCTGGTCAACATTCTTGTTAGCCAGGTGATATTGTACTTTGCGAATGAACTCAGCGATGTTACCGGTTCCGGTAGCTTTGCTGATAGTTAATAAACGCTCAATAACGAAAGTGATAACAGTTAAAAAAGTTGCGAGCAGAATAGGTACAATAATTCCACCTTCATACATTCTCACCAATCCACTCTTTGGTCCTTTATGTTGAGGCCAGAAACCACCGGAAAGATCGGGTTGATTGAAATTGTCGGGATTACCGAGGAGAAAACGCCAGATTACAAAACCGGCAATAATACAAATAACAGGGGCTACCCACGAAATAGCATTGGATTTCTTCTTTGGTTGAACGGATGTACTACTCTTCGCTGCGGTTGCAGTCGCAACGGGTCTTGTTTCAGCCATGATTGTTTGTTTTTAGTGTTTTATAAATTTTAAGCTATCAGTAGATTCTAAATGGGCTCACAATTCTAAGGAAAAAGTCTTTTCCCTTGATCATTTTGATCAAGAAAAATTTTGATAAGGTTCACAAGTTAAGAAATTTCTTAACTGATCGCCTAAAAAACAGGCGATTTGATTGAACAGAACGGCACCAATATATGCCATAATTAGAAACAAAACAAACAATGCCTAAATCTATATAGCTGATCATCATGCATTCAGCTGATAAAGCCCGCCCCCTCTTGTATTCAGACTCCCCGTCTGTTGTATTAAAATCCAATGAACAAGCCCCGTTTTAATTCACCTGATAGATTCAATTCTCAGGCAAACTTCCGCAATTAAATCGAATGGATAAACTGATCCCGTCAATTACAGCGGCGTGTTTATTGAATTCATGCCATCAGTCAATTTCACCATACATACCAAAAGCAAGCTCTATGGTTGAATACAAATGTTAACATTGTTCATTTTTGGTTAATGGTATATACGCCATGCATAAAACATACTGTTTTCTATTACCTTCATCCACTAAATTCGAAAAAGGATTGTATGATTCAAATGAGAAAATGTTTTCTACTGGTGCTGGTGTGCTTTTGTAGCGTAATGGTTAATGCTCAACGCAAAAAATCCAACCCACCTCCTACCCCCGTTACTACGGCCGATACAACTAAAAAACCTCCTGTTTTCGCCCTGCCCCGATCGCAGGGGCCAAAACCCTATAAGGAAGTTATAACCGATAAAGCAACTACCCGTACAGGGCTTTTTACAGTTCATAAACTGGATGATAAATGGTACTTCGAAATAGGTGATTCCATCCTTGGCAGAGACGTGCTTGTGGTGAATAGAATTTCAAAAGCGCCTATTAATACCCGGGCCGGTTTTTTTGGCTATGCCGGTGATGAGATCAATGAAAATGTGATCAGGTTCGACAAAGGCCCGAACAATAAGATCTTCCTGCGCACTATTTCCTATTCGGTTTATGCAAAGGATTCTTCAAAGCCGATGTACAAATCGGTAACCAATTCGAATATTCAGCCTATTGCCGCTGCATTCGATATCAAAGCATTTTCGAAAGACAGTGCCGGCGTTGTGATCGACATCACCGATTTTATAAACAGCGATAACGACATCCTGTTTTTCGCTTCTTACTTTAAATCGTCTCTGCGTATCGGTGGTGTACAAACCGATAAATCATATATCGCCGATATTAAAACCTACCCCATCAATACCGAGATCAAAACGGTTAAAACCTATAATAAAACGCCCGGTCCGGGTTTATTACCCGGCTTTTCTATTGCTCCCGCCGGCAATGCCACGTTTGAGCTGAACAGCTCGCTGGTTTTACTGCCCAAAGAGCCTATGCGGCCCCGGTTTTACGATGACCGTGTGGCTTATTTTACCACAGAATACACCGATTTTGATGCTGACCCTCAAGGCGTTAAAGATATCAGTCTGATTACCCGCTGGCGTTTGGAACCAAAGGCTGAAGACATGGAAAAATACAAACGCGGTGAACTGGTTGAGCCTAAAAAGCCTATCATCTTCTATATAGACCCTGCTACGCCCGAAAAATGGGTGCCTTACCTTATCCAGGGTGTAAACGACTGGCAGAAAGCTTTTGAAAAAGCCGGCTTCAAAAATGCCATTGTAGCCCGCCGCGCACCGGCCCAGGGTGAAGACAGCACCTGGAGCCTGGAAGACGCCCGGTATTCAGCCATTGTATATAAACCCAGTGAAATTCCCAATGCCCGCGGACCTCACGTTCATGATCCACGCAGCGGCGAGATCCTGGAATCGCATATCGACTGGTACCATAATGTAATGCAATTGCTGCGCAACTGGTACCTGATCCAGGCTTCACCCAGCGACCCCCGTGCCCGTAAAGCCCATTTTGATGATTCACTCATGGGCGAACTGATCCGCTTTGTTTCATCGCATGAAGTTGGCCACACGCTGGGATTGCCTCATAATATGGGCGCGTCTGCGGCCACGCCCGTTGAAAAGCTGCGCGATAAAGCATGGGTAGAAGCCCATGGTCATACTTCATCTATTATGGCTTATGCCCGCTTTAATTATGTAGCCCAACCCGAAGATCATATAGGACCTGCCGGTTTATATCCACGCATCGGCGATTACGACATGTGGGCCATTGAATGGGGTTATAAATTACTGCCCGGTAAAACTGAAGAGGAAGAAAAGGCTTATTTAAATGACGTAGTGAAAAGCCATTACAACGATCCGCGCCTGCGCTATTTACATCAGGATAATATTGATCCCCGCGCACAAACCGAGTGCCTGGGTGATGATAATATGAAGGCCAATGAATATGGTATAAAAAATCTCAAATGGGTACTGCCTCAGTTGCCTGCGTGGTTAAACGAAAAAGGCGAGAATTATAAAATGCTTGATGAAGTGTACGACGAAGTGTTCAACACGTTCAGCAGATATATGGGCCATGCTGTTACATATGTAGGCGGCGTTTATACCGATTATAAAACCACCGAACAGGATGGCGCGGTATATACAGTGGTTCCTAAAACACTGCAAAAAGAAGCCATGGCTTTTTTGCAAAAGAACCTGTTTACCACCCCAACCTGGTTACTGAATAAGAATATTGTAGATAAAGTAAGTTCGCCTGTTGAAGACAAGATCAGCAGTCTGGAAGATACCTGGCTGGGCGCTTTGTTAAGCACGCCCCGTCTGCAACGTCTTATTTCATCCACCAATCGCGACGCCAATGCATATCGCATCGATGAATTTATGGATGATCTGAAAAAAGGCATCTGGAGTGAACTACCCGCCCATAAACCAATTGATAATTATCGCCGTAATCTGCAAAAAGCATTTGTAGAGAGATTGGGCACACTGGCTTCGAACGCATCATCCAGCGGTCCCTCATTTGGCGGCGGTATTATTATTTCATTCGGACCATCGATAGAAATTAAAAAGACAGATATTATTTCTGTAGCCCGCGGCACTCTGCGTGCCCTGAAAGCAGAAATTACAGCTGCCTTACCTGCCTACACCGATAAAATGAGCCGTTATCATTTGCAGGACCTGAATGAACGTATAGATATAATTTTAAATCCGAGATAGATCCGAAGTCAGAAGTCGGAAGTCAGAGATCGGAAAATGCAGCAAACGCTTTTCCTGTTTCGGACTTCCGACTTCTGACCTCTTACCTCTTCTTACTCATACCTGAGCGCGTCGATAGGATTCAGCCGCGCAGCTTTTAAAGCGGGATATAAACCAGCCACCAGCCCTACCACGGAACAGATAAAGATCCCGAAAAGCACCCATCCCCAGGGAATAACAAAACTGGTGCTCAACAAGATCCCTACTACATTTCCCAGTAAAATACCGAGTACAATTCCAAAGGCGGCGCCCAGCAGGCTTATAATAATAGATTCATACAGAAACTGATATCGTACATTCTTTCGCTTTCCACCAATGGCCTTTACCAAACCTATCTCTTTGGTGCGTTCGGTAACTGCTACCAGCATTATATTCATTAAACCTATGGCAGCACCTACCAGCGTAATTACGCCAATCAGTAAAGCTGCCGCAGTAATAAAGCTGAGGTTTGTGATCAGCAGTTCGGCAAAGCTGTCGCTTTTATCTATCATGAAATTATCGCTCTCCGTTACCGTAAGCTTGCGAACGGTACGAAAGGTTCCGGTAGCTTCTCCAATGGCGCCATCTATCATTTTTATATCGGGCACTTTTACCTGAATACTGAATGAAGAATTTGAATTGGAATTAAAAAAACGCCGTACGTTGGAGTAGGAAGTGATAATAAGGTTATCGAGGCTTCTGCCAAAAGTGGATCCCTTTGGTTTTAAAGTACCGATAACACGGAAAGGAATATTATTGATGCGAATGATCTTATCAACGGGTCTTTCTTCATTTTCACCGAAGAATCTGCTCGCTACATCCTTCCCGATCAGGCACACATTACGACCGGTTTGAATATCGAGTGCATTGAGATCGCGGCCATATAAAACAGAAAAGCCATTCAGGTTGACATAATTTTCATCACCACCCACAAGCCAAACGTTGGGATTTGTTTTTTTGCTTTCGTAAGAAACAATGGCATCGCGGGCGCCCATCAAATTCATGCTTACCAGAGAAGGGAAATGGTATAATTGTTTAAAGTCTTCGGCCTGCCGCTCGGTAATAACCTTGCCCATGTTAGAGGTCTTTTCTTTCTTCTCACCCTTCTTCTCCTTTTTTACATCCTGGTTCCTGAAAAACCTTCTTGGCTCCTGGTAACGGATAGTAAATCCGGTAGCACCCATAGAAGAAAAGCTTTCCACGAATTTTTGTTTGATGGCGGCAATAGCAGTATTAATGCCAACAAGGGCAGTAATACCCAGGGCAATAATGGCCACGGTAATACCCGTGCGCAACTTGTTGCTTCGTACCGTACGATAAGAAAGCGAAAGGGTGTCGCGGAGTGTCATACTTATTGGTGTAACTAATTTAGTAAATATTACGCGGTTACACCTAAAAGAGTGATGGAAGGCCTTTGGCCTTTACCGGAAACCCTAATCGTTCTACTACAGATAGAAGAAAGAATACAATTGATTGATCAGCCAATGAGGGAAAATGCCAAGCAGGATCACGATAGCGGCAATGCCGATCAATAATCCCTTAAAGGCGCCGGAAGTTTCAATTTCCTGGTTATCGCCTTCTTTAAAATACATGGCCTGTATAACGCGGAAATAATAATATACGCTAACGGCGGCACACAATACCCCTACAATTACGAGCCATAATACATGTCCGTTCTCAACAGCGGCAGACAGCATGTAAAACTTGGCCCAGAAACCAGCAGTAGCGGGAATACCGGCCAGCGATAAAAGAAATATTGTATTGGTGGCGGCCAGTACAGGCTGGCGTTTGGCCAGTCCGTTAAAGCCTTCGAATGTATAATCTTTCATTTTCAGCAGTATCGCAAATATGCCGATCGTGGCCAGGCTATAAGCGGCAGCGTAAAAGATCAATCCTTCTTTGGCCATTTTGTTCATGGCAACCAGGGCAAACAACATAAAACCGGCCTGTGCAATACTTGAATAGGCCAGCATTCTTTTTACGCTTTGCTGAAACACTGCTGTGATATTACCGATAAATAAAGTGGCGGCGGCAATAATAGCTATCAGCAATTGCCACTCGCGATGCATTTCGCCAAAACATCCTTCGAACAAACGAATAAAAGCTATGAAAACGGCAGCTTTTACAATGGTTGCCATGAAAGAAGTAAATACCGTAGGTGAACCATCGTATACGTCGGGCGTCCAGAAATGAAATGGAGCAGCCGATGCTTTAAAGGCCATGGAAAATAACAGCAGCAATAAACCGGCTGTCATCATGGGTGTTAATGCAGTACTACCCATGCGGATCACTTCCATATTAAAACTTCCCTTTACACCATAGATAAGTGTAATACCCATGAGCATTAAACCGGTAGAGAAAGCACCCATTAGAAAATATTTCAATGAGGCTTCGTTGCTTTTCAGATTGCGTTTGTCGCTGCCGGTTAAGATGTATAAAGGAATAGAAATAATTTCGATACCGAGGAACAGCATTAACAATGAATTGAATGAAGACACTATGGCAATGCCGCACAGAACAAAAAATATCAGTGCATAATATTCGGCCACATTTACGCCAACACGCTCCATATCTCTGCCCGATAACAGAAAATAGATCCAGGTGCTGCCAAAGGCAATCGTATTGAACAATAATCCGAACGTATCGAAGGTTAGCATTCCTTTAAGACTCACATTAAAGAAATGATAGCCGCCCATATCCATAACATTCGCTATGGTTAAACCCAGCAAACCTATTACAGCTACTGCGCGAATAGCGTTTTTGCTATTAGTGAACACACCACAAAACATCATCACAACCCCAAGAACAGCCGATATTACAATTGCATTCATAATTAAATTCAAAATTTGAAAATGTACCAATTAGTAAATGTGCACATTTCATTTATTTCCTACCAGGTAATTGGACATACATAGTTGAGTAAATAGCATCCACCGCATGCCGGGTTGCTTCAATCATTGGTTTTGGATAAACACCCATTACCACAATTCCGATCAGTAAAATAGCCAGTACCAGTTTTTCATTAAACCTGATGTCATGAGCACTTGCGGTTAATGTATTGGTATTGCCATAAAATACTTTCTGGATCATATTTAAAGTATAAATAGCCGACAGAATGATGCTGATAAGGCCTACTACCATGAAGATATAATGATAGTTGGAAGATTTGGAACCAAACACACCGTTGAACATCATAAACTCACCAACGAATGCATTAGTAAGCGGTAATGCAACATTGGCCAGCGCAACCACCACCAGCATAATCGCCAGACCAGGTGCATTTTGCGCCAGACCTCCCAGTTCAGACATTTTACGTGTGTGGAACTGACGTTCGATCAGTTCTACCACAATCCACAGTCCGATGATGTTAATACCGTGATTAAACATTTGTACCATTACCCCCTGGATACCAATCGAAGAGGTAACAAATATAGCAAGCCCCATCAGCCCCATGTGGGCGATAGAGGAATAAGCGATCAGTCGTTTAAGATCATCCTGTTGCATGGCTAACAGCGAACCATAAATCATCCCGATCACACACATCCAGGCAGCGGTGTCGCCCCATGACCAAAGGCCAACAGGTACTACGGGTGCCAGCCAGCGGAGAATACCAAACACACCCATTTTTACCATCACGCCGCTTAATACCATAGTAACTGCGGTAGGAGATTGTTCATAAGTATCCGGCTGCCATGTATGTAAAGGGAATAAAGGAATTTTAATGGCAAAGGCTATGAAGAATAACCAGAACACCCAACCTTGCTGGTCCCTGGGTATGTCAGCTTTGTAAAAAGATGTCATGGCAAAGGAATGATCGGGTGTATGAAAGTAAACCCAGATAATGCCAACCAACATCAGCAATGAACCTACAAAAGTGTAAATGAAGAATTTGAAAGTTACCGCTACTCTTCTTTCACCGCCCCATATGCTGCACAGGAAGTAAGCGGGTATAAGAGCCAGTTCCCAGAAAAAGTAAAACAACAATGCATCTGATGCTACAAACACACCTATTAACCCGGTTTGCATCAACAGCATCAGGGCAAAAAAGTTATTGGGATTCTTATACGTTGTATTCCAGGTGGCAATAAAAATACCGGGGAAAGCAATACCTGTTAATAAACACAACAGCTTGCTCATGCCATCCATGGTTACAGAAAAACTGCTTCCCAGTTCGGGCAACCAGGCAACATCTGTTTGTAAATCAGAAGCCTTATGCAAAGCAAAAGGCAATATCGCAACAACCAGCGTAATGATGGAGGTTAACAACGCCCACGTTTTTACGCTTTTTTCCTGTTTAATGAGGAATGCAAGCAGTCCACTAACCAACGGAATAACTATCAGCAGAACAGGTATCATAATAAGTTATAAATATGTAAATACTCGGACTTCTTTTATTTCTTCAAAAAGAACTGAACTACGAAAAACACCAGCATGCTCAGCACCATCAGCAATACATAATTGCCTACCAAACCACTTTGTAACAGCCGAACCTGGCGACTGGTGTAATTAACCAACCGGCCAACGCCATTCACAATCCAGTCGATGATATCCCTCTCAACAATATTATTCAGGAATTTAGCCAGCCATTGCAAAGGTTTTACAATAAGCAGATTGTACAATTCATCTATGTACCATTTATCAGCCAGAACTTTTCCAAAGCCTTTGGGTTCGTTCAGTTCAGGCTTTTTGCTGAACCTGAACAGGGCGATAAGGATGGCAATTGCAGCCAGTCCAACAGATACAGCCATCAGCCTGTATTCCATGCTATGTTCAGGATGAACAACTTCTTTTATACTGGTTGAAGGGGCAAAAACCGGTGCGAGGAAATGTTCCAGCCAATGTGCATTGGGAGCAAACACTTCGGGAATGCCAAGAAAGCCACCTGCGATACTTAATACAGCCAGCACCATTAAAGGAATGGTCATAGCCGCGGGGCTTTCATGCAGATGATGTTTTTGATCTTCTGTTCCGCGGAAACTGCCTAAGAAAGTAGTTGCATATAAACGGAACATATAAAAAGCGGTCATCATAGCGCCAGCCACACCCAGCCAATAGTACAGCGGGTCTTTGGCATAGGCAGCCGATAATATTTCATCTTTTGAGAAGAAGCCGGAGAAGGGAGGAATGCCGGAAATGGCAATACAGCCAATTAAGAATGTAAGATGGGTAACCGGTAAATGTTTTCTTAAACCACCCATGCGGCGGATATCCTGCTCATGGTGCATGGCATGAATTACCGAACCGGCTCCAAGGAACAGCAGGGCTTTAAAAAAGGCATGCGTCATTACATGGAACACAGCACCGGTGTAAGCGCCTACACCCAGGCCCAGGAACATATAACCCAGTTGACTAACAGTACTGTAAGCCAGTACTTTTTTAATATCGTTTTGTTTCAGTGCTATGGTAGCAGCAAATAATGCGGTAGCCAAACCAATAGCAGCCACCAGGCTTTGAGTAGCCGGCGCCATGGTATATAAAATATTGCTGCGGGCGATCATGTAAATACCGGCCGTAACCATCGTTGCAGCATGGATCAATGCAGATACCGGTGTTGGACCGGCCATGGCATCGGGCAGCCAGGTATATAAAGGGATCTGTGCACTTTTACCGGTAGCACCAACAAACAGTAACATGGTTATACCGGTAATATCTACAGGCGTTAATTTATTATAGAGATCGAAAACACCGGTTCCATCGGGTGTGTTGAAAGTAACAGTACCCAGTTTGGAGATGAGCCAGAAGATAGCGATCAGAAAGCCAAGGTCACCGATACGGTTCATGATAAAGGCCTTCTTCGCAGCATTATTATATTCAGTGTTTTTAAACCAGTATCCAATGAGCAGGTAAGAACATAATCCAACACCTTCCCAACCGATGAACATTATTACATAGTTGGCGCCCAGTACCAGCAGCAACATCGAGAACACGAACAGATTGAGGTAGGCAAAGTACCGGCCGTAATGTTCATTTCTTTCTTCATGCATGTAAGCGGCCGAGTATACATGGATCAAAAAACCTACACCGGTAATAATCAGCAGAAACAGCGATGACAGCTGATCGATCTGGAAGGCGAAGGGAATAGATAATTTTCCAAAGCTGATAAAATCGAACAGATTGGCTACTCCGGTATTGCCGTTCTTCACCTGTACAAAAAGAAGTACACTTACTACAAATGAAGCCAACACCATACCGCTGCCAATAATACCGATCAACGATTTGGAAAGTTGTTTCCTGAACAAACCGTTGAGCAGGAAGCCAACCAGCGGAAAAAAGGGAACCAACCAAACTAATTGTAACACGTTGTTCATACAGTTTTTTGAAAACAGATAACTCGGTCAAAA
>Ga0068856_100003642_pt1 | contig 15479 bp, 14 predicted proteins | sample KBSCornC62_FD_66595 | JGI IMG/M metagenome (GOLD analysis project Ga0068856, IMG submission 66595) | Corn rhizosphere microbial communities from Kellogg Biological Station, Michigan, USA - KBS Corn C6-2 | ecosystem: Host-associated > Plants > Roots > Rhizosphere > Soil ...
AGCAGCCTTCCTCGACGACCTCCTGGAACACCATGAAGTTGGCCACCAGGATCTCGTCCATCCGGCGCAGCGCCTGGAAGCAGTGCAGGTCGTGCCCGGCTGCCTCGGCGGCGACGTGTGCGGATTCGCTGGCCAGCCACCGGCTGGCGGGGTGGATGTGCTCGCCTTCGGCCTCGAGCACGGCGGTCACCGGGTGCTGAGCCAGCCAGTCGATGTCAAGTTCGGGACGGAGCCGTTTCAGTTCCTTGGCGATGGCCACGTCGCGGCGGGCGTGGCCGAGCCCGATGGGGGACGAAAGGTACAGAGCGCGCCTCGGGCGGCACGGGCCGCGAGTCCAGGTTGCGGTGTGCGTCATCGCCGGACCCCTTCCGCGAACTGCCTGATCAGCAGGTTGACCCGGACCGGATCACGGACATGCGGGAAATGGCCCGACCCTTCCAGGGTCACCATCGCGCCGCCTGTGCAGCTGGCCAGCGCCTCGCCATCGGCGTAGCCGCGCACCATATCCTGCGTGCCGGGCATCACCAGGACCGGGCAGTCCACTTGCGCGGCCAGCCGCCGGGTCGCCGCCGCGTCACAGCGTTCAATGCCGCGGTCCGCCGCCGCCAGCGTCTCGCCATCGGTCTCCAGCGCCCATCCGGTCGCGTCCTCGATCGGTCTCGTTGAGTGCGGCTCGGTGAAGATGCGCCCCACAAAGAACGTGACGAAATCGGAGTAGTGGGTCTTCCAGTAGTGGGCGTTATAGGTCTGCCAGCCGACCGGGTCATCGATCACCTCGTCGAAGCGCTCTACCCGGCGCTCGGCAGGCGGCGGCATCAGCCGTGCGCTGGGCGAGATGAACACCGACCCCAGCACCCGGTCCGGATGCTCGGCGCACAGCCGCAGCGCCCACAACGCGCCGCGTGAGACGCTGACCAGGATCGCACTGCCGATTCCGGTGGCGTCCATCACCGCCAGCGCATCCGACGCGAACGCCACGTCGCTGTAGGCGCTCGCGTCGGTCGGCCGGCTGGAGCCGCCGCTGCCCCGCCCGTCAAAACACACCACCGTGAAATGCCGCGCCAGATAGGGGATCTGCATCTTCCAGTGCCGCGAATGCACGAGCGACCAGGGCGGCAGCAGCAGGATCGCCGGCCAGCCCTCTCCGTAGCGCTCATACCGGATCTCGGCACCGTCACGAACGACGAACCCATCGCTGTCGGGGTAGCGGGCCCTCATGGCGATTTCCTTCGCTCCGGCCGTTCTTCGAGCACCCGCAGCAGGTCACCGATCTTGCGCAGCGCCGGGCGCCCCGCAATCTTCGAGTCGTCAAGGCCGAGCAGAATCACCGCTTCTGCGCCCAGGAACGGCAGGCCCGCCAGGGCGGCCAGTTCCTCCGGCGTGAACGGGCTGAGCAAGCCGAACCGCTTGGCCGCTCGCTGCGCCACCTCGGCGAGAAGGTCGAACCATCCCTGTACCTGGGCGGATACCGCTTCCGCGATCTCCGGGTTCGACCAGCCCGCCGCCGTCATCTCCATCAGCACCCGCACATAGCCCGACTCGAGGTCGTCATCGAAGAAGTCGCAGGCCTGCAGCCACTGCTCCCACAACGGCTTGTCGGACTCGAACAACGCCTCCTGCCGGGCAAGCCGCGCCCGGTTCTCCATGTCCAGCACCGCAAGCATCAGCTTCTGCTTCGACCCGAAGTGGTAGTGAATCTGGCTCAGCGGCACGCCCGCTGCTTCCGCGATGCCCCGTGTCGACAGGTTCGCGTAGCCGGCCTCCATCAGCACGCCCTTAGCCGCGGCCAGGATCCGCAACCGGGTGTCCTGCTCCGCCACCATGAATCCTCCACGCGCTGACTAGGCCGGCTCAAAGGCTTTCGTTCGGTCGTCTGACCGAATCATCATTAGGCCTGCCCAGCTGCTTGTCAAGCCCGGGGCGCGTGCCGGGGCGGGCGGGACTGCTGAGGTCCACTCCGCGGACGCAGACGCACTTACCTGTGCTGGCGGCGCGCCTTAGCAAGCTGCGGGAAATCTAAGCAGCCGGGCGCCGGGAAACGGGGCATTCGCCCGATCCGCCCGGGGCGGCCTTAGCCGCATGCTCAAAAACTAACCACCAGACAGCACCAGGGAGAAACGAAAGTGCACCCCTACATCCTGTACCAGATCACCAAGCTCAACGTTGCCGAGAGGGACCGCCGAGCCGAGATTCACCGCATCGTCAGTGACGCCCGCCGGGACCGCCGTGCGGACCGCCAGCTATCCGCCCGTCCCCTCCGCCGTCCTGGCGCCGTCCTTCGGCATCTGCTGCCGGCGGTGCTCACCGGTTCCCGCCGGTGACAGCAGGGCTCAGGCGCGGGAACCCGCGGTGGCGGTCCGGGCTCGAGCGAGGTCGACGACCTCACCGTTGAAACCGTACTGATGCAGGTCACCAGCGGGCGCCTCGATCCGGCCTGCGGCGTCAACGCCGCCGGCCTTCCACGGCTCGAATCCGGCCGCGCGGATCAGCCGGTTGATCGTCTTGTCCGCGGTGTCGTCGTCGGTGGCGTAGAACAGCACGGCCAGCGGGTCGCGGTTGGCGCTGACGGCCAGGGCGTCGGCGCCAAGCGTCCCGAAGGCCTTCACGTAGTGCGCTTCCGCGGGAAGCAGCGCCGCCACGATCGAGCCCGAGGACTCGCCGTCGGGCAGGGTCCGCATCAGCTGTCCTGATGCGTCGAAGCCAATCGGGTTGGACGGGTCGATGACGACCTTGCCTGTGAGCAGGTCCGCCTGCTCACGGATCAGCTCTCGCATCGTGTCGAGCCACACCGCGAAGAGCACCGCGTCGGCCCCGCTGATCGCGTCCGCCACCGAAGCAGCGCGCGCCAGCGGCCCTAGTTCCTCGGCGAGCGCCTGTGCGCGCGACAGGTCCTTCGCGGCCAGGACGACGGACTCGCCGCCGGCTGTCAGGTGCCGGGCAACGGTGCTCCCGATGTTGCCGACCCCCACTATTGCTGTTGTCATCGTTACTCCTCTGCCTGCCGCCACCGTCAGGCCCTCGATCAGATAATTGAGCTTTCAACTATTAGTTAAGCCACCAGCGGGGTTGCGCGTCCAAGACCTGTTGCCCTGTCCAGTGATAGCTTCCGGCTATGGATCTCGATCCCCGGCTGCTGCGCTATTTCCTGGCGGTCGCGCACGAACTGCACTTCAGCCGCGCAGCGGCGAGCCTGTACATCTCTCAGCCGTCGCTCAGCAACCAGATCCACAATCTGGAGCGCGCCCTCGGCACCGACCTGTTCGTCCGCAACAGCCGGCAGGTAGCGCTCACCGCCGCCGGCCGGGCGCTCCTCGAGGAGGCCCCGATCGCGCTGAGCGCCCTCGAACGCGCGGCGGAGCGAGCCCGCCTGGCGGGCGCCGGCATCGCCGGGACAGTCCGGCTGGGTTACGCCCCGATGGCCGGCTACGAGACGCTCAGCGCGATCGTGACCGCCGTCGAGCAGGACAGCCCGAACCTGACCGTCATAGCTACCGAGCACTTCAGCTCCCAGATCGCCGGCCGGGTGCTGGCCGGCGAGCTGGACGTCGGGCTGGCGCTCTTCCCGGAGCCCATGCGCGGAGTGCGCGGCCGGCCACTGCGTGCGGAGCCGCTGGCCCTGCTGGTCGGCAGCCACCATCGCCTTGCCGAGGAGGACCCGGTCCCGGTCGTGAGCCTCGCGGGCGAGACGCTTCTGCTGTTTCCGCGCGAGCTCTCGCCCGGCTATTACGACCGCGTCGTCGCAGCGTGCGAGCAGCACGGCTTTCAGCCGGAAATCCGCGCCTTCGCCGACCCGCCACCCCAGGCGATGGTCGCCCGATTGCGGGCTACGCACGAGGTCGGCCTGCCGCTGGCGTCGTTCGCCCGCAACGCCGCGGCCGGAGACCCGGGCATCACGGCTCGCAAGCTCGTCCAGCCGGAAATCATGGCTGAATGGTCGATTCTCTGGCCGGTGCGCGGTCAGTCAGAGGCGACAGAACGCTTCCTGGAGAGCGCGCGCCGGTGCTCAGCGGAGCGGGGGTGGCTGGACACGCCTGCCGCAGTCACCTAGCGCAGGTCGCCGCCGTCATCATCATGCTGGCCGCGGGTGCGGCCGGGGTCCTGCGCTACCGGTTCCCGCGCTCGCGGTGAACTGTTCCACTGCCCGGCTGACCGCGGCGGACCGGATGGACTCGTACACGTCGAAGTCGTGGTGCGCGCCGGGTAGCTCGGCGTAAATGACTGGGTGGCCTGACACGGCGCGGACCCGCTCCACGAAGGCGCGCACGTCCGAGGGAGATATCCACATGTCCTTCTCGCCGTGCACCACGAGCATGGGTGGCATGTCGCCGCGCGGCGCGAGGTCGCCGTAGTAGCCGTAGCGGCAGATCAGGCCCGCGATGCCGGTCTCACCCTCGCATACTGCCCGGATCGCCAGATTCGCGCCGGCTGAGCTGCCGGCGAGGAACAGCGTGCCGGGCTGCGCGCCGTATTCCGTGGCGTGGGCCCGTACCCAGGCGATCGCGTTGCGCACGTCCGCCACCTGGTCGGCGAGTGTCACGTGCGGCTGCAGCCGGTAGTTCGCGCTCACGCAGACGAAGCCGCGCCGGCTGGTCAGGTGCCGGATCAGCGGCCGTGCTTCGCGGGCCTTGTTGCCGGAGTAGAAGCCGCCGCCGTGGAAGTGCAGCAGGACCGGCGCGCTAGCCGGCCGGTCGCGGCGGTGGTATACGTCCAGCGTGCGGCGCGGCCCGTCGCCGTAGGCAAGGCCGCGCACCCGGACCACGTCGCGCCGGCCAGGGAAAAACGGGGCCCGCAGGATCCGGCTCCACGGCCGCTCCGGCCTGCCGGCGTTGCGCAGCGCCGCATCCGCGCGCAGCGCCTGGCACACCACCACCACCAAGCCGGCCAGCGCGAGCAGCGCGATCGCGGCGCCGGCGATGCCGCCCGGCGAGTCCAGGTCACCGTCGGCGAGCGCGAGCACGGTTGACGCGATCAGCAGGTATCCCCCGATGAACGGCAGTTCGCTGGCGAGCAGCGCAGGGATTCTGGAGAACGGGCCGAGCCTGCGCCACCGGGTGAGCGCGCACGCCACGCCCCAGGAAATGACCGCGACCGTCCACCAGTACCCGACCGGCATCAGAACCTGCCCGCGACGCGGCGCCGCATCCGCGCCGGCAGCCTGATGAGCACGATCGGACGAAATGGCGGGTGGAATCCCCGGGACCGGGCCACAGCACGAATGTACCGGCGGGCCCCATAACTGAGACCCGCCCCTGTGCGCGGGCTTACGTCTGCTGGAGCTGGTACGGCTCTGCGGCCCGGGTGGTATCTGGTGGCTGGCGGGGGAAGCTGACCTGGATGCGCAGGCCGCCTTCGGGGCAGGCGTCTGCGGCAATGGTGGCGTTGTGGGCGCTGGCGATTGCGGCGACGATGGACAGGCCGAGGCCGTGCCCGCTGCTGTTGGCGGCGCGAGTAGTGGCCAGGCGTTCGAAGGGCCGGAACAGCCGGGCGATTTCGGCGGGCGGGACCAGCGGGCCGGTGTTGGCCACGGAGATGACGGCGCGGCCGTCCTGCTGGCCGGTGCTGAGCTGGACCGTCCCGCCCATGGTGTTGTGACGGACCGCATTGTCCAGCAGGTTGACGGCCAGCCGCTCGATCAGGCGGGGGTCGCCGAGTACGGGCGCGGGGTGCAGCGAGGTCTCCACACGCACTCGCTGCCGGTCAGCTTCGGGACCGGTGGTGTGCAGGCTGGCGGCGACGGCTTCGGAGAGATCGGCGGGTTCGCGGTTGCTGATGCCGCCTTCGCTGGTGGCCAGGGTGAGCAGTGCCTCCAGGAGACGCTCCTGGTGGATCCCGGATTCGAGCAGTTCCTGGCTGGTGGTGCGCCACTGCTCGATGCTCGTACCGGGGTTGCGCAGCGCGACCTGCAGCAGGGTGCGGTCCAGGGTGAGCGGGGTGCGCAGTTCGTGAGAGGCGCTGGCAACGAAGTTCCGCTGGGCGGTGAAGGCGGCTTCCAGGCGGGCCAGCAGGTCGTTGAGGGTGGCGGCGAGCTCGGAGAACTCGTCGTCGGGCCCGGTGAGGGGGAGCCGCTGGTCCAGGCTGGTGGCGGAGATCGCCCGGGCGCTGGTGGTAATGGCGCGCACCGGGCGCAGCACCCGCCCGGCCATCAGCCAGCCGAGGGCGAAGGCGATAGCGGCCATGACGGCCAGCGCGATACCGGACTGGACCAGCAGCGTGTGCAGGTCGAGCGAGTGCTGGGCGCGCCAGGCCTGGGCGACCTGCAGGCAGTGATGGTCACTGGGCAGGCACGAGATACCTTGTCCCGGCGGTGCCAGGGGCAAGATCCTCCTTCCTCCGTTGGTGCCGCGGTAGAACAGCCAGTAGGTGAAGCCGAGCAGGGCGGCGCCGGCCAGCGTGAACAGGCCGCCGTAGAGGAGGGTGAGGCGCAGCCGGGCGGTCGGCCGGGGCCGCGGGAGCCGGGAGAGGGGCGCGGCCAGCCGGGCCGCCAGGCTCGTCATGCTGGTTCGCCGATCCGGTAGCCGCCCTCGCGGACGGTGTGGATGAGGGGCGGGTCGCCGAGCTTGCCGCGGAGCCTGCCGATAGTGGTCTTGACCGTGGTGGTGAACAGGTCGGCGTTCTCATCCCACACGCGTTCGAGCAGTTCTTCCGCGGTGACCAGGGTTCCGCCGGCGGCGAGCAGGCATTCCAGCACCCCGAACTCCTTGGGGGTCAGGGCCAGCCGCCGCCCGGCCCGGATGGCGACCCGCCGGGCCGGGTCAACCGACAGGTTGCCGCATGTGAGGACCGGGGGGAGCGGGACGGCGGAGCGGCGGGCCAGCACCCGGATCCGGGCCACCAGTTCGGCGAAGTCGAATGGCTTGGCCAGGTAGTCATCGGCGCCCAGGCCCAGGCCCTCAACCCGGTCGGCGATGGTGGTGGCGGCGGTCAGCATCAGCACCCGGCTGGGGCACCGGCGGCCGGCCAGGTCCGCACAGACCAGGTCGCCGTGCACACCAGGCAGGTCCCGATCCAGCACGATCACGTCGTAGCGGGTGAGCGCCACATGGTCGAGCGCGTCCTGCCCGTCGAACGCCAGGTCGACGGCCATGCCCTCATCGCGCAGGCCGCCCGCCACCGCTTCGGCGAGCCGCTTGTGGTCCTCCACCACCAGCACTCTCATGCTCTCTCTCCCGCTGCCCCTGGCCTGGCCTGTGCGGCCAGGTCAGGCGGATCCTTGCGGCCAGGATGCCAGCCGCCCGGTGACAGCCGGGTCACAAGCTCTGTGACCGTGCTGTCACCTGCGGCCCAGTAAACCTGACCATCGCCGGCACCGGCCACGGCCGGACGGCGACCCAGGCAGCGGCGGGCCGATCCCGCGCGAATAACCAGGGACAAGGTGATGAACGCAACCACCCGCGGTCACTGCCCGCTTCGGCAGCGCCTGCGGCGGGCGGGGGTGCTGGCCGCCGCGGCGGCTGGCGCTGCCGTGCTGGTGGCGGCCTGCGGCAGCGGCGGAGCCAGCCCAGCCGGGTCATCCCCGTCGCAACCGCCGGACTACCAGCAGTACCACGCATACTCGCAGTGCATGCGCTCGCACGGGGCGCCGTTCTGGCCCGAACCCTCCGAAGTACCTCAGGGCGTGTGGGACAACCCGAACACCTACAAGATCACCCCGCAGATCCTGGCGCAGGAGCACGGCCCGGACTGGCAGGCGGCGCTGACGGCCTGCCAGCATCTGGCACCCCGGCTGCTCCCTTACACCGCGGCGCAGATCAGCGCGCTGCATTCCCACCTGCAGAAGCTGGCCGCCTGCATGCGCGCGCACGGGATCACGCACTTCCCCCGCCCGGTCGCCGGGCCTTACGGGGCCGGTTTCCTCAGTCCCGGCCGAGGCGTCAACCCGGATTCGGCGAAGTTCCTGGCCGCGCAGCGGGCCTGCTGGGTTTATGCCCCCCGATCATGACGAAAGGCGGCTCAGCGGCGATGAGCACTACCAGGACCGGCAGCTGGCGCCGAGCGGCCTGGCTCACCGGGGTACTGGCCGGGATGGTCCTGCTGGCCGCGGCCTGCGGCGGCGGCTCCCCGGGGCCCGCGGCGTCGCCGAGTCGGCTGTACCAGCAGTCGCTGACCTATTCGCGGTGCATGCGTTCGCACGGCGTGGCGGACTTCCCTGTACTCAAGCAGAGCCCCAGGGGCACGCTGGTCCACCCGGTGAACCCGCCCGCCGGGATGCTGACCAGCCCGGATTATGACCCGGCGTTCCGCGCCTGCCTGAAGCTGGCGGTCGTCGGCGGGGGGTCCGCGGCGCGCTACCAGGCGGCCGCGTTGCACGGGCTGAAGCAAGCCGAGTGCATGCGCGCGCACGGGATCACCGGCTATCCCTCCCCAGGGGCCCTCGGCGGCGGCCTGCACGAGCCCGACTTCACCGCCATCGGCCTCGACCCGCACACGCTGCAGTTCCAGGCGGCGGCGAAAGCCTGCGGCATGGGACTGGTGTGGCAGGTGGTGTGGTGGTGGCCGGCCGGGGCGCCGCAGCCGGGGCAGGCCGGGTTGGGACCGGCCAGGTCGGTGCGGCAGTGACCGGCGTGGCGGTGGTCAAGGCGGCGTCGGCCGGGGCTACCCGGCGGCTGACGCAGACCGTGGTGGTCTTCGTGGTGCTGGCCATGGCCACCACGGCCGCCCTGGTCGGACTGGCCCTGGCCACCTATCCCGCCCGGGCGTTCCAGGCTCTGTCCGCCCGGTATCACACCGCGGACCTCGCGGTGACGATCGACGCCACGAAGGCGACGAGCGCCCAGCTCGCCAGGACCCGGCGTCTGCCCGGGGTGACCAGCGCCGCCGGCTACCCCGCGACCACGGTCAACGTCGTCATCCCGGCGACGCCGGGATACCGCGGGGGCGCCCCGGTCTCCGGCCCGCTGACCGTGGTGGGCCGGGCACTGCGATCGGGCCCGCTTGATCACATCACCCAGAAATCCGGCCGGTGGCCCGCCCGGCCAGGCGAGATCGACTACAACGACCTGTCAGGAACGCGCGGCTCGGTCGGCCAGCTGACGACCATCACAGTAACTAGTGTCGCGGGCAAGCCCAAGCTCGCCATCGTCGGATGGGGCTCGCTGCCCGCACAGGACGATACGCAGAATGCCTGGGCCGTGCCTGCCGAGATCACCGCCCTGGAAAAGGCCGGCGCACCCCGGCAGGAACAAATGCTCTACACCTTCCGCCACGCATCCACCGTCGCCCAGGTGAGCGCGGACCTGGGCGAACTGCGGGCGGCGCTGCCCGCCGGAGCGATCATCGGCCACTCCTCCGCGCTGGGCTCCGCCAGCCTGAGCGTCATGGGCCACGGGATTCATTCGTCGTCCACGGTCCCGTACGCCGTCATGGCCCTGCTGCTCGCAGCGGTGATCATCGCCAGCGTCGCCGCGGCCGCGGTGACGGCCGGTTACCGCCGGATTGGCGTGCTGAAGAGCATCGGCTTCACCCCGGCGCAGGTCGCAGCCACCTACCTTATCCAGCTCGGCGTCCCGGCCCTGGCCGGGGCGCTGGCCGGGACGGTGCTGGGCAACCTGTGGGCGCTGCCCTATCTCCAGGAAAGGTCGCTCTTCAAGGTCGCCGTGGCCATTCCGGTATGGATCAATATCGCTGTGCCGGCCGGGATGCTGGCGCTGGCCGGGCTGGCGGCTCTGGTGCCCGCCGTTCGGGCGGGGCGGCTGCCGGCGGTCCAGGCGATCACCGCCGGGCAGGCCCCACGGGCCGGGCACGGGCACGCCGCCCACCGGCTCGCCGGCAGGCTGCCGCTGCCTCGCCCGGTCACCGCCGGGCTGGCCGCCCCGTTCACCCGCCCGGCCCGGTCGGCAGCCACGCTGGCCACGATCACCATCGGGCTGACCGCGGCCGTCCTCGCGGTGGGCCTCTCCTCCCAGATCACCAGGATCGTGATCAGCATCGGCGTGGCCTTCATAGACCGGTCGCTCTTCCAGCGGCTGACCTGGCTGGTGGTCGTGCTGGCCGCCGTCGGCGTCTTCGCCACGCTGCTGATGCAGGCCCGGGAACGGGTCCACGACCTCGGGATACACAAGGCGCTCGGGATGACACCCCGTCAGGTCATCGCCATGGTCATCTGCTGGGCCGTCACCCCCGCCCTCCTCGCCGCGGCCATTGCCCTGCCCGCCGGGATCGTGCTGGAACCGGTGGTCGCCCGGGCCATCGTCAGCGCGCAGGCAGGCCCGGCGGAATCCATCAACCCCCTGCTCCCCGGCCCTCTCCGCGGCGCCGGGCAGGCTCCCCGTCCCGGCCCAGCCGTGCGGTACACCCGCCCCAGCACATCCACGCGGACTACCCGTCCCGGCCAAGCCGTGATCAACGCCCCCACGCCGCACCAGCAGCTTCGGAGCGGGCGGCAACCCGGCGGCCCTGCCCCGGGCGTGCCGGGCCTCTTCGCACCCCTGGCCAGCATGGCCGGCCAGAACCCCTACACCCCCGGCGAGCTGGCCCTGCTCGCCCTGGCCGGGCTGGCCATCGCCCTCGCCGGTGCGCTTGGGCCGGCGATCTGGGCTGCCGCCTCGCGCGCGACCACCGCGCTGCGCGCCGAGTGACGCCCAGGGCTGGACGTGACAGCCAGGTCACAGGTTCCGTGACCGTGCTGTCACCCGCGGCCCGGTGAACTGAACACGACCAACGACGTAGGAAAGGCCCGCCGGTATGGATGCCCTGATCGAGCTGAGTGAAGTGACCAAGCGGTACGCCGCAGGCGGGGTGCCCGCCCTGGACCACGTCAGCCTGGCCGTGGCCGCCGGGGAGGCCGTGGCGGTGATGGGGCCCTCGGGCAGCGGCAAGTCCACGCTGCTGAACCTGGTCGCCGGGCTGGACAAGCCGTCCGGTGGCACCATCACCGTGTCCGGGCAGCGGGTGGAGATGCTGTCGGAGACCCGCCTGGCCCGCTACCGCCGCCGCCAGGTCGGGATGATCTTCCAGTTCTTCAACCTGCTGGACGACCTGACCGTGGCCGACAACGTGCTGCTGCCCGCCCAGCTCGCCGGCACGCCGCGGCGGCGGGCCCGGGCCCGGTGCACCGAGCTGCTGGACCAGCTGGGAATCGGCCGCTACCGCAACACCTACCCGGGGCGGCTGTCGGGCGGCGAGCGGCAGCGGGTGGCGATCGCCCGCGCCCTCATCAACGACCCGGCGGTCCTGCTCGCGGACGAGCCGACCGGGGCGGTGGACACCGCCACCGGCGAGGAGATCGGCCAGTTGCTGCTGGGCCTCAACGCCGCCGGGCAGACGCTGGTGCTGGTGACCCACAGCCCGGACCTGGCCGCCCGCTACGCCACCCGGGCGGTGCGGCTGCTCGACGGCCGGATCGACAGCGACACCGCCGCCAGTGGCGCCGCTGGCACCGGGGACCGGCCGAGCGCGGGGGCGCGGCCGTGACCAGCGGGGCGGTGCTGCGCGCGGCCTCGGCCGGGGCGGGCCGGCGGCTGGTGCCGACGGCGGTGATCTTCCTGGTGCTGGCCGCCGGCGCGGCCGCCGCTCTGCTGGGGCTGACCCTGGCCACCAACTCCAACGAGCTGTTCCTGACCGCGTTCACCCAATCCCACGGCGCCCAGCTGGCGGTCACCGCCGATTCGGCCAAGGCCACCGGTGCGCAGCTGGCCGCGACCCGGCACCTGCCCGGAGTGACCCAGGCAGCTGGCCCCTACCCGCAGACCTTCATCAAGCTCACCAGCGGTCACACCACCGGGCCGCGGCCGGCCGGCCGGCCGGCTTCCGGGCAGCCGATCCCGCATGGCCAGGTGAACCCGGTGCTGGAAACACCGGACATGTGGCTGGCCGTGGTGGGTCGCCCGTCGCCGTCCGGGCCGCTGGATGACATCTCCCTGCAACAGGGCCGGTGGGCCACCCGCCCCGGCGAGATCGACATCGACCCCCATGCCGTACCGTTCGCGGCGCCGATCGGCAGCATGGTCACGGTGGCCAGCGCGCCAGGCAAGCCGAAACTGAAGGTGGTCGGCTACGCCTCCTCGATCGGGCGGGACGAGGCCGCGTGGGTGGCCCCCAGCCAGGTCGCCGCGCTGCGCCCAGCCGGCGCCCCCGCGCAGCAGCAGATGCTCTACACCTTCGACCAGGCCGCCACCGATTCCCAGGCCAGCGCCGACCTGGCCAGGATCGAGGCTGCGCTGCCTACCGGGGCAATCCGCAGCTGGGTGTCCTGGGTGTCCTCCAACCGCCTGATCGCCGCCGCGCAGGGGATGAACACCCCGTTCGTGGTCGCCTTCGCGGTCATCGCCCTGGTGCTGGCCGTGCTGATCACCGCCAGTGTGGTCGCCGCCGCGGTGATCGCCAGCTACCGGCGGATCGGCGTGCTCAAATCCATCGGGTTCACCCCCGCCCAGGTCACCGCCACCTACCTGATCCAGATCGGCCTGCCCGCCCTCGCCGGGGTCATCGCCGGCACCGCGCTCGGTGACTGGCGGGTGCTGCCGCTGATCAACGGCGGCAACAGCCTGTTCAACATCAACGTGAGCGTCCCGCTATGGATCAATGTCGCCGTCCCGCTCGGCATGCTGGCACTGACCGGCGTAGCGGCGGCCGTGCCCGCGCTGCGGGCCGGGCGGCTGCGCGCCGTGCAGGCGATCACGGCCGGGCAGGCCCCGCCGGCCGGGCGCGGCTACGGCGCCCACCGGCTGCTGGGCAGGCTGGCCCTGCCCCGGCCGGTGACCGCCGGGCTGGCCGCCCCCCTGACCCGGCCCGCCCGCTCCGCCGTCACCCTGGCCGCGATCACCTTCGGGCTGACCGCGGTGGTCCTCGCCACCGGCCTGGGCACCTCGCTCGCCAGGCTCAGCCAGGGCGGCGACCTGTGGCACCATGCGGTGATGATCTCGGCCGGCCGGCCGGGAACCCAGCAGGCGTTCACACCCAGCCAGCAGCAGACCGTGGCCACCGCGCTGGCACACCAGCCCGGCACCTCGGGCTACGCGGCCGTGGCCAGCACCCCGTTTCCCGGTCAGGCCACCAGCTCCTCCTGGGCCGCCAGCGTGCCCGGGGTGGGCCAGCGCGTGCCCATCACCGCCTTCCGGGGCGCCGCCGCCCGGCTCGGCTGGGACATCACCGGCGGGCACTGGTACAGCGGCCCCGGCCAGGTGGTCATCAACACCGCCTACCCCGGCACCGCCGGCCTGACCGTAGGGCGCGCCATCCGCATCACGGTGGGCGGCGTGGCCGTCACGGCCACCATCACCGGCACGGTCTACGACCCGGGCGTCGGTCTCCTGCTCACCAGCTGGGCGACGCTGCACGGCGCCGCCGGGCTGGCCGTCAACCAGTACATCGTGGGGCTGAAACCCGGCGTCGAACCACCGGCCTACACGGCGGAACTGGGCAAGGCACTGGGCCACGGCTACGACGTGGAAAACGTCACCCCAGGACAGAGCGGCAGCGTTGGCCTCTACGGGGACATCGACACCTCCCTCATCCAGCTGCTCACGGTCCTGGTCGCGGTCCTGGCCGGGCTCGGCGTGCTGAACGCGACACTGATGCTCACCCGTGAGCGCGTCCACGACCTCGGTGTCTATAAAGCGGTCGGCATGACCCCCCGGCAGACCATCGCCATGGTCACCTGCTGGGCCGTCACCCCCGCCATGGTGGCTGCGGTCATCGCCCTGCCTGCCGGGATCGCCCTGCACGACGCGGTCATCCACGCGCTGGCCAGCGACCAGTCCGTCCTGCCGCAAATCTTCGGTACGCTCCCCGGGAGCGTGCTGCACGTCTACACCGCCGGCGGCCTCACCCTGCTCGCCCTGGCCGGCCTCGCCATCGCCATCGCCGGCGCGCTCGGCCCCGCCACCTGGGCTGCCGCATCCAGGACCACGACCGCCCTGCGCACCGAATAACGCGAACTCAACGGAGCACGACTATCCGGCGTGCACCCTGTTGACCGAGCGGAGGATAGGAGATTCGAACTCCTGAGGGGTTGCCCCCAACACGCTTTCCAGCAATGCTGACCAGCGTTCACCGGCGTCCGCCACCGTCCGCGAGCCGCGCGAACACGATCCGGGTAACCACCGGTGAACGGTCCCGTACGTGGATGAATGAGCCCAAAACTGAGCCCACACCCAAACGGGCAGCCCCGGCCGGAATCTGCAGCCCGGGACGATGTTCGCCAGAGTGATTCCCGCGTGCGTCACTGGCGCGCGTCGATCTTGCCGTCACCGTTCAACTGCCCGGCAACCGCGATTGAGGTCTCCAGTCTGGGGGTAGCGGTACGGGGACGCGATCAGCGGCGTACTGGTGTCTGGGAGGGCCGATGCGTATCAGTGATGTCCTTCGAGTCAAGGGCACTCAGGTCGTCACCGTCACCCCGGACACCAAGGTGCGGCACCTTCTGGCGGTCCTGGCCGAGCACCGGATCGGCGCGGTTGTCGTCTCGCACGACGGCACCGCGGTCGACGGAATCGCCAGCGAGCGGGACATCGTCCGAGCGCTGGCCCGGCGGGGCGCCGCGGTGATGTCTGAGCCCGTCACGGACATCTACACAGCCGAGGTGCACACGGTCACGCCGCAGACCCCGATCGAGGAGGTCATGCGCATGATGACCGAGCGCCGGGTCCGGCATGTGCCGGTCGTGGGTGATGGCGGCTTGCAGGGGATCGTGAGCATCGGCGATGTGGTGAAGATCCGTATAGGCGAACTCGAAACCGAGCGAGCCGCATTGACGGACTACATCACCGGGTCCCGCTAACGCGCCGACGCCGCCTGCAGACGCATGCGCAGCTACGGCCGCATCTGGCAGCAGACAGGGCAGAGGGCCCTCACCTGAGCCCAAGCCCATGCCCGGCGGAGTCGGTCACTGAACGTAGCCGCCTGTGCAGGAGGAGGCGGATCGTACCGAGTCGCGCGCTGTCATCGAGCAGGTCCGAACGGCTCTGCGGAGAGACGTGTGACAATCCTGCTGGCCGCTGACGCGCCCGGCCGGGCAACGCTTTAACGGCAACGCGAGGACCGAAATGAGCCCAGATTTGAGCCCACGGGCCTCCCAGCGGTCCTTCACGGTCGGCGACCGGCCGTGTGACGAGGAGCTTTCCGCAGGTCAAGATGGCGGAGGATAGGAGATTCGAACTCCTGAGGGGTTGCCCCCAACACGCTTTCCAGCAATGCTGGCCAGCGTTCACCAGCGACCGCCACCGTCCGCGACCTGCCCGAACACGGCCGGGGCGACCGCTGGTGAACGGCGCCGGACGCAGGTGAATGAGACAGAAACTGAGACAGATGGCTGGGCGGCCTTCCACGGGTGAGGGGCGGTGTCCGGTGAGCGTCGAGGCGATCTGCCGGGCGCTGAACTTGGCCCCGGTCCCGGCCGGCCGGGGCGGGCAGCCGTCGAGTGCGTGCAAGTTCGTCCTCGTCGGCTTGGCCAACCACGCCCGGCCGGACGGCACCGGCGCGTTCCCGGCGGTGGCCTGGTGCACTACACCGGGCTGGCGGAACAGACGGTCCGCACCTGCCTG
>Ga0068856_100003643_pt1 | contig 15477 bp, 30 predicted proteins | sample KBSCornC62_FD_66595 | JGI IMG/M metagenome (GOLD analysis project Ga0068856, IMG submission 66595) | Corn rhizosphere microbial communities from Kellogg Biological Station, Michigan, USA - KBS Corn C6-2 | ecosystem: Host-associated > Plants > Roots > Rhizosphere > Soil ...
AGTCGAGGATGGCCCGCTCGTCGAGTAGCAGATCAACCATCGTTGTCCTCCTCGGCATCCCCGATCATCAAATCCACCAGGTTGGCCGGGATCCCGTAGGCCAGCGCCTCCTCGCGGTGGTCGGTCAGGTAGGCGCGGCGCTCCTCCGGCGTTCGGCGGCGCCAGGTGAGCGCGCCGTCCGGCAGGATTCGGATAGCGCCATCACGGGGTGCCGCATTCCAGGTGTTGATGAATTCCTGCTCGGCCCTGGCGTATGCGTCCTGGCGTTCTTGTTCCTGCTCGGCCAGGAGCTGTGCGCGGACCTGCTGCTCGTGCCGTGGCAGCACCGCGTTCACGATGGCCCGGATCCGCCGCTCAGCCTCTTCCAGGCTCATGCCTTCGGGCAGTCCCGGGAAGCCGGCGTCCATGCACAGTTCGAGCCAGCCGTCGGGCAGCGGCGTGTCCACCAGGCGGCGGTGCTCGGCCGCGCGGCGGTCGAAGGCCTCTTGAACGGTCTCGGTCGTGTCGGTCACGGCTGCCTCTCCTTAGTTCGTGGGCCACAGGCAGATGGCCGGAACGTCGCCGCCCTCCGGCTCGTACTCGTCTTCCTCGGTGTACCGCCCGCTGGCACGGTCGTCGTCGTCCAGCGGCGTCAAAAACTCGCCGCTGTAGGTGGTGTCGGCCCGGTAGAAGCCGATGGATGCTTCGTAGGTCGGGGAAAAGCCGTTACCCTCGGCGTCCCTGGATTGGACCAGAACGGCCCGCGGGTCGAGTGTTGCCAGCTCGGCAATGAGTTCTGCGACGGTCATGTCAGTTAGTCCTCCACGTTTTGGGGCTGCTCGGTGCCGCAGTACACGCACACTAGGTTCCCACCGAACCCGCCGCACGACGGGCACGGCGTCTTCGTAATCGGGCCGGTGCCGGCCAAGCACGCCGGGCAGACGTCTTGGCCACGGTCGCCCCAAGGGAAGTACTCATCCAAAGCCACCTGCCAGCCGGAGGCCTTCGCGACCTGGCGGGCGGTGATCTCGGGTGCGCCGCCGAGGTAGATCAGGGCGCCATAGCAGCCCGGCGTCTCGCAGGTGACGAGCTCGGCTTTCTGGACAGTCATGCGCGTCTCCTACAGGCAGTCTCGGGCGTAGGTGTAGCGGGCATACGCCCGGCACTTGGAGTCGCAGTACGCGGCGTCGGCCCGCTTCCGCAGCCGCCGGTGCGGCCGGCCGCAGGGCGCGCTTGCCTTCTGGCACTCGGCGCACCAGTCGATCGGGTCGATGTGGTCGCCGCAGTTGGCGCAGTGCCGGGTGCCGTCACCGTGGATCACGGCTTCCTCGCGCGGCAGAGAGAAGCGTCTCTTCGCGGCCATTTTCAGCCTTCCTTAGAGCCGTCGGGTTGCGGGTGCTGAAAGGCCCGTTCGATGTCGTCCGGGTGCAGCCTGCGGTGGCAGTTCGCGCACAGCTTCTCGTCGGGGAAGCAGTTGGTGTAGTGATGCGTTTTCTCGGCCACCGGGTAGGTCTTCGCTCCGCAGAGCACGATGTGCGGGCCGTACAGCATCGAGTGCATGCCTTCGGCAAAGGACACCCTCTCATCCGTCCTGTGCGGGTCGTCGTAGGAGGCGTAGCGCACCTCAATGTGCACAATGCCGCTGGCCACGCTCTCGATGAAGAAGAACTCAGCGGTGTCGCGGATCTTCACGGGCACGACTGGCCCTCCTCCCTGATTTCAGTGTTGCCGTTCTCCCGCCACCACCTGTCGCACCGTGCCGCAGACGCCTGGTGCCCGGCAGCCATCGGACCGCCGCGCGCAATTGCCCACACGCTGGCGTCGTCCGGGGCGGTTTCCCACCCGGGCGGGACGGGGCCGCCGGTGTCGTAGTCCGGGGAAGTCCACAGGGCGATCAGGCGGGCAATGTCGGGGGCGGGATCCGGGACGGTCACAACATGCCGCCTACGGTCGCCACGACTTCAACGCCCCTGCCGCCCATGTCCTCCGCGTGGACTACGGCAGTAGCAATCCACGCCTGCGCCTCCTCGCTGGTCGCGCAGGTCGCCACGGTGCGTCCCGTGTCCCGGTCAATCACCCAGTACGAATTCGGGTCGCCGCTCACCTCCGACAGGCGGTGCGCGTAGTACCGGCCGACGTCACTCGGTCCGCTCCGGAGAAAGTTGACCTGAACGCGGTGCTCGCCGTGGCTGCTGGTGTACCGGTACCAGCCGCGCAGTTGGTGAGCGTTGGCGTAGGCGTCCAGCCTGGCGGCATGGAACGCAAGCTCATCCGGACCAATTCGCGCGGCCTGACCTTCGGCGCCGGCCAGGGCCAGCATCACTTTGAAATGATCGGCGCCGCGCCGTTCCAGCTCGACAGCGCGGGTTGCAGTGGCGTGGAGGCTGCAGCGGTTACCGGCATCGAGATGGGCGTCCATCGAGGCCATCGACCAGGAGCTAACGCGGTCGCGGTCGGGCGGCTCGGGGGCTGGCCCAAGCGGCGTCAGAATCGGGGCGTTCATGCCACAGCCTCCAGCCCCGGCTTCGCCACGCCGCCGGTAACCGGGTCCATGCCGGTCTCGGCCGGCAACCCCGCCGCCTCGTTCGCGGCCATCAAACAGAACACACACGAGTGCGGGCCGTGATCCGGGAACCACGGCGCCCCGGCCAGTTGCGGGTGGACCGCGACATACCCGGCCTGCACCTCACGGGCCTGCATCACCAGATCGTGCCGCCACGACTCGGCTTCCGTATCGTCTCTGCGCTGGTACCAGTCGTACTCCCGCGCCCACGATGCTGCGGCCCTCTCGTAGCCTGCCAGGGTACGGGCGTTGCCGGTTACCGGGTCGATCTCGAAGGGCTCGGCGCCGGCCAGCAGGTTCATCGCGCAGCGCAGCACCGCGCGGTCCGGCTCGCAGCGGGCGGACAGCAACTCCAGCCACAACTCCGTGCGAATCTGCTTGGGGGTGCGCTCGGCGGGCGCCTGGCGGGGCTTGACGTCGGTGACGGGGCGGCCGGGGGTCACGTCAGCTCTCCGTTGTCGAACGTCACGCGGAAGCCGTTCCAGAACCAGCCGGAAATGCCATCGACGTCCCGGCCGGGCTGGGCAAACAGGTGAACACTGCTGCGGTTGGTGCCGTCGTCAAGGGCTATGCGTGATCCGCACGGCGTTACCCACGCCACGGTGTAGGTGCGCGTCAGTCCGCCGTGAAGGTGCAGGGTGGCGGTTGCGCCGGGGTGCGGTTGGTACGTCATCGCAGGCTCCTGCCCGGTCTCGTCGCTCATCGTTGGACTGTGTTTCGGCAGCCGCAGACAACGCCGCCTTCGCCTGCGCACTCGTCGCAGCCGTCGCAATGACACCACAGGCACGGAACGTCGCCGCCGCCCTCGTTGGGCGCGTAGCCCGCCGGCTCCATCGGCCCGTACTCGCCGGGCAGGCCTTCGGGATCCCAAGGCATGGGATCGGTGTAGAGCATCCGCATCATCCCGTCGGCGCACAGCACCCAGACGTCGCCTTCGCTGTCCCGCCAGCCGTCGCCGGGGACACCCGGGTAGCCGTCGGCACGGGCGCGCAGCTTGTACAGCACCTTGTCGATCTCGGAGGCGAGCGCGCGGTGGAACGCGGCGGACTCCTCGTGGCCGATCTGCCGCTTGTAGCTGTTGGTGCCCTCGGCGGCGGCTTCCTGGCTCGTGGCGACGCGCATGGCGTCGGCGTGCATCTTCTGCAGCTTCTCGATCAGATGCTCGGCCGCCTGCTCGGCGGCGGTGGGCTTGGCGCCGGCGCGGTCCGGGTCGTTCGTGGCCCGCGCCTTAGTGCTCTGCTCAGACTCCAGCCGCTCGTACTCGGCGCCGACGGCCTTACTCCAAGCGTCGAACTTCTCGCCGACGACCGGGCCGGCCACGCCGCTGGCGATGAGCGCGGCTTCCACACGCTCGGCGCGGTCATCGCTGATGGTGCTGTAAAGCGCGGCTTCGGCAATCGTTCGCACGACTGCCGGGTCGATCTCGGGGAGCGTCATCACAGTCTCCATAGTCCGCTGGTTGATGGGTGGGCTTCGCGGCCCAACCGCCTACGGCAGCCGCCGGGCACGAGGTCCGGTTGCTGTCGAAGCCGGCCAGGCGGTCACTGCCACTCTTCGCCTGCTTCTCGAAGCTTCGCGTTGGCATTGAGCCACTGTTCTCGCGCTGCGGTGTGCAGGTCCACGAGCGAGTTGTGCTCGTCCGCGTCCGCAGTGGCGCCGATCTTCTTGCTGAGCTGTTCGAGGGCGTCGGACAACTGCCGCATCGAGATACGGGCGTTGCCGTACTCCTCGAAGTCGATCTCTTCAGCGAGGTTCTTGCAGATGTCCGGGATCGCGTCAATCAGGTCGTTCATGATCTTCCCTTCGGTTGACTAACCGCCAGCGGCAACCGGCCGCGGCCGGTTGCCGCTGAAGCGATCAGCGCTTGATCAAGAGCCCGTTCGAGGTCTCGACCCAGATCGAAAGCCCCCGGTCGCGCGTGCGCCGCAAGAGCTTGACGTGGTTGATGGCCGCCTTCGGCGTGCGGTGCACACCCTTCAGGTAGGGGCCGTAGTAGACGCGGTACATAACCTCTCCTCTGTGATCTCGGCTTGGTTGCCGCCGGGGCGATCAGTAGCGCTTGGCGTAGGCGGCGTTCGCCTCGTCGCGCAGCGAGCTGAAGAACGCCTCGGCCTCGAAGACCGTCGTGATGCCCGCGTCAACCATGCGACCCAGCAGCTTCGCGAACTGGTAGGGGCTCATGCCCTCGCGGACGTACCAGCAGACAATGGTGTCGACCCGGGCGCCCTCGATGTGCTTGCGGTAGGCGTTGACTGCGGTCCAGCCGGTGGCGATGGCGTCCTGGCGGTCCTTGGTCCAGTAGCCGGGGTAGGTGACCGCGGTCTGGATGGTCTCGATGACCTCGTTGCGCAGGTTGGTCCGACCGCGGCGGTTCCGGGTGCGGGAGCCGATGTGCAGGGTGCTGGTCAGGGTGGCGGTGAGCTTCTGGCCGGCGGTCTGCGTGGTGGTCATCTCGGTCTCCCTCTTCCTGTCCGCGTTTTGCTTACAAGTTCAATGTAGACCCCATCCGAAAACTTGTCAACACTGCGCGTGATAGTGCACACTCAACCCATGGCCGGATACCTCAGCACCTCAGACCTCGCCGAACTCCTCGGCATCAAGCCGGCCACCCTGCGATTCCTGCGCGCCCAATCCAAGCCGGGAGGGCGCTACGCCGACGACCCATTCCCCGAACCTGACCTCACCATCGCCCGGTCGCCCGCTTGGTCCAAAGAACGCGCCAACGAAATCAAGGAATGGAACGCGCGACGTCCGGGACAGGGCGTAGGCGGCGGCCGGCCACGCAAGACCGAGGGCTAACGCGGCCGGTTAGCCTAGAACCAATCCGCGGGGCGTACTTCCGCCCACCGGGAGGGACTGCAGTCCAGCCACGAAGGGCGCTCCCGGCGACGTCAAACACCGCCGGCTCACAGCCCTTCGTGGCCTAGCGTCGCACCGGTCAGGCTCCGCGGCCGGCAGTGCGCGTTCAGCTACAGCATCCCGGCGTTGCTGCAGATCTTCTGAATGTCGTTCGACCAGTAGGCAACGTCATCCGGGTTCGGGGACTGCGGAAGGTCGTGGAGGCTGTGCCATGCCAGCGCAAGACCTCCCCACTTGCGGTAGTTCAACAACTTGGCCTTATCCGCCTGCGCAACCCCGTCAGCGACCGCGTTGGCGTGGGCATTCGGGTTGCTGTCCGGTACGGGCTCGGACAGCACGTTGTAGTCGCCGCAGGCCTTGTGCGCGGCCTGGTCGGCGGCCGAGGTTCCGCACCCCATCAAAGCAGCGGTTGCAGCCAATGCCGCGGCGGCACTAGTTAGCACACGCCGCATCAGAACGTCCCGCTAATCTCGCGGAACCCGGCCGCACACTCCCGCAGCCGCCCCGCCAGGGTCGCCACACCCTCTGGCCGCTCCTCGTCGTCGAGGTCCGCCATCCACTCGCCGATCAGCGTGTCGGCGACCGTTGCGAACGCAGCTAGGGCGTGCGACAGATCCAGCGCCAAACCCAGCGGGTCCAGCCTGCGCACGCCCGGAAGCTGCACGGCCATTCGGCGGGACAGCTCGCGAAGCACGCGGCCGTCAGAGTCTGGGTCCTCGCCGCAAAGGTGGTCGGTGAGGTCGCGCAGGGTCCAGGGCTCGAAGTCGGTATCGGTCATGATTAAACCCTTCCGGCAAGTCGGTACATCAACTTCACGCACACCGCGAACAGCGGGACGCCCACCACCCCGCCAGCCGCCATCCCGGCCAACACCCGTGCAGCCGTCGACACGTGGCCGTGCGCGGACTCGGCTAGGGCTGTCAGCGCCGGCATGACCACCAGCTTGTACGCGACGGTCGCGAATGCGAACGCCACTGCAAAACACAGCATGTACCCGGCGGCGGACATGGCCAGCGCGAACAGCATTGGTAGGCGCCGCTTGGGGTTGCGCAGGTTGGCGAAGACTTCGCGCCAGGACGAGACCGATTCAGGCATCAGCCATCTCCCCCACGATCAGCCGCAGCCTCGGATGCCGCGGCGTCACACCCCCACCGACCGCACCCGGCCAGTCGTCCGCCGCGAGCCCGTACACCGGCTCCGTCCAGTCCGGCCGCATGTCCGCATACACCCGCGCCCAGTCGGCTTTGAAGAAGCACGGCAGCATCCCGCCGACGTTCGGCACCGGCTCCGGCGCTTCCGGCGCGTTCGCCAGCTGCGTCTTCACCCGCTCGTAGTGGTCGCGGTGCCTGCCGCAGAAGTCGTGGTAGATGTGCCAGCCGTTGCGCGGGTCCCGCTCGACGAGGTGGAAGTCCATCTTCGCCGGGGCGTCACATGTCGCTGACGGCTCCGGCGCGGGCTTCACGGCCACGCTCGCGGCCCCGCGGACCACGGTGTACCGGCACTGCCCCGAGTGTGGGTGCCGGGCGATCAGGCAGGCGCTGGAGACGATGCCGTTGCCTGTGGCGCGCGGCCGGTACGGGCGGATCCGCGGCGCCTCACAGAACCGGTCGCCCCAGTTGTTTGGCGGCACATAGCGGGGCGCGTCGTCGGCGACCAACTGCCTGTAGCGGGGCGTTGGGCGGCGCATGCGCTCGTCCCGGCCAAGCATGACCGCCAGCTGACGCCACAGGTAGGTGCCGCGCTCCGAGCTCGGCAGGGCGGCGTAGTCGGGATCGCGGGTCAGAATCCATGCGATCGCGAGCAGCAGCTCACGGGTACCCGAATTGGGGCGCTTGTCCTGCCAGATACGAGTGGTCAGGTCGTCGTGTGAGTGCAGACGGGAGGTGTCGTCAGGCATCGGCGGCAACTTCCGCCTGGTAGCTCGGCCACGGCAGCTGGTTCGAGTACTGCGTGACGGCAACGCCGCGCTTCAGCCGCGCCTCATCCTCCAGGTGCATCCGGCAGTTGTCCCAGCCCTCGCCAAACGCCACCACCAGCTTGTCCAGCGCCACCTCCTGGGCGTCCGCCAGCTGCTCCGCGAACTCCGCGCGCACCCGGGCCAACTCGGCGCCGACTCGGTCGCGGTCGTAGCACGCGCGGGCGTACTCCTCCGCGGTCGGGTACGGGTTGTTCTCGATTGCGGCGCGAAGGAACTCGCCCTCGTCTTCGACACCTTGGCTCGACCAATCGGTCGGCTCAACTACTGCCAGCGCTGTCACTTGCGCCCGCGCCTGCTCCAGCTCGGACTCCAGCCTCTCAGCCTTCTTCTCCGCGATCATGGCAACGCCGCGGGCCTGCTGAAGCGCCCAGTACAGCCTCTTCACCTCGGCGCGGTCCCACGAGAGCTGACTTCGGTCAAGGTTGATCGGCTTTGCCAGCTCGTAGCCGAGGGCTTTTAGCTCCCGCTTGGTCATTGGCAGCCGGTCGGAGCCGACGTTCTGCTCGTCATCCCTCCGCAGCCTCTCCAACTCGGCTGCCATCTCGGCGTGCTCGCGCAGGACGGTCGCCACGTCCGCAACATCGTTATCGGTCATAACGAGATCCGGGTCCGCAGTGGCGCCCCACAGGATCCGCAGGCGGCCGGCGGCAGTGCTGGTGTCGAACACGGCGTCGGTGGTGGTGTCGGTCATGCCCGCTCCTTGTCCTGCGCCGTGGCCTTCTCCAGCCACTCCTGCGCCGCCGTCCACGCCTCATCGCGGCTGCCATACCGGTCCAGTCCGCTGTACGAGTCCAGGACGTCCCCGCCGACCTCCCGACACCACGTCCAGAAGTGCTCATCCCCGTAGGGGTAAAAGAACACGTGGACCCGCCGGAACGGGTACTCCTGGATCCGGTACTGGTCCAGCTGGAACGCGGCCACCTGCTCCCGCTCGTACCGGGTGTTCAGGCCGGCGTGCGTCAGGCTGCCGAGATCGATGAGCGTGCCGAAGGAGTCACCGGGGCCGAAGCGGGCGGTGGGCTTGGCGGGGCTGTTGACCGGACGGAGACGGACGTGGCGGCCGTACAGGGTGGACACGTCCGGCAGGGTCAGGGCAGTGGTGATGGTCATGTCTGCTCCTTGGTTATCAGAGCCTCCAGCCCTACCCGTAGTAGCAGGTCAGCAGCCACGCGGGCTTCTCCTGCTTTGGCGTGATCCCGAGCGTCCGCAGCGCGTCGGCCAGCGCTGCGTCCGCGGCTTCATCGACCTTGGCGGTCAGTTCGGCCGGGTCCAGCTCGACCACGTCGCCAGCTTCGGCACCAAGCTCACGGCCCTTGACGACGAGCAGGAACTGGCCGCCTTGGTAGCCGGAACGCTCGATCTCCACGTCGAGCCGCGCATCGGCCTCGCGCTGACGTTCGTAGAAGCCTTCGCTGTACTCGGTCTCGGTAAAGCCGACAGAGGCGCGTAGAACCGCCATGGCCTGCTCGTCAAAGCTGTCGCCGTCCTCGTCCCACCAAGGGACGGTCAGGTCCGTTCCGAACGCGTCGTCGTCGACTTCGGCAATCTCGTAACCGCTCTCCTCGTCGCCGAGGTGGTATCCGTAGTGCAGCTCAGCCTTGGCGGTCATGCCCATGGTCGGGATCCTTTCGTCCGGTGGTCGTTAGTTAAACTCGGCGGTCAGCAGCCACGCCGGCTCGGCGTCGCCAATGTCGATCGCAAGGAGTTCGGCAGCGCGGCGCAGATCCTCAACGGTGCCGTCCGGCAGCTCCAGCGACTCGGTCTCGCCGGTGTCGTTCCAGCCGGAGGCGCCGAGGTACGCGGCATACAGCCGCATGCGGCAGCCGTCGTAGTCCTGCCAGACGCCGAAGTTCTTCGGAAACCCGGCGTCGGCCAGCACTCGGCTGCCGGCCTCATCGCGATCGTCGTCCTCGTACCAGTCGCCGGTGGCGGACTCGATGTCGTAGCCATAGGTCAGGGTCGCGGTAGGCGACATGCCCATGTCAGATCTCCTTAGAGGTGGGCTTTAGCTTGTCGGTGTAGGTGTTGGTGCGCTCGCCGCGGTAGAACCAGGGGTTCGGGTCGGGGGTGGTTGACATGGCGCTCATGGCATTCGCTCCCAACCGGCGTTCCGTAGCTGTGCGGCCAAGGCATTGCCCGTCTGGCCCATCGGAAGCCACTGGAGCCGTCCGTCCTTCATGGCGTCTCGGCCGTTTTCACCGCCGAGCACAACCGACGCCAGTTCGATGCAGACGCGGCCGTCCGGACGCCACCAGCGGCGCCTTACCGGCGCGGCCGGGCCGTCGTCCGTGCCCCACAGCAGCACATCGTCGTTCGTGCCGGGAAGGAAGTCGGCCTCGAGGACGCGCTGCCAGTACGCATCTTCGACAGTAAGTCCGTGCTTGTCGAAGACGCGCAGCCGCAGCACGATCTCGCTCACCGCTCCACCCCGGGTCCGTCCGCCATCTGCACGAACTCGCCGGTGGTCGTGTCCAACCAGCCGGACTCGCCGCCGTCGTACCGGCCACCATGCCGCTCGACGACCTCCTCGATCTCGCCGTGCCAGCCGTTCGGCCAGTCGAGACTGACTGAACGCGCCGCGCGCAGCAGCCAGTCGGTGTCGTCGTAGGACCGATCGACGGCGCTCAGGCAGTTAAACGCGGCATCAAGCCCGGCACCGCACTCTTCAGCGGCGGCGCGATCGTCGAAGTACGCCCAGTGGGTGTACGGAATCAAGTCGGTCATGGTTCTCCTCGGGTCAGGCCGCGTCGGCGGCCGGTCAGAAGTCCTGCTCGGCCAGCATCAGATCCATGACCTCAACCGCTGCGGCACGCTCAGACTCGCCCGGCTCCTCAGCCGTGCCGTCCAGCACAGCCGCCGTCACCGACCGCTTGCCCGACACCACCTGCCACATGTACTCGTCCACCGTGTCCTCGGCCAGCATCACCCCGAACTTCACCGGTCGGTCCTGACCGATACGGTGCAGGCGCCCCGCCATCTGCGCCACCTCCGCCCACGTCCACGGAAGCTCCGCGAGGATCCCGAACGCCGCCGCCGTCAGCGTGTGACCGACACCGCCGGCCTGCGTCGACACCGCGATCACCGGGGCCTGCTCGACCGGGGCGGTCTGGAACGCGGACTTGTCCGCCTCCACCGACTCCGTCGACTGCCCGCCCTGGATCCGCAGGCCCGTGAACGCCGCCGCGTAGTGGTCCACCATCGGCCGGTGGTGCGCCGCGATCATCACCTTCTCGCCGCGGGCCACCAGGTATCGCGCATCGGCGGTCACCTTCGAGGTCTTCAACGCCCCGGCCAGCTGTCGCAGCAGGTTCAGCCGCACCAGCACCTCGGCGTTCATCGCCTTCGCACAGAACGCTGCCCGCGCCTTCGCATCGGACAGGTCCACGCCGCGCGCGGAAGCCTGTTCGATCAGCGCCGACAGGAAGTCCTGCTCGGCGTCGCGGTACTTGCCCAGCGCCTTGGGGTCCACGTCGTGCCCGCCCAGCCACGACGGGCGGATCGTCAGCTCCGGCAGGCCCAGCGCGTCATCGCCGCGGCGCAGGTAGATCCCGGTACGGCGCAGCAGAAGGTGAAGTTCGTTCAGGTTCGTCGCGCCGTCGTAAGTCGTGCCCCACTGGTTCGTCTCCGGCCCGCAGTACCGGTTCTTGAACGCCCACGCCCCGCCGACATCCGCCAGCCGGCCCAGGATCCGCAGCTGCTGCAGCAGCTCCTTCGGCCGGTTCACGATCGCCGTACCCGACAGGCACAGCACGATCCCGTCAGCGGCGGCAACCTTCTTGCCGAGGAACTCCATGGCCTGCGACCGGGCGGCCGTAGCCTCCTTGCCAAAGTGCGACTCGTCCACGATCAGCGCAGCCGGCTTCAGCTTCGCCAGCGCCACCGCCCAGCCGGGCTTCTCAACGCCGTCGGCCTTGTACGCCTGCTTCAGCACATCGAAGCCGATCACAACCACGTCGGTGCCTGCCGGGATCGGCGCAGGGGCGTTCCCGGACGCCACGTACACGGTGCGGTCCGGGAAGAACCGGGCCATCTCTGCGGCCCAGTTCAGCCGCAGCGACGTCTTACACACCACCACCGCCGGCCAGGCGTCGTTCGCGGCGACCGCGGCCAGCGACAGCAGCGTCTTGCCCAGGCCCATCTTGTCCCCGACCAGCACCCTGCGGTTTGCGGCAATGAACTCCAGCCCCGCCACCTGGTGCGGCTTCAACGCGCCGGACAGGCCGGGCACGTCCACGATGCCGGACGTCGTCAGCGCCACGGAGGCGGCCAGGTTCCACTCCTCGCGCTCGTTCACACCGCCGGCAGCGGCGGCAACGTCCTCGGCGAGCCTCAGGCCGTGCTCGGCGGCGAACTCACACGCCTGCGACAGCGTCGAGACGGGCACCGTCCACACTTTGCGCTCGCCGTCCCACTTGCGGCCCGGCAGCTCCTTCACCGCGGCCAGCACATCAGCGCCCGGAAACGAGTCGAACTTGATCGCCAAGGTCTTCGGGGTGAGGAAGTAGACATTCGGGGCCTTCTCGACGGCCGGCGGCGCGGGCGGATTGTCGGCGAGCGCTGCCACGTCGGCGGGTACCGGTATGCCGTGCCGGTCGCAGAAGTCACGCACCTGCGGCGCGGAGGAGGCGGGGAACACGTTCACCTTCGTGAAAGCACCGAACTCCGGCTTCCAGGCGCGGCCGGGAAGCTCCCGGGCCTCGTCCACCATGTCCTGGTCGTAGGGGAACCCGAGCACGATCACCTGCTGGCCGTCGTCGTCGGCGAGGACGCACACGGACTCGGTCTTGATCCGTTGGGCGGCTTCGAAAGCGCGGCGCTGGTCGGCGAGTTCGCCGCGTGCGTCGCGCTCCGGCTCCGGCGGTATCGGCAGGTCCTCAAGCTCGACGCCGTTCGCGGCCAGTTGCGCCTTGTGTTCGCGGCAGATCTGCCAGGCGCCGGCGGCCATCGTGTCGTCCCACAGTTCGCCGGGGATCTTCGACAGGTAGTGGCCGAGCGGGGCGTTGCCGGCGGAAAAGCCGAGGCCGTCATCGGTGCGGGCGCCGTCGCAGGCCGCGGCGAGGGTCTGGATGGCGTCGGCCAGCGGGGTCCAGTCGGTGGCGGTCATGGTCACGATGTCTCCTCAGACCTGGCAGATTCTGCTGTCAACCGGGTTGACAGCATCAGTGTGCGCCGGATACTGAGGAGTGTCAACCGGGTTGACGCGCGAGGTGTCAACTAGCTTGACGGTGATCAAGCTGCCAACATGAGCCCGTGGAGGACGTCATGGCCAGACTCAAAGAACAAGTCGAGCGCGAACGGCGCATCGACGCCGAAGAACGGGCCAAGACCGAAGCTCTCGTTGTGGAAGCCCACAACAGCGGCATGACCATGCGTGCAATCGCGCGCGAGTGCGGGCTCAGTCACGAAGGCGTCCGCAAGATGCTCAAGCGGCACGGGATCGAGGCCTGACCTCCCGCAGCAGCGGCGCAAAACTCGTGCGTGGGGTTCTGGCTGTCCGCCGCTTATAAGCCCTTCGACAACACCAACCCGCCACGTCGGAGGCAACCATGGAACGACCCCAGCCGCAGATCATCCACAGCACCGACGGGCAGACGGCCTGGCGCATCGTCGGCGACCAGGACCTGCCGCGATACCAGCCCGAGATCCCCAACCGGTGGGACCTGGAGCGCGAGGACTACGGCGACCTTGGGATCCACTGGTTCCTGACCGGCCCCGACGACCAGCCGTTCCACCTGTTGGTGTGCGGGCCGGAGACCGGGGACGTAAGCCGGCAGGCCGCGATCGACGCCGCCAGCCTTTACATCCGGCTTGCATCCGACTGACCTACGCAGCCCACGGCGGCGCTTCCCCCGCCGACTGCCAACGCTGAGGGCGCATTGACGGCGGAACCAACTCCATCTCCCAGGTCCCGCGCTTAACGTAGCGGTCGATCGCCACGTGCAGCGCAGCATAGTTTTTTGCCTGCGCAGTCACCTTTTGCTTGCGTTCGCGAAGGAGCTCCTCGGCCTTGCCGAGGCTCTCCCACCACACGCCCCGCCGCGCCTCCCGAAACTCGGCGATATACGGGCCGATTTCCGTTGGTTCCATCAGAGTTACGACCGCCTTCATCTGGTCGGCAAACTCGCGCGGGCTCACCCCGTTCGGCGGCGGCAGCTTATGCACCACCTGGTACGGACGCTCGGGCGCCTGAATGCTGCTGTCCAACGGCTCTAGCAGCGCGGACTGAATTTCCCAGTCGCCGGGGTCCGAGTCGTGCTTCTTTAGCAGGTACAGGTACGTCAGCCGGGTCCAGCTGCCATCAGGGGCCTCAGGAATCTCTCCGTCGGCACCGAAATCAATCCCGAGGTCGCTGGCTGCGGTGCGGTAAGCCCACTCTTCCAGTCCGCACCGCGCGTCATGGTAAGCAGCGAGAGCGTCATGCAGGTCATCAAGGTCCGCGGCTTCGAGCTGCGCCCGCCAGTTGTCGTCTCGCTGCCGGGTGTTGCCGCGGCGGGCTTCTTCCCCCGCCTTCCCTGCCGATTCCCCGTTGGTTGGCACCCCCGCCCCGGCGGGTGCCTCGGCGATAGCTGCGACCTCTGCGATAGCAGGGGGGTTGGATGGCGGGCGGGACCGATCCCGCGCCTGTGCGATAGCACCATCTTCCTGCTCTTTTTGATCTTCCTCTTGTTCTTTTCTTCTAGGCGTCGCAGCAGTGCAACCCCCGGGGGTTGCACCAGTGCGACCCTGGGGGGTCGCAGCAGTGCGACCCTCCCCAATCCGCTCACCACTCCAGTGCTGGGGTTTTGCAGCCATCGGCGTTCCAGACTGCTTCCGGCTGGCAAACGCAAGGGCCAAAAAGTCGGCATCGAGCGCGTCGAGCGGGCGACCGCATCCGGCAAGCACGAACCCGATCTTCTGCTCCTGCCGGTTGCCGGCGGCAAACGCGATGCGAACCATGTGTCCTTCGTCCTCCAGCCGCTTGAAGCTGCGGGGAAGGCTGGCTTCGGAAAGTCCGGTGATGCGTGCGATCTCGGCCTTGCTCGGGAACGCGGCCCAGTGCTTGTTGGCGCGGCGGGCAATGGCGAGGAGTACCAGCTTGTCGTTCGACACGCCGACCGTGCGTTCGAAGGTCCAGTCGACCGCTTCCGCGTTGAAGTACTTCACGCGAACACCACCGCACAGTTCGTGGTGTTTGGTATGGTAAAGACACGCTTCACGCGGCCCTCCGTTGACGTGGCGGGTAGCACTTCCGGCGAGTTGGCCCTCGCCGTCCGGAACCGGTCCTTCGGGGCCGGTTTCGTTGTGTTTGTCGTAGGATTCGAGTTTACCGTTCCGAGACCCCGGATTTGCCGTTTCACCTGGGCTGGAGCGCCTTTGGGATCACCTTTGCGATCACTTTGCAAAGCGGTACAGACCACCACCCACTCAGGGTGATGAGTCCGGCGCAAAGCAGCCCGATCAACACCGCCCACGGCTACCGTGTAACCAGCCCCGACCTGCGGTTTCCGCAGCACCCAGACACCGCGCACGGGCATCATCGGGTATTGATCCAGGAGGTACGGATGCGTCGCATGCCCATCGCGTCTGCCGCAGCTGTTCTGGTGCTCGCCGTGTGCGCGAGCTCCCGTAGCGATGTGGCTGTTCAGTTCACGGGCCCCGAGCCGGCCAGCAACTCCACGGCCCAGCCGATGCCGTGTGCTCTGGCCCCAACGGGCGACGTGATCGTGCGCGTGGTCGTACCGGGCCTGCCCGCGTTCGCGATGCGCATGGACGGTGTCGATCAGGTTCGCTGCGCGACGGTGTTCGATGTGATTGCCCGGACCACCACGTCCGCGCCGGGCTACTGTACGACCGTCGCCTGGTCGCAGGACAATGTCGGCTACGACTTCGGCTTCACACCCGCGCCGCCGCTGCGGGACGTGCAGGTGTCTGCTGGTGGCGGCTGCGACTGACGAGCGGATCAGCAACGATCTGATCACGCGCCGTAGCCCACGTGCGTTGAGCCCGTAGCGTGGCCGGGTCTGTCGTCGATCCCTGGGGGGAAACTGATGCGCCGAACCCTGTCCGCTGCCGCCGTGCTCGCACTCGCCGGCGCCACCGCCGCCTGCTCGTCCAACAC